>JAABUY010004500.1_pt1 | contig 14563 bp, 19 predicted proteins | sample 5560271 | NCBI WGS metagenome assembly JAABUY01 (sample SAMN10711886, study PRJNA513374) | rock metagenome | isolation source: Antarctica rocks | place: Antarctica: Victoria Land, University Valley
CTTGTATGCCAGGCCGGCGATGGACGCGCCCACCAGCGCGCCGGCGGTGGCCATCGCCTGCCGCAGCCCTGCGCCGCGCGCGCGGCCGGCTCAGCCCGGGGCCCTGCGCGCGCGCCGCGGCCGCGCGCTGCGGGCGCCCGCTCGTGAGCCGCGGCAAACAGGCCGCCACATGGCAACACGCGTCCAGCCAACGCTCAAGCTACTGCAGTGCATCATGCGGCAGCAGCCTTTTGCAGGTGTGTGCTGGTCTGTGTCCAGCAACGAGCGGTCCTCGTGCCCGGTCCTCATGCTGGTCCTGCCCGAGCAAGCTGCGCTGGGACAAGTGGCAAGGTGGGACAAGTGGCGGGTCCGGTGGAGGAGGTGTGACCTCTCTCGTGTTAGGGTCCGCGATGCGCGCGTGCGCACCAAAGGCGCCCTCGGGCCGGTCGCCAGAGGCTGCGGCCAGCTCGCCGATCAGCGCCTTGCCGGGCGCCTCCCTGATGCCCTTGCTCATCCGGTCGAAGACCTTGCCTGCGCGCGCGGCGCCGGCTGCCTCGCGCACCGCGCCCACCCTGGGTGCTGTGTGACCATGCTGGCTCCCTCGCGCGCCACGCCCGCCCGGGCGCTGTGTTGCCGACCACGTTGCTGCGCTGCAGGACACGCCGGGCATGCAGACGCATGAACGCGTACCTGTGTCGTCTGTGGGAGCCTGAGGCTGCGGCCTCACGCCTTGCCGTGATTTTGCACAGCATGGCCATGGACAGAGGCAGGGCGCGGGACGCTCGGCTCGTCCTGGAGGGAGGCGGAAACTGCGCCGGCCATCCCGGCAGGCGCCTATTGGCAGCCGCTCCGGCGCGCCAGCCGACTGGGGCAGGCGCGCTCACCGGCGGTGACCCAGTAGAGCGTCGCGACGGTGCCGAAGGCAGCATACACGGCGCCGGAGCCGGCAAACATCGGCTTGTTGAGCGTGGTGAGCACGGTGCCGAAGATGATCATGCGCGCCGGGGACAGCACGTCCGCCAGCGTGCCGCTCAGGCTCTTCGACGCGTTGCACAGGAACTGCGCAACGGCCTGCAGGTTCCCGATCTGCGCGCACAAGCGCAGTGTGCCTGTGACTAGCTGCCTGACGCGCTCACCCGCGCACACCACGTCTTACACACAGCAGCCTTACTGGTTCCTTCCTGAGTGTGCTGGAGCACAGTGCCAGTGCTAGGAGCACACAAAGCTGCACCGCTCAAGCTGAGGAAGTTGCGCGCCGCTCGCCACGCCGACAACCTCCCACAGTCCCAGCCAGGCGGCAGGTGTGGCACAAGCGCACCTTGGTGTTGGAGAGGCCCAGGACATCCTGCAGATAGATCGGCAGGTAGGTGTCGTGGATGAGCGTCGCCACCGAGCACAGCGCCTGGGCGAAGCACAGCGCCAGCAGCTTGGAGTTGATGGCCTTGTCCGAGAACGGCGTCAGCAGCTCGTTGACGCTCTGCCGCTGCTTCTCCAGCCACCCGCGCGCTTCGTGACCGCCCTCTGCATCCGCCAGCGCCGCGGCGCAGATGTGCAGGCGCCCCCGCTCGCGCAGTTGCCTGCACGCCTGTGCTCGAAGTTGCGGTTGGGCCAAGTGCCGCCGCAAGCCCGCAGTGCGCCGCGGCACTAGCCCATGCAGCGATAGCGCAGCGCCCGGCGCCAAGCACCGCTGCGGGTGCCCCACGCGCCCCATCACACCCGCAGACGGTGCCCGCTCTTCCTGTCTCCCGCTGAAGGAGAAATACAGAACGGAGTGTATTTCTGGTTTGAACGGAGAAACCAGACCCTCATCATGCCCTATTGCACTGTTGCCCGCGTCCAGCTCTGCCTAAACTTCGCGCTCTTGCACCCCGGGGGGCTGTAGATACGGAAGGGGGACGTTTGTGGAGCTGTGGAGCGCGCCTTGTTGCGGCGAAATGGCGGGCAATGTGATTGTGCGACAGGACGTGCTGTGCCTGCGTCAGCGGCTGCACCGGGCGGCCCGGTTGCCTGCACATTGCTTGCACACACAAGCGGGCAGTGCCAGGCGGCCTGGCAGGCACAGCGCGCCAGACCACAAGTGTCGCTCACGAGCTGGTGCGTGCAAGTGTATGAGGGGTTGCGCTGCGTTGCGTGCACACGTGCTGCACGCTCGCTGTGCCAAGACGTCTGCCCTCCTGCTCGATCAGGCAGCGTGCCTGTTGGCTTATGGCAGTTTAGGTCAGGTGGCACGCTGCTGCGTCGCAGTCCGGGGGCGCTGCGAGGCCGTGCAACACGCAGCTGCGGCCGTGTCCGCGCCGGCGCCGCCTGCGGAGCACGCAGTCAGCGGCGCAGACGCGGTGTTCCCCTTGTACAAGCGGCTGCAGAACGGGAGCGACATACGCGGCGTCGCGGTCGAAGGTGAGCGCTAGCGCCGTAGGCGCTCTGCTTTGATGGCAGTCCTGGCACGCCGCCGAGTGCGCGGCAGAGTGCGCGCAAGGCGCTCGGAGCTGCGTCCCTGCGAGCCGCTTCCGGGGCCTCGCATTGGCTGTGTCACCGCACGGGTCAAGCGCGCCACCTAGCTGGGCTGGTGTGCTCGAGGCCATGCTCGATGGCACCTCTGCCTTGGTGCTGAGTTGGCGCAAAGGCCGCAAGCAGCCTGCTGTGGCAGGCGTGCCGGACGAGAAGCGCAACCTCACAGCGACGGCGGCATTTTTCATCGGCTCGGGCCTAGCCGAGCAGCTGGCTGCCCGGTTTAATGTGCCCACCACCTCGCTGCGCGTGTCGGTGCGGTCCTGCCGTGCTCCGGACCTCACATGCACTGTCCGTTGGCAACACACTGCACCAAAAAACACATTCGGTGTCCCAGGTAATGCCGGCTGTTTAAGCGCGCTGAGGCGAGGTGACTGGCAGACGCTACCCATGTTGAGCAAAGTATTGGGCAATGTCTGTTAGGTCAACCATAATTGCTACATTCTACCAGTTTGAGGCACCTTGCATATGCCGACACATACTCATGTGGCTTGCATGCGAAGCTGACAGACAAGATTGCAGGAACCACCACCAAAGTAAGCACCCACAAGCCAGTCGTCCCCCTTGCTCCGCTGATTTCATGGATGACACGCTTGGGGCTTGCTCAGGCTCTCTGTTGTGACTCTGCTGACGTGCGGCAGGTGGGCCGCGACCCGCGAATCAGTGGCCCGCTGCTGGCCGCCGCGCTGGCGGCCGGGCTGACCAGCAAGGGCGTGCGCGTGGCGCGCTTCGGCCTGGCCACCACGCCGGCGATGTTCATGTCGTGCATCACCGCAGGTATGGCCTAGGGCAGGGTGTGAGCAGGGATCAGGTCGCGTTCTGCGCGCTCCGGCCTGAGGAACCACGCTGGCGGTGCTCGTGTCATGCAGCACCGCCAGGGTTCGTCAGGGCAGGGTGTCAATGCGGCGCAGGGCGCGTCCTGCGCGCAGAGCCTGTGAAGCGCCGCACCTGCTCATGCACCGCGCGGCCAGGGCGCTGCTGTCGCCATGCGGCGGGCTGCCAATGCGCAAGGCCCACGGCCGACACCTGCGCCTGGTGGGCGGCAGACCGCTGCCAATGCCACAAGGCCCACGGCTGAAGCCCGCGCCTGGCGGGCGGCAGACTGCTGATGATGCCGCCAGTGCCACAAGGCCCGCGGCTGACGCCCGCGCCGTGCGGGCGGCAGGGTATGAGTTCGACGGCGCGGTCATGATCACAGCCTCGCACCTGCCCTACAACCGCAATGGCTTCAAATTCTTCACGCGCGACGGCGGCTTCGAGAAGGCCGACATCGCCGTGCTGCTCAAGGCGGCCGCGGCGGAGCACGCGGCGGCCGAGGCGCCCAACCTGGACCCGGCCGGCGCGTACCAGGACGACGCGTTCGTGCTGTCGTGCGCGCTGCACTCCAGCCCGGCGCTCATCGAGTACGTGCGCAGCCCGTGCAGCGCGGAGAGCCTGTGCCACTCATGCGTATTTCTGTGCGCACGCTGTTTCAGCTCGCTGCTCGCGGCCTGCTTGACATGCAAGGTGGCGTCAGGCACAGGAACGGCACCCAAGCATGTCTGGGCAGCATCGTGGCAGCGGGGCAGTAGTCCTACTCTTTTTCTGCGTCGGTGGGTCCGGATGGCGCATGGGCCGCGCAGGTCAGAAGGATCGCTCACGCGCGCGGCGCACGCCGCGCAGGTCGACTTCATGCCCGTGTATGCGGCGCACCTGCGCAGCATCATCCAGAAGGGCATCAGCCACCCGAGCAACTACGAGCGGCCGCTCGAGGGCTTCCACGTCATCGTGGACGCGGGCGCGCTGATTAGGGTTAGGGTTAGCCGCCCAGCCGCTGCGTCTCGGCAGCCGGTGATGCCGGAGCGTGCGCTCTAGGACGCCTGCGGCAGGCCATGTGTCACGCAAAGTGGATGACCTGCTGGGGGTGGGAGTGAGCCCTCTCCGACAGTGCGCTGTGTGGCGCCAGCTCCCACGATGGTGCAAGGGCCTGGCGAGCATGCTGCAGCTCTGGAATGGCTGTGTAGGAGCAGGACAGGTGGATCAGGGCAGGGGCGAGCATCTGTGGGGCGCGCAGGCAACGGCTCCGGCGGCTTCCTGGCGACGGATGTGCTGGCGCCGCTTGGTGCAGACATCAGCGGTGCGGGGACCCGTTGTCTGCACAGGCGGGCCACACGCACAGCCGCTGCTGCGTGCAGGCAACAGACAAAGGCAGCCAGAGCGTAACACCATGCCAGCACATGACCAACTTTTGCAGCAAGCTGTGCGTGGGGATCCTTGCTGAGGTCATAAGTTCAGGGAACGATGTGAGGATGGGTATGAGCGTATGAGCATGTGAGCACGAGGCGTGGAGCGGCCACCAGGCTGGGCCCCCCGCCCGGCCTGCCGTCTGCAGCCGCGCCGGGACGCGCCGGCTGCTGGGAAGCCCCCCGACGCGCCGTGCCAGCGACCAGGAGCGCCGCGCAGGCAGCCAGTTCCCGGACCCCGACGGCCAGCTATGTGCCCAACCCCACATAACACGCCCCGCTCTGTCCTTGGAAACTGCCGATGTGCTGTATCAATGACCAGGAGCGCCGCGCAGGCAGCCAGTTCCTGGACCCCGACGGCTGGTTCCCCAACCATGTGCCCAACCCGGAGGACGCGGGCGCGATGGCCGCCGGCGCGCGCGCGGTCATCCGCAGCAAGGTCCGCGGCTCGGCGCGATCTAGGTATCCATGCTGGCTGTTTGGCCGGCTGTCTGGGCCAGCAGCGGACGCGAGCGCAGCCACCCGCTGCAGGCGGTCCGGGTCCTGCTAGAGCGCGGAAGGGAGTGGGCGACAGGACCCCGCATCTGGCTGCCTTGCCTGTGTCGCGGGAGGTCAGGGCTCGGCAGCCAGCGCGCTCGCTAGCAGAGCGCCGGCGATGAACCTGGTCAGGCTGTGGAGCCCCTGACCTGAATCCGTGCCCCGGCTGCAGCAGCCGACCCTGGCGGCCGAGGGTTCTGGCCGCGCGGCGGCAGGCGGACCTGGGCATCGTTGTGGACACTGATGTGGACCGCTCGGCGGTCGTCGCCGCGTCCGGCGCGCCCATCAACTCCAACCGCTACATCGCGCTCATGGCATACATTACGCTAAGGCGCGCCGAGCGTGATTCTAGGGTACACGGAATAGGGGATTATGGTGAGCACCCTGCGGCGCTCCCCCGCCGGCCGCCGGCGACTCACTGGCCGGGGCGCCACCAGTGCGGCGAGCGACGGGCGAGCGGGGCGGCTGCTGAGGGCGCGGCGCGCGCCGCGCGCAGGAAGTACCAGGGGACAACGATCGTGACGGACAGCGTGACCAGCAACGGCCTGACCGAGTTCATCACTGCCCAGGTGCGCCCGGCTCGTCCAGGTGGGCTGCGTGACATGCCGGGGCGCGCAAGAAACCTGAAAACAAAAAATGTGCAAGCGGCATGACTGGCTGCTCAGCGCACGGAGCGCTCACGTTTCCCACACAGCTGTGCGGCTGCGCGCGGCAGGGCGGGCGGCATTTCCGGTTCCGCCGCGGCTACAAGGTGCGCGCGCCGGCCCCGGCCCGCGCCTGGCGCGCGCGCCCCGGCGCGGCTGCCGCTTCGGCATGCGTGTGCCGACGCCTTGCTGGAGGCTTCTGCATGCTGGGTCTCACAGGAGCGCTGTGCGCCTGCGCTTGCCAGGGATCATGCCTTGTTGTGTGGACCACCGGTTTGAGGCAGTGCGCACCGCACGCGTCAGAACTCATTTGAAGGCGCACATGTAGTCATGAGAGCGTGGTGGTGTCTGGGTGGCGCTTGAGGGCGTGTCTTGAGGGAGCTTGAGCACAGAACAGACCAGAGGCGCCCATCGCGCGCGCGGCAGAACGTGATCGGGAAAGGCATAGAGCTGAATGAGGCGGGCGGCAACTGCGAGCTCATGATGGAGACCAGGTGACGCGCCCGGCCGGTCGCCATGGCATCAGCAACTTCTTTCTTAGGTGTGATGTATTGTAGAGCCAGTCTGACATCCTATGCGTAAGTTTGTACTTGGGGGCCGTTGCCTCGCCACACCCCCGGCGGCCCGTGCAGAGCCAACGGGAGCCTCTGCACGGCTGCAGCGGGCCTGCCGCAACACCTGCTGTGCGCACGACCGCGCGTGAGGCATACCGACCCGGAGCGCCGGCCCTGACGGCCTAGCGCGCGCCGGCAAGCTGTGGCCGGGTTGCACGGCGGCAGCGCGCCGCCCGCGCTGACCGGCGACCCCCCATGCGCGCGGGGCCGCAGCGGCCATGGCGCGATGCGCGAGAACTACTACCTGGACGACGGCACGTACAGCGCGAGCCAGATCGTGATCCTCATGGTCCAGCGCGCGCTGGAGGGCCGCGGCAAGGACGTGGCCGCCGACCTGCTGCGCCAGCTGCCCGAGCCGGCCGAGGCGCGCGAGTTCCGGCTCAAGCTCAAGGCGCGGCCCGACCCTAACCCTACCCTTACCCTTTCGCACCATCGCACACAGCTGATGGCGGACTTCCACAAACCGTCACGTCAACTGCCTTAGGCCAGCATGCGACCGCTAGCATCTCAACTTCGCCCGTGCGCAGCCCGCGCGCTTCCACCCAACAGTCCCAAAGACTCGGCGTTTCTCGATGCGGGCGCAGGCGCCGGATTTCCAGGCGCAGGGCGCGGCGGTGCTGGACAAATTTGAGGCCTGGGTGGAGGCCGGGGCGGGCGGCGCGGGCGGCTGGGCGATGGAGGCCGAGAACTGGGAGGGCTGGCGCGTGGCCGTGGACGAGGGCGAGGGCCGGCGCGGCTGGGTGCTGCTGCGGTCCAGCCTGCACGACCCGCTGCTCGTGCTCAACGTGGAGTCGGACGTGCCCGGCGGTGCGCATGCTACCATTACTGCTCCAGGATATATTACAATGACAGGATGGTAGGCAAGTGGTCGCATAGCGCAAATAATGGCGGTCAAACGATAGCAAGAGGTCAGCGGCTCTGTGCTGCTGCGTCCTGGCCTGCCCGTCTGCTCTCTGCGGATCCTGGTCCACCTAATGGCAGTCATCACTGCCGGGACACCATCCTCGAGTGCAGGCTCATCCATACACTGGGCATTATTCCCTGTAAGTGTGGTGACCCTGCTGCGCCCAAGCGCGCCTGTATCTGTGGTCCTGTACAACTCAGCGGAGCGCCGGCACACAGATGCGGGCCCGGGACGGCGGGCAATGAGCATGCCAGGCAGGACCTTACCTTGCCAGCCTGCGGCTGAGCCGGTGTGCGCGCGCGGCCAGGCGCCTGTGCGCTCGTGCAGAAGGTGCTCGAGTTCTTCGAGGGCGAGCACCTGGGGACCGACATCGACACGTCCAGGCTGTATGATGGCTGCTCTGTCATGGTCCGCTACTAGGGGCCTCATGCGGCGTCGCGTGCAGCAAGCGTCTCGCACAGGGACATGCTTGAGGCTTCTGCCGCATTTTATCATCAGTGTAGTTTATGGTGCATCGCACGGTTTCGTTTGCGGCTTCCATGCATTGTGGCAGTTTTGTTTGCACGCTGCTCTGGCACACTGTGCTGGGTGTGCAGTCAACTGTAACAGCACACAATGTCTGGATGCAAACATCGGATGCGCGTCCGCATCCCATGCACTCTGCAAGTGCGCAAGCGCACTTTGTTTCTACTGCAGTGCATATCTAGAGCATGCTGCCTACCTGTAGCATATTCACTCACAATTGCTGATGCCTACACCTGCATCATTTGTACTGTTGAAGGCTATTACTTGGCGAAAGCACATCATGTAACTCACACAAGCATGAATTGCAAATGCACAGCAACGTTCCAGAGCAACACCGCTCCATGTTGAACCAACACCGACCAGAAACACAGCTGTTTCAAGGTGTGCCAGCAAGGCTGAGCATCCTCACGGCACATCCTCTTGGCAAAGACGAAAACGTCGTTTGAACTGAACGCGGGGGGCAATGAGGTCAAGGCAGGCAAATCACGGAGAGAGAAAGCCATTGATGCGAGGCGGGACTTTTTACATGACAGACATCCTCAATGTGGGGGCAGACAAGCGCGCCACGCTTTCGCGGGGCGCACAACTCGATGCAACATGCAGACCGTAGTTATGCGGGGACATGCACGTTACCTCAATGGTGGCCTCTACGGGCGCCCAGGTCATGCAGGCGCCCCGACCATACACGCGTCCCACACATTGTCATACTTATGTGCGCGGTGCCGCACACGCGCCCTTGCAGCGAGATGTGCCCGCCTCACGTATGCCGCCCGCACGTGCCGCAGAGCGCCAGCGAGCTCTGGTGCCCCAGGCTGCGCCCGTGCGCGAGCATGGCGCTAACCGAGGTGAAGCGCCGGCCGCACCCCGCCGCCTGGCACCTGCGCCATGCCGCAGGCTGTCGCCGCGACGCGCCGCTACATCTCTCACTTGCGCACCCTGACGGAACTATACTTGTAACATCACAGGCTGTGCACCTCTCGAGTCGACAAGGCGCACTGTTGTGAGCTGAACAAAGCTCGCCAGAGCCAGAGCCAATGGCGTATGGCTACCTCACTCCTGACAGACAACGCCTCACAGTACTTGCTTGCCAGTTCGCACTGCTGGACATCATCTGCGAGCTGGCCTGCTGCCACATGGTCACGCGGCAGAGGCCAGTACACGCGGCAGCAGGCCAGCTCGTAGGTGGTGTCCAGTTGTGCAAACTTGGCAGGCAAGCGTTGTGGAGGTCCGGCCATCGCAAGTGAGCTGCCAAACGCCCTTGGCTCTGGCTAGCTTTGCGCAGTGCACAATAGTGCGCCTTATCAACTCGATAGCTGCCAGCATGCATTTTGCATGAGACAGGCTAGAACCTGGCGGGCTAGGGTGCCGACCACACAGCGGCTGCCACTTAGCAATAGCACAGGGATCTTGACACGCGCCTCAATGCATGCACCGCACACAGGCATGATCAACTAACGTGTTAGGGCGGAAAGTCTTTCTACCGACCTCCTTGGCCTGAGCGATGTTGTTTTCTGGTGTTGTCCGCGGCTATGACTGGCTCCCTGAGCGCCACGCCTCTGACACAGAAATAAATGGGGTAATTGCGCGCCTGAGCAGGGGCTGCGCCGCGAGCGCGCCCAGCGGCTGCCGGCATGCGGCGCAAGGCGAGGGCGAGGAGTGCCACAGGCGCAGCCCGCGCAGCACCTGGCCAGCCACCTGCGCGGCCGGCGCTGCCGTCCATCAGGCTGTTGCGTGGACATGAAATCTAACACTGACAAGGAATACGCTGACAAGAAGTACGCAGCGCCTGGCTGGTCACCCGGGGGACCACGCGCTGCCGCCCACCAGGGTGTTGCATGGACAAGAAGCAATTCACTAGTGAGACCCACGCAGCAGCCCGGTCCAGGCTGGTCGGCCACCGTAGGGGGCCCAACGCGCTGCCGCACATGACGCTGTTGCATAAACCACGAAACCTACTACACATAAGACCCCTACGCGGCACCTGGCCCGGCCAGGCATGCCGGCCGCCCGGGGGAGGGGAGCAGGCGCTGCCGCACATCAGGGCGTTGCGTGCAGGATATAACCTGGTTTCAACCCCTAGTCTGGCTTCCTCCGCCAAAACAACGCTGCTGTCAGGTCTTCTGCTTCGCCACGAGCATGACTCACGAGCAAACACACACTGCACGTTGGCATGCTGGCTGCTGCCACTGACACGGCCCCAGACAAGCACTCCCCTGAGCTGCACCGCCAGCCACACAACTGCCTCCTCAGGAGCTGTCACACTGACCCCAAGACCAGAACAGCGCCCGCGAACAGCTGCTGCAGGACCGCGCCGGCGCGCGGCGCCTCTGAGGGGTGGCGCGCACCAGGGCGTCCAGCGCGGCGTAGCGGACCTGCGCGGCGCGCAGGCCGCCAGCCGCCTCCCAGTTGCTCATGGTCACCTGGGCGCAGCGAACGCACTCGGACAGGGGTTGTGAGACTCACAAGAGAGCTGCACACGTTAGGCTAAAAAAAATGCGCCCCTAGGCCCCGCATGCATGCAGCACTCACGACGTCTGCGGCCTCGCGCTGCTCAGAGTTGCCAACGTGGCATGCGACAGGGTGCGCGCTTGGCAGGGCTGGCAGGGAACTAAAACCGCACATAGTCTATCGCGATCAGGACATTGCCGCCATGCGGTGCGACCCCAAGGCTCAGCCCTACTGGCGCCGAGCGCAGCAAGCTCCTGCGGCAGGCGCAAGCACGCATGGAGCGCGCTCACAGCCTTCGTACGCCCCCGCGTCACGCGCGCCACACTGCCTTGCGGGCGCCCGACCCCGCCGGCGCGGGCGGGGGCCGCACCGCGGCCGCCTTGGGCATCTGCGCGCCCAGCACGCGCTGCGCGAGCGCGCGCAGCCCGTAGTTGCTGTAGCCTAGCGCCGCCGCCACCTCCTACGCGCGAAGGGCTTTTTCAGAGCGCAGTTCTGGGTAGTAGCCGAGCGACCTTAGCACAGGGTCAGGGTACGCACGCCGCCACCTCCTGCGAGTTCTTCTTCAAAGTTCTGAAGTTCTTCTCAAGGTTCTTCTTACCAAGGTTTGAATAGGACCCACGCGGCCTCAGCAGCCTGCAGGCAGGCGGCGCCCTGTGATGCGCGCCGCTGCCACAGACTGGCCTTCAGGCCCCAGGGATACTGCGCGGACACGTCGGAATTGCTTGAACAGGCGCATGCGCTGCCCTGTGACACACACCCGGGGTTGATACCTCAGGTCGGCGGGTATCAGGCAAGCGCCCAGCGCGGGCTCCCCATCACGTCGATCCATCTGAGATCTGGCATGATTGAAGGAACCTACTAGCGCACAGGTTGCTGGCATGATTGAAGGAACCTACTCGCAAACAGGTTTTCAACTCTGCAGCAAGCGCTGTCATGGCCCGGCTGGCCCGCGGGCCCACCTGCAGGTCCACGAAGCAGCCGAAGCCGGCGCGGCCCATGCCGAACGTGCCGACCATCTTGCGCTCGTCGGCCCCGGCCCAGGCAAAGCCGACCAGCATAACCGCAGGGTCCCTGTAAAGAGCACAGCGCGGCTTTTCTTGACTTGCTGCAAGGGCAAGATGAGCATGCTGCCATGCGTGAGGCAGGTCTGCACCCAGGGCCGCCGCCAGGGCACGCTGCAAAAGGGCTTGAGCCATCACACACTCCAAACATCACTGGCGGCAGGACAAGCAGCTGGCAGCGCGCGAGCTCGCGGGCTGGGGTACGCGATGTCGTCAGCCCCGCGCGCCCTGCTCTGCAGGAACTGCGGGCATGTGCGCAGCGCTCACGAGCATGAGCATGCCACGGCTGGCCCGCCGCGCGCCTGAGGAAGTCGGCCAGCGCGGGCGGCAGCCGGAAGTGCATGCGGCAGGTCCGCACGAGCAGCGCCAGGCGCGCGGACGCCAGCTGCAGCAGCGCCACGCGGTTGGACGCCACTGGCCCGAAGTCAGGCCGCCACTCCTGCGCGCGGTCGGGCGCTGCTCGCGCACCCGCTGCTCATTGCCCAAAAGCACATTGGTCAGGCTGTTGCCTGCGCCATGAGGTGTGCCTTGGCAGGAACCCCCTTCTGTTTTTTTTAACATATCTGAACTGATGAAGCAGTCTGTTTGCGGAAAAGGAGACCTGCAGTTGTGCCCTGGCCACAAAGGCGCTCAACGCACAGCGCCACGCAAGGCTGCGCCGCCGCCTGTGCAGACGCCTGCCGGCCCCTGTGCGCAAGGGCGGCCCGCATGCCCAGGCGCGCGCCAGGTCAGCGGCCACAGGAGGGCCCTGCACTGCACTGCCAGCACGCACTTTCAAAGGCAACCCCCCCGCATGCGCGTCGCACTCACCAGGTCGATGGCAACTAGCGGATCCTCCATCGAGGCGCGCAGCGCGGCGAGCGCCGCCGGCAGCTGCGCAGCATCCTCAACGACCATCACCTCCATGCCGCCGGCCAGGCTCAGCCGGCTGCAGCCGGCTGCGCCGGCGCGGCCGCCCCGCGCGCCGTCCGCGGCCGCGCCCGGCGGTTCGCGCGCCGCGCCGGTGACCGCCCGCGCGGGCGGCGCCGCTGGCTCTGCGGGGTCCTGCCCGAACGCGGCGCTCCAGTCCACGTGGGGTAGCGCCAGCTCCAGGCTGCACCATGAGGCGGCCCCGCTGCACCTGGCCGCCAGGCAGGTATGCGGGGTCGCGTGCGCGCCGGGTCACGTCTGGCCGCACCGGCCCGCTGCCTTACTGTGGATAAACCACTCAGCAGCAGAGCGGTGGCCAAAGCGCACAGCCTATCATTGCCGCCGGCTGTTGCAGACACAGCGCTGCTGACACAGAGCAAGGGCCCCGCAGCCGCGCACCCGCACGCCGGCACGGACACGCATCTGCCCTGCTGCAGCGGCCCGGCGCCGCTCATGCCGGCCGGCCTGGCCTTCTTCCCCCGCGGCGCGCTGTGCGCGCTGTGCAGTGCAGCCTCCGCGCGCCGGCGCTTCGCGGACTTTGGCGCGGGCGGGCCGGCTGCCGGCGCCGGCAGCGCGCTCACGCTGCTCGGGCTCGCGCGGCCGGCAAAGCCGCTCTGCTCGCTGTCGGCGGAGGAGCAGCACGCGTCTGGCGCGACGGCGGCTGCGCACGAGCGCGGGGGCGTGTGCTTTGGTGGAAACCCCATCAGCTGGTGCACAGCACCTTGGCCAGGGCCCAAAGGGCCCAGCAAGCAGCGTACACCCAAAGGCCCCTCTACGTAGACACAGAAAGGTGCGAGTAATCCAGACCTCCACCAAGGACCATCTCCCTATCACAGCCGCAGTATCTCAGCCGCAGTTCGTTCTGCCAGGTCACACGTTGCACCGCTCGGTGGACTTCGGTGCACTTGCAGCTTGCACTCAGCAGCCCAGCTGCTCGGCAGGCCTTCCCCAACCAGGGCTCAAGCTAGGGTCTTGCGCCCAAGTAGTGCAAGTAGTGCAGAGTCTCAGGCAGCGTTTGTAGCGGTCTGATGTCAACAGGTGCTGGAGCAAGTATTCTAGGTGTTTGGATGCTTGATACAAGACGAGGGCCGGACTCCTCGGGCTCCTGCCTTGTGAGAGTGCTGGTGACACTGGCGTGATGCTTGGTGCGAGATAGCGTGATGACGCCCGACAAAGAATCGACGGGTGTGCGACGCGCCTCGTGATGCGTTCGATTTGCACACCTTGCTAAAGCTTTTGTGCACTCCTTTAACAGTGAAGCTTAAGTGCGCTCTTGCGAGGCTCGCAGGCCGTGCAGACGGGCGAAGGGCAATCGGAGCGCCGGAGGGAGCCGGCGCACCTCCAGCGCCGCAGGCAGCGCCTTGCCTGCTTTGTTTGCTCGGGAAGCGCACTCTTTGCATACGCGTTCCGGGCTGGTCCCAGGCTGGCATCTGTTTTCCTATGCAGCCCGGGCTCTGTGGTGCCTCTGCTATTACACCACATCCTGCAGACCGCGCAACACGTAGTGTTGGTGTTGCCAGCGTGCTGTGCGTGCTCCCCTATGTCACAGCTTTGCAAGCACGTAGGCAATCATGAGGAAGTGTGCGCTGCAGCCAGGCAAGAGCCGCACCTCTGGCCTCGGCGGGCGCGGCTGCTCATCCTCTGCGCTGAGCACGGCGCGCTGCAGGCCGGCGGGGACTTTGGCGCGCTGCTGAGCCGGCCGCCCCTGCCGGCCGACAACGCCGGTAGCGCCGGCCCCGCGCAGCCGCGGCGCCCCATCCCGCTCGTCGGCCTGGACCTGCGGCGCGCCAGCCGCAGCAGCGCGGGCGACGCCGCCGCCCCGGGCGGCCCAGCACGCTCCGCCGCGTCGCGGCCTCGCAGCGAGCCCGACCAGGGCAGCGAACCGGACCGCGGCAGCGGACCTGATTGCATGGCCCTAGCCAGCGGGCCCCGCAGCGGCAGCGCCTGGGGCCACGACACCAACGGCGCGGCGCAGCCAGGCGCGGCGCACTCGAGACCGAGCAACGCGGGCGCGGGCGGTGAGCGTATGCGCGGCCCCGCCGGGCCGCCGAGCGGCGCGCGCGCGCACAGCGGCGCGGGCGGGGCCGGCGAGGGCGTGGCAGGCTCGGAGGGCGCGGGGCCGGGGTCCGCGTGGCCGGCGTGGGCGGGCGCCGGACGCACCGTGCTCGGCGCCGCGCAGGAGGTCGTGGCGCAGCGCCTGCGCGGCCTAGGG
>JAABUY010004502.1_pt1 | contig 14558 bp, 12 predicted proteins | sample 5560271 | NCBI WGS metagenome assembly JAABUY01 (sample SAMN10711886, study PRJNA513374) | rock metagenome | isolation source: Antarctica rocks | place: Antarctica: Victoria Land, University Valley
ACTGCTTAAGTTCAATCTGAGTTTGCTCATGTTCTTGTTGACAGACTGAGACTCAGTTGATATACTGAATGATGATGTCGTTGAATCAAGTTTGAAGTTCAATCAGAAAAGTGTATCACGCTTCGAAAGCATTGTTGACGTGAGTTCGAAACTGAACGACAGTGATGAGTTCGTTGATCGAAGCTAGAGATGTCGACGACAGAATGTTGCTGATATTCTCGAATTGACTCATGATGTAGTGTGATGCAACGTAATGTCACGAACTGAGAGCTGAATGAAATCAGAATGAAATTCTAATAACTAGATTTTAGATACAAGACGTTGCATGAAGAAGAAAGAAAAGAAAGAGATCATTCAGAGATTCTTATACCTCATGAACGCTGAGTATCATTCATATCGAAGAACTCTTATAACATCACTGATAATCTTACGCCTATCATCATCTATAATATTGTTCAACATCATCTAAGTGATCTAACATCTCTTTTCTCAACATCTTTCAAGTAACACATGCTAAAATCGTGACATTCAATTGTCTTCTATAGCAAGAACATGTCTTCTGCTGAATGCAACTACGAAATATATGATAAAGAACTTCTGATCATCATTTGAGCATTTGAACACTGATGACTCGAACTGAAGCTAACTGACATTTCTATCAAGATGTTCATCGATCATCAAGCGCTCATCTCGTTGATAAAAGATAAAGAGCTGAGCAGACGTCAGATGCATTGAGTTCAAAAGCTCGCTGATTTCAACTTCAGAATAATGTATTGATTTGACAAACAGAACATCAAGATCGATGCATTAACTCATCAAGCTGACGTCATGCTCAGAGATTCAGAAGATGAGCGCATTCGCTATCAATGAATCACTATTCTGACTTCAAATCGAATGAAAATTGCTGATCTAAAGAAGAACATCAGTGAATCAATCTATAAACAGATTTTTGAGACTAATGAGATCGACGAGAATTGTACGCTACTTCGCGAAGCAATAGCAAGAGACAAGACACAATATGAAGATATCAAATTGAAGAATTGTTGAACTCAGAATGAAATCTTGTATTATGATAGTCAGTTATGAGTCTCATTCAACGAGCTTCTACAAATGAATCTGATTCGTGAGATGCACAATCAATCATCAGTTGATCATTCTGATATTCTTAGAACTGTGAAAGTCATAAAGCGAAACTACTATTGATCATTCATGCGAAAAACGATAAATCGATATATTCAAAACTGCTATATCTGTCAACGTTCAAAGACATCTAGAAATAAATCAAATGACTTGCTTCAATCTTTATTGATATCTGAACAGCGATGACAAGACATAGCAATGAACTTTATTATCAATCTATTTGATTCAAGCGAGTACAACGCTATTCTGACGATCATCTGCAGATTGTCAAAAGAAAGACATTATATTTCTTGCATCATTAATGATGAAAATATCACTGTCAAAAAGACAGCTGAAATGCTGATTTAATAAGTATATTGAACTCATGATTTATCAAGCTTCATAATATCTGATCGAGATTCACAATTCATCTCTATACTATGAAAGTTTCTTTGCAAACGACTGAACATTTTTCTTTGATTGTTTATCATCTATCATTCTCAGATCAATGATCAAAGCGAATGAGTCAATCAGAACATCAAGCGATATCTTTGATTCTTCTGATCATATATGCAGAACGACTGATTTAAGTGACTACTCATGATCGAGTTTGTTAACAATAACGTCTTGTTCTCAGTCATCTTCTTGATCTTCTTCTTCATGAACAAGAACTTTCATTCTCATATGAGCTTCAACTCTGACATCATCGAGTATGAAAGCATTCGCGAACGCTTGCAGATTGATCAAATCAAGAATATATCTGAACAAATGAACAAGACATTAATCTTCGCTCGTGAAGTTCTGATCAAAACATGAAAACAAATGATGAATCAAGCTAACAAGCATAGAAAGAAAATCAATTATAAGATTGAATCAAGAATGTTTTTGAACGAACGAAACATCATTACAGCGAGACTCTTCAAAAAATTGAATGACAAGATGCTCAATTCTTTTCAGATCATTGATCTCATTGACTCATTCTATAAATTGAAACTACTCAAGACTATGCATATACATGATGTATTTCATTCAGAGCTTTTTCGTCTCGTCGTTAATGACTCTCTGTCTGATCAGAAGAATGAATCTTCGAAATCAATAGTGATAAACGATGAAGACGAATGAAAAATCAATGATATATTGAACTCTCGATGATATCGAAGACGACTTCAATATCAAGTCAAATGAAAGAGCTATGACAACGATCTCAACTGGTATAACGCTGACGACAACGAATTTATGAACGCTCAAGAGATGATCGATGACTTTCATATTAAATATTCAAGAAAAGCGCACTAAGAAACAACATTCATGCGAACATGAATATTCGAGAAGAAAAAGTAATGTTATGATTCTAGTCTTCGTCTATTCTTTCTAGCTCTGATCTGAGTTTCATTTTAATTGAGTCTAGTGAGCATTCAAGCTAGTAGTGATGTCATTGAAACTCTGCATCATATGTGTAAGACGTCAATTCTTTCGAGTCTAGCACAAAGCTGAGAAACATACATATAAAGAATTGAGTTCTTTTCTGTAAATACTTTTCTTTCTTAGTATTTATCTATTAGTTAAATGACACTCATATGACTCGCTCTATGCTGATCTCTAATAGTTTTAATTGAGTGATCAACATAAAAGTGATGTCTACTGTATGATCTTGAATCGTTAGATTTGAATAAATGACATGAGTAATGAGTCTTTTTGCATAATGATCATCGAATTCTCGTATTGACTTTGCTTTGATCAAAGTCAGAAGTTTGATTTGCAACTGATCACAAACAATTTGCGCGATCACTTCATCAATGAACGAATAGTCAGCAGCTTCGATGTCAATCAATGACTTCAATGAGTAACTAATTTCATTGCTAGAAAGTACACATTCAATAGTCAAAGATTCAGAAGCAAAAGAATCATTTGACATGCTCATCGTTGAAGAAATTAACACATCTTTCATCGCGTCTTTGATGAAAGTCTCTAGTTTTTTGTCTCGCTATTCTCGAAAGACATTTTCTTATTCTCTTTATTCTTTGAAATGATGATCTCATGTAGACGAAGAGTGAATGCATGAGATGCAGAAGTGTCAATCTTGTTCAGCTGAGAACAATTCTTGAACAAATGATTGAAGATTTTGCAGATGTAACAGATAATTGATGATCTTGCTGACTTAAAGATAGAAGAGATAGTTGACTTAACATAATCGATTATCGAAGTTGTTACTGACAGAAAAGTAGCACGTTTATCAGATACAACAGTGACTTTGATGATGACAATGCAACATTCGCTGCGAAGCTGATAATTGACTCATTGTTTACTATTCACATCTTGAAGAAAGATTCTTAAGCGAGTGAGCGAAGTAAAGTTCTCTGAACAGACTGATAAAGCGTTCTGCAAGCGATTATTGATTTTATTCTGAAGATCATTCATCAGAATGTAATAATCGTATTTGAGATAGTTGAATAGCTTCATAAAGTCGAAGTAGAAGACATTGAAAGACTTGTCTGCTTGTCTCAGAGCATTGTACTCACGACGACACTTTTGATTTTTATTCAGTTCATCATATATTTCTTTCAGATGCTTAAATAGTTTATTGATCGAGATGTATGAATGCAAAGCATCATGTCGATGTTGAGCGAAGATGTGCTCAGCAGCATCATCTTCTAGTCTAGATATCACATAAACAATACAGATATTCTCATTATCGAAGTGATCAACATTTGTCTGAAGCTTATCGTTTATCTTGATTCTTCAGCTGTTTCATGTTGATTCATTTTCATCAGTGAATATAAATGAGTTCGAAAACTTAAAGAACTTGTGATGATCATTGTCAAATAAAGTGAATGACTTTCGTCAAGTACGATTCTTGATAGAAGCTTGAGACTTTATAGACTGTCGAGATCAAGATTGATTCGCTGAACGCTGTCTCTTTTTGAGATTCAATATTTTCTTTCATAGTTCGATGATAGTCTTTTCTTGAGTGTCTATTGTCGTTTAATTGATCTCTAGCTCATCAAGTCTCTTGATGTGATCAACTTGTAAATCAATTCATTGCTTATTGAGTTTCAAAATCATGTCTCGTTGATCTTTTAGCTCGATCAGCATCTTGATGATCTCATCTGACTGATTGATAACTCATTGACGAAGTTGTTGACTTGTGTTGATGTTTCATGAGATAGCAGCATTCTGAGATTTCGCTGAAGCATCGAAAGAAATAAGAAAAACTCATCTACTAGCAATGCTTCTAAGCAGACGAGCTGTTCATGACTCAATTGATTCAGAGTCGCGTGTCATTGTAAGAAAGATAAAGATAGATAAATAGATTTGATTGTGATAAGATTGAGTGATTGATTTAATAAATTTGAATGTGTGTTTTGATGAAAGTAATTCAAAGAATCTCTTGCGAATTTTCTGAATAGAAGTAGATTATTTCGTATTATTTACACGTTGATAGCAGAATAGTTAATTAGCATTTATCTACTGTTAGAGATCAGCATAGAGCGAGTCATATGAGTGTCATTTAACTAATAAATAAATGTTAAGAAAGAAAAGTATTTACAGAATAGAACTCGCAGCTTATATGTGTGTTTCTGATCTCTGTGCTAGACTCGAAAGAGTTGACGTCTTACACAGATAATGCAGAGACTCGATGACATCATCTTTAGCTTAAATGCTCACTAGACTCAATTAGAGATAATCGAGATCGAGAATAAATCGAGAATAGAATCGAGAATAGATCGAGAATAGGGTCGAGAATAAAGTCGAGAATAGATCGAGAATAGACTCAAGATCATAACAATCATTGACAACATTATCATGAGTGAGCTGAATGATATGAAGACGTAGTTTATTTGAGTTGAGCACATACTTTCTTTCTTGAAAGTATAGATGATTCTCATGTTTTTCACACTCAACTAGAGAGATCTTGTTGTGATGTCGTGCTTTATTGCAAAGTGCTTCAATTATCTGAATTGCAAATTTGTCATTGATTTTGACTTACTTTCACAATGTCTGAGTGAAAGTATCAGCAAAATCTTCATCAAGATTCAAAATGTTTTAATCTAGCTGAGATTCAACATCTTTAATGTTGAATTCTTCAATTTCTAAATTCATGAAAGTTAAAATTTGCAAAAATGCTGAAATAATTAAAAACAGATGTAACTGAACTGAATTTAGAGTGATGATTTGTGATTGAAGCTTCATGACTTTAATGTTGAAGATGTCAAGAGCAAGATTCTCAACAATATCAAGATTTAAAACATGAGTTTTTAAAATTGTTTGATGTTGATATTAATATTGAGAATTGAATGTATCTTTCTCTTTAGAAAGATTTTCTGAGTGATGTGTCAGAGCATTCAACTTATCATCAATCTTGCTGAAATGATAAGTGATGCAATAGTTGAATCTAGATAGAAACTCACTTCAATGAGCTTGATGATGATTTAACTGCTTAATTGACATGAAATACTTAGAATTTTTATGATTCATGATCATCTTGACAGAATAAATAAAGTCTTTGAGCTCTGATCATTATTTCTTGAAAGTGCAAACAATGATCATGAATTCTTTATTGTAAATCTCGTAGTTACACTCAATTGAGTTATGCTTCTTCAAAAAGTAAACGACTGAATGAAGAATTTTGTTCTCATCATATTGAAAAAGAATGTTTTCAAACACGTAGTTTAAAGCATTGATTTCTATCATAATCTTGTGATCTGAATTATAGTGACAAAGAATAATCTTGAAAATGAAGACTTTCTTAAGAATGTTGAATGCAATTTGACATTTCTGAGATCAGACAAAGAGTACATCTTTTCTGATGAGACGAGTGAGCAAGATAGTTATTCTATTATAGTCATAAATAAATCTTTTATAGAAGTTCATGAAATTTAGAAAACTTTGAATGTCTTTAACATTGATCAAAATGAGTCAGTTAATAATAATGTTTATTTTAAAAGAGTTCATCTTAACTTCTTCAATGATGATTATCAATTCTAAATATGAGACTTAAGTGATGTGAAACTCACATTTGATTATATTCATTTGAAGATCTGCTTCTTGCAGCTTTCGCAGAATGAGCTTGACATGAATTTCATGCTCAAGTTCATTGTCAAAATAGATCAAGATGTCATTCAAATAAGCTGTATAAAACTTATTTAAATGTTTGCAAAGAGTATTGTTGATGTACTTTTGAAACAAGACAAATTTATTACATAGATTGAAGAGCATGACTAAATACTTGAATAATTCAAATTAAGTGCAAAAAATGATGAGAGCTTCATCTTCTTCTTTGATTTAAAGTTGATTGAACGCAGAAATGATATTCAGCTTGATAAAGATTTTAGCTCAATTTAGATGATTCAGCGTTTCTGAGATCAGAGACAGAGAATATTAATTCTTGACTGTGATAACATTCAGATCTTGATAGTTTATGCAGAAGCAAAGTTCTTCTTTGAGTTTTTTGATGAAAAGAACAGAGATGATTGTCTGAAAGTGACTGACTTGAATGAAATCTTTGCTCAGATTCTCATTCAGATAACGACAAAGTTCTAGAATTTTGTCACGACTCATGTCATACAAAGCGAAGACTGAGAATTGAGCATCTTCTTTAAAATGTATGACATGATCATGAACTTAATGTAAAGACAAGATATCAATGTTCTTTTTGAAGAAGACATTTAAAAACTTGAAATATTTGAATGATAAAATTGTGACTGAATTGACGTTCTTACTTTGTCAATAAACTTCAAAATCTTCTTGTGTCGTGAATGCAGTCAAATGAAATTTTTTTTTCATTTGATGAAGATTCAGATGATGATTCTTATCATACATACTGTCTTGAGAGTGAGATGAGAACTGAGCAAGAGTTAAGCTGTTCTTTGAATAAATAGTCAAAGTCACATGACGCGATTTTGACTCATCAGAGTCTAGATTAGAAGACGAGATTGATTCAAGATTCAAGAAGACATTAATTTTCTTTAGAATGATGCTAAACACTTCAATGTCTTTGACATGAGCAGCATGATCAAAGCTTCAAACTCTCAACTCAACTATGTCAAGTTGTATAAAAGATTAATTGAATTGATCTGCTTGAAAGATAACAGAAGTTCTAAAAAAAGAAGAATTTTGACACTTGATTTTTGATGAGTATTCTTTTTGAATGATTTGAAGAATACAACTAGAAACTTCTTGTTTCAGATGAAAGACAAGACTGAATGAAATTTATTTCTTGTAAATGAGCTGAGTATTAATTAACTTCTTGTAAGCAAATGAAGAGTTATATTGCTTCTTGTGAGCAGATAAAAAACTGAGTTACTTCTTGTTATGAGTCTGCATAGAGCAAATCATATGAGTGTATTCTAACTAGAAGTTCAAAGCTGAAGTAGAAAGAAGATGCAACATGATGTGAGTTTTACTCACGAAGGCACGCTAGGTCGCTAGCGTGTCAACAACAGCTCTATTCACAACTTTATACTAGTTTATGTTAGACTAATCAGAGATAACAGAGATGCATGCTCGCAACATTACTTTCTCTCTTCATTTAGCAATGTTCTCATTGCTGCAGTTTAATTGATCAATTCTTGTTGAGTTGATTTCTAACTTGACTTGTTCAAATACTTCTGATGAAAGTCATTTACAATTTTTAAGCAGTCTTTGAACTCATTTTCATCAACATTGTATCAATGTAGATTGACATCATAGTTTTTTCAATTGACACGATATTGCAGTCATCTTTTGTAATGTTTGAAGTTTAGTATGTTCTTCATCTTTCATTCATCTTCATCATCTATCACTATAGAATCAAATGACTCATTTCATTGTTCTTTCAAAGAGTCTTTTGAATTCAGTTGTAGTAGATTCAAGATGAACTTTGAATAAATCTTCATTGTCGATGACAGTTTCAGTCAATATGCATGTTTGATCTCAGTCAGAATCTTGAAAGATTCTAGCATCTTATCATTCAGTTTCTTTGATGATCTTGCAATCATAATGTTTCTAGAATTCAGAAACATCATGTCATCTATCTTGTAAATCATTTTCTTTCGATGCTTATCAATTTGTTTCTTCATTGTGACTCTGACTCTTGCTAATGTTTGCTTGATCAACGCTAATGATTATTTTATGTGTTCAAATATATTCTCTGCTTTGCTCACTTGAATTCTAGCTTGAGTGATCTCATATTCAGTTGAATTCAAATCAAAGCTCATATGAGAGTGAAAGCTCTTATTCAGAAAGAACGCTGATTATTCAATTGATGATGAAATAGCATTGTTATTGACGAATTCAGTCATAGATAGTCAGATGAATCAGTCATCTTGCATGTATGAGCAGTAGCTTCGTAGATATCATTCTACATTCTGATTCGCTCTTTTCATTTGATCATTGATTTGTAAATGATAGTTGATGAATAGTTTCATCTTAATGTTGAGTCTCAGACATAGAGACTTTCAGACAATCAATATGAATTATGAATTTCTATTGAACACTATTGATCTTGATAGCTCATGAGTTCTGAAGATTCATATCAGCAGCAGCTTGACTGTTTGTTCAACGAAAGTTTCTTCATCATCTGATCAACAGAGTATATAGTGACGTTCTTTAGATAATCGATCTATCACTGTCAGAATCGCGTTGCTTTCATCACTTTTCAATAAATCAATAATGAAATTCAATGATATGTCTTGTCATCGTTGTTCAGATATAGACAATGACTTCAATAGTTCATTGATTCGATCTCTTGATGCTTTTGATCTACGACAAACGTAACAGTTTTGAATGTAGCGTTTGATTGTCGTTCTCATCTTCGATCATCAATATGATCGTCTTAACAAGTCTAACATTCGATTCATGTCAGAATAATCACTGATCGAAAGATCATGTGCTTCTCTTATCAATTGAGTGATTATTGACTGAGAGATTCACAGTCTATCATTCTTTCAGAGTACTTTGTTCAGTACTCTGCAATTGTCTACACTCATATCTTGACAAGTTCTTCTGTTCTGATCTATGACTGTTCGAATATCAATACATTGTTGATTCATTCAATTTTCAACTATAATTCAATTTTGAATGAAAATCATTTCTTCGATTGAATTCTCGTTAGCTTTTGATTTCTGTTTCGAATCTGAGTCAAATATGAGCAAGATCTGAGTCAGATTTTGATCATTTTCTATTGATTGCAGTTCAAATGTGCTTGCTGACAATAGCATCTGATGCTGATATAGCTTTTGATCATCATTTGATTCAACTGACTTGACGTTTGACATTCTGATCAGCGCGTCTGCTTTCAGATTCTGCTTTTCTGACTGATATATGATCTTGAAGTTATATTCAAATAACTTCTCAGCTCATCTAGTCTGTCGTCTGATCAGTTTCTTGATGATCATGAAGTACTTCAAATTCAGATGATTGATGAAGATCTTGATTAAAATATCAGTACATTTCAATTCAAGACATCAGTGCTTCAAACATTGAACAATAGTCAAAAGCTCTTTGTCGTAGATCTCGTAGTTGTATTCTGCAGAAATCATGTTCTTGCTATAGAAGATCACTGAATGTAGAATGTCTTCATCGTCATATTGAGACAATACTTCGTCGTTGACATAGTTTAAGAAGTTCATTTTCAGAATAACTTCTCTGATCAAATTGAAATGCTTCAGAACAAGAGCTGTTGTCATCTGTTGCTTCAGTTTCTCAAAGATCGTCTGACAAATCTCTGTTCATTCAAATGAATGATCTTTTCAAGTTAGCTTTATCATAGATCGAGTGATCTTCAAGAGGTTCTTTATGAATCGTTGATAGAAATTGCAGAAGTCAATGAAGATTTGTACATGAGTCAATGATTGAAACACTTTTCAGCTTCAAATCACATCTACTTTTTGAGAGTTCATTTGTAAATCTTTGATGAATATCAGTAGTTTTAGAAACGAGATCTTCTGAATCTTAAATTCACACTTGTCAATGTTTATCTGCAGATCAACTTCACGAAGCTTGTCTAGCATCTCTTTCACATGAGTTCTATGTTTCTTCAAGATTTTACTGTAGATGAGAATGTCATTCAGATAAATCTGACAGAATTTATGCAGATAGTTGAACAACATGTCGTTGATATAGTGCTGAAAGAATGTTGATTCATTGATTAATTTGAAGAGCATTACTTTATACTTGTAAACATTGAAGAAAGTGATGAATGTGATTAGATTCTCACTTTCAATGCTCATGCAAAGCTTATTGAACATGATGATAATGTTGAATCGAGTCAGATATTTACTGTCTTGAATTCGAGCGAGTACTTCGTCTATCAAGAGTATTGAATAATGATCTCTTTTGATCAAAGCATTCAGTTTTCAATAATTCACGCAAAAGCGAAGACTATCGTTTTTCTTTTCAATGAATAGTATTGACGAAGCGAATGAAGCTTTGCTGAGTGTAATAAACTTCTTCTTCAAGTTCTCTTCTAGATACTTCTTGATCTTCTGCAACTTGTGATTCAACATGAGATACAATCAACTTTTAGAAGATTAACTCTCATCTTTTAATTCAATCTTATGATCATATGATCGATGCAAGAGCAACTAAGTTGTCTTTTCTCTGTTAAAAACGTTCAGAAAGTCATGATAAACTATTGAAAGCTTCTTTTTCAGTTTCTTTAATGACATGACAAAGATTATTTCATTCAGTTTCGCTGAATCTTTGATTGAGCTAAGCATCTTGTTGATTTCACTAATGATCAATGTAAAGATCTTGACATTCTTCTTCTTGACTAAAGTTCGATAAGCAACGACTTTGATCATGATAATATTGATGAGTTCTTTCTTCTTCAATGACTGAATGAGTTCATGTTGATTAAGATCAACTTGAGTGCTTTGCTTTCATATAAGAGCTGATTCAATGAATTAATTTACTGATTTCGAATTTGTAGTTTGCTTTAAGATGATCATTGACATAGACTTCAATTATTTGCAGAATCTATTAAAATTTGATTTCTTTTCAATCAAAGATTGTCAATGATTATCTTGTGCTGATTTAGATGAGTTATTAATAAAGACATCATTTCATTCTTATGTTCTTGTATAGTGATTGAGATATACAAAGCATGTGTAATAGATCTTCGATCGAGAATTTTGTCATATGAATGAATTGACTTCGATTTAAACAGTGAAATTGACTGAATATCAAAGCGTTCACATAGCTCTGAAATCAATATATTATTTATGAACATCATGTCAGTGACTTTGATGTTTATCAGAGCGAAAGATCGAAATATCTTTTCTAGACTACTCAAGATGATGTTCACAATAAACGATTTAAAATCAAATGAGTCATCAAGCATACTGATGAAGCAAGATATGAGCATGTCATTCTCAATCACTACTTTGATGAAGACAGATCGTTTTTCAAATTCGCTGCAATTTCGTGCATCTGAGCTGATTCAAGACAGTCATGTGCTCTATGTTCTGACTTCTTGCATTTGAAGCAAAGTTCTTTTTTAAACAACTTCTTTCTAACAGAGTCAACATTCGATATTCTGAGTTTCTTTCATGCAAAGATTAAAGCTGAGATTGCAGTAGTGATCATCGTCAAGATGTCAGCGATAAAGTGAGCTAAACTGATCGCGTCAAGTTGAGTACTTGACTCAAAAAGTGTCGAGTCGAGTTGAAATTTTTTTGAAAAAGTGTCGAGTTGAATTGAGAAGTTGAACTCAAGCACTCAAGTTGAGTTGAGAAACTTGATTCAATAATTCGATTTGAAAACTCAACTTGACTCAACAAGATATTAGATAAATGTAAATAGCTTGATCGAACAGTCTTCATGATTTTCTTCATGACTTTCTACCATGTTTTCTCGTCATGACTTTCTTCATGTTTCTCTATATGTTTCTCTTCATTTTTCCCTTCATGACTTTCTATCATGTTTTCTCGTCATGACTTTCTTCATGTTTCTCTTCATGTTTCTCTTCATGTTTCTCTTCATGTTCTTCGTCATGACTCTCTATCAAACGATCTTCATGTTTCTCTTTATGACTCTTTAGCAAATAATCTTCATGTTTCTCTTTATGACTCTCTATCAAATGATCTTCATGTTTCTCTTTATGACTCTCTATTAAAAGATAATGCAAAAAGATAATGCAAAAGTCAAAAACCGAAAAATTTTCTATATTTAGCTTTCTTGACGTCAAGCTTGAATTCTTGACGAGTCGAGTTGAATTAATTCAATTCTCAGTCGAGTCGAGTCGCGTCAAGTTGAAAATATGAGCAACTCGACTCAAGTTGAATTGAAAATGTGAGTAACTTGACTTGATCTCGATTCAAGTTCAAAATGTCAACTCAAAACTTGACTCAATGATCAGTTTAAAGCAAGCGACTTAAGTCGTTGATGTCTTGAAAACTGATCGAGCATTCAATTTCATCAATCGAACGTTGACTTGCATGCAAATGTCGACAAATTCATTCAAATTCATAGTTCATTCATTAATCATGACTTGCTGAAGATCTGAGTTAATCTTATGCTGAAGATCATCTAGTAAAGTTTTATTATTGTACTCTAGTTTCACATTAAGTCTCTGAAATTTCATTCAAAATTTATGAAAGAAGATCTTGTTTTGATACAGCTTCAAGAACTGTCGTTGAGTCATGTGATATTAATTGAAATCATCGTACATCTTATTTATGATCAACAGTATCTCTTCTGCTTCAAGAAATGAGTTCGTGATCATGTCTTTCATTTTGAGTGCTATGTGTTTGATCATTGTTTCACTGACTCGAGTTTTCACATATGCAATCTTCATTTCTTCAATAGAAAAATGATTCTTGTTCATCTTCAGCTTGTTTTGCATTCAAGATAATCAATTATTCACATTCTGTCTTGAATCTTCAAACAAAGATGAGTCAGATAGCTTGATCAATCTCAAGAATCGATCTTTCGAAATTGAAGTGCTTAATCGACTTGATGTTGCTTCTAAATGATGTATAATCACATTCTTTTTCTTCATTTCTTTTTGTAAACATGTTCAAACAATATTCAACATTATCTGCGTAGCTTTCAATTCAATGTTGATCTTGTTGACATCATTCAACATCTGAATCATGTCATTGTGAATCTTGATTTCAATGTCATGCTGTTAACATTGTCGTGAGACTGCTTGCATCATTCTCACGAGATAGTTAGTAAGAGAAAAGAGATCAAGATCTGAGTCAATGATAGAAGAGTCGAAGAGCGTTTTTCAAGTGTACATATAGATGTCATTGCGACTTGTAGATAAAGAGAGAAAACATACACGTTTTACAGTATCTTTCTACTAGCACGATCATTGCACATGTTCGTTGTTTACTTTCTCTGTTGCTTCAATACAACTTTCTATATTGCATCTGTACTCTATCTTTCAACATTGAAGCTCAACGCGAAAATATCATTTTTATGATATCTTGAATAGAACAGTTGACTGAACAGCAGAGAGCGACACGACATCTCTACAGTGATCAGAGAGTTTATGAAAGATTTGAAGTGAGAATCAATTTGACTCTGAAATACAAGAAATTGATATAGCGACTTCATTTCGCTTAGAGATATTGACGAAAGCTATTCAAGTCACAGAATTCTCACAGTTGAAACTAGAAGAGACGCGTATCTTCAACTGACAAAAACTGTCTCTCTTTGAGCGAAGATGCAACAGCGAAGAAGAGAGAAACTGACTTTCGTGAATGATTGACACTCAGAAGAGATGCTCTGATCAGAAGAAGAGTTCGTCTGATCTTGAGACTTGCAAGAAACAGACAGCGAAAGTGAGAATCAAAGAACGAATTCGAAGCAATGTAGACAGAAGTACGAGAAATGACGTCTGTTTCAGCAGTGAATCATGTTTCAGCAGAAGCATAAAATCGAGCGTTGTTCATCAAATAAAAGAAGAGAAAAGAAAAGCATCTTGATCAGTTGTAACAACTGCAAAAGAAAGAAAGAAGAACTTTGATGAGTCAAGAAGCAAAAACAAAATAACGAGATCTTTTTGACTGCTCTATTATTTTTGCTATTCTGTATTTCATTCTCACAGCTCTCAATATCAACTCACAGCGACAAAATGACAAGCTCATTGAGAACATCTGTTGTAGACACGAGTGCTACGCTCATCAGCTCTCGAGTCAGCTCAGAAATAGACATGATCACAATGTTGTTTCTGAAATATCTGACATTCATGTCATCGCTCGAAACTTCAAAAGTCTCGTATTTTGAAGAAAAGAACATGACTGATTTTCTAGAAAGATATGAAGACTTCTGTGATGATTATAAGCTGAATCAGATCGATCGATTTCGCAAGCTGTCTAGATACTGTGTCAGGACCGTGCCTAGATGATACAACCAATGGAGGTCAGGGTTGATAGTGCTTGATCTTTAGAGGTAGCTATAACTGAATATTAAGAATACAGAAGAAGGTTGGTACAAAAGCTTCTATTTAT
>JAABUY010004503.1_pt1 | contig 14558 bp, 25 predicted proteins | sample 5560271 | NCBI WGS metagenome assembly JAABUY01 (sample SAMN10711886, study PRJNA513374) | rock metagenome | isolation source: Antarctica rocks | place: Antarctica: Victoria Land, University Valley
TTAGCGCGTATATCCAGCGAGCTGAATAAAAGGCTAATGGTCGCAAGCCCACCACATCACCCACGCAGCCTGGCGCATGCACAGGTTACGCACGGGCCTGGCGCGGGCCTGGCGCGCGGTGGGCTACGGCGCGGCGCGCTTCTTCGACATCGTGCCCGTGCCGACGTTCGTGTCGCTCATCGGGCTGGCCGTCGGCTGCATCCCGCCGCTCAAGGCGCTGCTGTTCGGGCCGGCCGCGCCGCTCAAGTTCGCGACGGACGCGCTCGCGATCCTGGCGCAGGCCACCGTGCCGGCCATGAGCTTCACGCTCGGCGCGGTGCTGGAGAAGGGGCCCGGGCGCGCGGCGATCGGCTGGGCGAGCGTCGCGGGCGTGATCGCCGCGCGGCTGGCGCTGGTGCCCGGCGCGGGCGGCGCCATGGTCATCGGCGGCGCCAAGCTGGGAGCGTACGCGCCGCTCAACCCCATGTTTGTCTTCGTGCTGCTGCTGCAGAACTCGTCGCCGACGGCGATCAATATCCAGGCCATCGCGACGATGCACGGCAATCACGAAAAAGAGATGGCCGCGCTGCTGTTCTGGCAGTACATGGCGGCCGTGCTGCTGCTGCCGCTGCTGGTCGCCGCGTACATGGCCCTGATACCTGCATTCGGCCTCGCCGGCGTCACGTCCACGTAGGCGCCGCCGGCGGCCCGCCCAAGGGCCGGCCCTTGCGGGTCGTGGGCGCCAACCCGCCGCTGGCTGTCCAGGCATGCGCCGTGTGAGCGCCAGCCCGCCGCCCGCGTCCGCCGCCTTTTGGGCTTACTGCTGTGCGTGCGCAGCGCTTGCCTGTGTGCGCGGGACGCGTGCGCGGCGCGTCGTGCTGCAGGCCGCCGGGTGCAGCTTCCCCAGCGGTGTTTGCTCATGCTGCTAAGGTGCATGCGTGGCCTTTGTGGCTGCGCTGCATGGTCGGTCTGCGGCTGCCAGTGGCTGCTACCGGGTAGTCCTACTCGGTTCGTGCAGGCCCCGCGGAACAATAGATCAGTGTGCTGTTCTGTGTGAGTGAGTGTACATGAGCGGGGGGCGGCGCATCTGTGGCTTGGGCCATGCATGCGCAGCCACTGTAGGGTAGGCTCCACTCCCGCTGAGAGTTTTGGATTTCTGCTCTTCCTGTTCTTGAGCTAGGAATAGGCATGGGTAGAGTGTCCTGTTGAGTGCGGCCAGTGTGTCCGTGTAGGCAGCGTGGTCCGCGCTGCGCCTGAAGTGCCCGCGCTTGGTCGGACGGGCGATGTTGTCTGTGGCGCACGGAGTGCAGTTTGGCGACAGCAAGTTGCCTGCTACCTTAACGATACAGAATCAGTCCAAAGTCTGCTAAGAACCAGCTTCTAACTCTGCACACATGCAGCGTACTGTGTAAGCCCTAGCCTGCGGGCCCCGCCTCCTCGGCGGCCAGGAAGCGGTCCCGGAAGGCCGTGCCCGCGGCCACCACGAAGAACACCGGCACGCCCGGCACAACATGGTCGGGTGCCGCCAGGACCGCGCCCAGCGTGGCAGCCGGGTCCACGCGCACCCAGCGCGCCGCGCGCGCGCCGTAGCGCTGCGGCCCGGCGTCGGACGCGCCCGCCGGCCAGCCGCCGTGCAGCGCCTGCGCAGCGCCCGCGCTTCGCACGCGTTGGTTTGTTTCGGACACGCTGCAGACCTTGCACAGGGCCAGCGAGCAGGGACAAGCAGAGTCGCACATCGTGCATGCTCTCAGACGAGGCCGCCACGGGGGCATGCAGACTGCCAGTCACGGATCCCCGGCGCGCTGGCTGCACCGGCATTGCCGCTCATGAGCACAGTTGTTTGAGAGCATGCCGCCGCGCGCAGCATGCCCGTGTGCGAGAGCCCTACACACGCCCTGCGCGGGCCACACGGCGCCCACCTCCGCCAGCGCGTCCTCGCCCAGCGGGTCTGCCGCATGCGCGAGGTAGTACAGCTCCAGGCGGCGCCGCGTGTACTCGGCGGCCGCGTCCCAGGCCAGCGGCGGCGCGTCGGGCGCGAACATGGCGTCGAGGTGGTCGTCCAGCGTGTCGGCCTCCGCCGCGTCCTCCACCACGTCGGTCTGCACGCATCGCCCCTGCTGTTGGTGCACTATCACAAATTGGCACCCTGCCTGACTAAACACACTCTGCACTTCAGCCTGGCCACAGGTCGGCATGATGTTCTCGTGCCTGCTCCAGTGGCGCAGGCCGGGCGATCCTGCGCCCGACGCTGACACCATGCACCTGCAGGTCCTAGGGATGCATACCATGACGTATTGTGCAGCAGTGGAAGCTCGGCATGTGAGTACGCATAAGGCCCCTATCAACATGCCACACCTAGCTCATGCTAACTCATGAGGGAGAGCCAGGGCTATTCAGATGCTACAACCTGTCAGACACAGCTGCAGTGTGCGGGCAACACGCGGCAGGCTTTGGCTGCATCATACTGCACGGCCTGCGCCGCACCTGCATGGTCTGAGGGTACACAAACATCAGCGGCCAGTGCACCTGCCCGTCCACATCGAGCGTTGGCTTGCGTGCGCCTGGGCGCAGCACATGAGTCCCGAGTTACAGCCCAGCAGGACGCCGGCATGTGGTGCTAGGGGAGCTTTGCAGGGCAGCAGCGGCCGCACCCACTGTGCCAATCTCTGTGTTAGCACCTTGGGGTGATGATTCAGCAGGATGTGCGAGCCTGTGAGTTAGCTGCTTCAAGCCGCTGCGCGCACCCACGCTGAGCTGCGGCAGCCCCATGCGCCAGCCGCGGTCATGTATAGCTCTCGCCAGCTGCCCCGCCGGCTGCCGCGCCGCCACGGCTTCCGCAGCCGCGCGCTGCTCTTCCGCCTGCCGAATGCACGCTTGATCATCCGACGCCATCATGTTGAATACACTGCTGTGCTCAGCATGCCGGGACCCCTGTCACTTGCTGACAACAGATGCTCCCACATGGGGTATGGTCGGAGGCTCACAGCAGTGCAGTATACGCTGTGCTAAACCCGTTCTGGGCAGTGCAGCCGCGCCTGCTTGGCAGCGGCGCGCTCGGCCACAGTGTCCCGCAGACTGGCGAGCTCCGGCGCATCGGGCGCCACGCGCAGCCCCCCTGCGCATGCCTCGGCCGCGCGCGCAAAGTCGCCCAGCGCAACTGCAGCCCGCGCTGCCCGGTAGTGCGCCTGCAGCCCGCCAACAACAGGCCTGTTGCGAGTCGTGCAAAAGGACTGCTCATTGCAAGCACATGCGCTTCAGGGGCAGTACCCAAACACACCTCATGAGCAATAATCACCTAGCATGCTTCTTAAATTCTTAAAAAAACCTCACTGCACGGCAGCCTGCATCTCCCGCAGGCACCGCATGCACCTGGCCGGACCTGAGGGCCTCCGGAGCAGCCCCAGCCAGCGCGCCTTGACGTTGGTGGCGTCGGCGCGCAGCGCGGTCAGCGCGTCGTCCAGCGCGCTGCGGTTGTTGCCCAGCAGCAGGTGCGCCTGCGCGCGGTTGCTGAACAGCGCGGCCGCCAGCGCGGCGTCGCAGCACCTCAGGTCCAGGCCGCGCGTGTACAGGCCGAGCGCCTCGCGCAGGTAGAACTTCTTCCTTAGCTGCACGCCGCGCTTGAGCGCGTCGTTGCCCTGGTTCTGCGCGGCAGCACACCAGGGCTGATACGAACTTTGCTGCTCCTACTTGTGACACGTTCCGCGTGTCACTAGTGCCTGCCCTTTACGAAGGCTCTTTGCTGCCCAGTGCTGGCCTTTGTACTGGAAACCAAAGGGCCACACCGCAAGTGCCTCACTTTGTATGTGTCAGCCCGCTCCTCTGGCGTGGACTCCTCCAGCAGCGCGTTGATGGCCGCCAGGTCCGGGTTGTCCGCGTTCTCGGGGTATGCATCCCAGAAGGCTGCAGGCAGGTCGTCCGGCCTCAGAGGCGGCTCGCCTGCGCCTCCACCTGTGGACGCTGGGGGCTGCACCATGCGGTTTGCCTCTGCTGCACCTATATATTTTTCTGCAGGCCCGCTGAGTTCAGGCTCTGCCTGGGGCAGCTCAGTATGCTCTACAGGACCGCTCTGCTGCTGCCGAGGCAAGCGCATTGGAAGGAGCGCAGCTCTCAAGAAAGAGTCCACCCGGTCAGAGGGAGGGAAGGCCTCTGGGTAAGCGCTGACTCGATAAAATGGGTTCATGCCTACAGTTTGGAGTGCGAGCTGTTGTGCTGTGATCACAGCAGAACTGTCCTACTCTGCTGTTCAACGGCGTGACCAACGGCACCAGCCTGCCAGCATCGCTTGAAACCTCTTTTTCAGGCGGGGCAGGCCCGCATCGTGCGCGCAGGGGGCGCGCCAGCGCCAGGATGGAGGGCATCCTGCCTGGCCTGACGCTGAACCAGAAGCGCGTGATAGCGGTGCGCGCCTGGCATTCCTTCACGAGCTGGTTGCCCTGGCCGAGCGGCCGCAGCGCCGTGCGCTGGAGCGACTCCGCTCTGCGCGACACAGGTTGTTGTGTTGGCGGGCGGCGTCGCTGGAGGACGGCAAGTTCAAAAGGAAGTCCACCGCGCCCAGCGCGAGCAGGCGCGCCGCACCGCCCGTGCTCGGCCCTGGGCCTGGCCCACGAGCCTGCTGTGTCGACGCGTCGAGTCCTCGCTCGGGTGCTCAAGCACACTGACGGACCAGCGTCTGGCTCGCAGAACGCGCTGTGCGCGGAGGTGGACGAGGGCAGGCGCAATGGCGCCGGCAAGGGCGCCAAGAGCAAGGTCGCCGTGGACTCCGTCTTCTTCAAGCGGCTCAGCACCATCCTGGCCATGTGCGGGCGCCGACGGGGCCGGTCATGCGCCCGTGGCCGTGCTGATGCCTGCTCCTGCACACGTCTGCAGGAGCAGGCGTGCACGCTGAGCGCTGCACGCAGAAAGCGTGCACGCTGAAAGCTGAACCGTGTGGCGCTGCAGCTGCGTGCCGGAGCCGATGTCGCGCGAGGCTGCGCTCATCCTCTTCCAGGGCGTCCTGCTGGTTTCGCGGACCTTCCTGACTGGTCCGCCCCCATAACAGGAAGCCTGCTGGGCTGTGCAGGCCTGCCAGCGCGGGCGCCTGTGACTGTTGCGGGACGCGCAGACCACATCTCGAAGATCGAGGCGCGCGCCGGGCGGCACCTCATCAGCCAGAACTTTACGCGCTTTGCAGCAGGTGGGCTGCCGCCCTGCACCGCCTAGCCCAGACGCGCCAGAGTGGCGGCCTGGCTGATGCCAAGCGCCGTGACAGGCTGTGTCTGCTGCTCCTATAAGCATGCAGGCCGTGGCGCCCTATGTCCGAATCACGGCGTGCGCGGGGGGCAGGCCTGGCGGCATTCGCGGGGGTGGCGATCCCGGCCGCGGTCGTCAACAGCGGCCTGCGCTTCATGCAGAAGCAGATCCAGCTGGCGTTTATGCGCCGGCTGACGCACAAGCTGCACAGCCTGTACTGCAGTAAGCGCGCGTACTACTCCGCCTCCGTGCTGGGCGGTGCGGCGCCCGCGCTTGGCCCTCCAGCACGGCATGCAATGTGTCTCCCCGATGTGTGAGGCGCTATCGTAGCGCTGCCAGCACATGGGTGCCAGCGCAGAGCGCAGGCGCGAGTAGGCCGAGCGCCACGAGAGCTGGGCTGAGGCTGCGGGGCTGGACATGAGTCTGCTCGCGTGTCAGTGCGGGTGCGCCAACGCGCGGCAGGGCTCACGAATGCGGACCAGCGCATCACCGAGGATGTGGAGAAGTTCAGCTTTGCCATCGCCGAGCTCGTGCGGCCCCTCACGCCGCAGGCGGCGCATGCCGCGGCTTGCTACAGTATGTGGTACAGCAGTCACAAGTGCTGCCTTTGCAACCGCTTCAAAGCATGCGTATCAGACATTGGTAAGTTGGTGATGCGTGTTGACGCGTGTGCTGGCATGAGGCGGCGCCCGGGTGTTCGTGTGGGTGTAAAGCCCGCGCGCGTGTCATGAGCTCGCCTGCTGGCGCCCGCGCGCAGTATTCGTACACGTTCAAGCCGCTGCTGGATGTGCTGCTGTTCACGCGCAGCCTGAGCAAGACGATGGGGTACAAGGTGCCGCCCTGGCCGCATGTCACTCGAGATGCTCGCGGTGGCGCTTTGCACTGACAATCAATGACCATTTGCCTTTGGCGCACGTCGCATGCTCTGTGCTGTTCATGCGCGCTGAGACGCTATGCTCGCAGGGCCAATTCGGGCTATACGCATACTATATCGCCAGGTGCGGCCCAATTACCCTGCACACACTTTGTCATGTTGTTAATGGGAGTGTCCCGAATGTCGGGGCTGCATGTGGCAGTGCCTGCCCCTCTCAATCAGCATGCTGCTAGCATTTTGGAAAGATGTCAGCTGCAGGACCCAGCCGCTTGCCCCGCACCTGCCCGGCCGCGTGCCCGCCCGCCTGACGCCCGTCGGGCCGGCGGCCGCAGCGCGCTGGCGCTGCGCGCGCTGTCGCCGCCGCTTGCGCTGATGACCGCGCAGGAGACCGCGCTTTCCGGCGCCTTCCGCAATGCGCACCAGGCGCGCGCCCGCGTCAAGCGCCCGCCCATGGCCCTGCCCTGCAATGCTCACAGGGGTCCGGGCGCACAGGTTTACCTCGTGCGACTGCTGTATGCCGCAGCCGTCCGCCTCATGCCTTAGCTTGAAGTTTCCTGCACACTGCGGTGAATCCTGTACCCTGGACCCTTCTCGCGCAAGACCCGGCCAGCGACCCATTCCCAGTGAAAACCCTGCGGCGTGCCCTGCACGGCGGCGAGCCGGCGCGCGCGCGCGCAGCGGCTGGTGGTCAACGCGGAGGATGTGGCGTTCAACGACCCGCCCGCGGGCGCGGCCGAGCAGATGATCCTGAACCGCCATCTGCAGCGCCTGCTGCGCCACGCGCGCCTCAGTGCCTTCCAGCGCTTCATCCAGCAGGCGCGCGCGCCGCCCGCCTCGCCGCCCCGGCCGGCGGCCCCGCGGGGCCGCGCGCGCGCTGACGGCCGGGCCGCCTGGCCTGGCGATGACGGCGCTGTGCGCATCTGAAACCAGGGCTCGACCAGCGCGCGCCTGCGGGCCTGGGAGAGGGTCGGACCGGCGCAAGGGGGCCCTGGTGCCCTGACAGCAGCCGGACCGCCCGCTGCACCCGTGGCAGCCAGCAGCGGCTCCAACCTGCCGTCGGCCTGCAGGCGCTTGACGGGTACATGGTAAAGAACATTTGCGAGCGCAGCCAGCAGCGCCTGAGCACCTCCAGTCGGCGCGCAGGTGTTCGACGGGTACATGGTGAAGTACTTTGCGAGCGTGGTGGCGCTGCTGGTGTACGCGGCGCCGCTCTACTTCCGCGACCCCGCGCTGCGCGCCTCGCAGGCGGACCTCACCCAGGCGCGCTGCGCTCTGCCCCCTGCGCGCGCGCGCGCGCCGGCGCTGGCTGGTTGCGCGGCGCGCGGAGACTGCCCGCCTGCCGGCCTCCGTGCTGCCGCGGACGTGCCGGCGGGCTGTCGCGGCTGCGCGGCGGCTGAGGCCGGGGCTCGCGGTGCGCGCAGGACTACATCCGGTCGATGCGGCTCCTGCAGAACACGTCGAGGCGCGCGCCACCCGCGCGGACGGGCGCAAACGCAACGCCGGCTCCTGTCAGCGTGGCGCTTGCGCTATCAGCAGCCCAAATCCGGCCTCTTTCCCTCGTCCCTGATTGCCGCATTGATGCAGTAGTGTTTGGGTCTGCCGTGACGAGCAGAGGCGCGCGTGTCATGTGAAGAAGCTGCCAAAACCAGAGGTCGCAAGAGCAGAGGGTGTCGGCCAACACGTGCGCGGGCGCGGCCGGCAGGGGCGTGGGCGACCTGGTGCTGGTGTACAAGCGCGTGACGTCGCTGGCGGGCCACACGTCGCGCGTGGCCGAGCTGCTGGAGCAGGTGCAGCGCCTGAGCATGGGCAACCCCGACGACACCACCAGCTCGCTCTGTGCGGCCCCGCCCGCCTCATTCATCTCGCGTCGCTCAGCTCATCCCTCGCACCTCGTGCGCGCGCCGCCGTGCACACGCATGTCTCCTATCGGCAGCACGCCTCGCGACCGGCTCCCGGCGCGCCCGGCGCGGGGAGGCCGGGCCGGCGGGCGGGGCCGCACTGGCGCGGCAAGCGCCTGCGGCCGTCACGCGCATGCGCGCTGCGCGCAGACTACCGCAACGTGTCGTCCAGCAACCTGATCGAGGACGCGGAGGGCCTGCCGGAGCCCAAGCGGCACGAGGGCGAGGTGGTGCGCTTCCAGCGCGTGGCGCTCAACGCGCCGGACGGCACGCGGCTCGTGCGCGAGCTGACCTTTGAGGTCCCACGCGGCCGCTCCTGCCTCATCATGGGGCCGAACGGCGCGTCGCGCCCACCCGTGCGATGCACTCGCACTTACACCTATGCAGTTGCGAAAGTGCAAGCGCTTCGTTGATGCGCTTTCTCTGCGATCAAGCATCTGCCATGTTGCAGTGGCACTCTCAGCGTACCCGAGCACAGGCACATCTGGAGCAGCGTGTGGCTTGCGCATGTTTGGCGCCCGTGCTCATGAGTCCATTGTTGTTCCGCGCGCGCAGGCAGCGGCAAGAGCTCCCTCTTCCGGGTGCTGGCGGGCCTGTGGCCGCTGCAGGCGCGCAACGCTTGTTCAACTGAGTGGATTGTATGTTGTTATTAATCTGAATTTGCGGGTGGGAGTGTCTGCTTGCAGCTTGTGCAGTACGTGTATGGCGATAAGGATGCCCTGCTGGATGTCGCAGGCGCAGCAAGTATCGAGACCTTACAGCATGAAGGCTCTGTTCGGGTGCCTGACGCGCCGGCTCCATGCTGCCGCCTCTGCCTGGGACGCTGCGTGCCGCAAGGCCGTGGCTGCCGCCGCCTCGCGGCGCGGCTGGCCGGAGCGCCGCGCCGAGCCCCGACACGCGCGCCGGCGCGCGCAGGCGGGCGAGATCACGGTGCCGCCCAAGCAGAGCAGCAGCCTGTTCTACATCAGCCAGCGGCCGTACCTGGTCTCGGGCAGCCTGCGCGACCAGCTGCTCTACCCGCACCCGCCCGCCGCGGTCTGGGCGGCGGCGAGCGGCGCCGAGCGCGCGCGCTTCCAGCACATGCCGCACGCGCACCTGGCGCCGGACGCGCTGGAGGAGCGCCTGTGCGCCGCGCTGGAGGCCGTGGAGCTGGACTACCTGCTCGGCCGCGGCAGCGGCTGGTGGCAGGTGCAGAACTGGAATGAGACGCTCTCCGGCGGTGCGCGCGCCCCCGTGCTGGTCGCCCGCCGCCCGCCTGGGCCCGCACAATAGGCGCTTTCCTTTTCCTATAGGTTAATAACTTCCGGACGCGTCACGGGGATTGCCGAGGAGCGTGGCGTGTGGCAGCTGCTGTTCGGCGTGTGTGCCGCCCTGTGAGCAGCGCCAGGCAGGGTCTGCGGAGCGGCGACAGCATGGGCGAGGCGCATGTGGCTGCAGCCGTGACCAAGGGGGCGTATGGGAGGTCAGCACCAGGCAGGAAGAGGAAGCAATGTCTGGCCTGGGCTGTGTTTGGGCCGCGGCGCACGGCGGTACGCTGTGAATGAGGAATTTGCAGCCATAAGCACTGGGCATGCCTCCCTTCTGCAGCCGCGGCTGCCGGCTGCAGTCTGGCTGATAGGGCTGCGCAGCACTGCATTGCTTGACCCATGTGCAGCGCTTCAGCAGCTCATCCTCTCATCGCCCGCCTGGCCACGTCATGCAGGCGAGCGCCAGCGCATTGCAATGGCCCGACTGCTCTTCCACAACCCGACCTACGCCATCCTGGACGAGTGCACCTCCGCGGTGCGCCCCCCCCCCCCGGCCTCCCCGCAACCAGCACGTCGTGCGCCTGCTGTCACGCTGGTCCCGCCGGCGGTGCCAATCGCTCGGCTGCAAAAGCTGTGCCTAGCCCTGCTGCGCTCTGCGGCAACCGCAGACATGATCTGTGCTGTTACGCCTGGGTCGCTCTGTACCATAGAGGCGTGTGCGATGGATGCCCGAAGCCCTGCAAGCGCCCTGCAAGCGCCATCAAGTCTGGACCACTGATTATGGTGGTCCTGACGTCGCGCGCGCCCGGGTCGCGGCGCTAGGTGAGCGCGGACGGCGAGGTGGTGCTGTATCGCGCCTGCATGAAGCAGGGCATCACCATGCTGTCCATCGGCCACCGGCCCGCGCTGCGCCAGTTTCACCAGTTCATCGTGCACTTTGACGGCGCCACCACGCCGAAGGGCTGGCGGCTGGAGGAGGTGCGGCCGGAGGCGGACGCGGCCGCGGGTGCCGCCTCCAGCCCCTAGCGCGCTGCAAAGGGCTTGTGCGCGGGCGCATGAGGGGGGTACCCAGGTTTACCCTGCCTGGTCCATGGGGTCCCCAACGATGTGGCGGAGCTTGCGGCGCCTGCAGGGGCCGCCTGGCTCCTGGGACAGGCCGGCGCGCCTGGCCGCCCAACCTGTGTGAGGAGCGTGGAGATGGGTGAGGAGAGCGGGTTTCGCCGCGCGCGTAAGCGTTGTTGCCAAGCGGGCGTCCTGACAGGCGTCACTGTCAAGGCGCCAAGCCAATAGACACCAGGCGTCAAGCTCTGGGGCTTGCACGCACTCGCCTCTTGTAGGTGTATCGTTACCAGGGTGGCACTGTCGTGCTATTTTGGGCCCTGTAGCTTCTCAGCATTGTTCAAGGGATGGCGCCCGCGCAGAGACCAGTTTGGCAGTGTCCAAACACCATCGTGGAATCTTAGGAGGTCGGGTGATGACTCTGGGCCGGCAGCAGGCCCACAAGGATGCTTGGGTGGAGGCTTTCAGCCAGCGCACACGTCCAGCTGGTTGTCTGTATATTACATGCTTCGCGTCCAATACGGCGCTGGTCTAGCAGCCTCGGGACGATGTTTTGTCCGACCCCCACTTTTAGCGCTATTGGCTGGTTGGGCTGCCTCAAGAGCAGGAAGGTTGCCAGCAGGCCCTATAGTGCAGCTCTTGCTTGTCAGGATTGCCAGGGACGTGTGGGCACCTCGGCTGAATGCTCCCTTTGTTCTTGCTTTCCTTTCATGGCAGAGGCATGACATGCAATAGACCAATGAGTGAAAGAAGGAAGGCTTGATGTCTTTCTACAAGCCTCACGAAGTGAGGTATGTTACAGACCCCTGTAGTGGCTAGCACAAGCTCAGTGTGTTGAAACACAACTCAAAACAGCATAGCAAACATCGATATTTGCTGGGCCCTCTCCTCACACTCTCTAAGTCAGAAGCCAAATGTGGCGACCACTTGCGACATGACCAGCTGGCGCACAACACACTGAAGCAACGCTGGACACTTTACAGGCGCAGCCTGCAGACTGTTGGACCTCGCTGGGTTAGAAAGGTGGGCCGCCGCCGCTCTCCGGGCCGGCCGCGCCAGAGATGATGTTGGGGGTCTGCACCATCATCTCGCTCCAGCCAAGCAGGTACGGGATGATGTGCTGCGCATCCCCACACGAGCGCGTGACTTCTTTGGCAGATTTGGCAGACAGATAGCCAGCGCGCTCGAGCTGCGATATGATGGCGTCAGGACAAGCACCGCGGTCACTGGGCACGGATGGCCAGCGGCGCATGCAGCGCTGTGAACAGCAAGCATGAGCTCCAAGCACGGGCGCACGTTGGCCAGAGCGCGCATAACGGCAAACTCTGCGCGGGACACGGGCACGCCGAGACTGGTCTGCTGGGCGCGGCCCTCTCGCACGGACAGGGACAGGAACCAGCCCCCGGGCTGCGCGCCCACGCGTAGGTCACTGAGGAGGACGCACATACGTCACATGCATGCGCCTTTGCGGGGCACTACGGGGTACTGCACTGACACTCAGCCTCACTCAAGGCAGCCGCAGGTAAACTCGCAGGGCAGCCGTGCGACATACATGCAGCCATGCAATACACATGCAGCCGTGTGGCATACATGCATGCAGCGCAATGGGGGGCCGGGTTACCTCGTTCGGCATGGGCTTGAAGGCCAGGCTCTTTGTCACCTGCCCCGAGCCGCTGCGCTTGCCACACGGCAGAGCCTTGTCAGCGAGCGGGGCACGCGTGCGCCGTGCGGCGCCGTGCCGTGCTGAGCGGACGGCGGGCCGGCAGCGCAGCAGGACGCTCACCTGCTGCCCATGTTGGGGTCGTGGAACATGTCTTTAATGCCGTCAGGCGGCGGGTCGATCAGGGCGCCGAGCTCCACCGCGGACAGCGCGAACGTCTGCTTGCCGTCCGCCCAGTTATACCTGCCCCGCGCTCGTCTTCGCCTCAAGCGACCGCAGCTGGGGCGGGTGGTGCTGCGGCGAGGTCAGGCGTGCGCGCACCTGCGTTCGCCGGGCTGGCTGCCGCCGCCCGACACCACCGGCGCCAGCTCCAGCAGCACCGTGCCCGCTCTGGCCAGCCTGTAGTCGCCGTCAGGCGTCGCCTGCCAGGACGGCTTGATGACCTGCGGCGCGGCGTCCCGTCCTCTGCGTGCCACACCCCCCCAACCTTGGACAAGCGCGTCCGGCCGTCGTCCGCACCTTGAGCGCCATAGCGGCCTTGCCCTTGTACACCGTGAAGTTGGCAAAGAGCCTGCCCCGCGCCTGCGCTGGCCCTGTGCCCTCCGGGGCATAGGCCGGCTCCTGGAAGGCGCGTGCGCAGGCGCGCTGTGCACAGGCTAGCCTTGGCGGTCCGTAGGGGAGCGCTGGCTTGAGCTGTCCCCGCGTCTGTTGAGTGCTTGTTTGTCCGGGCACAGCAGCGCAACGACGTGTGGTGAGCAAAGCGGCGTGCACCTGCGTTATTAGCCTCATCAACACGCTCCGTGCGGGCTGCACAGGCGATGTCTGTCTCCTCCGTCCGCCGCCTTTGAACGTCGTCTACGTATGCGGCCCAGCCGCAGTTGCCTGGCTCGATGACTGATGGCCGTCCCATGGTTGTACAGGACGCAGTTCTCATCTTCTTCCTTTCACTCTCAGACACATTTGAATTCTGCAACAGCTGGCCTTGCATTTCACTCTTACTGCTCAGAGAGCCATGGTGCCACCTGGTGTGCGTGATCTTCTCTTGATAGCTATGGCATGCTGGTACAATCAAGAGCGGTTGTATATCTTAAGGATGGAGCAAACGCTGGAAGAAGACTTCCGGCAGGAGCAGGATTCGTCCGACGAGGAGGAAGACCTGCAAGATGTGCTGCGCAATTGCAGGCAATTGGTGCTGGTGCTGCGGGAATATGCTGCACAGCGTGCAAGCGATCAGTCCTCTGAGGACGGCAGCGACAGCGGCAGCGAGGACGCGGACGGTAGCGCTGGCCAGGAGGCGCCGCCGCCGCCCAGGGCTGTCAAGCGGTGCAGAGCTGCACCGCCAGCCACCAGAAGCACGTCAGCGGGCAGCGTCGGGTCCAACCTGGCGGCGGGGAGCGCTTAGCAGGGCGCGCTGAGCGGCCAGCAGCGCAAGCGCGCACGGGAGCCGTGGGCGTCGAGCGAAGCGGTGTGTCTGATGTCAACACTGCTGCCTGGTGCTGTGCTCGGGCTTGGTTCACTCTGACATAGCGTGTGGGTCCACTCTGACCTGGCCGTGTGCGGTTGGCGGAGGCCGCGCAGGCCGAGGTCGGGCCCCAGTGGAGTTGGTACGGGTGTCACTTGCAGGTGAGGAGCGGGCGCACCAAGCGCAGGCGGAGCAGGCGCGCCGAGACGCAGTTGTCTGGAGGGAGCAGGCGCGCCAAGGGCGGCACGAAGACTTGCGGGCGGCCAGGGGTAGCTGGCCATTGCCAAGGGCACCCCGCTGCCAGGCTGGGCGCCTGGGCAGGCGAGCACTGGCCCCTGGCGATGGGGCCCTTGCATGGTGGCGCACTGAACCAGCCTTGCAGCGCCTGCAGTACCTGTTGTGTTTAGGCAGCAAAAAGCACCTCCTGACCTTGCTTGCAGCCGAGCAGCGCATGGCGAGCTATGACAACTTCTCTCTGAGTGGGGCCCGGTTCGGCGATCTCCTTCTTTCCCTCGAGCTCCCCACATGTCTGCAGGTCGGCATCCGGTGTGCCACTGTTAACCTCACACTGCAGCGGCTGCAGTCAGGCCAGGTAGCAGGCCCGAGGCCGCCCTAGCTATTCCATAAAATCATGCCTGGAGCGGCTATGCAGCCCAGCGCGATTGCGCCTCGCTTATCATCCTGCCTGCTGCGCGTAATCCTCGTTACAAGCAGCAGCCCAGGTTTGCCACAGGCTGTGCAGCAAGCATCAGAAGCACAGCGGCTTTCACTCTACCGACAAGAGAGTCAACCGTGATCCGTCATGCCATGATGATCATGGACATCATGTATGTTGATGACCTGTAAGCCTGATCGCCAGCCAGAATGAATGAATAAAATGCTCGATTTGCAGAGCTGCTCGGGTCTTCAGCACGCCCAGCACGACCCTAACCCGCTGAGCGCCAGTTCCTCCGCTCAGCACGTGAATGCAGCTTAAGCTGCTCTCACCTCCCCGAACTATATAGAGTACGCCGTGGAACGCAGGTCGGTGAAAGGCAGGAGCCATGCGGGAACGTGCCAATGGCGGCACCATCCCACACTCGGACTCAATGCGGGACGTGCTGGCGGTGGCACCTGAGAGCACGCTGGTGCCCAAGCGGGACTTGCTGCA
>JAABUY010004504.1_pt1 | contig 14557 bp, 18 predicted proteins | sample 5560271 | NCBI WGS metagenome assembly JAABUY01 (sample SAMN10711886, study PRJNA513374) | rock metagenome | isolation source: Antarctica rocks | place: Antarctica: Victoria Land, University Valley
GCGGCGCGGCGCGACCCAGGCCCCGGCGCCGGCAGGTCGGCTGCTTCGTGCCGGCCGAGTTTGCGGCGCTCAGCCCGGTCGACCGCCTGTTCACGCGCATCGGCATGTCCGACAGCATCGAGACCAACTCCAGCACCTTCATGGTGGAGACGACGGTGCGCGCGCGCGCGCAAGCAGCCTGCCATATGCTTAGGGTTAGGGTAAGGTTAGGGTGCCTGCCGTGCATGCCTGCCCGCAGCAGCAGGCCCCCGACCGCCGGCCGCGGCGCGCGGCAGGAGACCGCCTACATCGTGCGCCACGCCACCAAGAGGAGCCTGGTCATCATCGACGAGCTTGGCCGCGCGACCTCCACAGCAGGCGCTCCCCCCGCCTCTGCCTGCCCGCAAAGTGTGTGCTGCGCTGCAAGCGCGCCCGGCAGAAGAAGCCCTGCTCTGTACCGCTCCTGGGAGCCGCTATGGGCATGCGCCGGTGCGCGCGCGCCGCAGATGGGGTCGCGGTCGCGTGGGCCGTCTGCGAGCACCTGCTCAGCCTGGGCGCGGCCACGCTGTTCGCGACGCACTTTGGCCAGCTGGCGGAGCTGGCGGCGCGCCACCCCACCCTGCGCCTGTGGCACTTTGAGGCGGTTGCGCCGGGCGGCGATGCGCGCGCGCGCCTGGCCTTCACCCACCGCCTGCTGCCGGGCGGCCAGCCCGGCTCGCACTACGGCCTGGCGCTCGCGGCCGCCGTGTGCATGCCCGACCAGGTCGTGGCCGAGGCCCGCCGCATCTCCGCCGCAGTGGACGCGGCCGCGCGGCGGCACGTGCGCGGCGGCGGCAGCGCGCACGGGGCCGACGGCGCCGGCGGCGGCGCGGACGCGGGGACGAGCGCGGGGAGCGGGGCGGTGCAGGGGGCCGGGCCAACGCAGGGCGGCACGGCGTCGGGGGGCTGCGAGGCGCGCCGCGCGCTCTGCTCGCTCGCGCACCGCGTGGCGTGCGTGGCACGCGCGTGGGCGGACAGCCCGGCCAGCGTAGACCTGGCAGCGCAGCTGGCGCCGCTGCAGAGTGAGGCGGAGACGGTCCTGGCAGCCGGCGAGCGCGCAGCTGGCAGCAGCGGTGGCGGCGCAGGCGTGTGACGCGCGCGTGACGCTGTGACTGCATACCGGGCAGTGTGGCAACAGCCTGGAGGGTTTGCGCCGCTCTGTGCTGTGCGCGGGCCTGGTCCTTTGTAAGGACAGCCACTCGGGGCATCAGCAACCCCTGCGAGCGTGCACGACACTGCAGCGCGCTGGCAGGCAGTGCATGATGCATCTACAAGCATCTACAAGCAGTGTTTATTGCCTGTGAGAGCGCCCACGTGTTTCACTCTATTAGCACCTGGTTGGCCGCTGTGATTGTCCTAACTGCACACTGTTTGGTGTATCCCAAAAAGCAAGTGGAGCGTGTGAGGATAGTTCGGCTTGCCACTAGCTGAAAGCACAAGTGGCTGCTGGTCCGGGTGCGAGCCAGCTTGCAGCTTGGCCGCGGTATATACCGTGCTGCAAACAGCGCGCAACCGTCACTGCCCAGCTCGGCAGCATGGCTGCTTGGCGCTTTATAAGCGCATGATCGCACCCTGCAATAGCCCACCAAGCAGGCCGTTTGTGGCTGCACCAACCCATGGCGGCTCTGCACACCCAGGAAGCGCTCTGAAAGCCCAGGCTATCCATGGCGGGGTGCTGCAGCAGATCAGCCGGGCGCTGCTACAGCTGGCACGACCCCGCGGCGACCGAGCGGCGAGTGCGCAGCGTGCTCACGCTGCTGATCCTGGCATAGAAAACAAGTTCGCAGAAGTTGAGCGGGCAAGGGCTCAATGAATGAATGAATGAATGAGCATGGGCATACGGGTGGTAGGCGGGTGGTAGGCGCCAGGCTCGGGCTTGAGAGGGCTAAGGCGGGGTTTCCAACCATGAGTAAGTCCTGTAGCTCCGAGCTGTATCTGCATTAGCATTCACAAGCTGGACCCCTGACAATGGCGATCGCGACGTGATGAAAGGGGCGTGGCACCCAGAGGTCAGCACCGTTCCTGCCGCCGTACCATGCCGCCTGCCAGTGAAATATTGGAATGCTTGCTCTGTGATTGATATGTTCAGCGAGCATATGGCTCGCTGACGGCGCCCTTACGCCCTGCTTGTGTGCGCAGGAGGACCACCGCCTGTGCGAGATTTTGCAGCAGCTGGGAGGCTGCAAGAGTCCGGGGTTTTCCTGGTCGGATGTGGCCAGGGCACTGGGCGGCGGGCGTGTGGGGAAGAGCTGCAGGCTGCGCTGGTGCGAGCTTGGTCCCAGCCAGAAGAGCTGGGTTTGTGCTGGCCTGCACGTCTTCGCGCTGAGGCGGGCTGTGCCGGCCGCAGGTGTAACCAGCTCTCTCCGGACTTGAAGAGGGCAGCCTTCAGCGGGGAAGAGGACGCGATCATCGTCAAGGTGTGAGTCGCGGGCGTTTGCTTGCAGTCACCCGAGAGCTTTTTCATGGTGCACACATTCACCCAAGGTATGTCCGCGCGCCGCAGGCCCATCACGCGTATGGCAACCGGTGGGCCGCGATTGCCAAGCTCCTGCCCGGCAGGTACGGTGCCGACCACTGTCGCTGGCCCCGCGCCCCCCCCCCCCTGCGCGCTTGCTCGCCCGCATCCCGAGCCTGGGCGGGTTCGCAGGACGGACAACGCGGTGAAGAACCGCTGGCACAGCACGCTCAAGCGGGAGGCGCATGCAGACAGCGACAGCGACGGAGCCTGCCCGGCCGCCAAGCACGCCAGACACTCGGCGTGCGAGTTGTCGCGGCAGCCGCGTCTGGCGCGCACGCAGTCGGAGTCCGACGCGTTGGTCCCGGCCGGCACGGTGACCCGCCCGACCTGCCGATGCCCGCGGGGCACTGCCTGCAGCCAGGACACGTGACTGGTCACGCACACTGAGCAGGCGGGGCAGCAGCGACGGTGCTGAAGCTGGGCACGCCGCGCGTAGGACCCGGCGCAGTCCACGCGCCCGCCCGCGGCCAGCCTGCAGCAGAGCCTGGGCAGCGCAGGTAGCTGCGCGATTGCTCGGGCGCTCGCGAGCTGCCTGGACGCGCTGAGCGGGGAGGTAGACGCGGGCCGCTGCGGCGCGCCGCCCTGGGCAGGCACCCCGTCCGGCCAATCCGGCGGCGCGTCCGGCCTGGCCCTGCACGCCGGCAGCCTCGCTGCCGCGTCCAGCGTGGCGGTGGCGCTGCCATGGGACTGGTCCATGTCGTGCGGCATGGACGTCCCGGGCCTGCTTAGCGGCGCCCTCAGCCTGGCCTCGCGCGGCGGCAGCAGCTCTGCCGCGTCCTGCATGGCGCCGGCGGAGCTGCCGCCGCTGCAGGACTGGCCCGCGGCGGGCGGCCTGCGCGGGACCGGCCCGCGGCCGTCGCTGCAGTGCGAGCTGGCCGCCGCCGCGCGCGGCTGGCCAGCCATGGCCGCTGCGCGCGGCAGCCCCGGCTACGGCTCCGTCCACTTCGGCCCGCCGTGCCTGACCACCCGCGGCAGCGCGCCCGGCGCACTCGGCGGCTGCCCGGCGGCGCCGCTGCGCGCACGCAGGCCCCCGCCAGCGCAGGCCAGCGCGTGGCCGGCGACTGCGCTGCCGCCCGCGCACCCCTGCAGCGCGGCACCCGCGCGCGCCTGCAGCGTCGCGTCCGCCAGAGGCGCGCTGGACTGGGCGGGCGGCGGGGTGCCCGGCTTCCCGTACGACTTGGATTGCGAGGCCGAGCTCGCTGCGCCGCTGGCGCCCAGCCTCACATCAGCCGCTGCGCCGGGCACAGCCATCAGCCCCTTCAGCGTGGCAGCTGCGTTCGAGATGCATGGCGCGTTCTTGGGCGCGGCCGCGGCACCCTTCGAGGCGCTTGGCCCGGCCGCATCCGTGGCCGCTGGCGGCGCCGGCGGCAAGTGGGTGTCGCCGCGGTCGGCAGCAGGAGCGGTGCCGGGCGCCACGGCTGCCAGCTCTGGCAGTAACGCGTCCGAGGACACCGCGGGGTTGCCGCTCGGGCTCGACTTCCGCACCGCGCTGGCAACGCTGCAGGCGCGCCCCCGGCGAGCATCGCCTTTTTGGGCGGGAGCTCTGCGGCTTTCTGCCGTGTGCAGCTTGGCGCTCACTACCTGCGCTGCCTGCCTGAAGCGCACGCAGAGATGCTGGCTTGCGGGCGCACCGCGCTGCGCTTGTGGTGCAGCGCGGCGCGCGCAGCGCAGCTGCCTGTGCACGCGCGCGGGCCGCCCATGCCTCCGCCCGCGCCTGCCGGGCCAGGCCTCACGCTCGTGCACGCGCAGGCGCCACCAGGCGCGCCGGTCGACCTCTTTGCGTTCGACTTCGATGTCGCTGACGCCGTCGCGGCCACCCAGCGCGCCCAGGCACTGCCCGCCGGGCCGCGCTTTGCCCCGGCAGCGCCCGCGACGTACCCGGACCAGCCCGCCTACGGCTTTGGCACCTGCAGGCGCTGACCACGCGCAGGTCCCGGCGCACCTGGGCAGGAGCGGGCTCTGCAGCCCTCCGGGCATGGGGCGCCGTGCCAGGGGAGCCATGGATCTGACGCGGTTTTTTTCTTTGCTATATATAGACCGCAGCGCTGTGCTGCCCTGCAGGCAGGCGTGAGCCTGCACGGGGCGGCTGCGAGCGGGAGCCCGTGCCTTGCCCTCTGTGCGCCCAGGGACACCTGGCCCGGACCGCTGTGGGCGACGGCGACCCCCCGGCAGCTGCTCGCCTGTCGAGAGCCCTATTACGCGGCTGTGAGTGGGCCCAGGGCGACCTGGGCCACCCCGCCGCATCCGATTTCCCGTGCTCTGGGGACGACACGAGTCCACAACCCCTTTCTAGTCACGCTCGAGCGCGCACGGGTGCACACTCTGCGCGCACTGCTCTGGCCCTCTGCGTGCTGCTCTGGCCCTCCACCCTGCGCGGCGGGCTGCTGCGGCACTGGGGAGAGCCCGCGGGTGGGCTGCGTGTCAGCACAGCGTGGGCTAGGCTGCTCTAGGCTGAACTCCCGCCGTGCATCCCAAGGTGCAGTCGACCTGAGGGAGGCCGGCGGGCGGCGTGCATGCCCAGTGCCCGAGCCTATTTTTGCACAGCTTTGTGCGTATGAATGGGTCTTCATGGGTGGCGAGCATGCTTGACGACAGGGTGGACGCTCTGCACGGCAGTGTGGGCCCTGCCCAGCTTTCGGGACAGGGGCAGCTTCGAAATGGGTATCAGCAACAGACAGGCTTTATTCGGGCGCCTGGAATGTTCGGGAGCATCACATTTTGCGCATCACCGCTTGTGGGTAGCCTGCTTGAGGGCACAGTCTTGTGGGGTGCTGCTGAATTATTTTAGTAGACTTGAGACTTTCTTTCCACCGGCCTGTCCATTGCGACTGCGCGCAGCCCGCGCATGCATTCCTGCCGCGTGAGGGCGCGCGCTGGCGCAGTGGCAGCGCTGGGGCCAGGTGCCGAGTGCGCTTGCTGCCGTGCAATACCTGCTGTGCAATCCCGTCTGCCTGCTGCTGGCTGTGGCGTGGCCTGTCCGCAGCCGCGGGCGGGCACCTCTCCCCCCTCTTACGCAGGGGCTGTTTGTCAGTTTGAAGGTGATTTGTTTCACAGCCTTCTTGCCTCATGCGGTGGCTTCAACCACCTAGCTCAATGTGCATGTACTCTTGCTTGGCCCTGCCGGCCTGCGGCCCGGCAGGGCACATGGGTTGTCGGGCGGATGTGCCCCCTCCTACCAGGGCATGTGCTCTGCCTGGCAGTTCAGTCGGGATGTTGAAGTATGGCTGCTTTCGTGGGAATTTTTGTGGGAGCTTGGGCAGGACGGTGAGTGCTGATTGCTACTTTTTTTCCGGGACTGTTTCCGCCGTCGGCGTAGGTGGAGACCGGTCGGGTCGATATCAATGTGATCGGCGAGCGCTGCGCGCCTGGCATAAGCCCCGCACAGCACTGACCATTCAGACTGCGCCGCGAGCGGCAGGGCGCCATTTCCGGGTTGTTTCCTCGAGCGTGTGCGGTCAGGTGCTTGCGCGTGTGCCGTCCGTCTCGGCCTCACATTGGTGGTGGGATGTTTGGTGTGCTTTGTGCTGGATGCACCCCTGTACGGCTGATCCTATTTGTGCACGGAGGGCATTGCCCGCCCATGGTGTCTGCTCACATGTGCGCGCGCGCGACCTTGCCGCTGCACGGCGGCTGATCTGGCGAGCACGTGGCGCACGCTGAGCGTGCGCTACGGAGCACCCGGCCTCTTACCGTTGCCGTGCAGTGCGCCTATGCTGGTTTGTGTTCATGTTTGGAGGTGCCCGGCTCACCGGGCGCCCTGTAAGAGCACTGGCGTTGCAAACTCCAGCACGGTACCTTGGCACGGTGGCCTGGTCGGCACCGCGCCCTCCTGTGGCGCCTTCTATGCAGACAACCAAATCGCTGCGCCATCGAAACGGTAAAAGCAAGGCGTTTATGTGTGAGATGCTGTCATGCGACCGGCTGAGTATGCACGGCTGTGTGTCATTGGCGGGGTTGCCTGGCCGCGCTGCAGACCCACGCCGGCGAATTTGCCAGCAGACATTGTTGCAACAGCGCAGTCAGGAGCGTGGGCAGGCACAGGCGCAGCTGACATGTCCTCGACGAGAACATGCCGCATGCACCAATGCGAGCTGCATCCGTACTTACAGCACAGCAGGCTGATGACAGCAGGCCCTGCGTGCACGGCGGTGCCAGGCTGGGACAACCCAGAGTGCGTGCCAGCCTCTGGGAGCACTCTGTGCTTCTGCAGCCACAAGCACAGCGTCCTCGCACGTCGCTTTGCACCGTCGGCTGTGTTGCTCGTGAACTGGTGGTCAGCTAATGGACCGGCCAAGCGCATGGCACATCGTCCTGCAAGCATTTGCAGCACGTGCAGCTGGCCACAGGACAGAGGACAGTGCCAAACACATATGCAGCTGATGGGGTGCAGGGGGACAACTCAGGCATAGAACAGAATGAAGACAGCCCGCTGTCAGAAGGCACGGGCACTTGAGGACGTGTGCAGGTGCGCTCAAGTATGTTTAACAGCCTCCGGCTTGCAGTAGCAAACAGTACGCACTATGCTGGTTAAGTAACTGTCATCGGCTGTTTCAACAGGCTGTTCGCACTCGACAGGGACTGTTCAGAGCGCGCTCTTCACCGCGCTCCTGGTGGTGACGACCCTTAGGCTGCTTTAAAAAACATCGTGCAATGGCGCAGCACACACGCATGGCAAGCAGACTTTTGTGGACACAGGCGTGGGCTGCGTGCGCAACACGGTGTCGGTGTCCTGGCCGCAAAGACCCCGTGCTGCAGCAAGGCAGGTGGGCCGCGCGTTGCTGCTCTGCTGGGGGCGCTGGCTGCCTCTCAGCGGGTTGATCTTACTTTGTTAGCACGGCCTATGTCTCAGAGCACAGACCTCCTCCCATGGCGCGGCAGGCCATAAGCTGACGCCAGCGAGGCGCCGCGCTTTGTTTCTTTGGGCTCCGCCGCAGGGACGCTTGCCTGCGCAGGCTGACCCTGCTGTACTGTGCTGGACCACGTGTCAAAGCCCTTCACACCCTTACGTTCAGCTAGACTGCAAATGCTCAGCTAGACGGTCGGCCTTCTTCGCAAACGGTGGGGGAATGCTGGTCGTCGGGGCATATGCAGGCGTATTAAGGTCAAAGCCCGGCTAGTCCCTTTGCATCGTGCCCAGACTCGCCACACTGCCCAGACTTGCCACACCAGACCCCCGCGCTTGGCGTCTGGACGTCAGCTTGCCGACCGGCCCTTGCGATGGATATGGTGAAAGGGGCTTGGCACCAGGAGGTCAGCCGGCCGCTTCTTTTTTCTCTCCTGTACTGCTGAAAAATATCTGCCACATACTGCGGATCGCTTGCCGTGTACACCAGCCCGACACTCGTGTGCGCTGCACGCGCAGGAGGACCAGCGCCTGTGTGAGGTAATGCAGCAGGAGCGTGGAGGCTGCAAGCAGCCCGGTTTTTCATGGTCACAGGTGGCCAGGAAATTGGGCGGCAGGCGCTCCGGCAAGAGCTGCAGGCTGCGATGGTGCGGGCTTGGTCCCGGCCAGGATAGCTGGGGTCGCGCATGCAGGCCCGTCTGCGCAGGCGCTGCACCAAGCTGTTCCGGCGCCAGGTGCAACCAGCTCTCACCGGACGTCAGGAAGGCTGCCTTCAGCGCGGAGGAGGACAAGGTCATCCTCAAGGTGTGCAGCCGCCCGTGCGGCCACCTGGTTGGCGCGCGTCTGCCAGACCCGTCCAGGCCGCCCTGGTGCTGCACACACGGTGAGTTTCCAGAGTGGTATGTACTGGTACAGAGGCGTGGTATGCGCACCGCAGGCCCGTCAGGAGTACGGCAACCGCTGGGCCTTGATTGCCAGGCTCCTGCCCGGCAGGTGCGCCACACATTACCGCCGCTGCCACGCACCCCCTTTACGTGCTTGCTCGGCCGCGCTTGAGCTTCGGCGAGTTCGCAGGACGGACAATGCTGTGAAGAACCGCTGGAACAGCGCGCTCAAGCGGGAGACGCAGGCAGACAGCGACGGCGACACCGCCTGCCCCGCCACCAAGCGCGCCAGACACCCGGCGTGCGCGGCGCCGCGCCTGGCGCGCACGCAGTCAGCGCCCAGCGCCGCGCTCCTTGCCGGCATGGTGCGCGGCGGCCCGCCCCGCCTGCGGACGCTCCAGTTGGCACTGCGTCATTGCGTATGTTAGCCTTTGCTAAGCTGGTGCCAGGCTTGACAGAGCCTGTGTCGCATGCTCGGCAGGGCGACGGCGACGGCGCCGAGGCAGGGCGCACGGCGCCGCGTATTCAGGACCGGGCGCCGTACGCGCGCCCGCCGCCCACGGCCAGCCTGCAGCAGAGCCTGGGTACTGCGACCACTCTGCCGCCCATGAGCTTCCTGGGTGCGCTAAGCGGGGAGTTGGGCGCGGGCCTGTACGGCCGCTGCGGCGCGCCGCCCTGGGCGGGCGCCTCGTCCGGCAACTTCGGCAGCGCGTCCGGCCTAGCCTCATACGCGGACAGCGGCGCTGCCGCATGCAGCGCGGCGCTGCCGGAACTGTTGCCGCTTCAGGACTGGTCCACGGCGGGCGCCCTGCGCGGGGCGGGCCTGCCGCCGTCGCCGCGGCCGCTGGTCGCCGCTGCCGCGCACGAACAGGCACCGGTCGTGCCCATGCACGGCCAGCCTAGCCGCGGCCGCTCCGGCTCGCTCCGCCTGCCCACCCGCGGCAGCGCGCCGGGCGACCTCGGCTGGTGCCAGGCGCCGCCGCCGGCCGTCCTCGCTCCCGCCCTGGCCAGCTCGTGGCCGGCGGCTGTGCTGCCGGCCGCGCACCCCCGCGCCGGCGCACCCGCCGACCGTGAGCTGGCCCGGGCTGGCGCGGGGCCCTGCAGGTTTTCCTACAGCGTGGACGGCGAGGCCTTGGACGGCGAGGGCGCACTTGCGGCGCTGCTCGCGGCCGGCTCGGCACCGGCCGCATCGCCGCACTATCCAGCCATCGATCCCTTCGGCACGGTGCTGCTGCAGCGGGCCGCTGTTCCGGGCAGCTTCGCGTCGCCGTTTGATGCGCCGGGCCTGGGCGCTGCCATGATGGGCGCCGGCGATGCCTGCATCCCGTCAGTGTATGCGGGTGGCTTGTTCGACGGGCAGCAGGGAAGCTCGGGCGGCGCGCGCGGCGGCAGCCTGCCAGGCGGGTGGTCGCCGCTGCGGTCATCAGCGGGGCCGCGTCCGCGCCCCGCGGCCGGCGGCCCCGGCAGCAACGAATGTGACGACGCTGCGGTGCTGCGCTGGCCGGACGCCCAAGTCGCGCACGCCACGCTGCAGGCGCGCGCCCGCCTGGCACGGCCGCTGTATGTGCTTGTGTCTTCAAGTAAAAACACTTGGGCGGCTGTGGGTCACCCTCTCTCAGTCGCACCCGGTGTTCCTCACACCCGCTGCCTGCCCCTGGCGCATGCGCAGCGCGCCCTGAGTCCGCCAGCGCTGCGTGATGTGCCCGTTATGCAGTGCTGTGGGTTGTTGCAACTGTCTGTGCCCAGATGCGGGCTTTTCGTGGGACCGTCTGCGCTTTGAGCCGGGCCTGACGCTAGAGCGCCCCGGTGCAGGCGCCGCAGGGCGCGCCCTGCGGCTTCAGCTCCGCACTCGAGTATCACACCGTGGCCGTGATCGCGGCTGCACAGCACCTCCTGGCTTCGTCGGCCAGGCCGCGCCCTTCTCGGGCGACGCTGCCGCCTGCCCGGTCGCGGGATGCGCCCGTGTACGATTTCACTATCCGCAGCGACTGACCAAGCGCCGGCTGCATGGTAGAGCGGCCCTGCCGAGCTGTCACAGGGGCCCTGCTGTGAAACAGGGTATGACCTGGGGAGTGAGCACGCGCCTGCATGGGTCTGCTACTAGTTCTGCTTCCCGTGTAAAGCAGCAGGGCGGGGCTGTGCTGCATGTATAAAATGGTCGGTGAAGGCCTGGGGCATGTCGCATGTGTGTTGCGCGCATGAGGGCGATGTGCTGCTACACCAGGCCTTCGGGTCGTCCTCCTTTGGTCGCCTCTCTGGGCTGCCAGCTGTGGCAATGATGCCGGTACTGCGTGCTTTCTGCCGCTCTGGGCCATGATTCGTTGCGTCCATACGCTATTCGGGCAGGTGCAATGTGGCACATGTCGTTGCCCCAACCTGTGTACAGTCCGGTTGCATGCGCTCTGCTCCGCAAGGCCTGCCAGCAGCCGCCGGCAGGCTCCTCTCCACCCTCTTGTTTGAGAGTGTACACAGGGTGGAAGCTCATACCTAAAAATATGTCTCGTGTATTGGCTCCCAGTCCCAAGACTTTGTTGACATGCTATTCTGTGCCATTTAGGTTCATGAGCTCTGTGCAGGGTATGGCGTTCTGTCAGCACATGCATTGCCATATTAGACTTGCTTGCAGCCGTAAGCAGGCACTTTGCCCCCCTCTATTTGTTAGTCCTGCTTTTCCCAACAGAATATTGGGGCCAGGCATGTCATGGATTTGGGGTCCACGCCGCACAACAGCTCATGCAATGCTGCGTGCAGCTACATGCATGAGCTGTGTGCATGGCAGGGTTGTCCGGGTCTCTTGAAGAGTAGCCACTCAGAGCCATGCCCGATCAGCATACTGCCGCATGGTCTCTCTACTGTTTCTTGAGGTTGATATGGTCCTTGTATGAAAGCCATCCGGCTGTCGAGGTGAGCACATATATGCGGGGCTGCCAATTTTGGGACGCAGCAACTCATGTGACCCTGCAGCATTCTTTGCACACGGGTGAAAGAAAGGATTGCTTGCCAATACGGCACGTAAATGCGGATAGGCCTGTCCGGCCCTGCGGGGAGGCAAGCGCAGCCCTCGTCAATGACTGTTACCCTGTGAGGCGCTGCGTGTGGCTGCCAGGTTTGCGCACCTGCAGCCATTATCAGCTGCAGCAGTTTTGAGCACTCAGGGTGTCACTGAACCTGGTTGTCCATCCTGCACGTCTAGTCTCTGCTGATGCTCGGACAGCGTGACCGTGTCCAGGGATGTGGTAACACGCTCATGACGTTTGCAAGTTGCATGTGGCAGTGCGCTCATGGATTGTTGATGCATTATTTATGCGTACTGCACACTAGGCGCCATCTAACAACGCCAAATGCACCTCCAACATCAAGACATCCTCAGCTCAGCTTGCAATCAGGCGGGCTTCCATGACCAGGTGTCCAGGAAAAGAAAGTCTTGCACGCGTTGGCAGACTCAGAGCATGTGCCAGGGACATCAGTCCATATTAAAAGTATGTAAACTGTCAGCCATTACAACATCTAAGCTAGAACTAGAGCACACACTCGCAGGCCTCATTGGACATGCCGTATCGCACAAAATCCGGCACAAGCAAAACAGGTAGTCATGACAGGCCTGCGTCAGACAGCTAGTGCATCGACGGACTGGTGCCGTAAACACTTTAGTGACCACCACCGCAGGAGCAATGCGCTCCATCACAGCACTGCACAAGCAGGCCTGTCCATCTTGAGCTGTGCGCTGAACCCGAAAGGGCTGCACCATTGCTGGCTCAAGCAGGTTCCTACGCCCACAGGGAGGGCAAAACAGCTGGCTGCTGGGTCCGCATGCAGGGCTATGTGATACCAGCCGAATTGCTTGACCGTGTTGGGTGCAGAGCACCCTGTCAGACATTCCACGACAGCATGAACACTTGCAAAGCACAGTGACAAGCCGCAAGCGGGCAGTCAAAGCGAGCATCCAATGGGAGCCTGCTGCATGCACCAAGGTGAGCTGTACCCTCACACCGTATCAAAGCAGCCCTCAAACACAGGGCCAGGTTTGCATCAACTGCCCATGTCCTCATCATCAAGACCCATACAACTGAAGTTGCACTTGCTTTCCACCACAATGCAGGTTCACTCATAAGACATCATAAAATCATGATCGACGCGCCCTCAAAGCAGCATGACACAGGAGACCTCGCTCTCCAAACCCGCATGTGGGCTCCAAAGCACAGAACTTGCCAAGGCTCATGCACAATTGCACAGTACAAAGCACATGTCTGGGATCATGGGCAACAGGACAGAACACAGCGTGCCAAACATCCTCACACATGCTGCTTGACGTTAAGCAAATCGGCCCCACAGGGCGCCTAAATGCCTGGGGCTGGCACAGCATGAAGGCAGCGCTCCAAGAGCAGCGAAATCAACCCTGGAAAAATTACTGCTACAAAGCAAAGCGTCTGCCTGCACTGCATGATAGCGCATCATATGTTGAAGTCCAGAATGCAACAACCAGGGAAGGCCGCCCACAGACGAGCAGTTGGGACGGGTCACCTCTTGCTTTGCCTGCACCCCGTGACGCTCACCTGACTCGGCTTGGCGGCTGGGCAGGCTATGACTCACCCATAGCCTGCCCAGCCGCCCACAGCCTGAGCTGGTGACAGAAACCACTGGCCCCATTTCGTTACCTGCCTGCCTGCACAATCAGAGACAGGCAGGCCCCAAGAAAGTGAGTGCAGAGGACCCTAAATGAAGCGGCTGCGGTCCGCCTCGCGCGTGGGCGCACAGGTCATGCACAAGGTACGCAGCATTGATAACCCCAAAGAGCCACCCCCACACGCCGCCAGCGGCGCCCAGGTAGGGGAGCTACTGCCCAGCAGCAATTGATGCTCGGCAGCAGGGCAGACAGAGTCAGGTACCGACCTGCGATAAAGGCAGGCCGCGCTCCTCTATAATATATTCAGACCATGTTAAGGGCACAGAATGTTGTCCTATTTCATGAGAGCGTGTGTGGTAAAACAAGAAGGCTCGGGGAGGTTAGCATGGCAGGGCAAACAGCTCTGACATCCGCGTATCGAGGTGGGGTATGGCAGGGGCACAGAAAGTGAGCAGCTCTGGCGCACCCAACAGGCGGTCAAAGGCGGAGAGTCAGCTGTAAGGTCCAGGGTCTCACTGTCCACCAGGGCCCCGCTCTCAGCCGGGAGCTCACGCGCCAGCCTCCGGCGCCCGGAGCTGGCCACAGCCGCCGCCGCTGCTGGCCGGCGCCCGCACGCGCGGTGGCGCCCCTCCCCGCCTGCCTCACCGGTCAGGTCGACGACGGGCCCAGGGTGGTTGCCGCTGGCCCCGTCCAACTGCGCTGCGCCGGCCTGCGGCTTGGAGCGCCGCCGCTTGTGCACTCGTGGCAGCCCCTGACCGGACGACGGTGCTGCCGGCTGCTCCCAGCAGAAGGCCACCTCGTCCTGCGCCTCTTCCATTTGGCCCCCTGACTGCCGGCGGCGCTGGTGCGGCCTCTGCTGCGCTGGTAGCCTCCAGGCTATCTGGCTACCTGCGTTGCCCTGTGCGAGGCAAGGAGGTGCCTCGTCGCAGGTCTGCATAACAAACGAGGACAGGCTCTGCGTTGCACACAGCAGCGCACCTTGCCGGGAGGCTTGCATCAGCGCCTTGTTAGTGGGCCTGACAGTGCTGCGCGCGCACAGCGCGTCACATGAGCACGAGCCCACGTGCGGAGCGGCAGGTGACACAACTGGCTCGCCATTCCTTGAAAGCACCTTGAACAGTATGGTACTTACAGCTTGCACTTGAGCTCGCGCTCACCAGTGTGGAGCGTGGCAAGAGACGCCTGGCCAGCAACGGGTGAGGACACGCCATGAGGCAGACATCTGAGAGTAACCAAGAGCATAATGCCACCCATGCGCTTCGCACAAATACTTAGTCGCAGAAATGCGTGCTTTCCACCTGGTGTGATGCTGCTGCGTACAGGGACTGCAGCACTCTCGAGGTGTGAGGAATGAGGAATGGCAAAGGCTCTGCTTCTGTATTTACATGCCCGCGGGCCCTGCAGGGCCCTGCACCTGCCCGCTTGGCAGCTCAAACAGAGCACAAGGCTGGCAGCTGCCTGCATTCAGCATGTACAGACAATCAACGGTGCATAACCCCTCCTGTCTTTGCTGTGGGACGGGACACAGCCATGCAGCTGGCCTGCTGTCACTGGAACGTCATGCTGCGGTTGCCCGAGCGCGGCGCCGCGCTGCTGCGCTTGCCGCCCTTGAGCAGGCCCTCGTCCGGGATCTCGTAGGGGTTGAACACCGCCTTGCGCTTGCCCGCCGC
>JAABUY010004505.1_pt1 | contig 14557 bp, 19 predicted proteins | sample 5560271 | NCBI WGS metagenome assembly JAABUY01 (sample SAMN10711886, study PRJNA513374) | rock metagenome | isolation source: Antarctica rocks | place: Antarctica: Victoria Land, University Valley
AAGGTGGCGATTGATAGGCAAAGAGGGTCCAGCGTCAAAGGTACTGTCGGGGACGTATGAGAACGTAGCCGAAGTAGGCACTGGTCGGGTAGCGCTATCGATGCAAAGACTAAGACAAGGGGGGATACTACGAAATGACTTCAATGACTTCAATCTCGGATCGCTGAGGCTATCCCTCAGCGATGTATAGTACCTATATACTTCCGTAGCTTTGTGTTCCATGTCTCGTCTTCCAAACATCACGTCTCGATCTCTGCAGTGGCGCAAAAGGTGAATCTCGGCAATCTTGGGGGTTCGGATCGCAATGAGGCCGAACGAACGCGCGTTGCCGTTTTTGGGCGTCCTGTGATGTGCGACTCTCGGCGATAGTTGGCGAAAACGTGGTTTTGCCGTCGTTGTTCGATATGCGATCGTGACAGCTGAGGTTATATCATTGGAGACAAGAGGTGAGTACCAAATAACGACAGACCTAAGGTTCAGTATCCTTGAATTAGATACAAGGCCAGATGTTGGTTTCAGTCCATACAGACCTGCACAACGTGGCGGCAACACCTGAGAAAAGGCCGTGCTCAGCAAGCTCCAGCCTGGAAAACTACCATAGCTTTACAATGCTGCGATTGGTCTCACTGGAAGAGCAGCAGCAGAGAAGCCTGCAGCAAGCCGTACTGCGCTGGTGACACCGTCATGGACCACGCCACACCACAAATCGCCACTCGACGAAATCAACGAGATTCGTCGAAATGCCGCCGACTCGCTCTGGGTACTTAAGGTAACTCGTAGACGCATCTTGCCCTTAACCGCTATTATATATTCTCGCCTTGACTCGTATGCAACCTTGCCAGCCCTGTTAGACCACCCTTCCCCTGTATCCTCTGACAGCTGGCCGTTGAGCTACCCCCAACTCTCAGATCCTTTCCAAAGGGGCACTTGACTTGACCAAGAGACTTGATGGACCACCCCTAGGAGACCACCCCATTGGTGTGTCGGTCCCATAACACCAGCTTAGTACAGTCATATTACTCTTGCCAAGGACTGGCATTTCTTGGTCAAGACACAGCAGAGGGCTAGAGGGAGCTTACCATAGAGTCCAGCGGAGATGAGATTCTCTGCTACTGCATGATAAACACAATTGAGACCCGGCGCAAGTCATCAGCTAAATCCACATGTTTCAAGTGAAATGGGAGAATATCCTCGTCTCAACTCGATGCTTCAAGACGTTGTTGACAGTCTACGACGTGGGCTTGTGACAAGCCAGAGTCTGGTTGAACAGTACCTAGGTGAAGTCTGTCACATTACTTTGAGGATGGCTTATCTTACCAATGGTGCTCACCTAATATTGATGCACATAATCATACAGGCCTGGGCCTCCTGCATGCAGTCCTCGAGACCGCACCCAGGCAAAATTGTGAGATACCAGTGACAGAACATACTTTTCATTGGGCTCAAATGGATTTAGTGATGAGGGTGAGAAGCTTGACCAGGAGCGCTTGGCCAATAAGGCCCGCAGTAGGCTGCATGATGTCCCTATCCTCCACAACTGTGCCCAGTCGACAAGGCTCTTAAAGCTCTTCTTCTTGCCTTTCCCGCCATGCTGGAAGACTTTGAAGTTGTCTCCCTCCTCCAGCCGGAGAATCAAGACGTCTAGCGAGCAGGGACCGCTAGCTTCAGCGTCGCGACGACAGTCTTTCGCTCTGGATATGTGTGTCTGGGTGTTGTCTACCGGCGTAGCCTTCTTACTACGCGTCCGCTGTGACGGTTGGATGGATAGGGAGGGTAGACGGCGGAGCTGAAGGATCGCGTCAACACCGATCGCATCCAAAGGAGGCTCCGTACAGGGGTCAATGGATCGCGATCTGCTGATTCGTTTTGAGGTCCCATACAGCCAGAAGGAAGCTAAAGGCGTGCGCTACACCATGTCAAGAGTTCAAGAAGCTAACTGCAATAGTTGGCTAGATATGAGAGTTGTGCGAGACGGTGTTTTTCAAACGGTCGTATCGGTCGCGTATAGCGAAATATTTATTTCAACAAATAATTCAACGGAAGTCACAATCTTCAGATGTCTATTTGTGGTTGATCTTTCATACTCACATCAATTGTCAACATAGACTCCTTATCTGAGAATGTCTCTTGCTCCAAGTTGTCTGTACTTCTTGCATCGTTATACAGCTGACCAAATACAGCAGGCTGGCTTCCCAACCTATATGGCAATGCAGCTACCATCTCCTTCGGTCACATACTGACAAGAACAAAGGATCGCTGGAGCTGCATCGGTCTTGGCCTTTTTAGGTTTCAGATTTTAGCTGACTACAGCCGGTGGATTCCTCACAAAAGTTGACTTCCTATTCTTCCTTCACATTTCCATTGATCCCAGTCCATTCCCTCCAGGTATTCCCACTCCATGTGCCCAGACCACTCAGATAGACCACAGAATCACCTGATTCTAAGTAGCATTTCCACATTCAACTGCATGTACTCACCAAGCCCAGCTGAACGTCAACTAGAATCTGGCCTACTACCACTTTGTGACAGCCATCACCTGTCTTCTGACATGTTGCTGAACGTTGCAAAATGCAGTCATCACGAATACCAACAGATACAGGCAGAGTCTGCAGACCACCACCACAAGATGTCTAAATTCATGTCATATTGCTCGGCCCCTTTACAATCAAGGTAACGGGGTGTTGTCATAAGCCGGATCAACTTTGAGGAGTTGAGTATGATGTCAACAGAAGACACACCCATCATAGACCAGCTCATCATGAAGAATTTTGGGAAGGTCAGCAAGACAGTCAGGAGTTGCGATCGTACCTCAAAGCCAATGTAGCGTTTTTGTCAATGACGCGATTTACCCTTGGTGCCATGGTGGAAGACATGTCTTCCTGGCATCCCTACGCTCCGTGCTACACATCAACAGAGCCGCCAATTATGAAGGGGGATCAAACCGGCTTACTGGGATGGAACGTGAGATCGCAGTTGTACTGGTGCTGATGAGCTTCATGAAAGTCACCAACTAGGGGAGGTTTTGAAGTTTGTTGGCGCAATACCGAATACCAATACCAGGTTTCGGAGATGGATCAGTCAAACCTACAGTTCACCAACGGGTCAAACGATTCCGCGCCAAACTCCAATCCCTGGCACTCACTGATCAGAAAAGCTCGACAAAGAAGACCTCCAACCACGTGCACCATTCCAATTCCACATCCACTTTCGTTTGACCCCAAATTCCCAAATGATCCCTCTCAACTCCATACAATACCATGACCCATCGTCTCCGACTCCGAGACCTCCTGTCCCTTCCCCTGTTCATCCTTCTCCACGTCCTCTTCACCGTTTCCTCCCTTGCTCTCCGCCTATACGAGTCCCTCTCTCAACCGTCACCTCGAGCTAGACCACCACGAAATCAAGCCCGAAGGCCTCCTCGGCATGTCGCGCTTGTACTCTCCCACCCTCCTCCTTTACCACCTCGAGGATGGTCTCTTGACATCAAGCGATTCACGGAGGAGAGGAAGGCGCTGATCGAAAGCGTCCGGAGGGCTGTGCAATGGGCTGGCGAAGAGGGTGTTGTCGAGATGAGCGTGTATGATGGACAAGGTATGCTATCCGAGAGTACTCCTTTGTCAACTTGCTGACTTTGTCGTAGGGCTGCTGGAGTTGTGCAGGTCCACGCTCGTGCAATCTCTGCTCCGACTTCCGCCATCTCCACCGCCTTCGGGTTCGTCATCACCGCCTCGAGCGTCTTCCTCACCCGTATGTCCCCTCAGCCAGAGAACTGCTGACATGAGCAGCAGGATGTCAAGGACGAGATCGAGAGCGTGACGACCCTCATTGTCTTTCCTTCATACAGTACGCATGGATCCCTTGCTCGCTGATTTTTTTGGTTCTGAATGATGTCTAGGTACAGAAAGCGAATCTCAACCCATGACCGTCCATCTCCTCCCACCATCCTCCTCCGGTCCACTTCTCGCCCGCCTCGCGCGAAGATACGCAACTGCAGACACCCCACAGCACGAAATCACCCAGAAGAGGCTTGACGCCGAATTCAGAGGTCCGTCCTGTCTCCGCGTTCAATCCTCTGGGGATTGGCTGACGACCCGTCAGAGGCACTGCATTTCACGACCGACCCGGACCTCCTCCTCATCCACACCGTCTCCCCTCCACCACTGTACCGTGCACTCCTCCCTCGCCCTCCCCCAGAACTCGGAGGATATCCGTTCTGGGTATTGAGCATCACTGAGATCTAGTACGTTTCCTCTACCCCCTGCGACTACCGAGCTGATCGGAGCAGCCAACATCCCACTCCGCTTCCTCTACCAAGCACACTGATAGCTTTGCTGCGGCCACCACTGGACAGGGCAAGGGAGTCGAGATTGCCCCTGGTCAGGAAGCTCGCGAGGCTGCTTCCGGTAGGGGGCGAGGAGGGAGATGAGGCTGAGATACGAGGGGCTCTTAGGAGGGAGGAGTGGGAGGGAGCTATGGAGGCTTGGAGTCGGGTCGAGCAGCGGTTAGGCCGATAGATCTAGGTGTCATCTGTGCAGAAAAAATATATGCCACCTCACGCAAACCAGATTGCCCTCCATGCAGCCCCCTCCATGCCGCTTCTCTCGGATGCTTCGAGGCTTTATAGCGCCCGTTACCGGAATGTCTGATCAAGCGCTCTTGCGTCATGCGGTAATGTGATGCATTCGCCCAGCCCGTCTAGTAGACATACGCCAGGATCTTCCCACCAGTCTAACCCAACATCAGCATTTCGTACATTTCACCTTATTGCGAGAGAAACTCACGTGCTTCCGCCTCGCCTCCTCATGATCCATAATCCCCGCCGAGGTAGTCAAGATGATCTTGCCAAACGACCGAGCAGGCAACAGCAAGTTCATCCAGGTCTCAACTATCATCCACCCATCAGTATTCCCACTCGATCGCGAGCAAGGAAGGGAGGACCCACTGTTGTCGACGGAGACGTTGAAGCGGGGGGAGATGACGCCGGTCTTGTTGAGTCGCCCATTCAGCTGGATCACCACTTTCCCGCCGCGATGGTCGTCGATGATCTCGAATTCGCCGATGTAGCCTGTCGAGCCGAGCCGAGCGAAGCGAGACGAAGCGAGACGTTCGGGAGCGGGGCACGGCGGTCAGGAGCGAGGGAAAGCATTTCGAAAGTGGAACGAGGAGGAGAAACAACTCGTCAGCATCGTGATGCTCTTTGGCTTGGAGAGCAGCGAAGAAAGCGGCATGTCCTCGTCCAATCAGCCCGCCACGCGTGATCCCTGGCCATGCGGCCTCGAGCCGGCGAGGCGGGATTAGTGTGAGGAGGGTATACAGAGTTGGTCTGCCGGGGACTTAAAGCCCGCACTCCGTAGGACGAGGAGGAAAGGCAGTTATGCTCCGGGTGGGCGGGGAGCCATTGAGTGAAGCCGAGGAAGCCATCCGAGACAGGTGATTCTGGCGCGAAGAAGGCGGTTCCGGGATAGTCGTGCCGTTAGGGAAGATGACCCTTTTCACCACAGCAGATTGTCGCCATTCTCCATTCTCCAGGACGCCAGTCTTCCACAATGACGACCAGTGGGAATCCGGAATGGACGATCACGGGAAAGCCCGACTCACCGTGCTTCTGCATCACCGACAGAACCTTGATGACGACCTTCGAGCTCGGCCGGATCAGGACCTGACGTTTCCCGCGACGCTCGGCGTTGACGATATTATTCTAACACCACACGTTAGTCTCATACTCCTCAATGTCGCGTGGAGTGAACATTGAGAGGAGAGTAAGGGAGACGTACCAGGCAGTCGTTGAGGACGGAGACGCGGACCATTTTGGCGAATTGGACTGGTGGGCTGAGCGAGATGGATTGGTGAGAGTTTGTGAATTGTGCAAGGGTGTGACTTCGACTCGATGCGGGTGTATCCGTAGATAGCCGTAAAGAGTTTTCGAGAGGTGATGGTAGAGGTTGGGCAACTGTTGATGAGGAAGCAAGCAAGAGTTTCAGAGGGATCGGAATTTCGCTTGGTACGATGCACGCCGGAATTGCCGATGTGTGGCGCAACGGAAATTTCTGGCGCGCTCATTGCAATTGAAATTGCCTCAATGTTCCAGGTGCCTGCATGTCATCGTCATATCTCTCATGAAACAACAGGTACCCAATGTGTGCCGATCATCAGACTAGAGCCACGCTCATACCCTCGCAGTGGAGCTGTCCCTTTGTGTTGAGAGTTTGGTTTGAGTATCCTCCAACCAAAGTACCTTGCCTTGCTGGGTGCCATGTCGGCCACCGCCACAACCACCACGCCCAATGAATGACACGTCATGGCACAGTATCACCGCCAATCGTCGTCGACGTCCATTTCCACCGCTCGTTCCGTTTTGTTGGTTAAACGTCTACGGAGAAGGAGTAGCTATATAGCCTCGTCTTGTAGGAGGTTTCCCAGTGATCCTCGATTGAGTCTCATTGTCCCATTCCACGTCCAAGACGATCTCGTCCGGTTCTCCGATCTCGTCTACGCGGCTACACTCATTTGTCCTCGCTTAGACCCAACGTCCCGCCTGTCTTGACGACTTAGTCGATTCTCGGCGTCCTCGTTGAGTACCTCACTGTCTGTTCGTTGTGTGATTGGGCTACTTGATCGGAGACGGATCGGAGCTTCGACACTGGGAGCCCTGAGGCTGATAGGAGCTTGATATCATGGTGTCGGCATCTGTTTTGGTTTCCAGATCACTCAGCTCCTCTCCATTCTCAAGGGCACCAAGCTTGAGTGAGAAGTTCCCATGACGTGAATTTGTCGTGGCTGAACTGTGTATCGTGTAATGCTAGATACCTGACACCGTCATGGATGGACCACGCCACACCACAAATCGCCACTCGACGAAAGGTCTCGCCTTGACTCGTATGCATCCTTGCCAGCCCTTTAGACCACCCTGTCCCCCATGACAATTCACGCCCAAGTAACCCTCATGTCCCGTGGACTATCAATGAATGGAGGCGATTGTTGAACACAACCGCGGGATATGGTATGGGCTTGACAATAGAAAACGCAAGGCGGGTGGACATAGTCAACAATTATCAAACACAGACCGACGACGAGTGCGGGTAGGACGTTGACCTGCCAGTCTAGTCTTGCACAGCACGAGAGATCGCTCAACCTGAGCGTGGACACTTCCACAGCCAGGCTGGTCGTCGTTAGGGTAGGTCCGCTAGTTACAAAACGATGCATAAACTAGCTACAAGAATCTCGATACTAGATCGCTAGCGGATATCAGCCAATCTGGTCGATTTAATATACTTCTGCATACCTCGGCGTTTTCCGCTCTTGCCACGCCCAGCCCGGGGCCTCATGATCCTTCTCTCCGTTAGGCAGTCTAGAGGTTTGCCAACCCACGTCCTCTGCTTGCCGCCAGACTCATGAGCATCCGCGATAGCCTACGACTATCGAGGGTCCGGCCTACTTGAGGGTATTTACCCGCTGCCCGGGTGTGGATTGAGGTACCATCAATAACTCTTGAACCCTTGAAATACGCGATCAACGGTCGTACCCGTTTGGTGATGTGCTCGTCCCGAGTGGTAGTTGAGTGAGCCTGTTACGACCCTTCCTTGGGTGACCTCTGATGATGAACACCAAAGACAGGATGGACGCGAGGGTTTACTTTGACTTGGACTACGAGGGTTGCTGAAATGAATAGTTGGTTTCATACCGCTACGCTAGCAAAGCTAAAAACACCAATTGGAAGTCCCGACCTCCGGAGTTCCACCAACTATATACAAGTCCCCGACATGACAGCAGCTCAAACTAACAATCTTATCAGTCCCAGGATGGGCCCTCAACCGGTGACGTGGCAATCTGCTCGGGCGCGGTTCTGTTCAGACACTCCCTTAACTTATGTGATGATGTTCGCCGACGCGTTCCCTGTTGTACTTCATCCGGGTCCAAGGGAGTTGAGATTTTTCTCTTGGATCAGCTTGCTTGAGACGACCCCTTGATCCTTTGTCCTCGTCGACCTTGCGGCGTCCCCTTGATTCTTTCTCGCAAGTATACCAGACTCTTGAGTCAGCTTTCTTCGGATACCCATCTCCGTCAGTACCTATACCGGACAGGGCCCTCTTGATCGCTTGGCGACACATCCATCATGGAGGCTCCCGCCGGTCGGCTGCCTGATCCCCAAGAGGTTCGACGAATGGCCGAACAGACGCTAGATACCGCAGGCAAGGTAGATCAGATTTCACACTACCCCTTCGGTTGCTCGTCTAGTCCTCGACTGACCTCACTTAGACCTTCCCAAAATCATACATTTCCGCCTTGACCAAGCACCTTCGCGATTGTCCTTACGAAAACAACTTCATCGCCGAGTTGAAAGGAGGCAATGGGTTTGGTATCGTTACTTGTGAGTCTGGTATCTGACTCCGTCATATTCCGATCTCGACTGGATTCAGGACGATTACTGATGTCCGGGTAGGTATGGAGGACTTATGTTGGAAAGTGAGCGGGCTATACTCGTTGCGGGTGGAAGCTGATCCGTGCAGGACGTCTTGATGGACGCGGATCCGGATCTTCCGGACGGCGGTAAGGCGGATGGCTTCGGAAGCTTCTTCAACTACCAAGTGAGTAGCGATCGTTTCGTTCCTTGAAGCTGCTGTACTGACGACATGAGAGACTCACTGCGGAGAGTCGAAGCACATCGAGGGGAGAGATGCGCGGCGAAGACTAGCGGTAAGCTGCCAATCAGCGGCTTCAGATCATGCTGATATAGCGCTATAGGGCATGCTCGTCGAAAACAAAGCGGTCGCAATATTCGGACCAGTGGAGGACCCTGGAGCACGGACCCCCTCTTTCAACGGTTTGTTTCCCTTTTTGAACTCTTTTCCCTTCTTCTCCCTTACATTCTCTCTGACTCGCTCCTAGCCGGACATCAATCCATTCGATGACTCACGTAGCGCAAAGGCACGACACCTCATGAGTCTAGCCAGAGAGACTCCGTCGAACGGCGTTGCTCTGCCCCCAGACGTCACCCATGCCATGCTCGGCACTTTGTCCCTCCCCGTTGACTCTACCCAATCCAATACCGCCTTGATTGCCCTGCTCGCATCCTCCACCTCAAATCGGTCCCTCGCCGCCGCAAGCTTGGACGAGTATGATGATGGCGGGTACGAGAACGATCGTCCTCGGACTCAGCATGAGTGAATACTTTGTATGTGTCTCGGTAGCAAGGCTGACGGGCCGTAGTCTCCAGGAGTTCTTCGCCAGTGCACTGGACGATTGGAGCGAAGACAGCGATGTGGAGGGGGCACTCAAAATGCTAGGCATGGAATCGCTCAATGACAAGTTCAAAGGTCTGGAGATCAATCTCATGGCACACCAAGTACTCGGTGTCGCCTTCATGCTGGAGAAGGAACGGAACAGGAAGTTTAGGGGAGGGATCCTGGCGGACGCCATGGGGATCGGCAAGGTGGGGTGTCTATGCGAGATTAGCGTTGAAGCTGACGTCAGCCAAACAGACCATACAGACACTCGGCGTTATTGTGGGAAATCGCTGGGATAAGAAGCTCAAGACCACGCTCATCGTTGCTCCCCTGGCTCTTCTTTCCCAGTGTGTCAAAATCTTCTCGCGTTATCCTCCTCTGACGTCGTTTAGATGGAAGACCGAGATTGAGACCAGGACGACCGGACCTTTGAGGGTGCTAATTCATCACGGCCATGGAAGAACGAAATCAACCAATCAACTACGTCATTTTGATGTCGTGATGACTACCTATGGAACTCTTTCGTCAGAGCACGGTGCAGAAGTCAGTGCATCGCCCTCTACAACGAGTAGTGTTAATCTATGCATGCGCAGGTCAAGAAGAAGGTGAAGCCGAAGAGGGAGCAATCAGTGGATAGTTTCGTGTCGCTAGACGAGGAGATCGTCATCCGCAAGAAAGGTTAGAATCTCGATCCCCCTCTGTATCTCCCGCTTATGCATCCTGCAGGTCCTCTATTCAGGAATAAATTCCTCCGTGTCGTTCTAGATGAGGCGCATCTCATCCGCAACCGTAACACGAAAGCCGCGAAGGCAGCTTGGGATCTTGAGGCAGAATATCGCTGGTCTTTGACCGGGACGCTTGTTGTAAGCTCCTTTCAGACTTCGTCATATACTTGCTCATCGCGCTCCAGGTCAACAATCTCGACGATGTTTTTAGCCATCTCCGATTTCTATCGATATCGCCTTCTGCTTCCTGGGACCACTTCCGCGCTCATATCTCGAGTGCGCAGAAGCGTAAGCCCAAAGTCGCAACGAAGCGCGTACAGGTACTCTTCCAGTCTCATCATGGGTACGAAGCTAGATCCGACACTGATCTGCTGCAGGCCATCCTTAAGACCTGCTCCCTGCGCCGGCACAAGGAATCGTTGCTCAACGGCAAGCGTCTACTCGAGCTACCGCCAAAGACGACAGAGATCGATGAACTCGATTTCACCGAAGAAGAAAGGGCGACTTACGTGGCCATCGAGACGCGAGCGAAGATCAAGTTCAACAGCTTCCTCAAGAAGGGTAGCGTCATGAAGAATATGGCTTGCGTTTTGACTCTGCTTCTTCGCTTGAGGCAACTCACATGTGAGTCGAGTACGATGTGTGCAATTTCATCAGGCTGATCTGTCAGGCCATCCCTATCTCATTCGCCGGAACCCGGGCGACCCCATGCACCCAAACGACCTGCTCCTCGACGACGACGAGCTCTTCGGCGAAGCTGAAAGCCATTACTCGCTTAGTGCAGATGATCTCAGCGAAGTAGATCGTGCTACGACTCTTCTCGGCCAGGCATTCGTCGACAAGGTCAAGCGGTTCCTTGTGGAACGTTCGGCTCGCCTGATTTTCGCGGTGAAGACGGACGACGAAGAAGGCAAGCGCGACGGCGAGTGTAGCATCTGCATGGACATGTTGACAGACGAGCGTGTCTGCGGTCCCTGCGCGCACTCGTTCTGCTCGACCTGTGTCGACGACCTGTTCAATCGCCCAGCGACCGATGTTGATCTCGCCGATGACCAGGTGCAAAGGGGTGTAAGGATGTGTCCGATGTGTCGGGCTCCGATTGAGAAAGGCAAAATCTTCAGGGCATCTGTCTTTGAGGAGCCTGAGCCGGAGGTCGAGGATGCGAAGCCCAATGTGAAGGATGAGGTCGCCTATGCAGCGATGTCGAGCACTTTGCCGAAATCTCTGGGCAAGAAGCGTGCTGTGAGTGGACAGAAGGTGAAGTGCGTAATTGCCAATGTTGCTGCAGATCGACGCGGAGGACGTCAAAACATTGTTCAAGAAAGCGAAGCCAGAGATCAAAGGCAAAGCTAAAGCTGAACCTGACGAGGTCGATGAGCTGGACGATGACGAGGACATGGCCGGCATTGACCAAGTCCTTCGTCGACAAAAATGAAACACATGGGGTAAGTGCGATCTCATCATGAGGGCTTGGTCGATGATTGTCCCACAGAGACCTGGTGGACGGCTTTCTGGAAGAGGATGCGACCAACAAAATCCTCATCTTCAGCCAGTTCACGTCCTATATCGAACTCTGCAGCATCTTCCTCCGTCGCAGAGGGGTGACTCATCTCTGCTACGTTGGTTCGATGAAGCAACCGGAGCGCGAGGAGGTTGTCAAGGCTTTCAATGCGCCTTCACAACACCCCAAGGCACCACGAGTTCTGCTTATCTCGCTGAAGTGTGGAGGTGGTGAGCGATCAGCCATGTTAGGGGTGTCGGGACCTGACAGCGTTGCAGTGGGGCTGAACTTGACCGCTGCCTGCAAATGCGTCATGATGGACCTGGCTTGGAATTGCGCTACAGGTAGGACCTCTCGTGACCGATGGAAGGTGTTCTGATCGGCGTTCCAGAAAATCAAGCTGTTGACCGCGCCCACCGGATCGGCCAGACCAAGCCAGTCGAGGTCCGGCGTCTCGTCATAAGGAACACGGTCGAGCAGAGGATTCTCGCACTGTAAGTGAAGCTCTATTTGAGTGTCCGTCTGAGGCAGCTTCTTTAGGCAACAGGAGAAAGCGAAACTAGCGGACGGCGCGATGGGCGAAGGCGATGGCGGTCGTCTTGGCCGCCTTTCCGTTCAAGACCTCATCCGGCTTTTCGGTATGGACGAATGAGCCATACAACGACCCGACTTTCTTTCTCTCCCCTCTTCTTCTCATTCTTTCGACCCAGTCCCACCCTACCATTTCATGACCGTCACTTTGTGGACTGCTCCGATGCCTCTCACTGTGTATACTGTTTTGGCGAGACTCCCGATGTCTCCTCGAGATCCCTGGCTAAGTGTCCATATGTCGATACGAGTCCCCCTGACTTTTACGAGATGCAACGAACTATCACAGACATATACCAATCATTTCGAGCAGCATGGCCCTGGCAACGTATCGCCTCCAATAATCTGGCCCGGCGCATTCTTCAAATGACCCGCTGAGATACCCGTGCCCGCCCCTGATCGCCCCTGAGATCAGTTTGGGCTTAGTGACACGTGTCTACTCCATACTCCCTACCTCCCCAGCTTTTTTTCCTACCCGCACCGCCTCGGAACGGTCAATCGCTGTCAACGCTTCAATTCATCACGACACGGCGACCGGTTTGGCAAATCCACTTTCGCCGGTCGAGATCATCCGCGCATTTTGAGACAATCAAAACAAGTGACCATAGGGTGGCTTGAGGAGCTGGCCATGAAGAGTGTTGATCGACCTTCTCTTTCAACCTCAACCGCGACAACTCCTCGTTGACGCTGTGGCTTCGGTTCAATCCCCGAGGAGCTGCGAGCAGCGGACGGTGCAGATCTCCCGACCGAGATCGAGATTGACAGGAGCGTGGCAGGGGAAGGAGCACATCGCGTGAGTCTTGGACATCACACCTTAATTCACTCGCGGCTTGGCGGGCTCGTCGCCGTTCCCGCGGCCTTTGGATGAAGCGGTGTATGGAACATCCTCCTGCCCTACCTACCTTCCAAGGCTTTCCTCGCCCCCCTTTGATGCGTACCCCGGACTGGGCACGCGTTTCAACTCACCGCAGTACAAAGGAGTGATTTGATGGCACGTCCTCTCACCCGAGCGGATACACGGAATACCCAATTGGCATATCATCGCTGACATTGTGTTCTTCTGACGAAAAGGCAAAGACTAGTCGAGCGCGATGACTGGTGATTCTTGTCCCTTCCGGCTGGATCGCGCAGAGAGGATGGGATTACTCCTCGAAGAGGAGAATCACGAGCCCAAGAACGCGCTCGGACTTGAGTTGGGAGACACCGAATCTACCCTCAGCTTCGACACTTCTACCGATACAGATGACTTGGATTCTACTCCCCTATCCCGATCACTACCATGCCTCATCGTCCATCACCCGTTCGAGGCCATCATCACAGCAATTGCTCTGGGCTGGACACTGGAGCTTTTCTGGACCTACCCCTTCCCCACTACCATACCCCTCTTTGTTGGCCTCGCAACGGCTACAGTCGGGTTCACACTCCTCGCCTGGGTGAGGTTGCTGAACGCACTTCGAACGGCCAACTGGCGATTCCCACCCGGCTCGAACCTCTGGCAAGCGATCCGGCATCCCGGCACAATCACACCCCCTTCCTCCCCCTCCTCCCGCACCAGATGCGTACCCCGTCGAGTCGCACTGGTCGCCAGCACTTGCCTCATGCTGTACTGGTGCCACCTCGGTCTCACGCCGCCTGCTCAACCACTGCCAGTGCTTAATCGAGCGGATCCAGACGTCCAGGAACGGTATTTCATCGCTGCGAATCTGTACAACAACGAGGAGGTCTTTAAATCTTGGTCGACTGAGCTTATCAAGCTCTGCGAGCACTGTGAGTCTCCCTTACTTCTCCACTCTCGCACGTGATGCTGAGTCTCCGCAGTGGGCGTCAACAACACCTTCATCTCCATCTACGAGTCCAATTCGTGGGACGCCACCAAACCCCTGCTCTCCCAGCTCGACCACACCCTAAACACTCTCGACCTCCCTCACCGAATAGTAAGCCGGGACGACGAAGCTCGGTGGTGGCCCTACGGCACCTCTCCCGAACGCATCAACTTCCTCGCGAGAGCTCGAAACCAGGCCCTCCTACCGCTCCAAAGCTCCGACCCGCAGACCCGGCTGGAGGAATACGATCAGTTCACGAAGGTCATTTTCTTGAACGATGTCCAATTCACGTGGGAGAGTATCGTGAGATTGGTAGCAACGCGGGTTGATGGGGATGAGTCGAAAGCCGGGGATTACGATCTCGCTTGTGGGATAGATTACGCCTCTTCAGGTGAGTCATGCCAATCCTACCAACGAGAATAATGGAGCTGATTGTGATCAAAATAGGGTTGTATGATACCTGGGTCGCGAGGGATGTGTGCGGTACACCACTCCGCCCATTCTGGCCATTCGTCAAGGATCAGGCCACCATGTCCCGGGTGCGAGATCAGAAGCCATTCGAGGTCTCGTCTTGCTGGAACGGCGCCGTCGTCTTCCCTGCCAAGCCTTACATCTATTCCCCGCCCACCCCGCCCACCCCACCCACCACCACCAATTTGCGGCGAAGAGGTTGGAAGATGATTGACAACTGTTCGC
>JAABUY010004507.1_pt1 | contig 14555 bp, 19 predicted proteins | sample 5560271 | NCBI WGS metagenome assembly JAABUY01 (sample SAMN10711886, study PRJNA513374) | rock metagenome | isolation source: Antarctica rocks | place: Antarctica: Victoria Land, University Valley
GGCGCTGACAGCTCCCGCCTCGAACAGAACAGAGCGTGCGCCGCTGCCGGGGCATGCCGGGCGCTGTCGTGGCGGCGCGGGCGCGCGCGCGTCTCACGCGGCTGACGCGCGCCAGGTGGTGCTCTTCTTGTGCAAGCTGCCGGACGAGTCCACGGCCAACCGCCGCGCGGCCAAGGCGCTGGTCGAGCGATGGAGCCGCCCCATCTTCGACCAGTACCGCGAGCGGCGCGACGCCGGCGAAACTCAGGAGCGCGAGCTCGAGCTGCTGCAGGCGCGGCCCCGCCGCATGCGCCCCGCCCCCCCGCACGGCGTCTGCCGTCGCGCGGAGCCCCAGGGCGGTGCTGCTGCCAGGGGCCGCTCGCACTTGCCCCAGGGTGGCGAAGGAGCAGCTGCCAGTGCTGCAACGAGCAGCTGTGCTTCTACGGCGCCGTGTGCATGTGCGCGCTCGCCGTGACGTGCCGCGCCCGGCATGAGCTGACGCGCCACGCGCCTGAGGCGCCCGCCGCTGCGGCGAGCGCAGGCGCGCCGGCGGCGCGACTCCGCGCCGGGCAGCGGGCCGCGGGGCCAGGGCGGCGCCGCGGAGCCGGGCCGCGACGGCCGGGCACTGCGGCCGGGCGACCCGGGCTTCCGCTGGCACGCCAGCATCCCCGAGCCCGCGCGCCTGGACTACGTGCGGCGGCCGACGAGCCAGGTCGCCATGGACGTGAGCAAGGCGCGGACCAAGCCCAAGGGCGACAAGATGGACAAGCGGCTCAAGATGATGAACCGGCCGGGCCGCGCGGGCCTGGCCAAGGCAGCCAAGGTCAGCGTGGAGGGGCGCGGCATGTAGGCGCCCGGCTCGGGCCGCGGCCGCCGCCGGCTGCCCAAAAACGCTCTGCGCTGCGCTGCGCCTGTTGAATGGCTCTGCGAGGCGCTGACAGGGCTGCTGCTGCGGCAAGTCGCCAGGTTTGGGCTGCATGGGGCGTTCCCGACGCGTGCGTGTCTGGCACACGCACGTCCGCATGGTGCCTCGGCTGCACGGCCTTCTAGCGGTGTGTGGTCAAGTGCCAGGTTGTACCAGAGTTTTTCATTCCGGCGGGGTGCCTTTTGTACGTGCAGCTTGCAACGCCCCCAAACCTTGCACTTCATAGCACCGTAAGCTCCCTGACGTGAGCCGCCGAGCACGGTCGCTCAGGCGCACCAGAGCGCGCAGCGCAAAGCAGCGCGTGCTTGGCTCAGCCACAGGCCTGCGCTCCGTGACACACGCAGCACAGGGGAACACGCGGTCGCAAGGTCTGGGCTCGTCCGCCTCGCATCCGCGCTATTAACATGCAGGCGCATGCCTTTGCCAGCCGCCGTGCTCCCGGGCAGCACATCGCTCCAGCCGCATCGCCGAGCTGCCAGCCCCGGCACACCGTCCCTGGCCGCCTCACGGGATGTCGCCGGCGGGCGGGCGCGGGCCCGGCGACGGCACGCCCGCGGCGCCGCCGCGCAGCCCTAGGCCTGCCATCGCCGCGCCGACCGTCTGCTGCATACGCGCCAGCGCGGCCGCCGCAACGGTCGGCGGCCGCACCATCTCCACCGCCGCTGGGCGGCCTCGCCGACCCAGCCCCCCTGCAGCGGTGCTCGGCCACGCAATTACATGGCTGCAGTCAGAATAGTAATACCCGCTGAGACAGAGCTGGCGATGGCTGCATGCGTCGCCCGCTGCCCTTGCAAAGCAGCACATGTGTGCTTTGCCTGCCTGTGAGCCGGCACTCTCCACAACAACTCGAAAATGCCACTGCGGCGTAGAGGCTAGCAGGCTACTCCCTCTCCCCTGTCTGCCTTGACAGCATAAGAGCAACTCTCCAAATGATGAGAGAAACAGGCCGAGTGCTACGTGATAGGTGGACCCTATGACATCAGGCTCATCCAGCACCACACCTGTCACGATGCTGCCCCCAGAGCTGCGGCGCCGCACCTATGGGGATCTCCTGCAGCTCGCGCTGCAGGCACAGCCACTCGCCCAGCACCGCCGCCAGCACCATGCTGCCCACGTTGACAGCCCACCTTCGCGCCCCCGCACACTGCCAGGTTGGCTGTCGGCGCGTGCAGCCGCCATCAGCTCATGCCCAAGCAAGCCGCGGCTGACAGGGCACCCCTGACTGATGCGGCCGACTGACCCAGAGCGCCCGCCACTCCTGGAGGCAGGGCATCCACCTGCACTGCACGCACTGCATGCAGTCGTCTCACACAAATTTGCACTAGCCTTGTCCAGCAGTGCTGCCGCGCTTCACCCTCTGCAAACCCTGTGCATGCGCTCGCAGCCCGGCTGCACCTCCATCGCATAGGCGTTGCGATGCAACACACCCCGGGGCGGCATGGACTGACGGCCGCCGGTGCCGGCCGCACACCAGCCTGCCTGCCCACCCCCCCCTCAACGTGCGCGGCGCGGCCTTGCGCGCGCGCACCAGGCGAACGAGCGCGGGAAGGAGGACAGCGCGGACACGGCCGCGAGGTGCAGCAGGTACAGCGTCGCGGCAAAGTCCAGGCACTTCTTCGCGCGGCCCACCTGCGCGCCGGCGCGTCCGTCGGCCGGCGCGCGCGCCCCGCGCAAGCGGGCGACCCCCGGCGCGGCGGCCGCGGCGGCTCGACTGGCGCTGTGTCGCCCGGCCGCCGTGTAGCAGCGCGCAAGGCAGCGCCGCGCCCCGGAGCGGTGCGGGATGCGGGGGGCGGCGAGGGAGGCCAAGGGCGGGGCTGTGCTCGCGAGCGCGCGACGCAGCACCGAGCGCGCTGGCCTGGTCGACTGTAACCCTACCCCTGACCAGGGCCCCCGGGCGCACCACCAGCACGAGGCAGAAGGCTGCGACCAGCGCGTTGGCGGTGTTGGCCGTGGCGACCATCCAGCCCAGGAAGCTGTGGAAATTGAGATAGCTGTCGTCCACGCAGTGCTCCAGCGACAGGCGCGTCACCCAGGGCCCTGCCCCGGCCGCGCGCCGCCCGCACGGCGCGTCAGCCGCTTAAGCGGACCCGCAGCCCACTCCCGGGGCTGGTGCCGCGCCACAGAAAGGCCCCTGACCGCCACACGCGCAGCGCTCCCCGAGCCCGCCGCAGCGTGCGAGTCCAGTGCTGGGCGCGCTCCCAACTGTGACCGAGCACGCCGCGCAGGCTCTGGCAGGGCCTGCCAGCGAGAGCGGTTGCAAGCAGCAGCGAAGCGAACCGCAGTGCTTGGCAGAGACATGCGTTGCGAGGAGCCGGAACAGGGCGCCACCGCGAGAGAGAGTGCAGCAGGCCGTGCGCCCAGGCTCAAGCTGCCTGTCTAGCTGGCCGGGCCGCTGCCGCCGGGGCCGGGCAAGGGGCACACCAACAAACACAAAGAGCAGGGCGCCCAGGCTCAGGTAGAACAGGCACTGCAGCGTGACGATCTGGGCCACGATGAGCACGGGGTCCCACACTTGCGCGCCATAGAACATAGCACCCGCTCCGCGCGTCCCTGGACGCCCGCCGGTCGCAGGTTGGCGAGGGCACTGTTCCAGTGCACTGCATTGCATAGCACCGGCTTCACTCGAAAGCGCACGAGACCGGTCAGGCTTCTCGGGCGGCACACGCCTCGATCGCCGCACCTTGGCCGCGCGGGAGCGCACGCGGCTAGGCAGCCCGCAGTGCTTGCATGCGAGGAGTGTGCGCATGCGCACTAGCACGCGCGACGCCCAGCCGGGCTCGCTCACTCTGCCTCCACGGCTCCAGCGGGCAGTTGAAGTGGCCTGCAAAGGTGGCTTACAGACAGTTTGGAACTAGTGTCAGTGAGGTGTGCTTGTCGATGCAAGCACGCGCGCCCTGAGACGGTCTCGATACTTTGCTCTTCGCGAAGTCGCCCGCTCCTCTGAACTTGCCTACCTGGAACAGGCTTTGCACCTTCAAAATGCCGTAGACTTACCGTAGGTCTGTGGTATACCATAAATGATACCGTTACAGTTGGCCGTTTTTTCTCGAAAGGAGGAGGTAACGTCTTCAACGTAACTCAGCTTCTGCTCGGGCACCGGGCCCGCCGATATATAAAGCCTCGCTCACAATGCTGCTCCAACAACGAGTAACAAGCCAGCCCAGCAACCAGAGGCGAGAGGCACAGACACAGCATGATGAAGCCTGACCTGCTCGCAATGTCCGTCAAGTGGGATGCCAGCCTGCTGGGCGTGCTGGCCGTCACGCTGCTGGCGCTGAGCGCGCGCTTCCTGTTCAGCGCGGCGCGTGCATACCTGCACCTGCGCGCGCTGCCCTCGCCGCCCACCACGTCCTGGCTGGGCGGGCACATTGGGCTGCTGCAGCACCCGCGCGGCCACCGGCTCATCCAGCAGGCCTGCCGGCAGCTGGGCGGCGCGATTGCCCTGCGCATCTTCTGGCGCCCGGTGCGCCTGTAACATCTTTGCCTGTCCTTGCCCGGCGCGCTGCGCCGGGGCAGGCGCGCCAGGCAGGCGGCCCCTGGGTGCCAATGCAGGCCTGTGGCCTGGCCGGTTCGCCGGGTTCGGGCGGGTGCCCTGTCGTGTGCGCCGCGCCGCGTCAGCCAACCGACGCGGGCTGCCGTGCCCTATCGTGTGCGCCATGGCGCGTGAGCCAACTGACACGGGCTGCCGGGCGGCAGGTGGTCGTCATCACCGACCCCTTCCTCCTGCAGGAGTTCTTCGCCGCGGAGCGCGCGGGCGCCTTCGAGAAGCCGGCCGCCAGCGCCCGGTTCACCGACAAGGTGCGCGCGCGCGCGCCTACCAGCACCCACCCGCTTACCCTTATGCGACTATTTTCAAACGCTGTGCGCGCCCGCCTCGCTCTGCCGCGCCCGCACCGTCGCAGCCGGCGCCCTGCGTGTAACGTGCTCGCTGAGCGCCGCGCGTCTCGGCGCGCAGGTGACCGGGCGGCGGCCCGAGCGCGGCCTGTTCACGGAGCACACGGCACACCCGCTGTGGCGCACAGTGCGCAAGGGCGTGGCACCCGCCTTCCAGCCCGCCAACCTCAGGTGCGCCCCAGGGCGCTCCCCCAACCTGACCCTGTGGCCGCGGGCGCCCTGCCGCCGCCCTGCGCGGCCCGCCTGGCGGCCGCTGTGTGGGGGTGCACAGCCGCACTGCCATGCTCTGCGTCACTGCTAAAGTCTCACACGGCGCCCTGGGCCTGCCGCGGCGGCTGCGACACAGCTCGACAGGCAGAGACGCAGCCTGTGTCGTGCTGCCCTGAGAGGCCTCTGCGTGCAGCCCAGGAGCGTGTGTTGCCCGTCACTCTGCGGCTGTGCACGCAGCAGCGCAGCCTGTCACGCCTCCCCTGACCCGAACCTGCAAGCGGCGGCGGCGTGGCCGCCGCGCCTGGGCTCTCTCCGCGGCGCCCCGCCCTGCGCACATGTTCGGCAGCACTGCCCCGGCGGGCCTGACTGACGCCGGCGCCCATGCGCCGCAGGGTGTTCCACCACCACATTGTGGCAATCATGCAGCAGCTCATCGCGGCCATCAAGGAGAAGGGCCCCGGCGCCGCGGTCGACATGGCCGACGTCGGCCAGCGCGAGTCCTTTGACACCATCGGTGCGCGTGCCCGCCACCCCGCCCAGCGCCCGCCGCTCCTGGCGACCTGCGCCCCAACCTGCAGAGGCCTGTGTCTGTGCTGGCAAGAGGCCTGTCAGTGCTGGCCAGGGCCGGTTCTGTCTGTGGCCCCAGCTCAAGCGGAGAGCGCAGCCGTGCGGCGCGTCCTGTGAAGAGCCGACCTCTTCAGGGCGTACATGGCTGCATGGCAAGGCATGTATGTGAGGCAGACCGCAGTGGGTGCCATAGCTGATTGCGTGCGCTCGCGCCCGTGTGCAGGCCGCGTCGGCTTCGACTACGACTTTGGGACCAGCCGCACCCTGTCCTCCGCGGCCGACGCCACATTCGCGGACTCGTCCGGCAAAGACGTCTTCCAGGCGCGCATGCCCGTAGCGCGCGACCTGCCAGGGCTCAGCGCCATGCGCCTTGCACAAGCTCTCCGCCCAGCAGCATCCACGCACTGCTTGGGTGCCGCGTGGCTGTCACGCGTTGCCACACAGATCATGCGGCGAGCTGCAGCCTGGCGCGCTGCCTGCTTCTCACAGCCACCAAGCCCATGCTGACCGCGCGCTGGCTGCGCGGCGCAGACGTTCGGCCTGACGCTGGCCGAGACCTTCAAGCGCGTCACCAACCCGCTGCGCCCCTTCATGTTCTTCGACCCGGTGCGCCACGCTGCGGCCTGCAGTGTCCTGCAATGCTGCGCCGCCCAGTGCCTGAAGACATGCACACAGCAGCGCAGCCCCGCGCGGAGCCGGTGATGAGCCGGACGAGCAAAAACAGATTCACAAGTTTTCCATAACATGATCAACATGTGAGCGGGCGCCGCGGCAGGAGGTGCGGCGCGGCACGGACGCGATGCAGCGCACGCAGGACATGGCGCGCGCGCTGCTCGCGCATGTCAAGGCCGGCGCGCCGGAGCCGCGCTCAATCGCCGCGCACCTGCTCGCGCTCACCGACCCCACCGCGCCCGGCGCGCCGCCGCTGGCGGACGCGCGCCTGTGCAGCGAGCACCTCACTTTCCTGCTGGCGGGCACCGAGACGACCGGCCACTCCATCGCCTGGCTCAGTGCGCCCCCCTCCGAGGGGCGGGCCTGCGGCGCGCGTGCAGCACCTAGATGAATGCGCCTTGGTGTGGGCGTTCGCTTGCGTTCGACATCAGGGCTCGTGCGCAGGCTCCACGGCTTGCCGTGCGAAGGCCGCGGAGTGAAACCGCTGTCACTCGCGGCGGCGGGCCGCGGCGCGGGCGTGACAAGGGCGTGTGCCGCCCCGCGCGCAGTGTTCCTGCTGGGCAAGCACCCGGAGGCCATGGCGCGGCTGGAGGCGGAGCTGGACGCGGCCGGGCTGCTGGTCACGCCCGCGCGCTCGGCGCCGCGGCCGTTCGCCTACGCCGACATCTCCAAGCTGCCCTGGCTGGACACCTGCGTCAAGGCGCGCGCCCGGCGGCCGCCGAAAGCCTTGGCCGGGCCCTCCTCTGCAACCTCCACTTGTTGCAGCTGGCGCGACTCCGGGCATGCTGTCGTGAGAGGCCGGCCTCCAGACGCGCGTGCTGGTGGCCCAGCTGTTGAGCGAGCGGTGCGCCTGTCGGGGAGTTGGTGCGGCCGGTGCATGTCCTGACGTGCGGGACGTCGCGCAGGAGAGCATGCGGCTGCAGCCGGTCGCGCACGCGGGCCTGCGCCGCGTCGCCACGCGCGACGTGGCCTTCAGCAATGGCATGGTCGTGCCCGCCGGGGCGACCGTGTTCGGCTCGCAGCTGTCGCTGATGAACGACCCGGCGTGGGGCTGGATGGACCCCGATGCCTTCCGCCCGGTGCGGCCCCCGCGCCGTGCCTCTGCCCCGCTCGCACAGCTGCCTGTCCTGGGACCGCGCCCTTTCCGCTGGCTGCGCGGCCCGCAGCGGCAGGTGGACGCGCTGTCTATGAGTGTCAATAATAGCATGGATGCCCGCGGCACACTCGGCCCGCCCGGCACGTTGCGCGCGCGTCGGCTGACGCCGGCCGCGCGCGCCGCGGCGCCAGGAGCGCTTCGCTGAGCCGGACGCGGAGTACCTGGTGCTGCCCGCCGGTGGTGTCAGCCCGACGGGCGCGCGGCCGCCGCCCGCGGGCGAGGGCGCCAAGGCCGGCGGCCGGGCCAAGCGTTTCACGCCTTTCGGCAACGGGATCCGGAACTGCGTCGGTGCGCCTCTGCCGCCATCCGTCTGCATGCTGAGGGGCTTGCGCTGTAGACGGCGGTCTCGTCTTTGCCTGGCTGGGCGCCCTGCACGTCCGCCGGGGCATTCTGCTGGTTTCCTAGTCTGCCAGTGTGCGTCTGTGACGTACTGCCGCATGCATTGCCGAGGGCTATGCTTCTATATGGAAGTGCAGGGCAGGGCTTGACCTGGTCGAGCAGCCAGCAAGAGGACGGGCATGCTGCGCAGGCCAGCAGCTGGCCACGATCAACATCCCCACCGCCGTCGCGATGCTGGTGGCGGAGTTCCAGCTCGCGCTCGCGCCCGAGATCCTGGACAAGGGCATCCAGGACCTGGAGATCACGCGCGGCACGCTGCAGCCTGAGGGCGCCATCCACATGCGCTGCACGCCCCGCAGACCCGCCAGCGCGGCTCTCTCCGGCCAGTGACCTGCCGGGGGCGCCACCAGCTCGGAGAACGGATGCACGACTCACATGAATAACGCCTTGCCATGCGTGCTTGGCTGCCCCGTTTTGGCGCTCTGATGGCGCGCCTGGGAGAGTATGAGGACCCTGGTCCCGGCACTGAGTGTCGGCGAACAGGCGATGGCACCGCTGCCCCTCTCCCTGGCGGACTTGTCGGAGGGATTTTGTCGCTACTGCGCTGGCGGCGGATGCTGAGCCTTGGCCAGACATCGCCCTTGGCCTCACTCGCTGCTGCTTACCTGGGCCCATGTGTGAGCTGATTTGATTGAGCATTGAATGCTCAGGATTCCAAGCCTTGGCAATGAGAATTTGCGTGTTTCTGCTAGCACTGACTCGAAGGTGTTCTGCTACTGATTCACAGGCTGTCCTGTTGTGTCTGGCCTACTCACAGGCGGATTTTACGCTATCTTGAGCTGATGTATGTACTATGAAACGGACAATGGCTACTGCAAGATAGTGAGTGGGCTCCATGCTGCAAAATGACAGACATGTAAATAGACATCAGTTGTTGCAGCATGCACATTGCTTGCCCTGTAGCAGCTTTTCTCTTAGTCACAGCACCTGCGCACGCATGAGTAGTGTGCCTATGCCCGCATCTCACACAATTTGTGTGACAGATGGCTGACAATGATGGGGAATGCTTGACAGGACAGTTGGCACTGCAACAGCATGCATTCAGGGTTCCAGCAGCCCCTACCCCACTCCCCTCCTCACGCCTCGCCTGGTGGTCCCGGGGGCAGCGGCGGCCCCTCCTCGCAGTACGCCTTGTGCGGGCAGCGCAGCGGCAGCGGCAGGAACGGGAAGGGCGCCGCCGCCAGCGCTGTGGGCGCCCAGCCCGCGCGTGGCGCGCTGCGTGTGTTTGCCACGCCGGGGTCCTCCTCGCTCTCTGCGACGGTCGCCGACGCGGCCGCCGCCGCGGCCGGCAGGCGCAGCTGCGCCCACAGGCGCGCCGGCGCGTCCGCGTCGTGCGTGTTAGGCACGCGGCACGCGACCAGGCCGGCCATGAAGAGCGGCAGGTATGCCAGCGACGCGCGGAACAGCGCGCGTGCTGTCGGGTTGCTCGGCGCCTGCGTATACAATGACATTTGTGGTGAGTTCAAACACGCATGTGACAGTGATGTGCACATTTCAAGCCTGTTAGGCAAAGGCAAGGCCGATGCGAAGTGCAGCCACCGCCGCACAGTGCCTTGCCACCCAAGAGCGCGCTGCATGTAACAGCCGCGCGATCATCAAGACGATCTACCGTTGGCACGGACCCCCTGAGCCTGCCTGCGTGGATAACACGCAGGTGGGTCGGAGTCGCGCCTGGTAGAACGCCGCCGCCGACAGCGCGTACGCGCCCGCCAGCAGCGCCGCGCCGCCGGCGAACGCGGGCGACGCGACGCCCAGCGCGGCGGCCGCCGCGCCGACCGGCGCCAGGTACGCGCAGTTGCGCAGCGCGCACGCGGCCGTGCGCCGGCCGCTCGCGTCCGCCAGCGACAGCATGCGGTACCCGCCGGCCGCGTAGTCGCCGCGGCACAGCCACGCCAGCGCCAGGAAGTGCGGCAGCTGCCAGGCATACAGCGCCGCCGCCAGCACGCCTGCGCGCGCGCGCGCGGCGCGTCAGACCCGGGCAGGCGCGCGCCGCCGGGTGCCGCCTGCGGGCCTCCCAGCGAGCCATCTGCATCACGGCTGGCCGTGCTGCCGTGCGCGCGCGCTGCTTTCTGAAGCGGCGCACGGCAGCCGCGCCTGAGCAGCATGTCGCAGTGCTAGCATCCTTCGCAAAACCCACGCAACTGTGAAAGGACCTGAGAGCAACAGAGGGGAGGACGCATGAGGCCCGCACCGGCGCCCGGCTCCAGGCAGCCGGCGGCGGCGGCCCAGCCCATGAGCGGCGGCACCGCGCCGACCGCCGCGCCGACCCAGGTGTTGGCGGCCGACAGCACCTTGAGCGGCGTGTACACGCCCGCGTACAGCACAACGTTGGCCGCGCCGAGGCCCGCCGTCAGCGCGTTGCCCTGCGCGGCGCGCCCTGGGGCCTCACCCACGAGCTCCCTCTATCACTGGCGACATGCGCGCTGGGCTGCGCTCTCGACCTGTGGGCGGCGCGTGTGCCTGTGGACAATGGCTGGTGCCTGGCTTCGTGAAAAACGTGTCAAGCCGGTGCAAGCGCGGCCGGCAGTCGCAACCCGCAGGCTGTGCGGCGGGCTCCGCGGCACATGGACGGCTGCCCGATGGCGCTGCTGTTCACACCAACATACAAGAGCCTGGCTGATGCATGAGCGGCAGGCGGAAGCAGCTTCCTCCCACGTTTTGCAATCTGCGCTCGGGCGCAGCACCAGAACAGGCAGCAGCCAGTTTTCACCCTTGAGCCTGCCGAGGGCCCTGCCCCGCTGAACAGGGTGCTCAACGCTGCTTCTGCACAGTCGGCCGGCTGAGTCCAGCAGGACGGCGCCGCAGAAGGCGGGCGAGCGCAGCGGCGCGCCTTGTAGTAGAGGACGGCAACGCCCGCCGCGCCCGCCGCGCTGGCAAACAGCAGCGCGTGCAGCCGCGACACGCGGCCCGTCGGCAGCGGGCGGCGCATCGTGCGCTTCATGAGCGCGTCGTTGGCCACCTCGTAGACCTGGTTGAGCGTGTTGGCCGCGGCGGCGCACCCAAACGTCCCCAGCGACATCCAGGCCATGCCCCTCCAGTCCACCTCCTCGCCGCTCCCTGTTTGCACAACCGCACAGCTGTCGTGAACTCAATAGACACTGGCTTGCAAGCTTGGCGCAGAGCCAGGGGCGACGGACTTGCGACCCTCTTTTATGGTATTGCGGCGCGGCGCGGCGCAGGGCACGGCCAGCGCACCCATCCAGAACCCTGCCGCGGCGGTCGACACGACCAGCGCGCTCAGCCGGAACTTTGAAAGCTGCTCGTACACGCGCAGCTGCTGCCTCCAGCCCAGGCCGGCCGCGCGGCCCTGCGCGGCAGTCAGGGCAGCGCCCGCCGCCCCGGCAGCGCCAGACGTAGAGGCCGCTGCCCCAGACTGGCAGCGCGCTGCGTTGCACATAGAGCCAGCTGCCTGCTGGCCCCAGAGGCGCGCATGCGATGCGCATGCCGGCCAGCCCAGCGCTTCACCCACGAGCGGCGCCGCCTGGCTGCGCGCAGCAGACGCTGCCACCAGGCTCGCCCCGGCGCTCAGCGCACGCCGACCAGCCATCATGCTGGCGCGCGCTTACCGTGACAGGAGCGCCTCTTGCAACAGGACCATTCAGCACTGTATGCCTCCTACTCCGGTCCGCTTTCTCCCAGTTGCACAGGCTAGGCCTTGGGCCCTGCCCGACTTGCAGGGTTTCAGCGCAGGCTAAGTAACCGAGTTCTGGCCCAGTGCTGTTTGGTTTTTTGTCAGAGTGGCCTTCGTTGGCCAGTGTAAGCTTGTGCTGCCAGTCTGTTGCATCATCCAATGCCCGCCTTGCTGCACGGCTGTCAGTGCTTTGTGCCCTTCCGCTCGGCCTCGTGCAGTCGCACTGTTGCACCTCAGTGCGCGTGTGCGCATGCTCGTCCAAGTTCAGCAGCTACGAGCTCGGCGGGGCTTGTGCGGAGAGACATACTGCTGCAGGGCCTGCTCGCAAGCGCTGCGACGCTTGCCAGCGACGCCTTCAGGCCACGCCCTTCCTCAGCTCTTGGGTGAGTTTGACTGAGTGCACTACACCTTTGTTTCTCTTGCCATTGCGCTCGTATAATGCCAAACATTAAGCTCAAACATGCTCGGTGCCGATCGCTGCAATGCCCTGTGCAGCTTCAAGAAGGAGCTGAAGAAAAGGAAAGTACCAGAGGAGGAATATACTGCTATAGGTGCGCCAAAGCATGCGTGCCTGCACTGCCAAGCAATATGACCGCGTCGCAGCATGACTCTTGGCTCACAGGAGGCGAACGCACAGGGGACGGCTTGAAGGTGTATGACATCACACTGGGGAGCGGTGAGGAGGTCGTCAAGGGCACCAAAGTGAAGGCGCGCACATCTTGTCGCCGCACTAAGCCACCCTTTCGCTGCTCTGGTTGCCACTTATTGGAGGCCCTTGCAACACGCATCGAAAAGGAGAGTTGCAGCCTGGAAGTGCGCTCCTCCAGCCTGAAGCTCCCGGGCCTGCTCGAGCTCGTGCAGTCACTAGTGCTGCGCCGTGCCCGGAGTGCTCGCCAGCAGGCTGCTCAAGCACGTCTGCCCTCTGCATGACCTGCAGCTCTGACTGTCTGCACGTTGCTGCGAACTTGCTATGCCTTGCTGCGGTCTTGCACGCACTGGGCCACCCGCGCAGGTGCACTACGACTGCGTGTACAAGGGCCTGGACGTGGTGTCAAGCCGGCAGGCGCGCCTGCTGGGCGGCAACCGCACGATCTCGGAGCCGTTTGAGTTTGTGGCAGGCGCGGCCGTGGCCGGCGCATCGCCCACCCGGTTTGTCGACTCCGCCGGCGGCCTGTTCTCCGGGCAGGGCGGCCCGGTGCCGCCGCCCGCGCTGTCCGCGTCCGTGATCGGCATGCGCGCCGGCGGCAAGGTGCGCCTGCGCTTGCAGCACATGCACTGCGGGCAGCGTGGGTGCGACAGTACATGCGCCTGTTCTTATTGTGATATTGCATCCTAGCATGACTTGATGGGCTCATGCTAGCATGTCCAAATGCAAATGTACGATGTCAGGAAGCTCTACACTCCTATGCATGTGTGGGTGAGCTACATATCCTCATTAACAGTACTGGCCTGCTGGCGCGGCGGGCGCAGCGTACTGTGCTTGTACCTGCGGAGCTGGGCTATGGAAACAAGGGCGTGGGGGAGATCCCACCCGGGGCGTCTTTTGAGATGCGCGTTGAGGTGCTGAATGTCGGCTGACTTGCACCAGATGTGATGTCACACCGTGCAAATGCTGTGCACGGTGCTGCAAGGCAAAAACTTGTGGGTGGACTCCCGCACGTGGGCTTAAAAAGATAAAATCTATTGGATAACAAGAACAGGGCCACACGCAGAGGCAGTCAAGACACACTCTGAAGCTAATGACCTGGTAAACATATGGCTGGGGCACAACCTCAAACCCACCACAAACCCCCAAGCACCACAAATTAGACTCGTGCATGCGCACGATGGTGCTGAGCCGCAGCCTCCCCGCCAAGATGCAACCAATACCTGCGAATTGCAGCACCGCCTCTCCGCATGCGATGCGGCTGCCCAGAGGGCTTGCTGCCATGCAGAGCGCCCATTGCTCCACAGGCAGCACGCAGGCTGTGCTTTTGTCACCAAGCCGGGCTGCTGCGGCCGCCCGCATGCTCACAGGCCGGCCATGGGCACGCAAGGGGACCCGGTCTGGCAAGGAGCAGAGGACCGACTTGCCTCGCTGCATGGAGCCTGCTTTGCGGCGTGGCGCACATCCAGAGACTGCTGCAGTCGCACACAAAACCACCACCCACAAGCAAAACGCAGACACCCAGTGACCCCCCCGCACACACGGCCCCCGGGATGGCACCCGTCCCAATCATCCGGCGCCGCCCAAACACAAAACTCGCACACGGCACTGTCGCTGTTGTAACGACACGTCCCATCATGCACGCTAGCCTAGGTGGGTGTAGACGCACGGACATGGGCATACCTAAGTCTAGGGGCTTCATACGCAAAGCGGCACACCCCACACGAGCGTCAGCGGGCACACCCCTGCAGGGGCCGGCTGCTCGTGCAACTTATCGACTCCGTGGGCCGGCTCTCTTCCTGCCACCCATGCAGCCTCGCCAGGATAAGCCGCCGATCGCGCGAGGGCCCTGAAAGAAAGGAGAGCGGCGCCCGCAAGCGCCAGTATACATTAGAGCAGTGAGGAGGAGGAGGTGGCAGCCAAGGCGGCCACGCCAGACGCACGCGCGTAAGTGCAATCCATCGCCTTCAGTGTGAGCGGTCAGGGCGGCGGCAACGTGCACGCCTACCAGGCCTGCATGCGCATGCCCCTCAGCCCCTGCCCTTCCCGCCCACCTGACGCACTGGGAGCGCAGCCACTGCGCTGCACCACGCACGCTTGCAGAAGCCCTTTGCGCACCGCCGGCGATCAGCGCTACCGGCGCAGGCAGCGCCGGCGCTGGCCAGAACGGGCGCAGCGTGCGCTGCCCTGCTCGCGCCCCGGCCCGCCTGGCCACTGCGCCCCTCAGTGCTGGGGCCGCACGGCGCCCAGCGGCAGGCCCTTCGAGGGCGCCCGGCGGCAGCCGCGCGCGATGTTGCTCATGTCCAGGCCGTTCAGGCACTGGTGCTCCATGTTGAGCAGCGACGTGGCGGCCTGCCGCCGGCGCGCCTCATGCAGCTCCGGCAGCTCGGCGCGCGAGCGCGGCCGCGCGAGCGCGGCGCCCACCGCGCCGCCCGAGTCGGCGCGCCCCGTCGCCAGCCCGCACTCCGAGCGCGAC
>JAABUY010004509.1_pt1 | contig 14547 bp, 13 predicted proteins | sample 5560271 | NCBI WGS metagenome assembly JAABUY01 (sample SAMN10711886, study PRJNA513374) | rock metagenome | isolation source: Antarctica rocks | place: Antarctica: Victoria Land, University Valley
GTAGCTGATTAGTAAAAGGATCCAAAGATGGGGAACATCACAGCCGTTGCTATCAACCCAGGCAACCTTAGCGACTCACGAGCGCTGCGTACCAATACCCCTCGAATGCTCGTCTACCTGTCGTGGCTAGTCATTCAACCACTTCGTTTCATTCTTCGCTTTAAGGATCCTACAATGCGTACAGTAGCTGAAGCCGGCGCGGATGTTATTAACCTCGCAACGAATAACGCTCATCCGAAAGGTCGCGGCTACTTTACTCTTCTCAACCAGGACGCCAGCTCTCCAGAAAGTATGAAGGAGAAGACACAGCAGAAGCTGTGGGGGAAGAGTATCGAGTGGGCTGGTATCAGTCGTGAGAACACTGCGCTCACAGTGATCTTTGAATAGTTGAGACTGCACTTGAGAACGATCGAGACATCAGTCTTACGGATGAACAAACCTTGATTGTTTCGAGGTTCAATTGTACCCTCTAGGCCCGAAAATTCATGAGCCATGACCATATCTGATCATAAGTAGCAGACATGCTCTTATCTGATTGCGTCTTCAGTAGTGTCAGGGCTCTTTATCTATCATACTTAACAAAATCACGCAGGTAGATGAATTGAACGTGTGCAGAGAGATTCTCTGTTCATGTTCTGATCCTCATCGTATTCAGCTGCTGCTGTCTAAATAATAATTGCAGTAGTCGTTGCACTACAGTGCGTTATAAGTCTTATTCGACAGTGTGCCTTGGCCGTTTCCAAACAGTATTACCATTTCAATTTGAAAAACTTGTCGCGATCCTCCGATGGAGGGAAGCGGTGCAGCCAAGTCAGTAGTCGATTGCTACTGAGCCGAAGAGAGTCAGTCATCGTGGATAGATGAAGCGATGTATCAGTCATATCAGAATGGATCAGAAACGAGCTAGAAACGAGTTAGTGTTGGAATACGAGGTCATATATGATATATGATATGGGGCATTTAGGGGGTTGAAGCTGGATTGGAGTCTATCTAGGAGGTGGAAGGTGAAAACTCTACTAGCGGCCCCCAGCCCTATAGGGCGGAGATTACCAACCAAATCAACCTGAGCCTGGCAGCCCATCGTCATAGTTTTCGAAATTACGGTTTAGAGACCTCTAAGCAAAGTCACGGCATTGAGACTCTTCTTCGTCTAAAGGCTGCCGCTATACCGAAACACTGTTGCTTGCTCCATTGATAGTGGTGTGTAGAGTAAATTTCCTATCTGTGCTCCTCGTCTTGAGTGGTGTACCTGAGCTCTGTATTTCTAGAATCCGTTGGTTCCGTTCGGCACTTGAAGATTGAGTGGATGTGAGACAAATTCGGAGGCTGTGTTTGCTGCTGCTGCTACTGTTCTCGTGACCCAGCCAGTGTTCCAGGTGGTGGCAGCTGTGACGTTGTGCCTCCTGAGCGGATCCAAAAAAGAATCCATCCAAAAAATTTGTGGAACTCAAGTTTTTGTTCCAACCAGGGCTTAAGATAGTCTACAAAGCGAATTGCCCGGTCCTTGAATGAGGTATCGCTCTATCCAGAGCTTGGGTGACGTTTTCTTCCACCCCCGCGCATGGTCTCAACGCCGATGTCTTCAATTTCGTTGGGAAACAGAAGAACATTTGCCCATGAAGGCTCTATGTGCGACATGTTCAAACTTTACTTAGCTGGCAGTCTGAATATTCTATGAACGAATAGGATCAAAGTCGTGATCATGTGGAGGATGGCTGGAGATTTGTATACTCGACCCCTTTATCTTCTCAGCAGAAGGATTGTCCTTTCCTTTATGGTACGCTGATCTAGCATACTGACGGTCACTATGGCTAGGGTGTTTTGCGTGAGATCAAGGACGTCTTGTATTGACAAACAGGATTCCGATGGCCTAGAAGCTCTGGCTTTTCCACAGAATTTCATTATGGGCATTCGCAGTTCATATTGCAACACGGCGCCGTGTTCTATTAACGAACCTAACGAAAGGTTCACGGCAATCAATCTAACTACATAACCGATCTTTAAAATTTTCCTAACAGATCCGACAATACAAAAACAGCAACTAATCAGAAGATCCCATTGACCCTGATGTGTCATTTGGCACTCATCCTGATGGACCATATGACATCGACCCTGATATTTCATATAATTTTCACACTGATCTGTCATATGGTATTGGGACTAATTTCGTGACCACCGTGCCGTACACCTACATTCAATCAAAACTTTGTTATATAGGTTGCTGAACCATCCAGTGTCTTTCCAGACACTGTAGAGGTTCCGTTCAGGGTTCTAATTGGGATAAGGTAGGCGGGCTTAGATGAGTTGAAGCTTGCAGATTTAGGGCCAGGAAGTCGGTATATCACTATTCCCGGAAGAGGAGACTGTGAGAGCGTCAGCCTGATGTGTGGCTAAGAAAGGATAAAGGGGGCACTTCTTGAAGCTGTCCGTAACCTCTTCAAACTTCGTCGTTTCCATGGAAAGTCATTTCCCAAGTACCTCTAAAGTCTCTTTATCCTGCGGGCTTAGATCCTCCTGACCGAGGTGGGATCTGTCCTCGGTCATGGTAAATCTAATATGGTTGAGACTTTTTAGGCTCTTCTAAAGGTTTGTCGAGCCTAAATTCTAGCCTATGTCAGCCTTAAGCACATGAGATATTTGGACCACGGCTTACAGTGCAAATCCTGATTTATGCAGAGGGTTGTGGAGTAGCGATCAGTTAATTAAGCTTTTTGTGCCTAATCAAAAAGCATCGGGTAATCATTGGCATCATCATAAGCGAGAAAGAATTCACATGTACCTAGAAGGTAATAGAAGCCGGTTAGAAGGTGTTAGGAATTGATAGAGGGGCTTTTTGTATTCTCTCCTAAACATTTAAATTGTTTTTCGTGAGAAGAGAAGAGAAGATCAGAAGATTGAAGAAGTTTTGGTAGCTGAGCTTAACACTCCCACCTTGCAGCATGAAGTCTGCATTAGGCCGTTCTTTGCATTCTGCTACATTCTGACCGGCTCGTAGTAGGCCGAATTCTACTAATCCATTGGTCAAGCAGATCCCTAATCTTACTTTTGTGTTGACCCATCTCAAGATCTGATGGCTTCAAAGTATTTGGCCTCCCCTTCCTGTTTCAGAGCGTCAAAAACCCCCAACGTGGTGCAGTCTCTCTCCACCATAGCTACCTTTTCAAGGCAAGACTTTCTCATATTATTCCCGGCTTAGTTGAGCTTCACGCCCTCTGTTGGCAGTTCCTTTGTAGTGTACTCCGCCCTACTCTCTGCGGTCCGTACATGCTAGTGCACATTTCCACCCTTTCCGCCAACTCGGTTCCTCGTACGATTGCATATTCATTACCTGCCTTGCGGATCATCATGACAGAACAATCATCGGAGGACGATGGGCCGCAAAGGAATGCAACAAGGCTGGCCTCACCGACAACGCGTGCTGGAGACTACATGTCTGAAGCTTCGGACAAATCGAGCGTGTATTACCTTAGACGTGGAGCTGCTCCCATCGATACAGCTTCACCAGCCCCAGGTCTCATTGAGCATCATCAAGGGGCTTCAGGTCCGACAAGCACTCCTGAAACCAGCGACAAAGCCCCAACGGCAAAATACAGGGCGAGGAATGATGTACTTGACGGAATTGCTGCAGCGCGGGCCTCAGGGTTCGAGGTTACTGTGGACCCCGAATTAGCAAGGTGGGGCCGAGGGACGATGAGCTATTGTGCGAAATCTTGAAACGCTGGCCTCTGCAATCGAAGATGGGAGATTCGACTTCGAACATTTTGGCAGAATGATGAAGAATTATTGCCTGAATTATAAAGATCCAGCGGCGAATTACCCAGTGAAGACCGGTACGTATTATATGAGCGCAGAGATACTGGCCTCCGCGGTCGAAGATGGGAGCTCCAATTTTGAAAGATTTGGCACAGAGATGACGCTGCTTTGCCTGACTTCACCGGTAGTACAGAGTTTATAGCTTCCCCTTAGTGGGTGTTGGAAGGTGGATGGTGGTAGTGCGAGGTTTTGTAGGTTAGTCGGCGGCGAGCTGGCTAGTAAGGTATCTAGATGCACTAATATGTCTCGAGCAAGATTCCTAACAAAAACTATCATGGAGTTCCTGAGAGTCTCTTGGTACACGAGGACATGAGGGTAGATAGGCATGTAGATATATTGGTTGAACTATCTAGTAGGTAGGAACTACGGAGGAAGGAAGAAGGGGAAGTAGGTGAATACCCTGAATCCCCTGAATCCCCTAGCGCCAGCCCTATAGGGCTCGGAGCGGCAGGGAGCGGAGATTACTAACCAGGGGTAACAGTACTGTTCCCTGTTTCCAACAATGGCTAGAAGCTCAGACCAGCGAGCACTGCTCGCTACGAACTCCGGAATGCTAGAAGAGAATCACTTCTACCACAGAACCGAACAGCACCAGAACCAGAAGGCACGAATGCGTCGCCGAAAACAGAACAAGAGGACACGAACGCGTTGCCCTTTGACTACGAAATGACCAAGATCAGCACCAATACAGAACTGAATGCTTGGATAACCGCTCACGGAGCAGGCGACATCGTTGCCTTTATCAAGTACATGTGTCACCAGCATGACACCGAAATCGAGACCCACAATGACATGGTCCAGATGTTAGAAGATGCCAACGACGCTAACACCTCGTTGGAGGCCCAGTTAAGGACTTAACTCAGAGCTGTCAATAGAAGGACTTGCATCGACCGTGATTGACGTCGGGGCAGCCTTGGAACGAATGATACCCGAGTGGAAGCGATCGCTTCAGAACCTTGAACTTTCCGAATATGTCGGCCAAGTTCAGGAAGTCCTGGACCGTCACAAAGGTGTGAAAAACTCGTCCAAGCCGTGCCCTTGGAATGCGAAAGACGTATTTTCGTGGCCTTCTCATCTTGGATCAGCTATCCCGTCACTATCAAGAGATCTTCTAACTAAATGCGAGCCCGCAACTTTGGATCTCTCAAGTTTGGATCTCTCGGCACCTATTCAAGAAAATAGTCCGACTAATAAAGGTCCGTCAGGTGTACAAAACCCCAAACATATTATTCATGCAACTCATCAATCTCAACAAATCGATAGGATACTAGCCTCGTTTGCTGGCGACAAGTGTATGGGAACGATCTGAAGGAGAGTCTTGCTGCTTTAAAGAACGTCAGAGAAGTCAAGCCTCAGGAAATGCCATCAGGCTTGAATGCTATACAAGACTCAATTAAGAAGGCTTGGTTGGCTTTAGAATTGCAATTTCATAGCACCTGCAATGCTCTCTCCGTGGAGGACGCGTTCATTGGCTTCAACTGGCTAACCTGTGGCCATGTCTCACCCCAGTATCTATTCTCGAACTTCTCCGTTTGAGCTCCGATCATCAGATTGGCAAGGGTATGAGAGAATACTTGGTCTCATATGGGCTTTTAATCGCGAAGTTGCAACGTCTTCATTGAATTAAGACTGCCCAAATGAAGTGAGATCAGCGTCAATTACTAGAAAATTGGCAAAATACTGGCCATGAAAATTGGAGCCCGTTTGATCTCCCGTACTGGCTCCTGCTGGAGATTGACAGTAACATTCTAATCCGCCCCGAGCAGGTAGACGTTGCTCACACGATTATATCGCCGGCTTCTGGGTCAAACTCTGTTCTGCAAATGAACATGGGAAAAGGTGAGTAGATCTCGGTCAGATCTCTTTGACAATCTATGACTTAAAAATCTTCCTGACTGACTTGAACTTGACACATGGCATACTAATAGTCTCCTAGGCAAAACTTCTTGCATTGTGCCTATGGCTGTGGCGGTTCTAGGGAGCAAGAACCAACTGTCGCGTTTGATAGTGCCAAAAGCGCTGTTATTGCAGACTGCTCAGAAAATCCAAGCTAGATTGGGAGGTTTAGTTGGGCGAGAGGTTAGGCACATTCCCTTCACTCGACGAACCCCAACCACATCGACCATGCTTCGGCTGTACTCCGAGCTCCATGAGGAGGTGCTTCATTGCTGCGGTGCTGTTCTTACTACTCCTGAGCATATCTTATCTTACAAGCTTAGCGGGTTGCAACGACTGGCGGACTCAAAGCTTCAAGAAGCAAGCATGATGATCAAATTCCAGTCACGGCTGAATGATATTTGCCGCGACGTTCTTGACGAATCAGACTTCACCTTGGCCGTAAAGACGCAGCTAATATACCCCAGCGGACCTCAATTACCAATGGACGGACATTCACATCGCTGGACGGTGGCTCAAATGCTTCTATCTCTTGTTGAAGACCACCTCACGGCCCTCGAATGAGACTTTCCGCAAGGCATAGAAGTTGTAAGACCACCACAGGGATTTCCCTTCATGCATTTCCTTCAAAAGGATGTCGAAGATAACTTACAACACCGGATCATAAAAGATATCTGTGATGGGCGCACTTCCTTCCTCCACTTGGCCGACTCAACCCGAGACACCAGCGAGCGTACGATCAAATTTAAGATCAAGCGCATGCTATCTGAGGAGAAGCTTGATAGCAAGCTCATTGAGCAAGTATTGCTATTCTATGCGGATCCAGGATTGGCGTTCAAGAACATACTCCTTGTCCGTGGATTGTTATTGAACAGAATTCTCTTAATGTGCCTGAAGAAGCGATGGAACATGCAGTATGGGTTACATCCCAAGAGGGTTCCTGTAGCAGTCCCTTTCGAAGCGAAAGGCGTTCCTTCTGAATATGCAGAGTTTGGTCATCCGGACATCGCTATTCTCTTCACCTGCTTGGCTTTCTATTATTCTGGCCTTACCCTCGCTCAGTTCCATGAGGGATTGCAGCAAGTCTTAAATATGACATGTGGGTCGTCGGTTCTGATGCCCTGCCGGAAGCCTTGCATCACTGGAATGTAATTAACCCTGATGACGAAGGACAATTACGGGAACTCTGGCAGCATCTTCGGCTCAGCCGAAACGTTCTTGATCATTATATGAACAATTTCGTATTCCCCGTCCACGCCAAGCAATTCGGCATCAAGCTGCAGGCCTCTGGATGGGATCTCCCACTTTTTGGGAAATCTCAGCCCGGAAAGGAAATCTGCTATGCTAGAACAACCGGATTTAGTGGCACTAATGATAACAAAATGATGCTGCCGCTGACTATTAAACAAGATGATCTGCCATCTTTAAGTCAAACTAATGCGGAGGTGCTTACATATCTTCTACAGCGCCGGAATAGACGTTACAGTCTGGCGGCCTCTCAGGGGAAGCGGACGGCCTACTGCGAAGGATTATGGGAATGGGAATTAGGATCTTGATCGATGCTGGGGCTTACATTCTCCAATTGGATAATTTGAACCTCGTCAAGGCCTGGCTAGACATTGACACAAAAGCCCATGGCGCCGTCTATTTTGAAGCTGACAACAGAGCCTGGGTTCAGTACCGCGGAGGCAAGCAAAGCGTTCCACTGCTCGCTACTCCCTTTGCCGAGAATCTTGACGAATGCCTTGTGTACCTTAACGAAGCCCATACCCGAGGGGTAGACCTGAAACTACCCCAGACAGCCTGTGGGGCGCTTACTCTCGCCCTTGGCCAAACGAAAGACCACACTGTGCAAGGTAGGACTATCTTCTTTCACTGTTTCCAAATGAAAAAATTACCTAACAGATCCCAGCTGCTATGAGACTCCGACAACTCGGAACCACACAATCGGTGGTTTTCTTTGCTCCCCCGGAGGTCCACCAGAGCATCTTGGATGTGTGCAAGAAAGAAGTACGTGATGAAACTGACTCTTCTCACGTCGTAACCTGGCTCTTGGAACAGACCTGCTGCGCGAATGAGCAGTTACAGAATCTTTACCTTGCACAAGGCATGGATTACTGTCGCCGGACAGACGCGCAATTGAAGAACGCAAAATTCCTCAGTGATAGTAGCCACCGAGAGGTGTATCTTAATATTATCCAGCAGCCTGAACGACAAACTCTTGAGCAGATGTATGGAAGCAAGCAAAAACACCAACCAAGCTCGCTCGCCTATCTGTCGACCACAGAATTGATCGCATTCATGGAGAAGCTAGACAAGCAGAGGCAAGCAGCAAAAGCCAGTAGAAATGGCATTTTTAGCTCTGCGCTAGAGAAGGTGGAGCAGGAACGAGAAGTTGAGTTCCAGGTGGAAGAGGTCCGTGAAGCACAGGAGCCAACGTACTATGAGGCTCATGTCTTTCCGGGTTTGCATACGGCTATCCTACATTCCGCCCAAACCGGCAATCTGGTAGGCGAAAATGGATACGAACATGTATTCGAGGCTTTGGCGCGTACTGGTATCGGTCAAAAGTACAATGTTCGCCGCACAGCGTCGCGGCTTTTCGTCTCAAGCGAATTCATGCGTACCGTCGAGACTAGAAGGCTCACTCGGAGGCATCCTGTCAAGGATAACAGCCAAACTCCGTACGACAACTTCATGGTAGGTTTTTGTCCCGTTACCCTCAGTGTCTTCTTTGCAATACTGACTAATGACTATTCACAGCGGCCTGTTGAATGGATACTGTGGAGCCCTTCAAATGAGACGGCGCTCATTATTATTTCCGAAGAGGCTGAACTTTTAATCCCCATTATTCGTGCCGAGAAACGGCCGAATGTACATCTGATTGCGTATGCTGCTCCCGTCACGAAAGCCATGCTGCACTTCAATGGTCTCTCGTACTATGTCCTTCCTCGACTTCCTCCTGGCTCTGTTGTACCTGACTGGTTCTCCATCGAACTTGGCATTTTTGCTGGCCGACTCTACATAGATTTTGCCGAGTGCGCACCTCTAAAAAAGTACCTGAAGCTCACCGAAAGGACGGATGGAGCAGCCCCGCAAAATAGCAGCGAGCAGACGTCCGTCTTTACTAAGGACCCTATCGGCCTCCTCTTAGAATGGCTCACTCTTCGCCGCAAAGGGCAGGACATTATGCATACCCCAATGGGCTTTATCTGCCACGGACGGCCGCTGTACGAAAGCCACACATTCTTTATAACGCAACGCAGGGATGTCGACGAGGGCATCACGCCATTTGTAGGTAGTAGAGGAACTGGCGGCAATTCTGGTGGCCCTGAAGATGTAGATTCAGACTACGAAGATGAATGGGCTCCAGTGGATCAGTAGGGTTGGCTTCGCTAGTTTTATAGATTCGAGGAAATGGTGTCCTGGAAGACGTACTTTAGACTTAGGGAAGCATATAAAAAACGACGGTTTTTGAAAACGACGAAAGCACTATCTAATGTAGTACTGGCTATACTGCGTCATCTGTTAAGATAGTTATGGCTCAGGAGAGGAATTTTTACAGTACGGATTCATTCAGGGCCAGAAGTGGTAGGATAACTGCGTACACGCCCGGCTCTGAACTCCCGAAGCAGGTCAGGTGCATCAAGGTCACACTCATCCACCCAGGAGTCCGTCCACTGCACAAGATATTGTTTATAGGACTTGCCCTTCCTTCTCTTGACCTCTCTTTCATCCAATATGCTCTTAACTTCGTACTCTTCCTGCTCGGGGGTCGCAGCGGTCTGCGCGTGGCTTCGTGTCAGGGGCCTTGCTTGATACCCCGCACCAATCACTCGAACGTGGCGCGTGGGCAGCCTTGCGGAGAATATCATGTGCTTTCACATCGACACCACTTATCTTCTTCAATACGTGGTGTGATGCGAAGGTGACAAATTCCCGCCTAGCAAATTTACGACGATAATTTACATTGCCGATAGGCTTTTATTCGGATGCTACTATCTCTTGTTATGGCGTTACATTCCGCATCCACCGTAGCATTTTCTGCTCTCAGTCGGAGTATTTTCGTAACGCCTTCGACGGCAGCTATGTCGTGTAACAGCAACTCTTCACCGTCAACGAATGACCCAGTGACACAAAGCCAGCTGCAATGCAGGCCTCGGTCCCGTGATAAGAAGCTCCCAATAGCATCAAAGTCAGCATTCTCTGTCCCAAAAGCTGTCAATAATGCTGCCGACAGCTGTTCGATGAGATGCCTGATATCTTTCGATTCTCTGAATGCAATGTTTGCAATGTACAACTTGCGAAGAAAGCATTGACACAGCGAACCAAGCATCAACAGCGCCGCGACCACTGAAATGTCGACCAATTTCCTCAGCCTTCCCCGCGAACTCCGCGATCAGATATATGAGCACCTTGTAGTGCACCGAGAACCTATTGACCCCTGGGTCGATTACAATCGACGATACAAGCTCACGCCCGGGCTCCTTCGCGCGAACGAGACCATCCACGACGAAGCCAGCTTGCTGCTTTACACCCAGAATCGCTTCGATTTTACTATGTGCGCCTCCGAGGACGTAGCCTCTTTCCTCGAGCAGATTGGCCGCAACGCAAACTATATCCAGCATATTTATGTCGCCTTTCCTAAGTTCCACTATCTGGACCTACATGATGTCACCCTCGAGGACGACAGCGCTCGCATCCTCGAGAAGATCCAGAGCGACTGCACCAAATTGAGCACGCTTACAACGTGCCTATATAGCACAAATGCCATGGAGCTTAAGCTCGATGCACTCGACCACCCCAAGATCGTTGCTGAGGCGTTGGCGCTGGTTCATGCTCGCTTCAGAGCCATTTTGTCCCTACCTGAGATCATTGTCGAAGTATATGAGGACGGTCCGAGTGCTAATATAAGAAGGAGAATGGAGAGCCACGGATGGACAATCAAGGTGACAGAACAGGTGGAAGAGTCGGGCTCCGATAGGTCTTTCGGTGACATTGAAGATGATGATTATCGCTATGATGATGATACTTGGGATGATGATTATGACATTGACAATGACAGTGACTTTTGGAGAAGGGCGGGTGACTGAACTCACCTACACCACGTACACGATGGAGGTCAGCTGCATCAGACTGGCAGGAGGTGATTCATTGTAATTCCCCTTCCATTGCGCGAGGATGAGACGAAAGCTAACTCCCTACTGTACAATAACGGGTCGCGAAGACTGCGCGAGTATTCCTACCGATCCATATCAACTTGGAGAACTGAGCAGTAGTCCCCCATTTCTCCAGCGGCGATCTCATCCTCCGCAACTTCCACTTCACTCCTCCGTGCCTTTTTGGCCTTCCCCGCCTCTGGTGCAGGACTTTTACGCTTCCGACCGCGTTTTCCCTTGCCCGCTGTGGCTTGTTCTTTCGCAGCACGCTTCGCTCGTGCGTCCTCGATGTCCTCATAGCTCATCACTTTCGCCTTCCCTACCACCGTTGACTTGGTCGATTGGCGAACTTTGGCTTCGTTGTTCTGTTTGATCAAGAGTCGATTGTCATCGTGAAGGACGGCAAATTCGGCAAAGGATATTTGGGCGGCGTTGGCGAACTTTTGTAGGCGCTGTTTGCTCGTCTCATCAAGCCCATGAGCATCCTGTTCGATCAGGCTACGCAGCGACGTAAGAGCCACTGCTGTCACCGGCGTCTGGAGTACTTCGTCTTGCGGACAAGACCCCACCTTCGCCTCATCGGCTTTTGGAACGGTTAGTTCGGCGAGCGGCTTCGGTATATCTCTGAGTACCCTGTCTGGGTTGAAGGGAAAAAGTCCGGCCTTCATCCATCCGGCCTTGATGTTCCTAGACGTGAGCGCTTTTTCCCTTGCGGGGCTGTAGAGAGACGTGAAATGCTCCTTGCTGACTGTATTTGCACCTCCTCGATACAGTCGTTCAACCTGGTCACGATAGGCTGCCTTCAGTGGACCAAACACTCCGATATCACAGGGCTGGAGCTTGTGGGAAGTGTGAGAGGGAAAACGGCATAGGATGATGTTGTTTTCAAGGCAATACTCCAAGATCTCGAGCGTCTCGTGCGTCCCAAAGCCGTCGCAAATCAGAATACGTGGCTTGTGATGCGCCCGCGCTTTGGTTGGGGAATCGAACACACGTTTGATTCACTCCAAGCTGATATTAGAGTCGGTGTATCCAGATTCGGAGCACGCGTAATGCCATCCGCTTCGCCTGCTGGCAAATTTTTGGTAGGCTTCGATCCTATCCACTTAAAGTCCACCTTTATGCGATTGAATTGATGCTTTCTATTACGCGACCAAGCGGAAGTTCTTTGTCCAAGGGGCAAATAATTCCCATAGCCGTAACCAAAGGGATATTCATGATTATTGTGCACTTTGTTCTTCATACATCTACGAGATCCTTTGTTCAACATCAATTTGTGGCTTGTGGGGTTACTTTGTGCACAATAAGAATAAAAGACATTTATCTCCGAGTTAGACAACCAAAAATAAATGAACAGTTGACCATCTCCCACTTCGTAGAGAACTATCATTCGTATAGATCGAAAGACGCGCCGTGAGCCTCGAAGATATGTTGCTCGTTCGCGCTTAAAGCTTGCCGGATCTGAGAAAAAGAGGTCTGAGTATTGTTGATGATAGCTAAAGCATGAGCGATAGCAACGATGTTTTTGATCTGAGTAAGCAGTCAGTCAGTTGAAAAGGTTTTAGAGACAGACCTCTGTTTGAACTGCGTGAAAACTGAACGAGAATCGCGTCGGGAAAATGAATGCCGCATCGAGCATCACTGGAGACGAGACCACGACAAGCTACAAAGAGTGAGGGACATACCCTCTTCGTGCCTTCTCTCTAGGATTTATCGTGAAGCCAGAAGGTAGAACAATAGGTGAAGAAGATGACACGTTCATCCGACAAATGACCAGGGAACGGGTTGCCCAAATATAAGGGAGAGAAAGACGCAAGAGTCGTACTGACAGAATAGAAACTTGGGAACTTATCACCTCGTACGGAATAAAGCACATGTGAATCTCTTCTGCGAACAAAGTAACCAATGATTACCGACTCTTGTCTGCGCCAGTCAGTCTGGTCCATTTGCATTCACGCGAAGCTGAGCGTTTCCCCTCGAACTCTCGCAACAGCCTCTGCGCGTTCCCTAATTCGCTTCTGAACAGTCATGTACTTCTTCAGCGCACTGTGTATTCACAGCTCTTTCCCGCCCGTCTCTTGTCAACAATCTTTGTGATCTTTCATTCCTGCTCTTCAAGTGCGGCATTTTGAGCATGAGACTGCGAAGAAAGTGATGAAGTGATGGCACTGAAAGAACTTGCGACCGCTGCTATTCCGTGATCATCTTCGTCAACGACCCGCTCACGTGAATGCTGAGGTAGAGTGGCACTTAAAGAGGTCGGGCGGTCGATGAGTCCGATGATAGGTTCGATAGTATGAGTACTCAAGCAATCGTGCGCCTCTGACTGTTTTCTGAGGGGAAGCTTTGAAAGGCTGCAGAGCTACGAGATGATGCAACAAAGTATTCGGAATGATCATCGTACAACGTAAAGAATCAACGTAGAATCAACGTAGCTTATTACATAAGTCTATATATCTATCAGATATTCAAATATCTATCTTATTATTCTCTATATCAATATGTCAGCTCAAAAACGCGGTCGCGAGGTCAGTTCAGTCACTCGTGAGACTATTGTCTATGTCAGATATCAGGATCGATCATCTTTACGCGTCATACAAGCTTGTACAAGAGTGTCTTTGTCAACAATATCAGATATAAGCAATCATGCTTATAAACAGACTAAAATTCAAGAAACAAAGTCTTTTCATGATGAAAACACTGCTTTTAAATCTTGTTCTGAAAGATCTTCCCTGTTATGTCAGAAACAAATTGTCATAAGAATCAAATTAATCACATCTAGCTATGAATGATAACGCAGATTCTGAGTCATAATCGTACGTAAATGTGAAGTAATAGTCTCATGATCTACAATAGAAAAAGTCTTTAAGAAAGTTGAATATAAACGTTATTCATCTCGTCAAAAGCTTTATCTTATCGTGATCATAAAAATGAAGTATTTAAATTAATGTAGAAATAAAAAGTTCTGAGATGTAATATCAAGACAAAAATGAGGTAGAATTATTTATACAGATAAAATATCAATTAAATTAAAAAAGATTCAAGATTTTACATATGTTATATGAATGAAGAAAGAAGAGTAAAAGTCAGATTGTTGTAAGAAGATTTTTTCTGAATATACAATGTTTATGTTTTGAGATTTTATAACTCTGAACTGAAAGAACTTTTATTATATTTATTAGCTTAAGAATAAAAAGAATCATGAAGCTTTTATCTCAGTTATTAGCAAATTATTTAAGCTGTTAAGTCAGTTAAATCAGTTAAATTGAGCAGTTTGCGAGTACATGAGCTAAAATCAAGCTAATACAATATAAACATTAGTATTTTATGTTTTTTATATTTTCTTATGAAAAACAAACGTATTATTTTACACGAAAAATTTGAAAATTACAATAATACTATGCATTTTAAGTAAGTTGTATTACGTTGAACTTTTATTACTTATTACGTGAACATAAAAGTAATAAAAGTTCAACGCCCTCAAAATCCTCTCCCTCCTCCTGGGTATGGGCGATTCTAGCAACGATAATCAAGGGACTAGCGGTTCGGACTAAGATGTTGCGATGGACAGTGACTGGGACGAAGAGCAAGCAACCTTCGTCAATTCGGATTTGGACGCTGATAGCGATGAAGATGGCGATGGCAGCACAGACTATGATAGCGAAAGCGATGATGGCAC
>JAABUY010004510.1_pt1 | contig 14543 bp, 21 predicted proteins | sample 5560271 | NCBI WGS metagenome assembly JAABUY01 (sample SAMN10711886, study PRJNA513374) | rock metagenome | isolation source: Antarctica rocks | place: Antarctica: Victoria Land, University Valley
CGGCGCGCTGCCCCGCCCGCCCCGCCCTCCTCCCCCCCTGCGTGCCCGACGGCAACGGGGTCTGTGCGCGATGGCGCATGTGCGTTGCCCGGATGCACTTCGTCTGGCCGGGGCGGCGGCGCGGAGCGCGGCTCCGACCCGTCCCGGCAGCCAGGGCAGGGCGGCCGCTGCGCGCGCTCCGCTCTGCGCAGCCTCTCGCGCGTCCGGGCCGCTCCTCTCACGGCCCGGCTGCGCCAGGTGGCGCGCCGTACCCTAATCGCGCCGTACCCTACACTAAACCTCTACGCCGGGCGGCAGGCATCATCAAGAGCACCGCGCTGCGCGGCGGCAAGGAGGTGGTCACCGACGAGCGCGCGGCGGTGGGCCTGGAGGTCATGGCCGCGAGCGTGCCGCAGCTGCTGCGCCTGCTCTACCCCGCGCTATACCCCGTGCACGACCCCGCCGGCGACTGGGGCCGCCCGGGGCCCGACGGCCGGTGCGGCCCGCGCGCGGCGCCGCGCCTGCGATGCACACAGGCGCTCCGCTCGCACTGCGCCTGCCACACAAGTGACGCTGTCTGGGCATTGGTGCCCGCTCGTCGAGGGGGTGCTGTTGTGTGAGCGGCATTGGTCGGCTTGCCATGGCAGGCCCTTCCGCATAGAGTGCTGTCACTCTAGGTGTTAACTTTGCAGGCGAACTCAGGGCGCGCTGCTTTGGTGCGTGCAGCGACAGAGCTGTCCCCTCCAGGCGGAGCCTGTCCACATGTGTACATGCCGGCTACTGACGAGGCAGGCGGCCGCGTCGCCGCAGGGTGCGGCTGCCGCCGACGGTGCCGCTGACGGGCGCATACATGAGCGACGCGGGCGCGTACTTGCTCGACAGCGGCCGCATCTTCGTGCTGTGGCTCGGCAAGCGCGTGCCCAAGGACTTCATCTCGCAGGTCGCGCCCGGCCGCTGCCCCGTCGCCGCCGCAGTGCAGGAGCCTGCTCTTTGATATTGTGCATCAGGAGCCGCCGTCCCGGGCGCTTGTGCGTTCTGGTAGAGGCGCCCCTGCACCGGCTTGAGGGCAATGGCCGCCTTTGCGCTGTGTCTGGTTATGTGCTCGGCCGCTGATTGCCAATTGTGCCTGATTTACACAAAGGAGCCATGCTGAGCGGGCGCCGGCCCGCGCGCGCAGGTGTTTGCGGTGGACGTCAGCCGGCCCGTCCCGGACAGCCAGGTGCTCAAGGTGGAGCCGGCGCTGCCCGGGCTGGAGCTGTCGGCGCGCATCAACGCGGTGCTGGGGCGCCTGCGCGACGCGCGCGGCAACTACCCCACCTGCTTCGTCGTGCGGCAGGGTGCGCGCGCGCCGCCGCCGCGCCGGCGCCCGCGCCGGCGCCCCGCCTGCCGCCCCGCTCCGACAGCCTGCAGTATGTGAGCGCACTCGGGCGGCCTGCTGGCTGCTGTACGGCAGGCGCCCACAGGCGGCTCCAACAGGCCGGGCGTGCGGCGCCGCGCGGCCCTAGGGTAACAGAGCCCTGGCGCAGATCCGGCCAACGCCTGGCGCAGCATGGGCGCAGGGTGTGGCACTGCACTCAGGGCTGCGGCATCACCCGGCAAGACCTGGGCAGCGCAGGCCGCATGCTCCAGCGCCACGGCGCGCTTGCCCTGTGACCCACACTCATGCCGTGGCTCGCCGAGCTAGGAGCGCGCGTGCAGGCACGCCCCCGGAGCAGCACGTGCTGCCGTACCTGGTCGAGGACCGCGGGCCCGGCACGCCGTCGTACCAGGACTTTGCCACCATGCTGCACCGTGCCGTGCTGTCCAAGGGGTAGGGTACGGGGCTGAGGTCTTTGGCTCCCGCATCGACAGGCTGGCTTCCATTGCGGTCCCTGACATGCCTGCTCGCCTAGGCTCCGCCTTCGTGTTGCAGACACTTGTCAAACGGGGTTTGGCAGGGCTCATCTTCCTATGGGCATTCACTGCCAGCTGGGCGCCATGCTTGGAGCTCGCGCTTGTGCGCACCGCGCTGGCCTGGTCAGGGGTCTGTCTTTGGTCAGAAGTATGGCGCAGATGGGTGCGTCAGCGGAGCGCTTGCTGAGTTGGCGGGCGCCGACACCGCCGTGCTCACGCCTTGTGCGGCCGCTCGATGGGTTCGCTTGAGGAGCTGTGGGCATCGGCGAGGGGAGTGTTGTTTAGCATGGCAGGCTGGGTTTAGAGGTGTGCCAGGCTGGGGTAGGGTCAGACTTGCCAGGCCGCCTGTAGCGCTCAGCCCAAGCGTTTTGCAGAATATGCGCTGTGGTGGCCGCGCGCATTTGTTAGAAGCCTGGATCCAGCCTGCGGCCCGGCTGGTGCTGTGGGTCTGCTGGAAAGGGCGTTCTTGGGCCTTGGAAGTGTGTTGCAGGCAGGCTACAGGCATCCCTGTCTGGGCTTTTTCTACATTGTGACGAATGCGCTTTGGCCAAGAGCACTCTCGGGTGCCCCTGTCCCCACCTGCTACCCCTTAAGATGACACCAGACACTCACACTTGGGACGCCTGCAATGCGCAAGCTCGGATGACTCACAAAGTCGCCAGTGCTTGTTCAAGTTTATTTGGCAGTGACGCTGACCACAAACTCCAGGATGAAGCCCGTCCGCATGCACACAAGTGTTATCCAAACTGGCACACTCAGGGATGCGCATGAGTAGCTCACAAGATATCACACGATATCTCACAATTTTCATGCCAAGGACATGCACACTGATAAGATAAGCTTTCGTGGCCAGCGCCCAGCCGCGGCGGGCACGCCTGGCCACGCTACGCCTCCGCGCCGCGCGGCCGCTGGCGCGCCGGCGCCCACATGCCCAGACCCCGGTCCGTGTCATTGGCGTGCCGGGCCGCCTTGTCAGCCAGCTCCGCGAGGCTGGCCTGCATCTGGCCCATGAGCGAGGCCAGGTTCTCCGCCGCGGTGGCCATGGCGGTGACATTCAGCGGCGCGGGGTTGCCCGGCCCGCCGACCACGCCCCACGCGCGCCGGTGCGCGGCCTCTGCGCGCGTGTCGTTCTCGGGCGGCCGGCGCGCCAGCAGCCGCCCGCACAGGTCGCACTGCGCGCGCGCCGGCGTCAGGGTATACAGGAGCGCTGGGTTGCGTGCTCTACGCCATGCTGGTGACTGGGAAGCTCGTGCAACACGAGCCATGAGCAGCCGCGCGGCTGCTTGCCAGGTAAGGTGAACCACGACGATTGTGCAGCTGCTCTCAGCATCCCGACTGACTCGCGGCTGGGGCGGCTGCTGCGGACTGCTGTCGGCAGTGTGTGCGCGCTCGGGCAGATGCCACAGCGGGCATCTGCAGGCACCTGCGCGTGGCTGCCGGTGACCAGCCGCGCCAGCCGCCGGAAGCTCGGCTTCAGCGTCTGCAGCGGCTTGGTGCGCCATGCGACCTGCGCACCGCATGCGTGAAGCCCTGACAAGGTCATGCGCGAACGTCAGCCCGACATGCGGCCGCCGGCCTTCCGCAGAGCGCACTCTCGTGAGGCGCGGACCTAACAGGTCATGCATGCACACTGGCAGCCTGACATGTGGCCACCAGCCTCTCCGCAAAGCACGCTCTCATGAGACGTGCCATGCTCATGCTGCCCGGCGCCACCCGGTGTGAGGCGCCCCTCCACTGCTTGGCCCTGCTCCAAACAGTCCACTCCAGCTCCGAACTACTCCAACCGGACACAGACCTGCAAGGTTCATGAGCAGACCGTGCAGTGGCAGGGAGGGGCGCACCTTGGCAGCCCACGCGTGGCCGTCGCTGTTCAGGCGCTGCAGCTCCAGGCGCAGCTCGGCCGGCGAGCCCAGCTTGCGGTAGTCGATGATGGCGTTTGCCGCGGGCAGAAACTGGCCTACGTTCGGCGCGCCCTGCATTGCATGGACGCACGGTTGCGTGTATGCACAGTGAACGCATTGAATGCGCTCAAGAGGTGCACGCGCTCCTCACTGCCGGCGCGGTGAGAACGTCGTTGTGCGAGTCAATCGATATCACATACTGCCGTAGCGGGAAGGGGCGCACGTAGTAGATGGGCACGCAGCCAGCCGCAAACGCGTCCCAAAGCTTCTCTGAGACGTAGTCGTGCGCGATGGAGTTCTCTATCGCGAAGCAGAAGCGGTAGCGGCGGAACACGCCCATCTTGCTCTCGCCGACCGCGAGGCTGCGGTTGCCGCCGTTCAGGCACCTGCCGCGCGCGTCCTCTCTTTTCAGCCGCCATTGTCGGGCCTGTGCCACCGTCGCGTCCGCCCCGATCGCACGGCGCACACTGCAGGCTCCTGCAAAGCTCACACGCCGTCAGGGCGCACGCCGCGGGCTCCTGCAAAAGCTCACGCGCCACCAGAGCGCACACCACAGGCTCCCGCAAAGCTCGCGCGCCGCCGGGGGGCTGGGCGGCCGCACTTGCCGTAGCTGTGCACGGGCACGTCGCCGAACGACATCAGGTTGGCGATCAGCTCGGTGCGCCCGCTGGGCACCTTGCAGTTGCTCTGCACGAACGCGGCGGCGGGCTCACGCTCGTCAAAGCCCAGGCCAGGCTGGCCCCAGGCGGCCAGCTGGTCCGGACGCAGGTACGACAGCGGGATCTGGGCCTGCGCGCGCGCGCCCTGGCAGCGCTGAGGGCGCGAGCATTGCGACCTGCGTGGTCGGATCCGCATGCGTCGGCGGGCAAGCCGGCTGGCGCACGCAGCATTGCCTGTCTGTCCTTGCAAATGCCCTGCGCTGCAGCTGCGGAGACAGCATCAGGCGCGCACGAGTAGGATGAGGAAAAGCAATAAGGGGAGCCATGTACCACGGACCCGTGTGGGTCCCAGGTTGAACTGGACAGGCGGCAAGAGCGCGCATTGCACGAGTGGGAGCACCGACAAGCGGTACGTCATCTCCAGGTCGAACAGGCTCATGAAGGCGGGCGAGTCCAGGCACGGGTAGTAGCCGGCCTGCCCCGACGGGTGCGCGCATCATGGGCGGCACTGCGCAGGCATGGCGAGGCAGAGAGCTGCGCATGGCTGGATCGAGGCTCGCCTGTCAGCAAGCTCGGCTTGTCAGATCGGACAGGCCAATGCCACTGGTCTGCTCTCTTGCCACAGCACAGGTGACGCAGCAGCAACAATATCGCGCGCACCGACTCCATGGAGTACACCACCATGGGCTGCCCCGGCCGCCGCCGCGCCGGCCGCTCCTGCGCTGGCGCCATCGCGCACACGTTGGGTGCGTGGTAGAGCAGCGCGTCTGCACCTGCGCGCATGCGGCGCCACCCATGCTTTACGTGAACTGCCTTCAACTGTGTCTATACTTGATTTACCGTTTGCTGTTAACACTGGGCAGTGCATCAGCAGCTGCTGCACAGCAGTGTCTCATCAGGGGCTGATGAAGCATGGTAGCAGAAGTGCGCCTGCAGATGAAACGCATGCTGCCAGCATGCCAGCATGCCAGCTGGAGTCTCCAAGGGCGCACCCTCAACCAGAGCGGGGATGCTGGTGTTGGTATACTCGCAGGAGAAGCGCCGTCCGCGCCATACGCAGTCGTCAAATGTGTGCTGCGCATACGCGGAGAACGTGCATATCAGGCTCCCGCTCGGTCACTCTTGTCGAATGCGTTGCCTCAAAAGGCAACAGGTCCCGACCCGGCTGAGAGCCCATGCTTTTTACACGGTCAGGTACAGATGAATCCATGTTACAGAGTGCATAGAGGACATACAGAAGGGCGACATACACAAGATCAACGTGGCCGCACCTCAAAACCATCGATGAAGTGGCCAGGGCTCCGCACTGCCACTGTCACACGCTCTTGGACGACCTGCAGAGCAACGCTTTGACCTTGCAGAGCGGCCATACGACTGTATATACCCAAGTCAACTGCTACGTCAGGTGACAAGAGACTGTGTCGCCTGGCTACAGTCAGAGAGCGCGTGAACTGCAGGCCGTGTATATAAGGAAAGACCGCTAGTGGCATATGGTGTGCAGATGGCAACTCATGTGCAAGTCCGGGGCTAGGCGCCGCAGTGTGCGCGCACATCTGCGTCCTGCGTTGGCCTCAGCATGGTGGCGCTTTCCGCCAGGTGTAGCGTGGCTGCCACAGGTGCTGCGCAGGCCGGCGCTGCCAGCAGTGCACACACCAGGCACTTTGCAAGGAGCAGCCCCAGTGTCCCTGCAGGCAGTGAGGCCGTGCATTGAGCACGTGGTCGATAAACAATCGCCAGCAGCGAGGCAAGCAAGAAAACAATACAGTAATCAAAGCGCCTGGGGAACACCAGGAGGGAAGCACCTTTGTTGTGCGTGCACATCTTGGCACGGCATGTGCAGAGAGCGGACAATCTCAGAAGACAGCGCTGCCACACTTGGATGATGCTCTGATGCTCACTGTGGGCACAGGTAGTAAAAGCATGCGCCCTTCGCTCTGACTTGCGTGCACCCACCCTGCTTTGCACTAACCTGCAGGCGGTGATTTCCTTCACTTGCGACCAGCGAGTGCTTACTGCGTGTTTGCTTGGCACGGCAGGGCTGGGTGCTCAGGCGTCCGTGTGTACTAGAGAGTCTAAGCGCTTGTGTATATATCATGTTATATACATATGCTAGCAGGCTGAGACAGGGCCGTGTGAGGTCTAGGGAACGTGCCTGGTCCCAAGCTGCCGCCTTTCTCACGCACTCAGAGCCTTTCTCCCCATCAGACACACCGCAGCTACTTCGCGCCTTGCTAAAGCCCTGAAACGCGTGCGTCCTCTTTATCTACAACAGTAGAAGCTGCGCGCGGCCCTCAAACGCCGGCGCGCTGCGTTGTCACCACCTCCAAGGCTGTCCGCCCAGCGTTGGCGGCACATTCAGCCTAGCCTAGCCCCTGAGCTGTTGTGGTATGCTGGCGTGCTGTGTGCTGCCACAGTGATAGCCGAGGTGCTGCACCAATCTGCGCTTGCAGCGCGGTCACACGCGCACGCGCACGCAGGGCGCGCAGGAGCGGGCCGTACAAGTGCCAGCCACAGTGCGGTCAAGCCCGCCAACGCTCGGCTGTGCTAAGCAGGGTGCGGGACGCACGCACAGAGGCTGCTGGGCTCTGCAGGCTGCTGAGCTGGACCTTACCATGGTCCTTGACCTGGGACAGAGTGAGCGGTGCCTTGTTGGCAGAGGCTGCATTATCGCGACTTCTCCAGCGCCCTCCAGCATGCAGAGGCATGCAGCCGGTCTGACCGGTGGCATGTGCTGAAGTTCAGCATGCAAGGAAGGATAAGAGTCAGAACTTCAGCATGCAAGGAAGGAAAAGAAAGTATGGCTGCCTGCACACATGTGTGCCAGCCTGGCGGTGGCCATGCATGACTGTATCAGTGCTGGCCAGGTGTCCTCATCTGAAACGGTGTGCTGCATGCCACACATTGTCGGCTTCAAGACTATTCCAATAGGCCCGGACACGCTGTGCGCGCCAGAGAGCCTGAGTGGCGGCCCTGTGTGGCGGGTGCAGGGGCGCCGCCACAATGGCGAAAGGCAGCGCACGCGCGCGCGTCGCCGCTCTGGTCAGGCGCCTGGCGCGAGGCAGCTCTGCCGCTGAGCAAGCGGAGGCTGCGCATGCGCTGGCACGCCTGTGCTCTGACAAGGGCCAGAACAGGGAGTATGTTAGAGGATGCGGGGGCGTCGCGGCGCTGGTGGGGCTGCTGGCGCCAGGCAGGACAGATGCTGTGCACATACAGGCTGCTACGGCACTGCAAAACCTGTGCATCCACAATCAACAGAATCAGAACAGCATCAGGGAGTGTGGGGGCGACGCGGCGCTGGTCGGGCTGCTGGCGCCCTGCAACTCCGTCACTGTGCAGAAGCACGCTGTCGGCGCGCTGTGCAGCCTGTTCTTTGATAATACTCACGTTAAGGATAGCGTGCGGGAGTGCGGGGGCGATGCGGCGCTGGTCGGGCTGCTGGCGCCCTGCAGGTCTGCCATTGTGCAGATGCAGGCTGCCAACGCGCTGTGCAATCTGTGCTTTGAAAACGCTCAGAGTATGGACAGCGTGCGGGAGTGCGGGGGCGTGGCAGCGCTGGTCGGGCTGCTGGCGCCGGGCGGCCCGGCCTCTATGCAAGAGGAGGCCGCTGCACCGCTGTGCATCCTGTGCGAAAAAAACACCCAGAATCAGGACAGCGTGCGGGAGTGCGGGGGCGTCGCGGCGCTGGTTGCGCTGCTGGCGCCTGGCTGCTCTGCTGGCCTGCAGGGGCGGGCTGCGGGCGCGCTGCTCAATGTGTGCTGTTACAACGTCCGAAACCAGGACAGCGTGCGGGAGTGCGGCGGCGTCGAGGCGCTGGTGGGGCTGCTGGCGCCCGGTGTTGCGCCGGCTGTGCGTACGGGGGCCGCCGGGGCTTTAGGAAACCTGTGCCTGACGAATGCCCGGTGCCAGGACAGCGTGCAGGCGTGCGGGGGCGTCGCGGTGCTGGTGGCGCTGCTGGCGCCTGGTGGCTCTGCCGCTCTTCATGGGCAGGCCGCCAGGGCGCTGGCAAACTTTTGCATTGGACCAAACACTCAGAACCAGGACAGCGTGCGGGAGTGCGGGGGCGCCGCGGCGCTGGTCGCGCTGCTGGCGGCTGGCTGCTCTGCTGGCGTGCAGAGGCATGTTGTGAACGCTCTGGCAAACTTGTGCTCTAAAAGCATTCAGAACCGGGACAGGGTGAGGGAGTGCGGGGGCGTCGCCGCACTTGTTGGGCTGCTGGTGCCCGGCGGCTCTGCCGCTGTGCTTGAGTGGACTGCCCGGGCGCTGTGCAATCTGTGCTTTGGAAACAGTCAAAACAAGGACAGCGTGAGGGAGTGCGGTGGCATCGCCGCGCTGGTCGGGCTGCTGGCGCCCGGCCGTTCTGCCGCTATGCACAAACAAGCTGCTGGGACGCTGCACAACTTGTGCGTTGACAACGCACTGAACAGGGCCAGCGTGAGGGAGTGCGGGGGCATCGCGGCGCTGGTCGGGCTGCTGGCGCCCGGCGGCTCTGCTGGCGTGCAAGATCGGGCCGCTGCCGTGCTCGTGGAGTTGACCAGCGAGAGTGGGCAGAGCCGGGAGGCAGTCGAGGCATGCGGAGGAGTCGCAGCCCTGGAGCGCGTGCTTGCATGCGCCAGCTCGGCAGCGGCACACGAGGGGGCGGCAGCGGCGCTGCGCAATTTGGGGCATGCTTAGCAAGCGATGGGCGCACTCACGGTAGCGAGAATGAAGCATATGCGCTCTGCGTAGAGGCATGGCGGCAGTGCTGGTGGCGGTCGTAGCTAGTGTGGTCATGCCTTACGTCTGGTGCGTGAAACACTGGGCTGGGCATTTGCAAGTGCTAGTATCCGCTGTCATGCAGTGCTGTTGTTGTATGGTGTGCATTGCCAGAGCATGCGGAGTGGACGGGCGCGCTCACTGCGATGTAGGCCTGCACCAGCATGCCAGCATGCCAAGGGGTGGGCTATGCCAGCTAGGGGGTGGCCATGTGCTGGGTTGCCAGCCTGCCTGCACACATGCGCTGTCAGCGCATGGCTCGACCTAGGGCATTCTGCCCGGACCTTGTCGCTATATCGCAGACAGGAAGTATGCAGCAGCATGTGTTTGCCTGTCGGCAGTGGGACACATCCGTGCTGCACCGTTTACGGGAACGTGATGAAGACTTTGATTTGCCTGCAACGTGGGGTGTGGTTGCTCCGACTCACGTGGCTTACATTAGCTCTTTGGCGTCTCGAGCTGTGCCGTCATACCTCTGCAGTACCTCATGCAAGCACAGACACTGTGCTCACCACTAGACGCCGTTGCGAAGTAGACCGAGCTCGCCCCCTCCCAATGAAGAAAGCACTCCCTTGCAGGCTCAGCAGGCAAGAGCTTTGCTGGCTCACAGAAAGGAGCGCCGCGACAGCGCTGCTCGAAGGCTGCCCCGGTCCCGGCAGCGGACTGCGGCGCAGTAGCCCAGGCTGTTGGCACGACGTGTGTGGCAAGCAGTGCCGCATGTCACAGTGTGCGCATGGTGTGCGCACGGCCTGCTAGGTTGGCGTCCTTGTAACAGCCAAAAATTGGCTGATACACCGTTGTTTTCGTTCATTCATTCATTCAAATCTTGCAAGGTGAGCACGCGGGGTCCAACAGCAGGGCAGGTGGGGCCATTGCTGCTGTCTCCAAAGCCTTTGGCACCGTGCAGTACCACCGCGCTCCAGCTCTCAGCAGTCGCGCTATAAAGGTAAACAATCAACTGCAACGAAAACGGATTTGCTCATGTGAACAGTGGAACGGCCTCGCTTGATATAGGGCTGGGTGATAATGGGGCTTGCTATGGGGTTTTCATGCAAGAGAATCCATCCGCAAGACTCGATCTTCACATGCACATGGTCTAGCTACAGGCATACTCGGCCATGCAGACTGGTACCTTTGCATGACAAGAACGCCAGACATACAGCAGCTAGCTCGTTTAGCCACCTGCATGCTCAGGCGGCCACTGTTGCACCTTTCTCTAGCGGAATGCACTGCTCAAGCTCCAAGTGAACGCTCTGCATGACTCCAGTGCACTTGCTGTATCATTCACAGTAGGCAACGAGCAGCTTCGACGCTGAAAACTGCATGCGCTGCTGCTCTCCGCGCATATCAGCCGTGCGCGGCAGTGGAAAAGCTGCGGGTGGCCAGTGGAGCGCGGTACTTTGCTGGCACGCCGGCGGCCTCCAGGGCCGCTAGCTTGGCCTGCCGCAGGGCCTGCGCACAGAGCAGCCATCGAGCTCGACGGCTGCGTCAGGCGAGTTTATGCAAGTGACATGACATGCGACTGCTGATGCCCAAATCCTGCAGCAATGCAGGCATGTCTGATAGTGTGATGATGATGATGCCCAGTGCATGTACCGGTGGCAGTAGTGCAAGCAGCTGCATGCAGGCCCGCCTCTGCTGCATTTGGTGAAGTACCGCCCACTGCACCATAGCACACCTTGATGGCCGCGTGCCCACACCACCCAGTGCGTGTATTGGTGGCAGTAGTGCAAGCAGCTGCATGCAGGCCCGCCTCTGCTGCATTTGGTAAGTACCGCCCACTGCACCATAGCACACCTTGATGGCTGCGTGCCCACACGCTCGGCGGGCACCCTTGGTAAACCCTACCGCAACATATGCAACACCACAGCGCACCTCAATGGCGGCCTGGTGCGCGGCCGCACGAGCACGCCCCTCGGCACCCTCGCTGCGCGCCGCCTCGCGCGCCGCACGCTCGCGCTCGGCGTTGCCCGCCATTTGCGCGCGCAGCTCGTCCGCATGCCGGCGACGCGCATCTGCTGCTGCGCGCTCCTACGCGCCGACCCGAAACGGCGTTGCAAAATGCAACCATAGGAATTATGCGCGTCGCACGCAGAAGGAAGCTCTGCCAACACGTAGCTGCCTCATGACTTACACCAAAAGCCAGCGTCTCACCTGCCCCTCGCGCTCGGCACGAGCCGCTGCGGCGGCGGCAGCCGCCGCTGCCGCCTCTGCCGCGCCCGCCGCGGCGGCTGCGGCCGCTGCAGCCGCCTTCTCGGCGGCCTGCGCGGTGCGCGCGGCGGACAGGTCCGCATGTATGCCTGCCAGGCGCGCGCCCTCTGCGCGCTCCTTGGCGCGCCACTCCCGGTCCGCCGCTGCCTGCCACCTGGGGCGGTGCTGGCGTGGATGTGTCAGGCCTGCATGCTTGCGACCTGCGCATGCTGAGGAGCGCGCGCGCGGACAAACATCTCGGTGTAGGGTACTGTCATGCCTCAGCGCGTGCTTCAAGGACGGTGACTTGTCATGTCATGTCATGACCACACAGTATTAGTCCGCATGTCTTCCTGCATAACGCACGGTCCCACAATATCTTGAACACATATCTCCGTGGCACACGCGAGCCTCTTCTGAGCAGGACACACCGCCGAGCACGCAGCTCATCTAGCTCGGAGCGCCGGTCGAGCGCGCGCTCCTGCTGAGCGCGCAGCGCCGTCACTTCCTTCTCGCGCGCCGCCGCTGCTGCCGCGGCTGCCTCTTTCGCCGCCTGTCCACAGCGCAGACCAGCACTGGCTTCAAGCGCAGACGACCATCAGTTCTACAGCGCGACATGTGTCTGTAGAACGGCTGATGCAACCAGAGCTGACCTCATTCAGCCTCCACAGCCTGTGGAGCGCATGCTCTGCTTCATGCACACCAGCAGCACTTGCGCTGCAATGCGTATCCCGCGCCTCGCATTAGGCGGCTACAGGACAATGTGGCGCACCTGGTCGCGCGCGTCGCGCTCTGCCTGCCAGGCGGCGATGCGACGGTCCTCCGCTGCCGCAGCCGCACGCTCAGCGGCCTTGCGCACAAGCTGCTCGGCGTTGCTCGCTACTACCTGCATAACACCTTGTCCTCTGGGCCCATCAAGACACGCATTGCCGTGCGACAGGCAGGCCACATGTCATGGAACCTGCTTGCCGTGCAACTTCCGGGACCAGGCGTTGCATGATGCCTCTCCAAAGCAAGAACCCTGCCATGCCATGACGCTCCTGCCATGCACATGGCTTAGAAGGTGGCCAACGCCCGGGCGGAGTGAGCAGCGCAGATGCAGGCAGCCACCACTGCGCAAGGGCTGCGCGCACAGGCAGGATCTTGCTGGCGCGCTGCGTACCACGCGCGTGAGCGCGGCCGCGCGCTCGCGCTTTTCGGCCAGCGTGGTGGCGGCCGCAGCCTGCGCTCTCGCCACCTGTGCGCAGACATGCGCACCACTGGCGTGGCCTGCTTAAAGACCCTTCCTACTACACCTTCTCCCCTTGTAATTACTTCATAAATGTGCCGCTCAGGCAGCAGGACGCTCCCACACTAGGACTGGTGCAATGAAATGAAGCAAAGCGGCTGGCGACCGCCCTGCAAAGTCCAGCACCTGGCCTGCAGGAGGCAGACGAAGGGGCATTGCCAGCGTAGCAAGACGCATGAGGGTGAACACAGAGGATGAAGATACAACTCTGCCGAGCGTCGCTGGACGGGCGGGCGAGTGCGCGCCTGCGCGGCCATGGCGGCGCGCTCGGCCATAAGCGCCTCGGCCGCCAGCTGGCACTCCTCCTCGCGCGCCGCCAGCTGCTCGTGCAGCACGGCCTTGCCGGCGCGGCGCTCCGCCTGCAGCCGCTGGCATAGCGATTAAAGGAATGAACTCACATGAACTCTCTGGCGCTGCCAGGTGCTTGGCAGCACTGTCGTGGACACAGCGCGCTCGGCCTGCACACCCCTTGGCAAGCGGTCCCAAGGTCCTTGATGGCATTGCCTGAGCGCTCCATGCAGACCTGCCTCAATGCGCGACCCTCTTCAAGCCTTGGGTGCGGTTTGCTCAGCACATCCAGACTATGTCTTGTATGCAGACGCCGTCAGCTTAGCACTAGGTCGCCAAAAGGTGACATACTGTCCTGTGTCGTGCAACAAGTTATTGCGCGCCTGCCGTCCTGCACACCCAGGCGAACATGCAAGCGCGCACGGCAGCGGCAGCAGCCGCGTGCGCACCGCGCGCGCGGCCTCGTGCTGCTCGTGCACCGCCAGCGCCGCGACGCGCGCGGCCTCCATGGCGGCGTCGGCCGCGCGCTCGGCGCGCCGGGCCGCATCCGCTGCCGCGCGTTTCTCCTCGATCTGGTGGTCCCTGCGCGGGCGCGTGGCCCTGTCGACCGCCGCGCAGGGCTGCGAGCCACGCCGCTGAGACGCGACGCCGCTGCCCTTGTTGCAGCAGGCTCTGCTGTTTCGGCATGGGCATGCTTCAGGTGAGGCGCATGCGCTGGTGGCACAACCTGAGAACGGTCCTGTGACTCCCACAGGGAACACATGGACGTCTGTTTCCTGACACGACCTGTCGATATGGACTCGGGTCAATCTCTGCTTGCTGGGCGGCCCAGCAGGGGCGCGCCGGACGGTGAATGTGGCGGATGCGAGCGCGACCGCCGCCATGCGCTGCGCCTCCTCGCCGGCCTGCGCACGCAGCGCCACCGCGCGGGTGCGCGCCGCCGCGTCTGCCGCCACGCGCTCGGGGTCCGCTGCGGCCGCCGCTGCGGCGCCGCGTCGCTGTGCCTCGAGCTGCCGCGGTGCGCACGGCATCTCAGCATGGGCACCCGTGCCTGCAGACTCGTCCGCCGTATGCGCCATGCGATGCTGGGTGGCTGTGGGTAGCTGTGGGTAGCTGCAAGCAATGCGGCGGACGCGCGGGCGCATGGAACAGAGCTTCACGGCTGGCACTGCGCACGCCACGAACCTGCGGCCCGCCCTCGTGCCAGGCTGGATGCCAGGCGCGGGGTGCCTTGCAGCGCTTGCCATGTCGCCGCGAGGCCGGGCGCACCCCCGCCATGTGGAGCTTGCGCGCGGCGGCGCGCTCGCTGTCCGCGCCGGCGTGCGCGCCGCCCTCGGGGCGCTGCTCGGCCGCGGGCGCGGTGCGCATCCGCTCCAGGTCGCTCCTGGGGACAGCGGGTGAACACCTCATTCGCTCGCTCACATCCATTTCCCGGCATGTTGGTCATGGATTCTGCGCATATGCGTCTGAAGCCTGTGGCGCAGCCGCTGCCATGCATGAGCCTGCATGCGCCAGCCTGTGCGGGGAGGCATGGGTTGAAGTGGACCCCGCACGAGCGCTGCAACACCCACCCATCGCATGCGATGAGCTCCG
>JAABUY010004511.1_pt1 | contig 14543 bp, 17 predicted proteins | sample 5560271 | NCBI WGS metagenome assembly JAABUY01 (sample SAMN10711886, study PRJNA513374) | rock metagenome | isolation source: Antarctica rocks | place: Antarctica: Victoria Land, University Valley
CCCAGAGGCGCGCGCCCGTGATGAGCAGGATCTGCGTGAGCCCGAGCCCGGCGCCAAGCACGGAGGTCCACAGGAACATGCGCCGCAGCGGCACGTCCTTGAGCGCCGCGTTGTACACGCCGACGCCGGCCAGGCTGGCCAGCGCGCCGGCGAGCCGCACGCGGCCCAGGAACTCGGGGGTGAAGCCGAGCGCGTTGGTCTGGAAGTAGAACATGGCCGTCTCCGAGGTGGGCGTTGCCTGCGCGGCGGGGTTAGGGTTGCAATCAAGCAAGCACGGGCGCCAGAGCCCTGGAAGTAAGCACCGTCTCCCAGGCAAACCTGCCCTGCGCGGCAGGTATAGAGTCAGGGTCGGGCGAGCGCAAAGGCCAAAACATTGTGGCCAATACCATGCCCGCATGCGCGACGCGCGTGCTGTACCATGGAAACAAGGACGTGGTCCACGCAAGCGCGGTGGCCTTTTGTGCTGACATCCGCAGGGCGCAGGGTGTTGGCGTGCGAGCTTATAGAAGCCATCAACACAGGCTGCCACTTGTCGCCATGCCAGCATCTCGGCATGGCGGAGGCGGGGCATACGCTGGCGGCTAAAGCCCCGACCTGCGCCGGTGCGGATTGCAGCGGGCAATCAGGTGCATGCGCCGCGCGCCGAGCGGGCGCCGCGCCTGCCAGAGGAAGACGAACACGGCCGGCAGCAGGATGGAGCGCTGGTTGATGGCGCCCCACAGCGCGTCCAGCTGCGCCAGCAGCCGCCCCAGGAGCGCCGCCGCGGGACCTGGACGTAGCGCGCGTGTTGGCCCACATACGCGGGGGCGCAGTGCAGCCCGCGATTATGGCTCTTGACTTGCGCGTGCTGGGACCACAGCTCGTACGCCCCTCCGGCGTCTGCCTCCGTTCGCGCAGAACAGGGGTGCCCGCATCGCGCCGCAACTTGGCGAGCTCCGACTCCTGCCAGCTGCTCGCGTCTGACAGAGTGGACTGCTTGCAAGCCAGGGCAGAAGCGGCGGGCGCCCACCAGGCTGCCCCTCGTCAGCCTTGAGCTTGGCGGGCGCGGCCGGCTGCTCGTCGATCAGCGCGGCGGCCGCGGAGACCACGAGCGGGAACACGGCGGTCAGGCCAAACACGCTGCGCGGGCCCCAGGCCTCCACGAGCGCGCCGCTGAAGTATGCGCTGGCCACGCTGCCCAGCGCGGAGGACGCCCAGCACAGCGACTGCAGCGAGCCCGCCGTCGCCTGCCCGGCCGGGAGCCGCCATATGTCAGCAGCTCGAGGACTGTGGCCGTTATGGGGCAAACCATCTTGCGCGGCAAACTGGTGTAAGCTGCCACCCAGCAAGCGCATGTTGGCGGGCATCGGGGTAGGGTAGGGTCTGCAGGGCCGCCGCCGGTCAGGGTCGCGCCTGCGGCTGCCCACGCGATCGCTCCACGACGATGGAGTCCACGACCACGTCGCTGCACGCCGTGCCGAGCGAGCCGAGCAGCGTCGCCGCCACCGCGCCCGCTGGCGAGCGCACGGCGCCCGCCATCGCGGCCCAGGACACCGCGCCTGCGCGCAAGCTGCCACCTGAAACCCAGATGTAATTTGGCAGAGAGGTGCGGCGTGCATTCGTGCGCAACACGGAAGCGCAAGCGGAAGCCAAGCTGCTTGCACGCACAGCGTTCGGCCACGTCGATGAATCAAGTTGCATATGCACAAGGCATAGTTGCATTGGAGTGCACTGGAATGCATGCGCATGCTTGGGGATGCACAGCTCTGCCGCACTCGTTACGTCTTGCTGCGGGGAACAGGCGCGCGCCCAGGATACCGCAGATGATCAGGTACGAGCGCCGCCGGTAGCCGAAGATGGGCACCGTGTCGCTGAGGAAGCCGTACAGCGGCTTCATCACCCAGGGCGCGGCGCTGATGCCTGTCAGCAGCGCCACCTGCGCCGTTGCAGCCCGGACATCAAGCCGCGTGTTTACTTCTGAGGTTGGGGTGAGGGTAGGGTCGACCCAAGCCTGAACCGATCTCATCCTGAGCGACCCGCTGCGCAGAGCTGATGCTGTGTCAGTATCAGAGCGCGTCCACACGCCCGCCGCCTGACGCAGGGATTTCAGAGTCACCAAGCGGGCTTCCTGATCAGCATGCGATGAGCGTGGCGGCTGCCGCTGTCACGCTGACAAGCCGCATAACGCCCGGCAGGCACCTCCCTGGACATGCACACAGTGTGCAGCTGCGTTCTCCTCTGTCAGCAAGCACCCGCTCCCCCACCAGCTCGCGCAGGTCGAAGGGCGTCAAAGCCCGCGCACGCCACATAACAGTGTTTGAGCGGCGCGGCCGCACCGCGGCAGGCTCCAGGTGGAGCTCGCCCTTGTACATGTATCTCATGCCTATGGCAAAGCCTAACCTTACCCTATCATGTACCCAACACCTTGACAGTGAGCAGGCGGCGCGGCCGCACCGTGGCAGGCTCCAGGTGGAACTCGTCCTTGTACATGTACGTCACGCCCAGGCGCGCGAGCCCCAGTATTCCTTGTACAAAGTACACTGCAGAACGCGCCCAGCATCTCCTGTAAGCACCTCCTCTAATATGGAGGCCGATGCTCCAGCCAAGCACCAGACCGCCAGCAGCGCGGCTCCGGCTGCATACAGGAAGGCAGAGCTGTGCCCAGGGCGCACCCATAGCAATAGCGATCAACTCCGGGGACGGCTCGAGGCCCATGACCCGCATATTTGCCTTCCAGCCGACCGCGCCGCCGCCGCCCGTGGCCGCGGCGCCGCGGCCGGCGCTGACGGCAAAGTAGTCCTTGCCGGGCGCGTCAGGCCTAGCAGGAAAGGGGACCCTCAGCCACTTCGTGGTTCCGAGAACCGGAATCCTGAGGGAGGCAGCCGCTGCGTGGCCGCGCAGTGACGCAGTTGCTTGCATGCACAGTTGCAGTCGCCGTTACTGTGCGTCTTGGAGCAAGCTAAGCTGCGTCACTCAAGGCGGGTTGGTGCCACTAGTGCAATAGCAGCACGCAAGGATACTGAACGCTCGCAGGCCTGTTTGCTGAAATAGCAGTGCGCTGCCGTGCCAGTGCGCACCGCAGCTGAACAGTCTCTGCTGTGGCCTGCATCTCAGCATCCTCCTCATCCTTCTGCGAGGCCGCCACCACACTCGCAATGCGCCGGTGTGTGTCAGCCATCTTGATTCCTGGCCGCTTGCTCATCATGGCGCTGAGCTCACGCCTCCCGCCATGCGGCAAACGTGTCCTCTGCCTGGCCTGCACGCAGCGGCAGTGCGCCTGCGGGGCACAGCGGCGCGCAGTTTCATAACCTGACTGCATGCGCCCCTGCACTGTGGGTGATGGGCCACCGCATGGGGCCTAGGCTGCCACCACTGATGCTTCACGAGGGCGGACAGGCTCAGAGTGGGCCTTCTCTCCTCATGTCCTTCAAGCTGAAGAGGCTGCCAGGGTTCCCAGCACTGTGTGCGCCACTAAGGAGTAGTGGACTGCACTGTGACTTACACTCCTCGCTGCTCAGCTGCACCTGACAGCATGAAGCCGCCCCGGGGTGCAAACGGGGCTGTTGGCAAGAAGCGCCGAAGCGGGAGCGGCGGCAGCTCAAAGGCGACCAGCAAGGCTGCTGCGCGCGGCAACCAGCCGCCCGCCAAGAGGCCCAAGAAGGTGTGTGCGAGCCCACGACCACCGCCAGCGGCTTGTGTCCTAACTCAAGAGCGAGCTCGCTTAGTGCGTGCGTCAGTCCGCTCAGCAATGACCTTGCTAGCGCCCGGATGCCTTGGTGCGCGCTGTAGAATGTGTATCCAAGAAAGAATGCTGCTGTGAAGCGGTGTGTCGCGGGGCAGGCGCACCCGCCGCCACCGGCGGCCAGCGACGCGGGCGGCAGCGACGTGGAGGTGAGCGAGGACGACCTGGACTTTGTCAGCCAGTACGGCAGCCGCCTAGGCTTCCTGTCCGCGCTGGACGACAAGCAGCTCAACAAGTGCGCTTCACCAAGCCACCTCTTGGTTGCCATAAAATGGACTTGCAACTTGGCTGGAAGCAGATATGCTGCACACGCTGGCCCCCTTGCGGCTGTGGCTGCTGCGCTTGTATTCAGTGCGGCGTCGTCCGAGGCGCGCCGCCTGGCATGCGGCTCAGCGAGCGCGCTTCTCCCGGGCGTCCCTCGCAATGACAGCCCTTGCGCAGCATGTCCTGCAGGCAGCTCCGTGCGGTGTCTGGGGCCCAGCGCAGCGCGTGCGCCGCGCCAGGGACGCCGCGCCCGGCAAGAAGGCCGCCAAGCGCGCGGCGGCGGCCGCCGCGGCGGCGGCGGCCGCCGCGCAGGCAGGCGCGCCCGCCGGCGCCGGCGCCGGCGGCGATGGCGAAGGCAGAGGAGAGGACGACGAGGAGGGCGAGGCGTACGAGCGCGCGCCGCGGCGGCGCCTGCACGAGGCCGCCGAGGGCGCGCGCGCGTCCACGCTGCCAATCAAGATCAGCGGCGAGCTCGTGTACGGCGGCCGGGCGGCGGACGGCGCCGGCGGCGCGGCGGCGGACGCGCAGTCCGTTCCGCAGGCGCGCCGCAGACGTGTTTCGGTGTTGCAATAATCAAATGGTGCTGTAGGGCGAGTGGCCGTCAGGACGGCAACGGTCCTCCACCTGACCTGCGGCTCTGCTGTCCGAGTGGACGCAGCCGCTTGTTGAAGCCAGCTCCCGCCGCCTCGTCTGTGGGTGCGGCACAGCCAGCAGGGCCGAGCCTCTGCAGCGCGGGCGCAGGTGGCTGGCATCACCGTGCAGGACGACTTCATGTGGGAGGCGGGGTCCGGCGACGACGGCGAGCGCGGCCAGTCGCCCGTCGTCTCCAGCGACGCCGGCGCGTCCGCGAGCGATGAGGAGGGCGCGAGTGAGATGGACGGGGCTGAGGTCGAGGACGCGGCGCCGGGCGGCAGCAGCGCCGGTCGCGCAGAGGGCGGCGGGGGCGGGCGCTCCGACCGGCCGCCGCCCGCGCCGGGCTTCTCGGCGCCCGGGGACGCAGAGCTGCTGGTGCGCGCGCGCAGCGTCATTGCAAGGCAACATTAGGGTTGGGTTCAGGGCCCTGGCCGCCCGCCGCCCGCGCCAGGCTGCTCAGCGCCCAGGGAGGCGGAGCTGCTGGTGCGCGCGTGCCCCACCCTACCCCATACGTGCAGCGCCATCGCACGGCGGTTCCCTAGCAGCGGCGTTGGCGCCACAGTAAGCAGCACTCATGGGAGCGCAGCGTCGCTAGGCGTGTGTCTCTCCTTGCAACCAGAGATGCTCCGCTGGCCGATGACAGGACGCCTGCCCATATATTGCACCAGGGCTTTCCAGTGACGGCGGGAGGGGCGCGAGGCGGCGCGCCAGGCGCTGCCCAAGGCGGTAGTCCGTGGCCAACCCTACCCTATGTGACACGCCACGCTGCCGGCGGCAGGACATCCAGGCGCGGCAGGAGCAGCGCGAGGCGGCGCGCCAGGCGCTGGCCAAGGCGCATAAGGCTTTGCATACCCTACCCTATGTGACACGCCACGCTGCCGGCGGCAGGACTTCCAGGCGCGGCAGGAGCGGCGCGAGGCGGCGCGCCAGGCGCTGGCCAAGGCGGCGACCGCGCTGCTGGCCGACCCGGAGGCCCGCCTCGCCGACCTGCGCGTGCTCGACGCGTTCGCCGCCGACGCCGACCCCGTGGTGCGCCGCGCCGGACGCAGACGTGTGCATATGCGGCCGCGGAAGATTGCCCTCTGCTTGCTCCCCACCCCTGCCCTGGGGGCAACCCAACATCTGAGAGCTCCCTCTTTCACTCTTTCACTCATGTTGGCTTGATACTACATCCCCACAGACCTGTCTGATGCGGGGGCACCTTGTGTTGCTCGCCCCGCTCTCTGTTGACACAAAATGCAAGTGACTCACCCGTGCAGCAGTGCTGTGCGCTCGTGCGTGAGAAAGAGCACAAGTCCTGCCATTGACTGCCTAGCTCGGGCGATGCGGGGCTCGCTGCCGAGGCGATCACGCCGGCCCCGGGCCGCGCACAGGTGGCGCGGCTGGCGATCGTGTCGCAGGCGGCGGTGTTCCGCGATATTGCGCCCGGGTACCGCGTGCGCCTGCCGACCGACAAGGAGCTCGCCATGCCCGTCTCCAAGGACGTGCGGCGGCTGCGCGACCACGAGGCCGCGCTGCTGCGCGCGTACCAGGCGCGCCCGCCTTTGTGGCAATGCCGCCACGGGGGGCGGGGTGGTCTAATGTGAGCTCAGGGTTGGGGTAGGGTACGCGCTGGGCGCGCCCGCCTCATCCAGCATGCTGCCATCAGACCATGATGGCATGGTTTGGTGTAGGCCTAGGGTTGCGGGTGGTCCATCCTGGACCACGCGCAGGCGGCCGCGCGCGGCGCGTTCCCGTCCGCAAGCCCTCCCGCGGACCCTGCCGCTGGCGCGCCCGCTGACTCGGGCCATGCGGGGGGCCCCGGCGGCGGCGAGGCGCGGCCACTCGCCGCGCCCGAGGCCGGCGCGGAGCCGGCGCGGCGGCCCGGCCAGGGCGGGGCGGGGTATCCGGCAGGCAGCACGGGCGGTGGCGCGGGCGGTGACGCGGGCGGCGGGCGCCTGGGCGGGCCCCTGGGCGGCGTTTGGGAGGCGGGCGCCGCGGCGCTGTCCGAGGCCGTGCGCGAGGCTGTTGCACGCACGCAGGCGCGCCGCGCTGGCAGGGCCCTCGCCACACTGTGCGGTCGATGTAGGCTCAGCGTGCGGTGGGGCGGCATCATGCGTGCAGGCAACCCCAGGGACATGAGAGCTCGAGTGCGCTCCTCGCCAAGGAATGCGCACACAGGGCCCGGAGTGACGACCGCATGACACCAGCACATGCCATGCCCAAGGCCACGGTGTGCATGGACTACACCTGTCCCACTATCACACCAACCACACGACCAACTTTAAGAACAGCTCCATTGCCGGCACACGCTTGGCCCCTGGGACTCCAGTCTGCGCCCGTGTCACAGAGACGGGTCCCACTGCCAGCTTAAGGGTGCCGATGGCTGTGCTTGGTTGCCCCTCATCGATATGGAGCACACGAGCGAGCACACGAGCAGCAACCATGCACAGCCACCAGCATCGTCCTTGAACTGGCAGTGGGAACCATGCTCGACGCAAGTTGTGACACGGACGCAGACAGGAGGCCAAGGGACGGGTGTGTTCCGGCATTGAAGCTCTTCTTGAGGTTGGTAGTGTGGTCGGTATGGTAATGGGACAGTAGGTAGTGCTTGCAGCCCGTGGCCTCGGGGATAGCGTGCGCTGCTGTCATGTGGGCGTCAACCAATGCCCGAGGGCGCATTCGTGCCTCCAGGGAGCACACTCGAGCTCTGATGTCCACAGGTCTGCCTGCACGCAGCCCTTTTGTCACCCCGCTGTCACGCCACCGTTACCGGTGACTGCGGCGAGCGCCGCACGCTTTGCTGCATACACAGCGTGATGCACCTGTGCAGGCATGCTTCTGATGCCCCGCTGGCAAGAGGGCCCCTCAGCAGTGCATCCTGACACAGGAGGACGTGCTGCGCTACGTGCTGCCCAGCATCGCGGCGCGGCTGGGCGCGCTCGGCGCGCTGGCTGGGCTCGCGGCCGGCGCGCTCAAGCGCAGCCTGGTGGACCTGGTGGCCTTCAGGCGCGCGCCTCCAGGGAGGCCTTTGCTGGGGCGCGGTTGGGTTGAGTAGGGTAGGGTTTTCTACCCTACCTGAGGTTGCAAGTACCTTGTAGCACCTTGTAGCACCATGTAAGTTGAGGGTTGGATAGTTTTAAAAATGTACAGTTTGGTAGTTCGACGCCATGGTGGTGGGATGAGCGCGGCGTGCATGGCGCCGCCGGTTGCGAGACATCGCGGGGCCGGCGCCTGCCGGCTGAGGCGCGGGGGCGGCGCGGCACACAGGCTGCCCGGCCAGAGCAACCGTCTCGCGCTCATCTACGACCCGCTCAGTGACCAGGCGCGCTCGCCACATCCTTGCAGACGCTGCGGGGCACGCACGCCGCATGATGCAGCTACTGTTGCCCGCGCTGCCGCCCCAGCCCTGCACATGCGCACCGGTTTTTGCGTCAGAGTGTGCACACTTCTCTGCACCTGTGCCTTGTGGCCGGTAAGGTGGTCAAGGCTAAGGCTCGATGTAAGCGCTTCACACTGAATGGTTATTTGTCAGGGGCTGCATGCGAGAAATGTTGGGAAGCGCCGGCAGAGCGCGGCGAGGGGCGGGGCAAGAATGCCCAACGCGGTGGCGCCCCGTCGCAGGTGCCATTCACCTTCGGAGTCGAGATCTTTGAGGCGGGCCACCGCACCACGCCGCACTCGCACCCCTCCGCGCACGAGCTCTTCTTCATCCTCGCCGGTGCGCTGCAGTCCCCGCCGACGCACCCTGGCACACGCTGCAAAATGTGGTGAAGCCAAAAGAATACATGTTGATATAGGCATTGTGTGTGGTGCAATGTTGCCTCACACGCTACACTCCCGCCGCCTGATATCACCAAGCTCTCTGACTGCGCATGTTCACAACCGCTCCGCGCTGCTCGAGACCGCCGATGCGGCTGATCAGCGCGGCAGCTGACCCATGTGCGTAACCGGGCGCGCCTGCAGGCGAGGGCGAGGGCTTCTGCGATGGCGGCCGCTTCCCGCTGGCGGCCGGCGACGTCGTGGTCTTCCCGCCGCGCTCCCTGCACGGCATCGACGTCGGGCCCGCCGGCCGCCTGTACGCGCTGGTGCGCGCTTGCACCCCCGCGCCCTGGCGCACCGGGGACGAAAGGCTTCATTCAACCACACAGCCAAACGCTGTCACATCAGAGCCAGACTTTGTCAAAGAGTTACCCGAAAATACTCTTACGGTGAAGCGCTGCAGATAGGGGCGCCTTTGCTCGCTAACAGTGCAAGGATGCAGTGGAAACGCTGCCGCAGGCCCGCCCGCACGCAGCTGGCCGTGTGTGATGCGCCGGGGGGGGTGCCGCCGGCGCAGGAGCTCATGCAGCCCAACGACATGTTTGCGGAGCTGGTCAAGGCCGGGCGGCCCACCGGCGGCCTGCGCGCCGAGGACCTGTGCGTCCTCGCCGCGCTGGGCTGCGGGGGCTGACCGCCCCGGCCCGGGCAGGGCTGCGCGGCCGAGCGGCGGGCTGCGCGCGGCAGAGCCGTGCGCGCCCGCCGCACTGGGCTGCGCGGGGTGATAACCCTGGCCTGGCGAGGTTGGGCGGCACGCTGGCAAGATAACCCTAACCCTGAGTGTGTGCTCGAGACCTGCGCGTGCCTGCCTCGCAAGGCTGCGGATTGACTGCCTTGGCCTCAGATGGAGCTTGGCACTTCATTTTCTGCCTGGATTTTTTTTTAATATCATGGCCTGCATTTCTTTGCATAGTGCATGTGCAACCCCACAATGTAGAGTACCATAGTCATATGAAAGGGTGACCAGGTTGCACTCCAGCCAGGCCATCCCGGTGAGTGCTGCTTTACCTTGCTTAATTTTGCGTTTTCCATTTTGCTAGTGGCTTTGTTTTCTAGCTCAGGACACGAGCAGACTTGTTCGAGTGATGCAGTGCACCTACTGGTGCTCCTTAGAGCTGAGTGTAGTGCAGTAGGATCAGTTTGCGACTTGCCATTAGGAACTCGACCTGTAAGAAGCTCTAAAAGCTTCAGCAACGCCATAGCTGCTACGGTGATCTGTGTGAAGCTCTTCCAGCTTTGCAAGTATGTAGTAAATCTCAGATTTGAAACAGATTTGAAATCTGTTCTCTCATAGAGCGCCTAGACGTGAAAAGGTACACTGCTCACTTTGCACAGGAGCGTATTTGATACAGATAAGCAAAACGGTGCACAAGAACCGCTGGTATCTAGCAGGCCGTGAAGCATGTGCACGTAACATCCACGTGTCACTTTCATGTATTTATGACATGTGGCCCCTGCAGGCAGTCTGTCCATGCAAGTAGATGCGCTCTGCCTCTCAGCAGCGCAGAGCGCATGCATGCTCAAAAGCCGCTCGGCACTCTTCCCCACACAGGTGGCCGCTGGAAGCCCGCGTGACGAGCAGCCGCTTTTGCAAGCGATGCTTGCGGTGCGAGGCCGAGTGCACCCCGCGCCACGGTGCTTCTTGCAGCGCCGCCGGTGTTCGTGCGGTTGCCGTGGGAGCGGAGTGGCCCGTGCCTCAGCGCCTGCATGGCGGACAAGCTGTCAGTGGCGGCCACAGTATGCCTCATTATGTGTCTGCCTCACCTCCAAGAGTTGCACCACAGGATCGGCGGGCAGACAGGTTCACTCAAAGCGGCCTAGTCCACACAACAGCCCTCTGCACTGGCAGTCTACTCCTACACAGGTGCTCATTGCGACCTATTTGACCCAGGTGCATGCCCAGAGAGCACGCGCAAGTCCAAAGCACGGCTGTACCTGGACAGCAGCCCACGCCGAAAGCCGCCTGACCTGCGGGCCACGCGCAGTCACCCAGCGCTGGCACCACCCTGGCACGGCTCCTGCGCGCGCGCCTGCCCGCCCGCCAGCGCGCCGGCCTCGCCCCGCCGCCGGGCCTCTGCGCGCTGCGCGCCGCCCAGGGGCCCGCCCCCCGCTTGTAGAGAGCCCGCCATGGGGGCGTGCCCCCCGGCGCCACCACACGCACTCCCGCGCGTCCCCGCGCCCGCTCCGACAGCCGCGGCGGCGCAGGGCGCCGCAGCGCCAGCCGCGCCGCGCCCGGGCTCCCCTCCGCCCTCAGGCGCGCCGTCCGCAGCGGCAAGGCGGCTCCCACTCCCGGCAGCGCCCGCTCCGCCGCACCCCCGGCCCGCCTCGGCCCCCGACGCAGCCCCGCGGGCGGCCGGCGCGCCGACGGCGGCGGCGGCGTCCGGCAGCGCGCGGCGGCGCGCCACCTCGGCCGCCCAGGCGCGCCCGGTCGGGGTCTGGAAGCGGCCAGCCGTGGACGCGAAGAAGGGCTGCAGGCGCAGGCCCTGCGCGGCCTCGTACTCGGCCGCCTGCAGGACCATCTCCACCTGCGCGCCGACGCGGCGCGGGGTCACGGACTGGCGGCCTGCTCGCCGCGCGACGGTAGGCTGCAGCGACCAGCACACGCTTCGCCCCTCGGCGCCGGTCCCTCCGGCGTCAGCGGCGTGCAGGGCAGGCTCGAACAATTCTGGTGTATGCGACGCACTGCCAGACAGTGCCACAAGGTTGAGGCACGATCATGGCATGGCACGGACAGGGGATGAAGAGGGGTCGTGCGGGGCGGGCTGCAGCGCGCCTTGTCAAAGTCCTTCACCAAGCGCGCCTCCGCCGTCTCGCCCGCCTCGTACTCCAGGAACAGCGCCTCTATCTCCCTGCCTGCCGCGCGCGTGCAGGCTTGCGCCGCTCTGCCGTGCTCGAGCTGCACAGCGTGCAGGCAAGGCAAGCGCTTCGCACTCGGTGCTAGAACACAAGGCCTGTCGGGTGCAAGGGCCCACTGTGAGGCCTGCAAGTTCACAGTCAAACTAAGCAGCTTGCACTGGCAATAAGCGAACCTGCTGAGCTGCCCTGGCCCAACATGGCGTGGATGTGGCGTATCGCGTCCTCCTCCAGGCGCCGCTTGTCCTCCTTGCTGACGCCATCGCTCGGCGCAATGTCGCCAACGATTGCTGTAAACCATGCGTGGTCATTTGGGTGCGCAGAAGGGTGCGCAGAACAATCTAAAATGGGGACGCAGCAATCAGGAGTGCACCTTCTGCAACGTCGTGCACGATGGCCAGCCGTATGCACCTGCACTCCAACGTGGAGGTGAGCAATCAGACTCTCCGACAGCTCTTGGATAACCAGAGGGAATTTTGGTGCAGCACCTGTTGGTGTCCACGCCAGCGTCGCCGGCCAGGAGCGCCATCAGGCTCATGCGATACATGTGGTCGGCGATGCTCTCCGGCCCGGCCACGCCGCTGCGTATCCATCCCGTGCGCTTCGTGGTCTGCGCGGCAAGTGTTGTCCTTGTCGCAGCAGCGCTGGTGCAGGCCAGGAGTACCGCCCCCATGCCATGCTTAGACAGCACGGGCTTGCAAAACTACCACTCGCCTTTAAGTTCTGCGTCAGCATCAGGAACTCAATAGCCTGTGCCGCCGAGGTGCTGGGCGCCGGGTGCGCGGAGGTTGACTCAGGCGGTGGCTGTGTATCGCTGATGGAGAGCTCGTCCATGGCATCCAATTCGCTTGTGAGTTGTCTGTGTACTTTTAGCTAAAGACACCTTTTTGTACGAGCGCACAGGCGAGGCTTGTGGGCCAGAAAACCTCAGTGAACCTGGCAGTGTTCCGAGCACCTGCATTCCAAAGCCAGGCAGGTCCTGCAAAGCAAACGCCAGGCGGCAGTGCGTGTCCGTGAGAGTGTTCAGCACTTGGGCTGCAAAGCACGCTCCTCTTCGCGACGAGCGACATGCGGGCGTTTCGAGGCCACAGCTGCAGAGACAGGACCGCAGAGTTCCAAGCCCTCGCAGAACGGCTGGCCCGGGAGGTGAGCTGCTGGCAAGCGCCAGGCAGGGGCGCCTGCTTTGCCCGGAGCGCGCAACGCAAACTTCACTGACTCTGCTGGCGCGCAGGGCGGCGCGAGCACCTCTGGCGCACAGGACAATGCGGGTGCGGCGCTGGCCTGCCGCTGCTTTCAAACCAGGCCCAGAGGGACCTGGACTGAGCGGGGGTGGATGTTCTGAGGGAAGCAGGGGCCCAGGCCAGCCACCCAGGGAGCACGGCGCACAAGTCCGAGTTCATCGCCCGGGCCAAACGCATCAGCGCCGGGATCACGGCCACCGCGGGCAAGCTGCAGCGGCTGTCGCAGCTGGCCAAGCGGACGAGCATGTTTGACGACCCGGCCGTGCAGATCAACGAGCTCACCGGGCTGATCAAGGCGGACATCCAGGGCCTCAACGGCGCACTGACCGACCTCAGCACCTTCCAGGGCCGCCAGGCCGGCAGCGGCAACCGGCAGGTGGCCAGCCTGTCGACCAACACGGTGGACGACCTGCGCGCGCGGCTGAAGGACACGACCGCCAGCTTCCGGGACGTGCTCACGCTGCGCCAGGAGAACCTGCGCGTGCACGCGGGCCGGCGGCAGCTCTTCTCCGCCACGCCGGAGAGCCGGCCCTTCCCCGCGCCCGCGCGGCCAGGTGCCCCTGGCCCGCGGCCTGCCCGAGCCTGGCGCTGTAAGCAGTACTGCCTCCTGGCAGGTCTCTACCTGTTCAGTCCTGCTGCAGGCGCCCAGGGGGGAGACTGTTTGTTAGCCTCAACCAGACGGCCCGCCCGTTCACAAGTTCCTTACAGCTACTGGCGCCTCCCTGCGCGCTCTTGCCGTGACGTGTCCCACACCGTCTCTTGTCTGTCACACAGACTGCTTGGCAGCACCCCGCCGCTCTGGAGGCTCTAAGTCAGCCGTCTCTTGACACAGGTGCCCAATACCGCGGGAAACCTGTGAAGGGAGCCCTGCGTTCTGCACGCCAGCACAACAAGCTTGCACTGCATGATCAGGCGGCTGTAGGCATGACCGTGTGGCCCGGGGTTTGTGCGCCAGGGCCTGCGGGGTTGCTGAACGGGCCGACCAACGGGGGCGTGCTGCACGGCCGCCCGGCGGCGCCCCTCTTTGGCTCCAGCAGTATCCGGGTGCGGCGGCCTCCCGCTCTTCTTTCTGACTTCTTGCCAGCACGATGACGGTGAGGTGCTGCTCAGATAATCACTTACGAGCGCTTGTTGCATTTCCTGGCGTCGCGTGCAACAGAGACCAAGCCACAAGTGCCTCCTTGCTGTATCCAGGCAGGCCAGAGTGAGCGGTCTTGCAATGGCGCTGCGCTTTTCATCCACGGCTAGCGTTCAGGGGGCCCTGCAGCTGCGGGCCGCTACCGCAGGAAGCTATTCCTCTGAACGTGGGAGCATTTTGAACCCCTAGCACTGACTCATGCGGCACACTGGCACAGGGAAGCTTGCAGGGCGGCGCCGGCGGGGCCAGCGCGGGCGGCGGCGCGCGGGACGATGTGGAGGCGGGGGGCGGCGAGTCGGAACAGTGCGCACCCGCCCCGCACTCGCTGCCCCCCGCCCCCCGCCATGCCGCCTGGCAGGAGCCCGCGCTGCGCCATCGCTTCGGCGTCGCCGCGGCGCGGCAGCGCGGCGAGGCCGAACGCGACAGGTGTGCGCCTGTGGGGATGGCTCAGGCCGAGCCGGGCTAGCAGGCGCTGATCTAGTCCCGCCTCACGTTGGCGCCCAGTGAAGTGTCACCGCAGCGTGGTGGCAGTGCCTTTGGGAGAGTGCAGTGTTGCGGGCGGACAGCTGGGTTGGCGCTAGTGTCGCCGCAGCATGCACTGGTCGGTATGGAGTAACCTGTTGCTGGTTGTGTCGTTTTGACATCCTGAGCCTGCCGCAGTGCCCGGGTGTGTATGGGTTCCCGCTACCAAAGCACCTGCACAGGCAGCGCGGTGCCAGCCGAGCGCGCCCCTGCTGCGCGCAGGCAGCCGCTGCTGGCGGGCGGCGCGCAGCAGCAGCAGCAGCTGGCGCTGCTGGCGCCGCAGGAGAGCTACCAGAGCAGCCGCGCGGTGGCGCTGCAGAACGTGGAGCGCACGATCCACGAGCTGGGCGCCATCTTCCAGGACCTGGCCGTC
>JAABUY010004512.1_pt1 | contig 14541 bp, 25 predicted proteins | sample 5560271 | NCBI WGS metagenome assembly JAABUY01 (sample SAMN10711886, study PRJNA513374) | rock metagenome | isolation source: Antarctica rocks | place: Antarctica: Victoria Land, University Valley
GACTGTTAAACCAGCCGTGTATGCTGACACACATGCTCACTTACCAGACACGCCTTGTGAGCAAATCAATGACACCTGCCACGTCGCCGCCCCGGAGCTGCACCGCACATGGGCGTCAACAGCCAGGTACGATGCGGTGCACAAGCCAAGCGCTCTGCTCAACACAGGCGCCTTTTCAGTAGTCCAGGGCCGCGCGCGCCTTGTCCGGCAGGAAGCGGTCGGAGATGTACTGGCTGGAGAACTTGGCCGCGGCCGACAGCGACTCGTCGGTATAGCGCAGCTTGTGGTGCGCCTCGTAGCGCTCGCGCAGGCCCAGCAGGATCTCGTACGTCTCGTCCACGCTCGGCTCCGGCACGTGCGCGCGGCCGGCCGGCGTCAGCGCCCAGGCGGCGTGCGGGCACCCCACTCGGCAGCACGCTGGGTGGTAAATACGGCCTTGACCTACCAGGCACAGGCACAGCCAGTGCCACGACGCTTGTGCCACGCACATGGCATGCGGGCACATGCATGCACGGTGCACCTTCTCCATGACAAGCTGGCACTGCTGTGCACCTTGGCTGCACCTGCAGAGGAAGCAGGGCACACGCAGGCCCCGCTGTAAAGCTTCTGCTAAGTTGCGCCATATTCTGCACACCCACTTCGCTATATGCTTTTATCACGGAGGCTAATTTCCAAGACACCTGGCGCAGCTGCGCGGCGGGGCGCGCATCTTGACGGGCTGGAAGCGGCGCTCCAGCGCGGGGTCCTTCTCGATGTGCTTGCGGTACTCGTCCAGCGTGGTCGCGCCAATGCACTGCAGCTCACCGCGCGCCAGCGCCGGCTTCAGGATGTTGGCCGCATCGATCGCGCCCTCGGCCGCGCCCGCGCCGATCAGCGTGTGCACCTCGTCAATCATCTGCGCGCACCCAGCCGCCCGGCTTGACACCAGCCTGTTCAGACGACAGGCTAATCAATGCAGGCCGCAGGGTCTCGAGCACGCCCTCGCCTGCTCGCGCGGCGCAAGCAGACAAATGCGCAGCAGGTCCGCATGCCAGCATCGCCGCACGCGCGCGCGCACCAGGATGATGTCCGAGTTCTGCTTGATCTCCTCCATGAGCTTCTTCAGGCGCTCCTCGAACTCGCCGCGGTACTTGGTGCCTGCCACCAGCAGGCCCATGTCCAGTGTTACCACCTGCGCCGCCGCCAGAGCCCTCGTGAGCACTTTTCCTTTTTATTGAAGACATGGGCTGCATGCGAGTCTGAGCATGTGACGACGCGCGCCAGAGAGGCGCCTGCCGCGGGCGAAAAAAACAACGTGACGCTGCTTGCTCAGCTTACAGAAATCGCGAACGTGCACGCGCATGACAGCACACGCCCAAGGGCGCGGCCGGCTGCATCAGCAGGTTGACAGGCGCGCCCGGGTTGCGCCGGCCGGGCACACGTTGGGCAACACGCTGGAGCAGGGAGCCGTTCGCGCCGCGCCTGCTTGCCCTCGATGGTCTCCGGCACGTCGCCGGCGGCAATCTTCTGCGCAAGGCCCTCTGCGACCGCGGTCTTGCCCACGCCCGGCTCGCCGATCAGGCACGGATTGTTCTTCGTGCGCCGGCCCAGGATCTGCGTCACGCGCTCAATCTCCTTCTTCCGGCCCACCACCGGGTCCAGCTTGCCCTGCGCCGCCGCGCAGCTCCCTGGGTCAGCGCTTCCCAAACACCCAGCCGCCCTCCCCGTCACGCAGCCTGGAAGCATTCGCACATGCATGCGCCGCTCCAAGGTGCGCCCTGTCGGCGACCTGCAAGCGAAATTACATGCACGCCCCGCTTCCAGGTCCGCCCCATCGTTGTCACTCTTACCACTGGCAAAGGCGCGCGCGTCGCTGCGGGCGGCGCCGACCCGCGCGGGCGGGGCCGCGCCTCGGTCGCCTGCGTAGTCAGGTTGGTGCCGTACTCCTCCAGCGTCGGCATCTTGTTGCTGCTGGGTCCGGAGCCGCCGCCCACGCCCACCGCCTCCTGGCTCTCGCCCACCATCCGGATGACCTGCGCCGTGCACAACCCTTACGTGTTGATATAAAAGCACATCTCAGCACATCTGGTTGCACTGTTGCCCCGGTGCAGCACACAAGCTCGATCTCATGTAAGAGACGGTCAAGCAGAGCATAGACGCAAGGCTATGCTTCAGCCTGGCTTCTGCTGCACAGGTGCAAGAGGCACTGCTGGGGCAGCGGTGCAGCAGTGCAGCGTGGTAGGTTGCGAGCCTGCAGCGTGAAGGACTATTGTCGCTGTGTGTGGGGGCAGTCCGCAGCTGCTGCTGCAAGGCGGGCTGCAAACGGCAGGCAGCACAGCAGGCTGCGCGCCTGGGTCCGGGTCTTGGCCTACAACGTGAAAAGACGACCGCTGCTGTGCATGGCGACAACAGGCGACAGCTGCGGCAGCAAGGCGAGCTGCAAGGCAGGCCGCGCGCCTGCGTCCGGATCTTGGCCTGGTCTGCGCCCAGCGTCTCCAGCACGCGCGCGGCCACGCCCTCGCCCTCGCGCAGCAGGCCCATCAGGATGTGCTCCGTGCCGATGTAGTTGTGGCCTGCCCCGCACGAGCACACGATTGGTTGGGGCCGCGCTGTCGCTGCGCTGTCGCAGTGCGCGCTCGGCGCTCCAGTCACTCGAGCAGTCTTGGTTGCAGCCAGCCAGCCCAAAACCTGGTGTCTGGTGGTGCCTCCCGACATAGCAGCACACCAACCGCGCTCGGCAATCCATACCACTGCTGGCAATCCATACCACTGCTGCCACAACACACGGGCTGCCGCTCAGCGCCCCCACAAGTTTTGATATCACAGCAGCCTCTCCGCCACGCACACTCGGTGCCAGCTTGACGAGCCCTGCGGTGGGTATCAAGGTGCCCAGACACGAGGAAGCACGCCGGAAGCAAAACCACACGTGACCACTTGTGACACACCGCACCAGGCACCGAGCATGACCCTCTACACCTGTACCGCCTGCAGCTGCGCGCCGCATGCCGCAGGCACGGCCGCTAAGCAACGAACTACACAGGACACCAGCCACCGCCAGGACAGCGCGCCCCGGCCCAGCTAGACAGCAGGCCACACGCGCCACCCAGACACAGGCAGGCGCTGCACCACGGGGCACACCCCTGAAGTGCAGTGCGGCGCCGACCAGGGTGCTCCTGCTGCAGGCGGGCAGTGCTCTGCGGCCCGGGCGCGGGCGCCCGTGCGCAGCGCAGCGGGCGCGCAAAGCGTGAAGCTTCCGGCTGCAGCGGGTGCGCACCCAGGTGGCGGGCCTCCTCCAGGGACAGCTCCAGCACCCGCTTGGCCCGGGGCGTGAACGGAATCTCCACGGCCACGAAGCCGCTGCCGCGACCAATGATCTTCTCCACCTCTATCCGTGCGTCCTTCAGGTTGACGCCCATGCTCTTCAGGACCTTGGCCGCGATGCCGGTGGACTCGCCGATGAGCCCCAGCAGAATCTGCTCCGTGCCGACAAAGTTGTGCCCCAGCCGGCGGGCCTCCTCCTGGGCCAGCATGACCACCTTGATGGCCTTCTCTGTGAAGCGCTCAAACATCATGCGCGTCGGCGCCCGCCGGCCCCTGCCCGCTGGCCGCGCGACCGCCGCGGAGAGGCAGCGGCCGCTAGCCGCTTGCCTCGCCCCCGCGGTGTCCACCGCGTTGGCCCGGCGCATGCCTGTGTAGGTGCCCAGCTGCGCGACCGCCGGCCGGCCGTGCGCGCACGGCGCCAGCGCCGCGAGGCCGGCCTGCGCGCCGGCCTGGCCGGCCGCAACTCGCCGCGCAGCCATGCGTGCGCTCAACGGACCGGTCATCACCCTTCCCTGCATCCTTCTCACGCTCTGTCAAACTCTACTGGTTGCGTGCCGCCCCAGCAGCGATAGGGATGGCCTTCGCAGGGTTTAGTCAGCCAGGTCCGAGGCTCGCGAGGTGGCCAGGCGTTCGCAAGGCAGGTCCTTCTAGCAGCATCCGACAGCGTGTCGCCATGCAGCACGCGCTCGCAGGCCGCCTCAGCAAGGTCCAGGCCTGCACGTGCAAACATGCAGCACGCTCGTGCCTGCCGGCGCAGCGTCTCTCGGTGCAGAGCACACGCTTTGCTCGGCGAGGCTCTGTGCTGGCGCTGCAGCCGCAGAGGCGGCGGCCGGCGCTGCAGCGTGCCGCGCGCCTGCACGCACTAAACAAGGTGTGCAGCATCGGCAGTGGCCGCGTTTGTCCAGCCATGGTACCGTCGCTTGCTGCCGAGCTTGACCTCGGGGTATGGCTGTTACTGACCAGAACGCCAGCGCTGCGCAGGTTGACTCTTTGAACACAGAGCAACTCGAGGTGGCTATCCAGGAGCGCGACCGGCCGCTCATAGTGGACTTTTACGCCAACTGGTGCGGCCCGTGCGTCCTGCTGGCGAAGGAACTGGAGCAGGCGCGCCCCTGCGCGCTTGTGTGCGCTCGGCATACGGTGAGGGACTGCGTACCTGGCAGGTCTGTCAAGGCTTGCGGAGGTCTGTTCCAGGCTTGCGTTGACCTGTTGTGCATGCAACGCTCGTCGCTCAGTATCGCGGCTTTTTTACTGTGTAAAGTGTGTGTGTTTTGCGCTTGAGCAAGAGTATATCAACGTCTATGCTGAGCTTATGGTGCCAGCGGTGAATGGCTGTTGCAGGTGGAGCAGTACTAAGCGACACTGCGGCCGCAGGTGGCAGCAGAGCTAGGGGATGCAGTGCGCATTGTGAAGGTGGACGTTGACCAGGAGCAGGCACTGGCGTCGCACCTGCAGGCACGCCTGCCTGTCACTCAATCATGTACAGGCGCAGACTGCAGGACAGGCTGTGTTTGGACTGGTTTGGAGCGCTTTTGGTGCAACAATGTAACAGTTAACTGATGCGCGCAGTAGCTGAGAGCCACAGTCGGTGCCTTTTTGCAGGCGTGCCAGCTGTGCTACTTGTCGTCCAAACGACCTGCAATATGTGCTGCCTTTGCCTGCCGTGTGCAGAAGACTTTGTTTCGGGCGCTGACTGGCTGGCTCTGAGCAGGGCGCTCGCATGCGTCGCGCAGATCCAGGGCCTGCCCACGCTTGTGTTCATTGGCATGGACAAGGCAAAGCCCGCGCTGCGCTTGGAAGGCCTGCTGCCGGCCGACGCCATTAAAGACGTGCTTAAGGACCTGAACGCGCCGATGGTTGGCGCGTGACGAGCGCAGCCTGAGCATGCTTTGGGCGGTTGGGGTGCGCGCTTGCGAGTTAAACAGTGCACACTCAGGTAGTGTCGCTGCGGAGGCGCGGGGACTGCGCGACGAGCTGCGCATGCAGGACTGTGGACTGAAGCATGCTAGCGGGTTTGGAGGCCGTGCCTGAAGCTTGTGGAGGAGCGGAAATGATGTCGCATTCCATAATGACAGGCAAGGCTTCGTGTGTCATGGGTATGAAGGCCATTTCCCATGTTTTCGGGGGAGTTTGGGTGTTGGGCGTGCCTGTTGAAACATACCATTGACAGTGATCGGGCTTTACAGACCCACTGCTGTGATCAGATGTGCAGCCTGAAGCAAGAGGCCTTACTGCTGTTGTACATGCACATAGTGTACTAGTTTGCGCACAGTCCTGTGTACCTCAACAGACAATGTCTCCCAGGGGTGCAAGGCTCCTGCGCTAGGCGTTCAGGCTTGCATGCGTCGCAAAGTGGCATTCACGAGCGGTCGCTTGAAGGTAGCACAAAAGGCTGAAGTGAAGGCAAGTAAGCCGGATCAGCAGTTCCCCTAAAGGTGGTGAAAGGTCCACTGTGCCTGAAGGAGGCATGGCTCATGCAGCACATCAGTCGTGTGAGCCCGCGCACAGAATGACCAGCCCTCAGCCTACGCACGATGCAGAGTCCACAAACAATGTCATGCGCAGCAGCCCTCCTGTACAGACCGAGTGGCCCCGTACAACGGTCTGGAAGAGCTTGGGCATGCGACTCTGTTTCGTCCGCCTAGGCCACTTTTCAAACAGAGCTGTGTGAGGCTGCAGCAACTCAGGGTGCAGCTGGAACGCCCCAAAGGTGCCAGCAGTCCCGGGCCCGATGCATTGCGTCCCCAGCAAAATACGGCGCGCTGACGCAGGCGCGCAAAACGGAGCAAGACATGCAGGCAGCAGGCAGAACAATTAAAAACAGAACTAGAAGCTCAAATGCAACCAAACCCCACGGGCTGCAAAAACTGCTGACCCATGGCTTGAACGCACGCAAAAAGAGTTTGCTGCATGCTTGCCAAGAGCCAAAAACAAGCAGGCCTGTCACTTTGCGCCTCCGGCTATGCTGTTCACACGAGTATGCCGAACGGTCAGGACGTGTGATCCGGATCTAAGGCAGCGCGCGCCACACGACAGCGCCTGCTACTCATACAAGGACAGCCTTGCACTGAAATATGCCACATGGCAGAAGCGCTCTGAAGAGCCTGCGGCGAGCTGCCACCACTACAGGCAGGGGCCTGCAGGGTAAGCGCCGGGCTACTCACATCTTGTGGCAGCCCCGCACGATGGCAGCAAGGCTCCCCCATCATGCGAGCCATGGCGCCACGCTCGCACTTCATCACTGAAATAGACACCTTGATCAAGGTCCTGACACCATCCATGTTCCTGGGAGACACCCTGCAAAAGGTATTCACGGCTGCCATCGCCCCAGCGAAGCCTGCCTCTACTCGCACAAACCATCCGCCAACCCACGGCCCAGTTGCTTGAGTGTGCGCCGCTGTGCCTCAGCAGCTCGCCCACGCCCCAACGCGCCCGCAAAGGCGCCAGTACCGGCCCAGCGCAGCCTTCGGCAGACCGCAGCGCCTGGCAAAACGCAGCGCGTGCGCGCAGCTCCAGCACCGTCGTAGCTGCGACCGCCAGGCCTGTGCTGCGGGGGCGCTCACATCAGGGGTATAATCTGGGGCGGGTGGCAGGTTCGAGGGCTCCCTCACTGTGGGTGCAGACGCAGACATGGCAGATGCAACATCAGCCTGCATGCAGGTCGCAGGCGCTGCCCGGCCCACCAGCCGTTCGGGCCTCTTGCGCTAAGTGCCCGCGCATGCAACAGCACAGCGCCTGGTCGTGCACGGGCGCCGCCGCACCTGCCAGGCCTGTGCAGGCAGCCGCGTCGCGCGCGACCGGCCAGGCCCCCTCCGTCTCGATGAACAGGTCAGCCTGGGGCCCGCGGCAGCCTGCTGAGCCGCGCCTGGGTGCCGGTGCAGCGGCTCACACATGCCTATCTGGCGCATCATGCGCCACTCTCAACCACGCCCGGGCGCCGCACGCTTGCGAAGCAGGACAACTGCATGCACGCCGCATACCAGGAAACCAGAGTGGTGGCCAGCCTGGCGCCACATGGCCAGCTGCTGCTGGTACAACTGGCCACCTACCAATCATGTCCCTTCTCTTTCCATGACACCGGCTGCTGCTCTACGGGCCAGGCGCAGGTGCAGCACACAGGCTGGCTGCTGTCGGCGCAGGGATGCGTGCGCGCCTCCATGAACCCGAGGCACAGCGCAAACAGGCTCAGCACTTGCAGCAGCGAGGCGAGCCGAACCCGATCCAAAACCTGCCGCAGCGGCAAGCGGCGTGTCAGGCGCTGCCGCTACAACTGCATCCGACCTCTGCTCTGCTTGGTGGCAACGCAGCTCCGCTGCTGCACCACTTGCGCGCGCCAGCTTTGCCGCAAGGCGCTCCACGCAGGGCTCAAGGCTTTGGGGTGGTAGCAGGCACGCATGCACGAGCGCACGCATGCTGAGTGTGCTGTGTGGCTGTGGTCTCGAGTGCAGGTCAACACCACAGCCAGCCTCCTTTACCCCCTAGCCTGGCTGGAAGGGGCGGAGGCAGTCCCCATGGCGCCACACGCTGCGCACATTGCCTGCCATCTGCTGGGTCCCCAGCTGCAGGGGGCGCCACAGAAGCAGCCCCGAAAGGCCGCGCACCAGGAGCGCGCAGTAGATGGCGGTGACGGGAACGGGCATGCTGGGCGCGCCGCGCAGGTCGGTCTGCTCCCTCGCGAACAGAATCGTGAAGCCGACCTGCAGGCCGCGGAGGCGTCCTCACCTAGTGCTCAGCTCAACAACAACTAGTCAGCCTGCATACGACCACTCCATGACCCCTCTCCCACCCATCGACCTGGAGCCTTGCCCTCGCAAACATGCCAAACGACGCCGGGCAGCAAACAAGCTCTCACTGCAAGTCTGAGACTGCGCCTCTGTGACTCTTGACCGCAGCATGTAGACATCGAAGACCTGCAGCAGGGTGGTTCGCACCATCATGATGGCAAAGGCTGCGACCAGGGTGAGGCACTTTATGCGCTCGTGCTTGTAGACGGCCGCATTGCTTTGCCGCAGCAGCTGCGCCGTCAGCAGGTGCAGGCACACCGAGGAGCCGTGGTACAACACAAGCGCCAGGCACCTGCGGCCCGCCAGCTGCGTTCACAGCTGCGCCACCAGCCAGAGTGCCGCTGGAGCCTGGGCGCCGTGCAGCAAGAAACACATTGCATCGCTTACAGCACAGACACTCCAAAGAGCAAGCATATGCCTCTCAAGAGGATGCCGGGCCAGCAAATAGCACACAGCTGCGCTCACAGGAGCTACGACCCTTGTGGAGCACAAGCGGACTCTTAGTGCAGCAGCTGTGAACCTGCAAAGCCCGACCTCCTGCCCACGGCACAGGCTCCTGGGGTCAGTGAGCGACCTCTCATCCTTCGACTACAGATCCTGCAGCTACGCCCCGCATGGGGCGCAGCAGAGCCCGAGTAACATCCAACGCGAAGGCACAGGTCCTGGCACCAGTCTTGGGTGTAGCAGGCTCACTGTGCTACGGCACACCCATGCACAGGCCCGCCCACCTCCGCGTGACATGACGGATGTACCAGCATGCACAAAGCTCACACACTTATACGCCGGCATCGTGTCCTGAGTATTGCGTACAGAGCAAGCGCACCGCACGCGGTTGGAGAGCGTGTTCAGCGCGAAGAACAGGCCGCCCGCAGCGATGGCCAGCGCGCCGAACCAGGCGCGTATGCCGACGCTCAGCCGCGCCGAGCTGTGGCACTGGCTGGCAAGGAAGCGCAGCTCAAGCGGGTCAGGGAAAGCGAAAAGCCGCGGGAGCGGCGCGCTCGCAGCCTGCTGCCGTGTGTCGACCCTGTCTTCCATTATCGGCGGGCAGGCCAAGAGCATGCTGGTGCCGGCAGTGGAGGAGGTGTGCAGTACACCAACGGCAAGCAACATGCTACAACTCAGCTTGGCACATCATGTCCGCACAAGACACCTTTGTGACAGGAGTATCTCACAAGTGAACGATATGCGCCCCATCGCCAGGCGCGGCCGCGCCACTGATCTGGCAACGCGCAGACCGCGGAGTACGATCGATTATATAAGCTAGCTTAGGCACAACGAGAACGAGAACAATGAGGGGAGGCATGTATCCCATTCCCAACGTATGTTGGCAGAGACGAGCTGCTGAATTTTGGCTGATACACGGTTGCAATGCACTCATTCAAAAAGCACGTTATGCAGTGAGTTTACCAAAGTGAGTGTACTGGTGCCTGGCACTGGAGGCTGGAGAGGGGCAGCGCTCCAACGCGCCCCTCTCCACCCCTTACTTTGCTGCAACACAGGTCAGTAGCTGGGCCTGCAGGCCACACAAAACAACTTGAATCCACAGCAATGTTGCTCGCAGTGCTCATGCCCAAGCGCCTGATGTCGAGGAACGGCTTGGTGCAGAGGAGCGGGCGCGAATCACAGCCCAAAACACAGGCCCGTCTGGCCTGATGATCAGGCCCAGCAGTATTGCTCGCAGTGCTCATTCGCAGTACTCATGCCCAAGCGCCTGGTGACGAGTAAAGCTTTGGTGCAGAGGAGCGGGCGCGAACCACAGCCCAAAACACACGCCCGTCTGGCCTGATGATCAGGCCCTGACCTACCGCCCAGAGCGGCAAGGGCAAGAAATACCGGAGCAGGGCGGTCCGAAAAACACTCAGCATCCCTCAGGTGCCAGGCAATCAACCCCGGCTGCTCGCCAAGGCCACATGCACACAACCTGGACATAGTGCGCCGCCATAAAAACCAACACAATTCAGCACACTGGTCTGAAGGTCAACCCCTCAAGCATGGGGAGCACCTGAACCCTCCCACTGCCCGCTCCCCAAATGCTTCCACAGAAAACATGCCCGGCTGCATGTGCAGAGCGGGAGGCGTACGAGCCTCCTCCACAAAAGCACACTTGGATACTAAGCAGAGCGATCTGCTAGGCGCCCCGCCTCATGGCTGCAAGTGCAGCACAAATTTCAACAAACACGGCACACTCCCATGCAGCAACCAGGAGGGCCGCCTCCCTCCTGCCGGCCACAGGCTGCGGCAGCACGCCAGGCGCATCAGCGTCTCGGGCAATGCGCCTACTGCCAGCAGGCCCTCGCCGTCGACAAGAGTTCAAAGCACACAAACCAGTCGCCGGCCGCAGACCTTGGACAGCGGCCAGGCCTTCAAATAGCAGCCGGGACAGCGCGGTCTTGCTGCGGCGCACGCGCTGCCGGCCGAGCGGCAGCATGCGGGCCGGCGCAGGCACGGCACCGCAGCGACGCCAAACACACACACTCTACGGGAGCTGTCCTCGTGTCCCTGAACAGGCAGGCGGCGCTGTGCTGCGCTGCAGCGCTCAGCAGGGCGAGCTGTCGGCGGCGGCGCGTCAGGGCGCCGCCCCGCGCCAGAGCGCCGGCACTGCCGCCGCCGGCAGCCCGCGGCACTGCAGGAAGGCGCGCCGCGCGAGGCCCTCCGAGCGCGCCAGGCACGCCAGCGACAGCCCTGCGTGCCAGCTCGCCCCTGCTCAGCCGGAGCGCACGCTGGCAGTGCGCGCACCGCGCGCAGCAGCAAGAGGGCAGGCGGCGTGCGGGCAAGGCGTGCATCCAGGCGCGCCTGTGATGAGCAGGCACAGCGCGACGTCCGCCATAAAGCCGGCCAGGCCGCCGCCGCACAGCAGCGCGCCCGCCTCCTGCACCGCCAGCGAGCACAGCAGCACGGCCTGGAGGTACAAGGCGGCCTGCAGGCGGATGCCGTCGAGCAGCACGCAGGCGCTGACCACCACGTGCAGCAGCACCGGACTGGCCGTCGCCCCCAGCAGCTCCCTGCCGCCGGCCAGCAGGCAGTTCTCCTGCGCGCGCACGGCGGCCTTGTGATGGCGGCGCGACGGGTTGCTGCAGGCCGCTGCGTGAGCAAGCTAGCCGAGCCAGAAGTCTCGAGCACAGAGCGCAAGACATTGCGAACTAGCAAGCCGCAGAAAGGCAGTATTTTGGAGACATACAGCAATCCCGTGCAGTGGCAGACTTACAATGATATGCAGTGTGAAGAGTGCGCTGGCGAAGCAAACACGCGCCTGCACACCGCGCACATCTCGCTCGGGGCGCGCCTGGCCGTTGAGGATGAGGAGCACGTGCAGCAGGCACTTTGTCCTCTCATGCTGGTGCAGCCGCTTGTCGCGCAGCAGCGCGCGCGCAGCATAAGCCAGGAGCAGCGCGGTGGCGCTGTTGGAGGTCACGAGCAGCGCGCGCCTGGGCACACACTGACGGTTAGGTAGAGCGTTACAGCACGGCGTCCTGAGCTAGGTGAGAACATAGTGCCAGGCGCACCTCGGCGACAGGCGGAGCGTGTATGCGGCACAGGCCTCCTTCCCCGCGAACAGTAAACACAAGAACGACAATAAGACGCGCTGAAGTGCAGACGTTGACACCGTTTGCGCCGCCGTGCAGGCCATGAACACCACCTCATGGCCCTGCCAGGCAAAGGTCAGGCCACTCATGCGGTGGCGCGCGGTGCGCCACCCGCCTGCGCCGTGACAGGGTGTGGGTGGACGTGTGCGCAGCGGCGGCGCGTCATAGGGCAGCACAGGGGCGACAGAGAGGACGCCAATAATGGAATAAAAATGCTCGTGACCGTGTCAGTGCTTGGCGATCCAGCACACTCGTTTCAACCCGCAGGAGCTGCGGCTCGTACCATTGTAAAAGCTTCTAGAGAGTCTGAGGTGTACAGATATTTTAAGGAGCTTTTTACGTAACTACCGGCTGATGTGTTCCTCAGGTGCAGGCCAAGTGGCACATGAGGCACATCAGTAACACTTTACAAATGCTGGCATGCAGAGATGTGCCCGACCCGGATCTAATGCTGCGCATGACGCATGACGTTGCATGATTTAATCTACAACAAGCCACACTGTTGCCACACCTCCCTTCAAAGGCCCAAACTGGCGGCCAGGGCGGCTCATACATGCGGCTGGATGTTCCTGGGTAGAATGCATTGGCAGCAACTCTCTGAGAGTGCAGGAGCCCAAAGCAGCGGCTCCTCATTCGGTCTCAAGTCGACTTTGCAAACATCCCCAGCGCTGCGTAAAGCTTTGGGAGGCTGCGGCATACACATGGCTGGAAAAACAAAATAAAATGTTAGCTGGGCATTTCAGTCAGCCAATGTTCCGTCCTCAGGCCGCATTGGGCGCGGCGCATTTTCTGCCTACAAAACAGCAATGTCAGCACGCTGTGCCTGCTTGCATCAGGGCACCAGACCATCGGGCCATAGGCAGACCTCCGGCGCGGCACCAGGCCCCGCACGTGTGCACCAAGGCGCAGAAGGCATGGCCATGTCCCTGGAGGGCTGTCTCACGCGCGCAGAGTCAGCGCGCGCAGCCTCAGCGCGACGCACGACATACCCTTTCGCGCGCGGCGTATCATTCGCGCCCATTCACTCAAAGTGTGGGCATGTAGGGCGCGCAGCGCTGGGGCGCGGCGCCGCGCGGCCTGCGCTCGCAGCAGCAGACTGCGTGAGCCGCTGCGCAGCGTACGCACAGTACCTTCGGCATGCCACAAAGAGCTGGCCGCTACAACATGTCCTTGCATGCCCTACCCGTGACCGCCGTGGACTGCCGCTACGCACAGGCCCAGGCGCGCGGCAACGGCAGGGCGCCGCGACAGCGCCTCGGCGCAACCCCGCCGTCCCCAGCCCCCGCGCGCTTCGCATGTGGCAGCCCTCCCTGGTGCCCACCGCCTGCCGCCTGCCGATGGTGAGGCGCCTAGGGCTGCACGCAGCACGGGCACGGCGCCGCGACGTAGGCCGCGCCCCCAAACATGGCGTCGCCGCCGGCGCCCCCGCGCGCCGCACGCCGCCGCGCAATGCGCGCACGGATAACGTCCAGCGCCGCTGGCCGCGCCGCGCCGCCCTCGTCAGTGGGCTGCGGCAGCGGCGCCGGCCCGCCCTCATCCTCCTCCTCCTGCGCGGCCACCTCCGCGGCCATGACCGCCTGCAGGTGCGCCAGGCGCGGCACCAGCGGCCGCGGCGCCGCCGCGCTCGCGCCTGTCGCGCTCGCGCCCGCCGCGCTTGCGCCCGCCGCGGCAGCCGCGCCCGCCCCGGCCGCGCCCGCGCCGCGCGCCGCGCCGCCCGCCCCACCACAGGTCACCGCCGCGGCTGCGGGCGCCGCGCGCTCCGCCAAGCTCCCCATGGCAGCGTCGTCTCGCGGCGCCGCCGCGGCCGCGCACGCGCCTGCAGCAGGGCTCTGCTCGCGGCCGTGCGCGGCTGCGCCGGGCGCGGCGCGAGGCTGCTCAGAGCCCTGGCCGCCCTCCGCACCCTCCGAGCCCGAGCTCAGCATGTAGGACAACTGCAGGCTGGCCCCCCGCTGCACGCCCTGCTCCGGGCCCTGGCCCGACGGCGGCGCCTGCTGCGCGCCCCGCAGGTCCCCCATAGTGGGCGCGCGCCGCGCCCGAGCGCCCCGCGCCCAGCTCAGGTTGGGCGCGGAGGCGGTCAGCGTGGCGCGCTCGCGCGCAGATGCGGCTCCCCTGACGCTGGCGCGGGGGGCCGCCCCTGTGGGCCCCCGGGCTCCTGCTGCAGGCCCCGCGGGCGGCTGCACGGCGTTGCCCGCGGGGCCCGCAGGCGTCCCCCGATCACGGTGTGCTGCTGCGGGGGGCGCCGGCTCCGGCGCCGGCGCGGCGTGCGGCGACGCGCCGGCGGCCGGCGGCGCCGGCGGCAGCGGCGCCGCTGCGGCGCCGGGCGCCCCCTTGGGCAGCGCGCTGCTGGACGCCTCATCGACCGCCTGCACGCAGCGGCGCAGGCTCAGCGCGCGCCAGTGCTACCCTACCCTAACCCTATGTCGTTAGCAGTGCCTCAGGAGCATCGGGCAAAGCAGGCAAAGCAGACCTCAGCCGGTCACCGAAGGGCGTGTCGCGCGCGCCTGCTGCGCCGCGGCCTCAAGCGCGCCCGCTGAGCCCGCGAGCTGCGAGCCGAAGGAGAACGCCTGCGCGGACGGCGCGGGCAGCGCCCCCGCGCCGCCCGGCCCCGCGCCGCCCGGCCCGCTCAGCGCCGGCTCGGGGCCGGTCGCCTCGGCCGGCCGCCCCGCCGCCGCGTCCCGGCCGCTTGCGGCCGGCGCGGGCGGCGCGAGTTCCGGGGCCGGCGCGTCCGGCAGGCCGCCGGTCGGGGTCGCGGGCGCACTAACCCTAACCCAATCGGCGGCGGGGCTGGGCGCGGCCGCGGGCGCGTCGCGCAGCAGGTCCTCCAGCGGGCGGTGCAGGCCGGCCAGGCGCGACAGCGCCTCCAGCATCATGTT
>JAABUY010004514.1_pt1 | contig 14533 bp, 27 predicted proteins | sample 5560271 | NCBI WGS metagenome assembly JAABUY01 (sample SAMN10711886, study PRJNA513374) | rock metagenome | isolation source: Antarctica rocks | place: Antarctica: Victoria Land, University Valley
GCACGCGCGGGCGCATCATGGCGCCGGTGCTGCTCGCGCCGCTGGTGGCGGGCGAGCCGGGCCTGCGCCTGGTCGTGCAGTCGCACGACGGGCACCTGTACGCGATCAGCGGCGCGTCAGGCGCGCCACAAAGGTTCCCGCTTGCGCTCAGAGCAGCGCGCGCGAGGGGCGGCTGTGGTCCTTACGTGCCGCTCGCCATGCATCAAAAGGCTTAGTATGCATCTCAAGCACAGAGTGAACCGCGACTCCCTGCGCGCCCTGCCTGCCGCACAGATGCAGCGCAGCCATGCCCTACTTGCGCGCCGCACTTCGCGCGCATGCACCAGCGCGCAGCGCACCAGGCTGCGCAGGCAAGCCCTGGCCGGCATGCGTACGCGCCTGCGACGTGGGCATGCGTGGCATGTGACATGGGTATAGGGTAGATCCCTAACCCTACTATACCTCATCCTCTAGAGCTGCGAGGCGCTTCGCGCCAGGCTGCGCGGACACGGTAGATGTGGGCGAGACGGCGTACGCGGCGGTGTTGGCGGACGACCTGGACGGCGATGGGCGCACCGAGGTGGTGCTGGCCACCATGAACGGCGTGCTGTTCTGCTTCCAGGCGGCCGCGTCGCGCTTCCAGCCGCTGCACGCCTGGCCCGCGCAGGCGCGCGCGCGCGCCCCGGCCGCCCCCCGCCGCCGCTGGCCGCCCCCGCCGCGCGCGCCTGCGCGTTTGCCCGAAACTCTGCATGCCCGGCCCGCGCGGGTGCGCGCACCCGGCCTGCCCCCGCCCCACGTCCGCCCACGCTGGGCGCATGCAGGTGTGCCGGAACCTGCATGCCCGGCCCGTGCGTACGGCTCCCGTGTTGGCCGGCCCCTGCCCCCTTGCCCCTGCTGGGCGCTTGAGGGTGCGCCACCAGCCAGGCAGGGTGGCGCGAGCTGTGGCCGCATACCGGGCCTCGCATCCAGCCCCGCGCTTGCCTCGCGAGTCCCGGCCTGCGCAGGCGCAGCCACGGCGGGAGCCTGCCGACCGGGCGTGTGGCCTGGGGTGGGTTGTGCCCCTGCGCAGATCCATCCGAGTCCAGCCACATTTGGGGCGTGTGCACTCGCGCGCTTGACCGGCTGCAGGCATGCACGGCATGCCAGGAAGCGTGCTGCGCTGGTGCCTTTGATTAGGGTCGGCTCTCAGGCAGGTACTCGTCAGGGTCGGTTCTAGGGCAGGTACTCGTCCTCCACGCAACCTCGCCCTGGCGCCGCGCAGGTGCCAGCGCAGGGCGCGTTCACGGCGCGCGCGGGCTGGGAGGGCGTGGCCGCAACGGCCGATGCGCGCGCGCCGCGCGACGTGCGCGGGCAGACGCTGCCGGTGCGCTTCGAGGTGGTCGATCGCCGGCCGCCGCTGGTGCCGCCGGGCGGCGGCAACGACACGCGTGGGCCCTACCAGGTCGCCGTGATGCTGCAGGCGCGCCGGCGTGGCCTGCCAGCGTGGGCACGCAGGTTACGTCAGCCGGCCGTGCACTCTTTGCGGCCCCGTGCAAGCTTGGCGCGGTTCGGCAGGCGCATGGGCCTACGGCCCGGATGATTGCTGTGTACCACAGCTGTGGCTTGTGTGTCACATGCGCTGACTGTCTGTTGTCCTGCAAGCTCCCTTCCGCACGCGCGCCCGTGCGCCTCTCTGACATGCCCACAAGCCTGTTGCCATCACCATGCACTGCATCGCTGTGTCAAGTGCGGGCAGGCCAGGGAGTTATGCCACGGGCGGGCGAGCCAGGGGGTGATGCGGCTGCTGCGCACAGGGCGTGGGCGAGACTGAGATGAATGCAGGCGAGGCGCCGGTCATTGGCATGACGGACACCTACTACGCCCCTGGAACGTATCAGCTAGATGTGCGCCCCTGGGCATGCCCGCCCTGGTGGTCTGCACCATGTCGTGGACTGTGTTATGTCCTCCCTCTGTTTGAAGAGCAAGCGGTGGCAACTGAGCTTAAATAATAGCACTTTGGTCAATTTTCAGTGGGCTCCGCAAATTGACCGCTGCCTTGAGAACCTAGGGAGGCCTGTCTTCCTCGCTTTCTGGCTTTCGTCCTAACGTTTAGCATGCACATACATGCCAATGGCATCATGCCATGACATTGTCTTTGATGGGTACAACACAAGGCCGGGGGCTTGGCTGGGTTGAGACTACCCACCCACTCCTCCTGTGTGGCTTCGGGCTGAAGCGCGGGCCCGCCGCGCGCAGCTGCCCTGCCCGCGCACGCGCACGACCGCGACGGTGCACCTGCGCATGCGCGACGGCCAGGGCCAGGTGTTCGAGGACAGCTTTGCGCTCTCGTTCCACGTGCACTACGGCCGCCTGCTCAAGTGGCTCGTGGCCGCGCCGTTTGCCGCGTGCGCCGCGGCGCTGCTCGCCACCGCGCTCGCGGACGGCGGCCGGCCGGCGCTGCCCTCCTTCCAGCGCCTGGGCATGGTGTCGCCGTGATCCTGCGTGATTGGCGCGCCGCGCGGCCTGCTGGAGGCAGAGCTGTCGCCACGGCTTGCCCCGCTTGGAAGCTGCCTGGTGTGCAGCTTCGGGGCGGCCTGGTGCTGCGTGGTGCCTGGCGTCTGGGTAGGGCTGCCGTCCTTCTTGCGTCCGTGCATAAGGTGTGTCGCCCTGGAGCGCGGTGGAGCGTGGTGCGCTTACGCGGCGGACGGTCAGCGTGCCTCTCCTCCCAGCGCCTGGGCATTGATGTGTTCACGGGTGCATTGTCATAGAAAAGCTGCAGCGGGGCGCCTCGCTACAGACTGCGTGGTGCGGCTCTGCCGCAAGACGTTGTGTAATGATGTTTGTATGAACTTGGAGCGTCTATGAACTGCTGGAGCACAAAAGATAGCCGTGGCTGTGTTTACAAAACTGTACTTCGAATGAAAGGTCAGGAGGCCACGATGCTAAAGCGCAACCCCCCTTCAGTGTGCTCGCACTCGGCCCCGCGCTACTGCATTGTTTTCAATTGACAACCTCCGGAACAAGCAAAGAAACCAGCTGAAAACCAAGTTATAGTTAACTTCCAGCAATATGGCGACCGCAATGCTGTCCAGCTCCAGCCTGGTCCGTTCGTCTGTGCGGCCCATGCAGGCGCCGAGGAGGGCGTCAGTGACTGGCCTGCGCCGGTCCCTGGTCGTCGTGCGGGCAGAGGTGCGAACAAGGGACGTTTATGTGACATTTTGTGCAAGCCCAAAAGTTTCGTGCAATGCACATGTGCTGCATGCAGATGTGCTGGGAGGCGGACAGGAAGCTAAATAGGTTGCTAGCTAGTGGAGCTGTGACATTGACAGTGGTGCCAGCACGCTTGATTGACTGAAGCCAGCGCGCTTGCGTGCAGACTGACAGATGCAGTGTTTGTGCACCTTGAAGGGGTTCATATCCTGTAGTGCCCCAGCTCTTCTTTGTGGATGTGGCGAGCCTAGCGAGCCAGCAACCGCTGAACAGCACGCATGAATGTGCATACACGCACGATGCTCCGCTCTCTTGGAGGCTGTGGTACATTGCTTGCAAGGTGCCTGACGTTGTACCTGAATAGCTTTAACTGCACGTGCAGGTGAAGCAGGACCAGGACCAGTCGATGGTCACCCCCAACACTGACCGCTCAAAGATTGGCAACATCGAGGCAGGCAACATCAGCAACGAGAACGCAGAGCGCCGCGCAGACATGAGTGGCAAGCCCTCGTTCCCGGAGGCGCAGGCCTTTGACGGGCCCGCGCCCGAGACGATCAACAGCCGCCTGGTGCGCACTTGTGTGGCGTTTAGTAGACACTCAAACACTGGTTGTCTGTTTTGGTCTTTTTGCTTGTGCACATCTTTGCATTGTCTTGGAATAGCGCAGGCTTATAGTGGTGCCTGCATGTGTGGTTCATTCCAGTCCCACTGTTGTTACACTTTTGTTGTATTGTGGGCCTGCTAGTTGCGCTGACGTCCGAGGACCACCTTGACGAAGGTGTGCATGAAGCTTCCCAAACAGTAGGCCACCTGGGGACACAGGCTATGATCGGCGTGACCTCGTGCCTGGCGGCGGAGTTCGCGCGCGGCGTCGGCCTGAAGGAGCAGGTCGGCGAGGCGCCGGCGTCCATCCTGGCGGTGTTTGTGCTCATCAGCCTGGCGTCGTACGTGCCCATCTTCCGCGGCTACACGCGGAAGGAGGACTTCAGCAACGGGCCCTTCACCCCGAAGTCCGAGAACTGGAACGGCCGGTGCGCGCTCCACTGCTTGCTGCGCACAAGGTGGTTGCATGTCTCAGGTGCGGTGCTGCTCTAGGCGTGCTGAAGTGGTTTGTGGTCAGGAGACGTACAAGCCAATGTGCACTGGAACTGTTTTAAATGCACAAGCCAATGTGAACTGATTGTCAATGAAGTGACTTAGGATGCAAAGTTCACAAGTGTCACAATGTGTTGCTCACATCGTGTTTTGTCTGATGGACAGGCTGGCTATGATCGGCTTCGCTGGCATCCTCGTAACTGAGGCGCTGTCTGGCAAGACCATCCCCGAGACCTACGGCCTGCCCCACGGCACCATCACCGCGCCGGCCGTGGGCCTGCTCAACATGGCTATGGGTTTCCTGCACATGTGAGCAGCAGTGTGGGTGAGTAGTGCAGGAGCAAGTGAAGTGTGTGCGAGTAACTGTGGGTTTGTGTCACCACGCTTGTGAAATACTCGTGATGATGACGCTGTAACAGACATGGCGACTTGAGCTTATCCGCAACGTCAAATTCACATTCTTTTTACGAGCTAACTCTGACTTTATGCCAGCCTGTGTCACTCCAGGCTGGACGAATCTCGTGCTCCAGCTGATACATTTTATATAAATGCGAAAACAGAGATCCTGTAGATGTATGATCTATTGTGTTGTTTCATCTCTGTTTACACTCCTCATGATGCACCAAGTGATTGTCTCCTGACACCAGACGTGCACTGGTAATCACATCCCCACTCTGCAGCTGCTGCACCACCTCCGCACCCTATGCCCAGCGCAAACAGCACTCGTGAATGATCTGCAGATCTTTGACTGCACTAATACAAAAAGCACAGGAACAGCAAAGTCATGCGTCTGCGGATATCCGCAAATGACAACCCCTGGACCTCATGAATGGATGAAACGTTTGCATGCGCGGTGCCACCCAAGCTACCATAGCACTGTGATGTGACAAATCATGCGATAGGCACCGCAATCGCAGGTCACCTTTGTCGAATGAGCGCGCCTCAAGACGCATGGCGCATGCCTGTGCGAGGGCGCGCACCGCCGTGACATACCCAAACACGCCAAACTGGCCCTCGTCGAAGGCCAGGCCGGACAGGCCCGCCTGCTCCCGACTGAATTTGTAGATGAAAAATTCATCCGCGGCCATGTAGCCATCCTGTGCAGGATAGGGTTACGACACCCACCCACACAAAACCATGCGGGGCTGGCAGCGCAAGCACGAGGCAGCCGCTCTCCAGACTGAGCTTGGCGAGCGCGAGCATGATCGAGACGGTGGGTGACAGGCGCGCCCTGCAGCCATGGTCTGCGGCTGGAGCGCACCATGAAGCCACAGGAAGGGCGTACACAATCTTCCAGCAGATCAGGAGCAGCACGCAGATGGCCCTCAGACTGCTGTTACCAGGCCAGCAGGTTGCGCATCCCAGTATTGACCTGAGGAGCTTGCCGCCATACCGTCTCACGCAGCGGACGCCCACCAAGGACGCCAGCACAAACCTGTATCACAGGCGCTCAGAACCGGTGGATCAGGAAGGAGCGGACAGCCCTGTGCGCACCAGCGCCGGCCCCGCGTCGGGCGGCAGGTGCGCCATGGCCAGCGCGCCGAAGATGGACAGCGGCAGCGCCGGCAGCTCGCCCGACGCGACGTCCACGGGCGTGCGGTACAGCGGGTCGAAGTCGCCCGCCGGCAGGATCTCCAGCGGCACCGCGCGCCCTGCGGCGCGCGCCCCTCACGCCCCCGCGACTGCTGCCCCACGCTCCACCCCTGACCCCCCCACGTCTGCTTCCTGCTCTGATAGCGAGAGGGTGCGGCCTCATGCATTTGGCTGCCAAGACGTCGCGCGAGCCTTGCACCAGTAAATGCAGGGACGGCCCAGGCGCTGGCGGTTCGGGCACTTTCACACACCTGGCGCCCGCCCGGCGCCCGCGAGCACAGACGCGTAGCTGGCGTTGACCGGCGTGCCGTCGTATAGCCCGGCGCGCACGTTCTCCGCAAAGTTGCCCGCTGTAACGGGCGCGGAGTAGCCGTCTAGCACCTGCGCCCCCGCGCGCCCGGGCGGCTGTTGCCGCCTGGCGCCCAACAGCGGAGGCTGCCGCAGGGCCGGGCGCCAGGCCGCTCCCCCAGCCGGCCACCTGCAGTCTGGTGACAAGCATAGGGACGCTGTCGCCGAGTGCGCATGCGCATGCGGGCAGCCGTCAGCACGGGGTGCGGGGCACTGCGCGCACGCCGACCCTGCATGTGCACAAGCTGTTCGTTCGTGATCCTAATGCAGCATCGGTCACCTCTCTGTCTATCAGGCCCGCGCGCGAACAGACATGCTGGAGGCTGGGGCGCAGAGGGTTCAGAGGCCCCAGAAGACCTTGCCAGTGTGCACACGCTCGCATGGCACGAAGCTCTCTGCCTCCGACACCCCTCGGGCGGGCCCGGGGGCGCGCCAGCTGCAGCCGCGCCGTGGCCGTCGGCCCGCCGCCATCCGCCGGCACGAACGCCAGCGAGCCGTCCGGGCGCTCCACGGTCAGCTCCACGACCGCGCGGCCTGCACGGAGCCGCGCCGCTGTTACAGACTGCGCCAAAACCCGTTCCCAAAGTGCCTCACTCCAGCCTAACGCCTGCCAGCAGGGCGCTTGGTGTGCAGCCCGCTTCATGCTTGCCCTGTAATATTCGCAGTCCGCCTGCACTTGCAAACTGCGCACCACGCAGAGACAGCAGGTGAGGCAGGGAGCCCCAGCAGGGCGTTGGGAGCGCCTGTAAGCGCGGGCATGCAGTTCAGGTCGCGCGGCACGCTGAACGGCAGCCCCGGCGCCTGCAGCAGCTCCAGCTCCGCCACGTTCCGCAGCACGCCCGCCGCGCGCACCGACACCTTGTCGGCATCCCTGCGCGCGCCGGCCGGGCTCTGCTGAGCGGGCCGCCGTCCTGCGCGCATGCGCTGCACTCTACAGGTCATAGAGCCGTCCAACGTGCGCCCGCAGAGCCGCAATGCAGCGCCCAACAGCACCCCGAGCTCATCACACCGTGCGGCCATTTGCGCGCCTGCTCGCGTACAGCCGTGACATTTTTATGACCCCTGCGCATGCACCTCTGATCCCAGCCATTGCTATTTGCATGCACACACAGAGGCAGGCAGCGCAGGCGCCGGCGCGCCTGGCATCGATGGCGGCGCTGACGCTGCGCAGGCCGCCCGCGATGTCGGCCACCAGGCGCGCCGCGGCCGGCTGCTGCTCCGCCGGCACGCCGAACAGCGCGCGGTCGCGCTGGCCGACCACGGCGGCCGCCGCGGCCACGTTGTCGGCCATGGCCTGCCAGGGCTTGCGCTGCGGAATGCGCAGCTGGAACGCCACGTCCTCCAGGCGGCCCTGCGCGGGGCCCCGGGCTAGGGCTTTGTCTGGGGTTTGTCGCCGAGCGCTTCTTCCTCACGCAGCGCGCCGTGCACACACTGCTCACGCCCGCTGGCGCGCGCCCGGGGGGTGGGTGCGGCCGCAAGCGGCGCCGGGCCAGCCTGCCGAGGCCTATGTTAGAGGCGGGTCTGATTGTGGGTGCGCGGCGCCGCGGCTGCCGCAGCCGCTTCGTCGGGCACCGGCTGCCGCGCGTGGTCAGCGGCGCTGCGCAGCAGGACGCCAGAATTCTGCGCAAGCCCCATGCATGGAATGCAAGAGGAGGAGTGCGCAGGGACCTCAAGCGGGGCCCGCCAAGGCTTGCGGTGTAAACATGGCTGGGCAGTGGCACGTGGGGAGCACTGCGTCTGCGTTGACAAGTCCGCACGAGGTGCACACAGCGCACGCTTAACAGAGGGAGCGAGTGCGGATGCAAGATCTGCGTGCCACGCCAGGCGGTCTGGCGCGCCTGCACGCTGCGCACGTCCTGGTTGAAAGCCGGGATGGCGCGCCGCAGCGCAGCGTCAGGGCTGCGCGCTCCATAGGCAGGGCTTTTTCAATAACCCTTGTCGCAGTGGACTGCGGGCAGGCTGCCCAGTGGGCTGCTCTTGCCCCATGGCAACCCTGCATGACGTCCTGCGAGCTGAAACAAGCTTATCAGCACACCCATCCTCCAAGCCCGCAGGGGTGCTATGCTGCAGCAGCACGCGCTAAGCAGGTATACAAAGGGGCTGCTGAGCATGCGGGGCCAGAGCATGCGCGGGGCTGCGGGGGGCGGGCCTCACCTGCGCGGGATGCGCGCGTTGGGCGAGTTGAGGACCGCAGCCGCGGGCCCCGGCGCCGCCACGCTAGCGCCCAACACCACCGCAGCCGCCAGTGCGGCCGCCACCATGCGCTGTAGCCCCTCCATGAAGCCCTGCCCAGACCCTGCCGAAGCCTCCTGACAGGAGCTCCGCACACCCGCACAGCCCCGACCCCAGCAAGAGCGAGGAATGAGCTCATCCGTCCGCTTGCCCCCCTCGTGTGCAGCGCTCGGAGCTGTGCCAGCGCTGTCTCCCGCCGCTGCATGCGCGCTCGCGCCGGCCGCACCGGCGCAGCGACCGCCGCGGCGGCCAGAGTCAGCACTCGCGGCAGCGAGCGGCGCTGCGCTGTCGGCGCGGCTGGCAAGGCGCGGCCGGCGAAGGGTAACCCCCGCAGCGCGCAACGGTTGAAAGGCGCGACTCAGCGGCCGGGCCGGGCGGAGCAGCGAGGACGCGCCGGCCGGGGCCAACGCAGGCGAGGCCATTCAGCCGCGCCCTGCTCCCACAGCGCGCGCACTCGGTGCCCCAGACGGCGCACGCTATGTGTCTTCCACAACCGCGTGACTTGTAGCACGCCGCGTGTTTGGACAGCACTTCTGTTCACTCACTGGCGGCACGCGCCTGCGTTTGAAATAGAGAAAAGGTGCACAGACACAGGGCAGAAAGCGCAGTCGGCGGGAGAGACCGGGCTTGTAGTCCGGGTCGGGGCCCGCGTCGCGAGAGCCTGTGTTGGTGTACGGCCCGCGTATGCCGGCCTGGCCTGACAGGGGCTTGTTCACGTTCGCCTGCGCAGCGCGGCTTGCGTCTCAGCTTCGTTGCTACCAGCAACGTAATGGCGCGGGCCTCGCATCCCAACTTTCAACTGTAGAGAAACGTCGGGACACTGAAGCCAGTGTGCGCGCCGTCGGCCCTTGGCGCGAGTAGTACAGCGGAAAAAGTGCACCGGCGGCGATGAGTGCGACAAGCCCTCCTGCTAGGTACGCGTTGTTGACACGGCGGGTCATTGCGCTTCCTAAAAAGCTAAAACAGTTAGTGCTTTTTGCTTACTCTGATTGCAGTTGCAGTTGCAACTGCAATTGCAATTGCCTCAACTAGCCAGAGCGTGTGCAAGCACCTGGGTCTGGAACTGGAAGGGCGCCATATCCAACTTGTGAGCTGCTGTTTGGTTACCGCTCTACTTTTGCAGCATACTGGGACGCTCGAGCTCATCCTCAATACTGACCCTAGTTGGGCGTTCCAAGGTCTGGCTCAGCCGAGAGCGGCCTTCCTTGTCTCAGCGCCTCTCTCTGTGCGAGCAGGTATGCTGCCCAGTGTGCTGGCAGTGCCCACACACTTCCTGGCCATGCAGGTGAGCACGCCGTGCGCTGCATGCGCTGGAGCGTGTGCAGGCTTGCCTGCTTAAGCACTCGCCGGGGCTGTACGGCTCTCTGGTGGACCCGGCCTCTGCACACCTGACGCTCTGCGTGATGACGCTGCCCGACGCCACAGTGGTGCCACCCCGGCGTTAGCTGGGCAACAAAGTGGCCACTCAGCTAGTGTCAGAGAGGAGGGTCCAACCTGCGCTCGGTGCAGGGGCACTGAGCTGCACCTGCACAGCTGTCACCGTGTGCGCTGCTAGATTGGCAGGGAAGAGAGTCGCACACGTGGACCGCATCTGCCGGAGGTGGTGGTGCGGCCGCAGGTGTCAGCTGCAGCTGCAGCGCTGGACGCCCTGAGCGAGCGCCGCCTTGCAGCGCCGACTGTGACGCTGGAGGGGCTCGAGACCTTCCGCGACCAGGTGCGCCGAACGTGAGCCTGTGCTTATGCTTGGTGCTGCCTGCTGTTTGCCTTGTTCGCTGTGCGCACCCCCGGAGTGCTATGAAGGTGTGATTCTCTTGCACCTGCACCTAGCAGTGCCCTGTGAGGCGGCGCATGGCCTGGCGCCGCTGCCTATGCCCAGTGCAACCAGAGCCCACCCAAAGTGGCAGCAGCCTGCGCGGCGGCGGCGGCGGCGCCGGCGGCAGCGGCAGCACTGTCACGCTGCGCGACCTCAAAGCTCCTGTCCAAGCTGCCCGGCGGCCACCCCACCTGCGCGCCCGGCCCACCCCCGCCCAGGTGCTCTTCCTGAGCGTGCGGGAGGATGGGGGCCTGGCGGCGCTGCGCGACGTGGCGGCCGCGGCGCGGGAGGCGATGGAGCGCGGCGGCCTGCAGGTCGGCGGCTTCGGCGGCGGCGGCGCGTTTGCGCTGCACGTGACCGTCGCCAAGCTCTCCAAGCTGCCGCGGCAAAGGGGGGGCATGCGACGCATCCAGCGCAAGGCATACGCGGCGTGCACGGGCATCAGCGGCGGCGCTGTGCCGCTGCCGACCGTCCAGCTGTGCCGCATGGGGGTGCCTCCCCCATCAGCGTGCACGCCGGTTCAATGTGCGCCAAGGTCAGCCAAGCACTCTGCACAATGGTGGTCCATGCAGGCTGGCGGCGCGAGCAGAAGGCGTAGGGTGCGTTTTGTACTGAGGCTGCTGTCACTTCTGAGCCTGCCAAGGCCAAGCAGAGATGCCCAGAGCAGCCATTCTTAATGATGCAGCTAGGTGTGCAGCTAGGCGTGCAGCCAGGCGTGCACCCCCGTGCGAATCGCATGTGCTCTTAGACACACCAACTTGCCTACCAGCCCATGCATGCGGGCTCCTGGACACAACAGCTCATTCGGTGACAGGCAAGGTGGCGGCCAGACGAGGTGCGGCGGCAGACTGCAACCTGCCGTTGCAGGTGCGCGGCCCCGCGCGCGCACCCTGCACAGCACTGACGCGTGCGCTCCTTGCCTGCAGGGCCGACCGGCCAGGGCCTACTACCATGTTGAGAGGGAGGTGCGGCTCGAGGGCCCAGGCGGCCAAGCCGCCTGACTGCTGGGCCAGCTGCTACAAGCTCGTCCCCGAGTTGGTGAGGAATGACTGTGAAGTGTATCGTAGAGAGAGTCCAGGCCATGAGCGAGCTTGGCAAGTGCGGCTTTTGAAAAGCGCATGCACTGCTTTTCCGGTCCAGACTATGTGCTGCACACCTTTTTTTTTTGGTACTCCTGTGTTGAGTATGTTGATTTACAGCCAGTGTCAGAGAGGAAGCAAATGATTGCAGGTGGCTGCAGCGTACCGGTGTGGGGACTTGTCATACACAGGTGTGCTCAGTGTACAAGTGCGCCCGCGTGTGAGCTAGAGTGCGGCATGCGTTTGCATGCCTGTTGCCTCGCCCTATGCCATACGGAAGCATGACAAGCTCATGACCATGCCTGTACAGACACGGGGCGCAGATGACAACACACTTGCAACAATGACCCACGGCTCAGCCTGCGACCGGTCATGCGGTACACCAAGCGGGCTTGAACATGCTACGAAGCGGCTCCTGAGACAATAAGGCGGAAATCATGATGATGGCACACTCAAAAGGGCGCGTTTGTGGCCACCGTCACAACTTTCAAAAAGCATATGGCAAGCAGTTTCAGAGCGCACAGCAGCTGTCTGCGGGCGCTGCACTGGCTGTCCATCAGCAGGCAGTCATGTCACGTCTGGCAAGCCCTCCTGCAAGGGCTGTGCCAACATGCGTGGCAAGCAACAGACCCGGCGCTGCGTGAGCACCCTCGACAGGCAGAGCTCCCCAGCGCAGCAGCAGGAGAGCTCGGCCTTCCGGCGCGCGTCAGCCAGCAGCCGCCGCGGCGGCCGCCGCCGCCTCTGCGTCGGCCAGGCGCGCGCCGGCGGCCTTGAAGCGCTCCTGCAGCTCGGCCTCGCGCTGCGCCTGCGCCGCCAGGCGCGCGGCCGCGGCCGCCTGGCGCGCGGCCAGCGCGCGCTCCTCGCGCTGCGCCAGCGCGCGGAAGCACTCCAGCTCCTGCGGCGCGGCGGGGTTAGGGTGATCGCCGGGACCGCGCGCCGGGCGGGCGCTGTTGGGTTCGCCGTCTGGGGCGGCGGCAGGTGAGGCAATATGTTGCCAACACAAGCATGCAGGCACGGCTGTGCAGGGGTGAGCCCCGGCCGGCCGACGCGGCCAGTGCCAAGCCTGAAGGCCGGCAAAGGTGCCCCTCGGTGGAGCGACTGCAACGGACTATGCCGCTGACAGCCCACTCGGCTGCGCAACGTGTCTGCCGTCCAGCGGCCCTCCCAGGCAGCGCGGGCGCCCGCGCGCGCACTTCAGATACAGGCACGACCAAACAGAGCGGGGGGTGGGGGGGGAGCGCGCGCGCCTGCTGCGCGGCGCGCTCGGCGGCCCAGGCGGCGTCGATGCCGGCGCGCAGCTTGGCCTCGCGCCCGGCGTAGCCGCCCGTCAGCAGGCCCAGGCGCTGCTCCAGGCGCGCGGCGCGCACGGCCTCCTTCTCCATCTCCTTGCGCGCGGCCTCGTACTCGCCCTGGATCGCGGCCAGGCGGTCCGAGTTCGTCGCGGATGCGCTGCGCGCGTACCGCCCCTGCGCGCGCGCGGCGCGCCGTCGGCCGTCGCCGCGCACGCTGGCGGCGCCCATGGCTGCGGCCTCCCCTCTGTCATGTCCGCGTGCCCGCGCTGTGTGGCGCCTGATACACCGCACATGCGAAGAAACCACAGACTCAAGGACTCGCCAAAGGTTAGGCGCGCGCTGAACAGGTGCAGCTACCTTGGAAAATATTGCCTGGCCGACGGGGAAACCAGGCACGCTGCCATCTCCGGCGAGCAATGCGCCGGCCCAAGGTGCGCGGCGGCGCGGCGCACGCCCGCGCGCCGGCGCGTAGCTCGGCCCGCCGTGCGCGTGCAGCGGCCGGCAGGAATATGAACCCTGCATTCCTAATGTCGCGCCTGCGCCGGCAGGAAGATGAACTCGCCCGCGACGGCCGCCCACGCCTCTGCGTACTCCTCGCCCGGCTTGTCAGCATGACCCATCGCCGCACGCACGGTTGCCGTCTCGGCCGCAACCGCCGCCGCCGCCGCCGCGAGCTCCCGCTCGTCAATCTGCTCGCGGCACAGGCGCGCATTTTCCAGCATGCAGCGTACCGAGGACCCGCCCACGCAGCCTCGGCTGCCAGCAGGCCGCCTAAATGAGGCGATGCTGTCAGGAAACGCAGCTCGCATCCAGGCAGCAACGCCGTCGTGCCGCTGCACAGCACAGGGTGCTTTGCATGCAGGGATGGGAGAGCGGACGCCGCACTCCTGCAGCGGAAGAAACGCAGCACGGCTGGGATGCGAACAAGTGGAGGGCAGCCGCGCCTGCTCCCAGCTGTCGTCAGCGGGCGCGGGGGCGTCGTCGCGCGGCCGCTTCTTCTTCCCCTTTTTCTCCTTCAGCGGGTACAGCGCGGCCTCGTGCGCCAGCAGCGCCGCCAGCTCCGCGGCCAGCGCCGCCTCGGTGGCGCTTACCATCCTTGCACTCCCAGAACGCCAGCTGTAAACCGGTGCGCCAGTGCAGCAGTGCAGTACTTGACCCAGCCCTCACATCTACCTCAGATTGCTGCTGCTGCGTTGGAGCTGACCTTGTAGTGACGAACCCAGCGGGCCTGCTGTGCCGAACTTGGCAATCGTGCCCGGCTCGCGCAGGCGCGCGAGGAGGCCGCGCTCAAGCGCCGCTCGCAGGCGCGCCGCCCGCCGCTCCATACCGCGGACTGCCGTGTCCATGGCTTGCCGTGTCCAGTCGTACCTTGTGCTATGCAAGCATGTCGCAGTGCGGCAGCTCACAGCGCTAGGGCATGCGGCTCCGGCATGCGCTGCGGTGTGAGTTGTGGTGGCGAGCTGCGCGCACATGTCAACAGCATTCGCGTCGGCGCGGCAGGACAGCAGGTAGTCGATCACCTTGAGGCTGCCGCGCGCTGCGGCAATGTGCAGCGCGGTGCGCCCGTCATAGTCCCTGCATGAGTCCGCTCAAGTCTGTCCGGGCCCATTCTAGCAGCAGGCTGGCGTGCGCCGCCACACAGCCTCTCACACCTGGCCTGCCGTGAGCCATGCAGGAAGAGGCCCATGCAGCCCAGCGCACACTATTGGCTGCACCCTCGCCGCTCACCTGCGTTGTGGGTACTTTGCTGCTGTGTTTGACGCCGCAATTGTGTACTTAAACGTTTTGCCGCAAAGCAAGACGGTGGCCAGGTCGGAGCATGCCGGGCATTGGGGTCGACGCCGCTGTCGAGCAGGCGCATGAGCATGCGCATGTCGCCGGCGACTGCGGCGGCGCACAGCGGCCGCGACGCG
>JAABUY010004518.1_pt1 | contig 14527 bp, 16 predicted proteins | sample 5560271 | NCBI WGS metagenome assembly JAABUY01 (sample SAMN10711886, study PRJNA513374) | rock metagenome | isolation source: Antarctica rocks | place: Antarctica: Victoria Land, University Valley
GCGGCCGAACACCGTCGCCCACTCCAGCATCGCGCCATCGGCCACCATGGCGTCGAACCCGGCCTGGCTGCGGAACAAGTAGTGGACGCCATCTTGCTCGCCGGGGCGCGGCGGGCGCGTGGTGGCGCTGACGGACAGCGAAAGCTCCGGTTCGGTCGCCAGCAGGGCGCGGGTGATGGTGCTCTTGCCGGCGCCCGAGGGTGCGGCCACCACCAGGCAGACGCCGCGCCGACGCACCCTACTCAACGTTTTGCACCTGTTCGCGCATCTGCTCGATCACCGCCTTTAGCCGCAGCCCGGTTGCTGTCAGCGGGACCGACGCGGACTTGCTGCACAGCGTGTTCACCTCGCGCACGAACTCCTGCACCAGGAAGTCGAATTTGCGGCCAATGCCCGCCGCCTCGCCGAGCAGGGCGCGGGCGGCCTCGATATGGCTCGACAGCCGGTCCAGCTCCTCCCGCACGTCCGAGCGGCTGGCGAGCAGGGCCACCTCCTGCGCGATCCGTTCCTCCGGCAGGCCCGGCTGGTCGCGGAGCAGCGCCGCCAGGCTCTCCATCATGCGGGCGCGCTGCAGGGCGGGCTGGTCGGCCGCCTCCGCTGCGGCACTGTCGCGCAGGGCGGCAACCTCGCCCAACAGTTTCGCCAACCGCGCGCCCTCCGACTGGCGCGACGCCGCCAATGCCGCCAGGGCCGCGCTGTATCCGGCGCGGACGACGGCCAGTTGCGCCGCGGTCACGCCGTCGTCCATGCCGGCAGCGGGCCGCAGCACGCCGGGGAGCGCCAGCAACGCCTCCGCACGCGGCGCGGGCGCTCCGGGAATGCGGGCCGCAAGGTCGAGGGCGCGGCGCAACACCTCGTCCAGGGCAGCCGGGTCGACGGCCACAGCCGCTCGGGCACGGTCGTCGCGCTTGGCGGCAAGGTTGGCACTCACGTTGCCCCGGCGCAAAACACGGCCGGCCTCCTCGCGCAGCGCCGGCTCCATCGCCTCGAACCCCAGCGGCAGGCGCAGCTTGAGGTCGATGCCGCGGCCGTTCACGCTGCGCAGCTCCCAAGCCCAGGCCAGCCCGCCCTCTATGCCCTCAGTCCGCGCGAAGCCAGTCATGGACGCCAAGCCGAGGGACGCCAAACCGGGGAACGCCAAGCTGGGAGTCGGCTGGGACATGCGCGGCGTCCTAGCGCCCTGCCGGCACGGGAGGCGCCGCCTGCCGGGCGCGCTCGACCCCGCGCCAGTGGGCGACGTTGCGGTTGTGCTCCTCCGCGGTCCTCGCGAACACATGGCCGCCCGTCCCGTCGGCCACGAAGAACAGGTCGTCCGTGGCCGCCGGCTGCATCACCGCCTTGAGCGAGGCGAGGCCGGGCATGCTGATCGGCCCCGGTGGCAGCCCAGCAATGCGGTAGGTGTTGTAAGGGTCGGGCCGCTCCAGCTCGGCCCTCGTCAGCCCGTGCTCCAGCACGCCGGAGCCGCCGCTCGCGCCATAGACCACGGTCGGGTCGGATTGCAGCCTCATGTGGCGGCGCAGCCGGTTCAGGAACACCGCCGCGATGCGCGGGCGCTCCTCCGGCTTGGCCGTCTCCCGCTCGACGATGCTGGCGAGGACCAGGGCGTCGTGCGGGGTGTCCAGCGGCACGGCCGGGCTGCGGACGGCCCAGTTGCGCTCCAGCGCATGGTCCATCGCGACGCGGCCACGCTCGACGAGGGTGGCGCGCGGGGTGCCGCGCTCATAGGAGTAGGTTTCTGGCAGCAGATGGCCCTCCTCGGGTACGGCCGTGCCGCCCTCCAGCGCCGGGGCGCGGTCGAGCAGCGTGGCCACCTGCGTGGCCGTCAGCCCCTCGGGAATGGTCAGGCGGTGCTGCACCGGGCGGGCGGTGCGGAGCACCTCAAGCACCTGGCGCAGGCTGGCCGCGGCGGGGAACTCCAGCTCGCCGGCGCGGATGGCGCCCTGGCCCCGCGTGACGATGGCGGCGGCGCGCAGGGCGAACGCGCTGCTTACGACGCCCTCCTGCGCGAGCACGTCAGCAACTTGGTCAAGGCCGCCACGGGGCACGAGCACGGCATTGGCCACCGCCAGCGGGCCGGGTGCGTCGTAGGCGCTGATCGAGTAGAACGCGGCTCCACCCAGCAGTGCCAGCAGCAGCACGGCAATTGCTAGGACTGCGCGCATTGCATGTCGCCCGCGTCAGGCAGCCCGCTTGAACAGGATGCTGGCGTTGGTGCCGCCAAAGCCGAAGCTGTTGGACAGCGCCACGTCCACCCGGCGCTCCTGCGCCACCAGCGGCACCCGGTCGATCACGCTCGCCCGGCTTGGGTTTTCGAGGTTGAGCGTTGGCGGCACGACGCTGTCGCGGATGGCCAGCAACGAAAAGATCGCCTCGATCGCCCCGGCCGCGCCCAACAGGTGCCCGGTGGCGGATTTGGTCGACGACATCGCCAGGCCCTTTGCGTCGTCGCCGAAAAACCGCTCCACCGCTTCCAGCTCCAGGTCGTCGCCGAGCGGGGTGCTCGTGCCGTGAGCGTTCACATACTGCACGTCGCCGGGCTGGGCGCCCCCGTTGCGGAAGGCGGCCCTCATGGCGCGGTAGGCGCCTTCGTGCCCTTCGGCGGGCGCGGTGATATGGTGGGCGTCGCCGGACATGCCGTAGCCGCCGACCTCGCCATAGATTTTTGCGCCACGGGCTTTGGCGTGCTCCAGCTCCTCAAGCACCACGATGCCCGCGCCCTCGCCCATGACGAAGCCGTCGCGGTCACGGTCCCAAGGACGGGACGCGGCGGCGGGCCGGTCGTTGAAACCGGTGGACAGCGCCCGGCTGGCGCAGAACCCGGCCATGCCGAGCTCGTTGACGGCGCCCTCCGCCCCTCCGGCCACCATGACGTCCGCGTCGCCGAGCGTGATCAGCCGGGCGGCGTCGCCGATGGCATGCACCCCCGTCGCGCAGGCGGTGACAACGGAGTGGTTGGGACCCTTGAAGCCGTACTTGATCGAGACGTGGCCCGAAGCGAGGTTGATCAGTGCCGAGGGGATGAAAAACGGCGACAGGCGGCGGGACTTGCCCTGCGACACCAGCACCGACGCTTCGTAGATGGTGCCGAGCCCGCCGATGCCGGACCCGATCATCACGCCGGTGGCGCAGCGGGCGTCCTCGTCGCCGGGAACCCAACCGCTGTCCTCCACCGCCTCGGTCGCCGCGACGAGGGCGAGATGGATGAACCGGTCCATCTTCTTCTGGTCCTTGACCGGAATCCACTCGCTGATGTCGAGCTTGCCCTCGGACCGGGTGCCGACCGGAACTTGCCCGGCGATCTTGGCGGTCAACTCGGCGGTGTCGAAGGACCGTATGGCGTTGATGCCGCTCTCGCTTTCGATCAAGCGCTTCCACACCCGCTCGACCCCCAGGCCCAGCGGGCAGGCGATGCCCATGCCTGTCACGACCACCCGCCGCGCCGCCATGTCAGCCGTACCCACTCAGCGTCGCAGGTTCAAGCCGCCTTCTGCTTCTCGATGAAGTCGATCGCGTCCTTGACCGTGCTGATCTTCTCGGCCGCGTCCTCGGGGATCTCGACGCTGAACGCCTCCTCGAAGGCCATCACCAGCTCGACCGTATCGAGGCTGTCGGCGCCCAGGTCGTCGATGAACGACGCCTCCGGGGTCACTTTCGCCTCTTCGACGCCGAGGTGCTCAACCACGATCTTCTTAACCTTGTCGGCGATCTCGCTCATCTTCTCAGTTCCTGTCGTCTGTCTGGCGTCGTTCTGAAGTCTACGCGGGACAGGCCGGCCTGTTCCCGCACGATTGCCCTGTATGAAGCCTCGGGGCGCTTAGCATGGTTTCCGGTTGGCCGCCAAGGCGAGCGCACTGAGGGCGGGTTTGGGTGGGTCAGTTTCGCCCCGGTCCGCACTCGCCCTCTTGCGTGGGCGCGGCGGCTTTGGCAGCTTCTCCTTTTGAAGGTTTGTCTTCATCTGCCCAGACTTGGACTCCTGATCACGGGAGCCTGCTCCATAAAAGGCCTCGACAGCGCTTCGTTCAACAATGGCAGCAGCACTGTCGCCTTGATAGCGATCTCGGGCCACTCGGCGACGCCGCCTCGCCCTCCAACCAAGCTGCGGCCAACGCCGTGCTGGACGCATCCTGGCAGGTTCCTATGTGGAGTGGCGTCCTATATAGAACGTAACGAAAAGCGCAGCTAAAACCGCCGTGGCCAACAAGACCCGCTAAATCATCGCCATCCCGCCATTGACGTGCAGCGTCGCCCCCGTCACCCAGCCCGCCTCCTCGGACACCAAGTACAGCACCGCCGCCGCCACGTCCGCCGGCTGGCCCATGCGGCCCAGCGGGATCGCGCCGCTGAGCTTCGCCTTCTGCTCCGCGCTGAGCTTGTCGGTCATCGCCGTCTCGATGAACCCCGGCGCAACTAAGTTGACCGTGATGCCGCGGCTGCCAACCTCCTGCGCCAACGCTTTCGTCATGCCCGCCAGCCCGGCCTTCGCGGCGGCATAGTTGGCCTGCCCTGGGTTGCCGGTCGCGCCCACGATGCTGCTGATGCCCACGATCCGCCCGCTGCGCCGCCGCACCATGCCGCGCAGCGCCGCCCTGGCCAGCCGGAACGGCGCGCTCAGGTCCACGTCCAGCACCGTCTGCCAATCCTCGTCCTTCATGCGCAGCGCCAGCATGTCCCGCGTCAGCCCAGCATTGTTCACCAGGATGTCGAGCGGCCCGCACGCCGCCTCGGCCGCAGCGACCAGGGCGTCGGCAGCGGCGGGACCGCGCAGGTCGGCCGGGCAGGCGTGGGCGCCCCCGCCCAGCTCCGCCGCCAACGCATCCAACGCATCAACCCGCGTGCCGGACAGCGCGACCTTGGCACCCTGCGCATGCAGCAGGCGGGCAATGGCGGCGCCCAAGCCGCCCGACGCGCCGGTAATGAGCGCCGCCTTGCCGTCCAGGCGGAACACGCCGCTCACAGCCGCCTCAACATCGCTTCGATCTCCGCCGGCGTGCCCGCCGAGGCCGCCGCGCTGTCGGGGCTGATCCGCTTCACCAGGCCAGCGAGCACCTTGCCCGCGCCAAGTTCCAAAAAGCTGTCGACGCCCATCGCCGCGCAGGCCAGGACGCTCTCGCGCCAGCGCACGGTGCTCGTCACCTGCTGGACCAGCAGGCCGCGTATTTCGTTGGGATCGGTGGCCCGCTCGGCGGTCACGTTCGCCACCACGGGCACCTCGGGCGGGCACAGGGCCGTGTTGCCCAGGGCGTCCTGCATCACCTCGGCGGCCGGGGCCATCAGCGCGCAGTGGAACGGCGCCGACACCGGCAGCAGCATCGCCCGGCGCACCCCGCGCGCCTTCGCCAGCTCAAGGGCGCGCTCGACCGCCGCGCGGTGGCCCGAGATCACCACCTGACCGCCACCGTTGTCGTTGGCCGCTTCGACCACCTGGCGCTCCTCGGTTCCGTCCTCATGCGCCAGGACGGCGGCGTCGGCGCAGATGGCCTGCGCCTGCTCCAGCTCCGCGCCGAGCAGGGCCGCCATCGCGCCCTCCCCCGCCGCCACCGCCTCCTGCATGGCGAGGCCCCGGCGGCGGAGCAGCAGCGTCGCGTCGCTGAGCGTCAGGCTGCCCGCCGCCGCCAGCGCGCTGTACTCGCCCAGGCTGTGGCCGGCGACGAGCACCGCCTTGTCGGCCAGGCGGAACCCGCCCTCGTGCTCCAGCACGCGCAGCACGGCCATCGACATGGCCATCAGCGCCGGCTGGGTGTTCTCGGTCAGAGTGAGGGTTTCGGCCGGGCCCTCGAACATCAGCTTCGACAGCTTTTGCTTCAGCACCTCGTCCACCTCGCCGAACACCTCGCGGGCGGGAGCGAAGGCGGCGGCCAAGTCGCGGCCCATGCCGGTGGCTTGGCTGCCCTGGCCAGGAAAGATGAAGGCGTGGACCGGCATTTACTATTTCCTCACGAGTGGGGCGGTATTGCTTCCGCGCAGGGCCGTGTCAATTGCGGCGGCCGTGCTGGTGGCGGGGGACGCAAGCCAGCCATGTTGTTCTTGCCCCGCAAGTACCACGGGTTTTAACTGGCCTGTCGTTTGCAACGCATTCCCACAGCGTGTCTTTTCTGCAACGTGTCTTTCAAAGAGGTGCCTCCATGTGCCGCTTCCTCGCCTTCCAAGGCGAGCCAATCTTGATGGAGACCCTGGTGGCCGCGCCGTGCCACAGCCTGATCCATCAGTCGCTGCACGCGACCGAGGCGAAAAGTGAGACCAACGGCGACGGCTTCGGCGTCGGCTGGTACGGGGAGCGCGAGACGCCGGGCCTGTACCGCGAGGTGCGGCCCGCCTGGTCGGACGAGAACCTCTTGAGCATCGCGAGCCAGGTGCGGAGCCACCTGTTCTTTGCCCATGTGCGCGCGGCGACGGGCACGGCGACCAGCCGGGCCAACTGCCACCCCTTCGCGCACGGACGCTACTTGTTCATGCACAACGGCCAGATCGGCGGCTGGGACAAGGTGCGGCGCCGGGTCGAGGCGATGATCCCCGACGAGCTCTACGCCGCCCGTGCCGGCACGACGGACAGCGAGGCGATTTTCCTGGCCGCCATGGCGCGCGGGTTGGACCGGGACCCGGTGGGCGCCATGGTCGCGACCCTGCGGGATGTAAAGGCGCACATGCGCGCGGCGGGCGTCGACGAGCCGCTGCGCTTCACCGCGACGCTCACCGATGGGCATACGGTATGGGCGTTCCGCTGGGCCTGCGACGCGCGGCCGGCGACGCTCTACTACAAGGAGGGCATGGCCGGGCTGCTGCTGGTGTCCGAGCCGATCGACGGGGACCGCGGCTGCTGGCGCGAGGTCCCGCGCGGCGGCACGCTGATCGCGACGCCGGGCCAGCCGTTGCGCCTGGAGCGCATGGACGCCGACTTGGCGCTGATGGCCTGAACCCAGCCAGCCCGGTCCATCCAGGCCAGCGCGCCCATCGCGACCAGCCCGCCATGCACCAGAACGGCTCCGGCCGCGACATGCTCAAGCTGCCAGATGAGTCCCGCGCCCGCTGCCATGCCGGACACCGCCACGACGTAGCCCAACGCCGGCGCAACCCGCACCGGCTGGCGCATCCGCCATGCGGCGAGCGCCGCAGCGCCCACCGCCATCCCAGCCTTCACGACCGCCATGAAGCGCAGCAGCAGAGCCAGCTCCGGATCAGCCGCGCCGCCTCCGGTCATCAGGCCAAGCGCTGCGCCGCCGGTCAAGGCAGCCGCCAGGGCGGCGTTCCAATGGGTTTGGTGGGTCGAGACTGCTATATAGGACATGCTGCTCATAGAACTCCGCTTGCAATTCACTTGCAATCTAGGCGCAACGGCGTATACCCCGCCGCTTCCCTGCCGGGGTGGTGGCATCCGCCCCGGCTGTGCCCGTTTTGGGCCGACAACAGCCATAGGGGTGACAATGCCGCTATATGAATGTGTGCTGATCGCGCGCAACGACGTCACGCAACAGCAGGTTGAGACTGTTGCCGACAACATCACCACCGAGCTAGAGACCGACGGCGGCGCGGTCAAGAAGCGCGAGTACTGGGGCCTCCGCAGCCTGGCCTACCGGGTCAAGAAGAACCGCAAGGGCCACTACATGCTGCTCGGCCTCGATGCCAAGCCGGCGTTCATCACCGAGATGGAGCGCCTGCTGCGCCTCAACGAAGACGTGCTGCGCTTCATGACGATCCGTGTCGAGGAGATCGTCGAGGAGCCGAGCGCCATCCTGTCCCGCAAGTCCGACGACCGCGAGCGCGGCTTCCGCGGCCCGAAACCTGCCGGCCGGTTCGAGAGTGGCCGCAAGCGCGGCTTCGACGACCGCGAGGAGTATCGCGCCCGTTCCGACACCGATGGGTTCCGCCCCCCCGAGCTGGGCGAGGAGTAAGCCGCCATGTCCGACCGTCCAGACCGTTCCGACCGTAACTCGTCCGATGGCGACGACCGCCGCGGCGGTGGCGCGGGCGCCGCTGCCGGCGCTCGCCGCCCGTTCTACCGCCGCCGCAAGAGCTGCCCGTTCAGCGGCCCCAACGCGCCGAAGATCGACTACAAGGACGTCCGCCTGCTGTCCCGCTTCCTGAGCGAGCGCGGCAAGATCGTGCCGAGCCGCATCACCGCGGTGTCCGGCAAAAAGCAGCGTGAGCTGGCCAACGCCATCAAGCGCGCCCGCTTCCTGGCGCTGCTGCCCTACGTCGTGGCCTGAGGAGCAACCGTCATGGCAGTCGTGGAACTGATTCTGCTGCAACGGGTCGAAAAGCTCGGGCAGATGGGCGACGTGGTGAAGGTGAAGCCGGGGTTCGCCCGCAACTTCCTGCTGCCGCAAAAAAAGGCGCTCCGGGCCAACAAGGCCAACATGGCGCAGTTCGAGGGCCAGCGCGCCCAGCTTGAGGCGCAGAACCTGAAGCGCCGCGAGGAGGCCGAACGGCTGTCGGAGCGGATGGCCGGGCTGTCGGTCGTCATCGTGCGGCAGGCCGGCGAGAGCGGATCGTTGTACGGCTCGGTGTCGGCGCGCGACATCTCGGACGCCTGCACGGCGGCCGGGTTGACGACGAACCGCAACCAGGTGGTGCTCGAACAGCCGATCAAGTCGCTCGGCCTGGTCGGCGTGAAGCTCGTGTTGCACCCCGAGGTCGTCTTGCCGATCACCGTCAACGTGGCCCGCAGCCTTGAGGAGGCCGAGAAGCAGGCCCGCGGCGAGCAGGTCGGCCTGGCCGGCGAGGAGGATGTCGAGCCCGAGGAGGAGTTGGAGTTCGGCGCCGCCCTGGCCGAAGCCGGCGGCGACCGCGACCGAGGGTGAGCTTTATCTAACAGCCCCGGCCTGAAACACTCCGCCCTAGCTCGAAATATTCTGCACTGCGCCGGCGCCCCCTTAACTGGGGAACGCCGGCGCAGGTGTTTTGACGCCTGCCAAAACGGGGGGAGCATGGAGTGGATGACAATGCGGCCCATCCTCGACGGCCTAATCCGGCGCTTCCTGGTCGTCGGCAGCCTGTCCGTCCGCTATCCCGACGGCCAAACCTCGACGCACCACGGGCAGAACCCTGGCCCCAGCGTCGCGTTCCACGTCACCGACTGGCGAGCCGTCCGCCGCATGGTGTTGAACCCGGCGCTGGCATTCGGCGAAGCCTACATGGACGGCGCCATCGTCCCGGTCGGGTGCAGCATCTACGACGCGCTCGACCTGTTGCTGACCAACGTCGCGGCGGGCGGGCGGCAGCCGATCATGACCGTCCACCGGGTGTTGGGCATCGCCGTGAAGCGGTGGGCGCAGTTTAACCCCATCCGCCGTGCGGCACGCAACGCGGCGCACCACTACGACCTCAACGGCCGGCTCTATGCCCTGCTGCTGGACCACGACCGCCAGTACTCCTGCGCCTATTTCCCAACCGGGCAGGAGACGCTGGATGAGGCGCAAGCAGCCAAAAAGCGCCACATCGCCGCCAAGCTCTGCCTGCAGCCCGGCATGCACGTGTTGGACATCGGCTGCGGCTGGGGCGGCCTGGCGCTGACCTTGGCCCGCGACCACGGCGTCCGCGTCACCGGCATCACCTTGTCGCAAGAGCAGCTCGCCGCCGCACGCGGGCGCGCCGAGCAGGCAGGCCTCGCCGACCGGGTCCGTTTCGAGCTGCTGGACTACCGCGAGCTGCGTCCCGCCTACGACCGTATCGTCTCCGTCGGCATGTTCGAGCATGTCGGCGTCAGCCACTACCGACAGTTTTTCCAAGTCCTGCACCGATGCTTGGCGCCCGGCGGCATAGCATTGGTGCATTCGATCGGCCGCAGCCATGGCCCAGCCACCACCAACCCATGGCTCGCCAAGTACATCTTCCCCGGCGGCTACGCCCCCGCGCTGAGCGAGGTCATCCCTGCCGTCGAGCGCTCCGGCCTGATCGCGACCGACATCGAGGTGCTGCGCCTGCACTACGCCGAGACGCTGCGGCACTGGCGGCGCAACGCATCCGCAAAGCGCGACTCGATCACCGCGCTGTACGACGAGCGGTTTTGCCGCATGTTCGAATTCTATTTGTCCGGCGCCGAGCTGGCCTTCCGCCGCAAGGGCCACATGGTCTGGCAGATGCAGCTCGCGCGGCAGGTGGACGCGGTGCCGTTGGTCCGGGACTACATCTCTGACCGGGAACGACCCGTGGCACGAATATCACAAGCCGTGTGATCGCAAAGTTGTCCCCCTGATCCACAGATGTCCACAGGGCTGCGCCCTGCCCCGCCGCCTGTGGATGCACTAGCATGTCGCCGAATGAACAGCATCGACCCGCCGCTGCTTGGGCTCTCACAACGCTATCCCCCCTCCAACGAACGGGCGGAGATGGCGCTGCTCGGCGCGCTGCTGGCCAACAACAAGGCCTACGAGCGGATCAGCGAGTTCCTCGCGCCCGAGCATTTCATCAACCCTGTGCACGGCCGCATCTACCAGGCCATCGTGCGCCGGGTGGAGGCCGGGCAGCTTGCCGACGCGATTACGCTGAAAGCGGAGTTCGAGCACTCCGGCCTGCTGACCGACGTCGGCGGCACCCGATACTTCGCGGAGTTGCTGACAGCGATGGTCGGCATCATCAACGCGGGCGAGTACGGCAAGGCGGTGCACGACGCCTGGCTGCGGCGGCAACTGATCGAGGTTGGCGAGGTCGTCGTCAACAACGCCTTCGGTGCCGAGCCGGAGCTGGACGGCCGCGCGCAGATCGAGGCGGCGGAGAGCGCGTTGTTCGGCCTAGCGACGAAAGGGGCCAGCGACGGCGGCTTCGTCACCTTCGAGCGGGCGCTGACAGAGGCCATCTTGGGCGCCGAGCGGGCCTTCCGCCGGTCGGGGCACGTCAGCGGGCTGACCACGGGCCTGCGCGACCTCGACAAGAAGATCGGCGGGCTGCATACGTCCGACCTGATGATCCTGGCTGGGCGGCCCGGCATGGGCAAGTCGGCGCTCGCCACCAAGATCGCTTTCGGCGCCGCGCACGCCTTGATGCGGGAGGCGCGGGCGGAGGACCCGAACGGCGTTCCCAAAGGCTCGGTCGCCATATTCAGCCTGGAGATGAGCGCCGAGCAGTTGGCAACCCGGCTGCTGGCCGAGGAGGCGCGGGTCAGCGGCGACCGCATCCGGCGCGGCGAGATCGGCCAGCGCGACTTCGACCGCTTCGTGCAGGTCAGCCGCGAGATCGCTGGGCTGCCGCTGCATATCGACGACACCCCGGCGATCACGCTTTCGGCGCTGCGCACCCGCTGCCGCCGGCTGAAGCGCACCAAAGGGCTGAGCCTGGTGGTGGTCGACTACCTGCAACTGATGCGGCCCAGCGTCGGCACCAAGCCGGAGAGCCGGGTGCTGGAAATCAGCCAGATCACCCAGGGCCTGAAAGCTATCGCAAAGGAGCTTGCGGTGCCGGTGCTGGCACTGTCGCAGCTCTCTCGGGCGGTCGAGAGCCGGGAGGACAAACGGCCGCAGCTTTCCGACCTGCGGGAGAGCGGCACCATCGAGCAGGACGCCGATATGGTGCTATTTATCTATCGCGACGAGTACTACCTACAGCAACGTGAACCAAAAAAGATGGCGTTCGATGGCGATGACAAATATGAGGATGCACTTAAAAAGTATCAAAGCGACATGAATTCAGTACACAACAAAGCGGAAGTCTTGATAGAAAAGCAGCGGCACGGCCCGACGGGCAAGGTCGATCTCCTGTTCGAGGGAGAGTTCACCCGTTTCTCGGATATAGACCTGATCCACACGGGCGACGACTGACTTTGGAGGCCAGCGCCGGGGAGTCCAACACCGGCGCCGTGCTGGAGGTCGACCTCGACGCCATCGCCGACAACTGGCGCACGGTATGCCGCATACATCCTTGGGGACCGGTCGCTGTCGTCCTGAAGGCCAATGCCTATGGCCTGGGTGCGCCGGCCGTGGCGTCGCACCTGTTCGCCGCCGGGTGCCGGCACTTCTTCGTGGCGCAGCTCGACGAGGCACGGCCGCTCCGCCCCTTGTTGCCCGGCGCGATGCTGACGGCGCTGAATGGGCTGTGGCCCGGCGATGCCCCCGCCTATGCCGACGCCGGCGTCGCGCCGGTCCTGGGTTCCCTGTCCGAAGTCGAGGAATGGTCCGCTCACGCCCGCACCGCCGGCCGTGCCCTGCCGGCACTGCTGCATGTCGACACCGGGATGAACCGCCTGGGGCTGTCGCCCACAGAAGTCGACACGCTGGTGGCCGAGCCAGCCCGGCTGGACGGCGTCCGCCTGCTGTATGTGATGACGCACCTCGTCTCCGCCGAGTGTCCGGACGACCCGATCAATGCGTTGCAGCGGGACCGCTTCGCCCAGGCCGCCGCCCGGTTGCCGGCGGCGCCGCGCAGCCTGGCCAACTCGTCCGGGTGCTTCCTCGGGCCTAGCTTTGCGTCCGACCTCGCGCGGCCCGGCGCGGCGCTATATGGCGTCAACCCCACGCCAGGGCGGCCCAACCCGATGCGCGCAGCGGTGCGGCTGCGGGCGCGCATCCTGCAAGTGCGCGACGTGCCGCCGGGCGCCTGCGTCGGCTACAACGGTGTCTGGACCGCCAAACGCCCGAGCCGGATCGCAATAGTTTCCGTCGGTTACGCCGACGGCTACCCCCGCGCGCTCACCAACCGCGCCGCCGCGTGCTTTGACGGGCAGGCGATCCCGCTGGTAGGGCGTGTGTCCATGGACCTTTCGACCTTCGACATCACCGACGCGCCCGCCGCAGCGCCCGGCGGCTGGCTGGACCTCATCGGACCCGGCATCACCGTGGACGAGGTGGCGTGGCAGGCCGGCACCAATGGGTACGAGATCCTGACGCAACTTGGCACGCGCTACCGCCGGGTCTATCTGGGCGCATGATCGAACCATTGGATGCGGTCGCCGCCGTCGGGCGTGGCACGATCGGCGCCGTGCGCGCGACCGGAGCGGTGGCGCTGTTTGGCGCGCTGGGCCTGTCGCACTTGCTGCGCCCGCCGTTCTACGGCCGCATGTTCCTGCTGGCGTTCATCGACTTCAGCTATTTCAGCCTGCCCGTCGTGGCGCTGACCGCGGTGTTCTCCGGTGCGGTCATCGCGTTGCAGTCCTACACCGGCTTCTCCCGCTTCAGCGCCGAAAGTGCAATTCCGGGCGTCGTGGTGCTGTCGGTGGTGCGGGAGCTAGGGCCGGTGCTGGCCGGGCTGATGGTGGCGGGCCGGGTCGGCGCTGCGATGGCGGCTGAACTCGGAACGATGCGTGTCACTGACCAGATCGACGCCTTGGGCACGCTGTCGACCAATCCCATGAAATATCTCGTGGCGCCGCGGCTGCTGGCGGGCGTGCTCGCCCTGCCCTTGCTGGTCGCGGTCGCCGACGTGCTCGGCGTGGCCGGCGGCTTCCTGGTGAGCACCGTGAAGCTCGGGTTCAATCCGTCGTCCTATTTGGCCAACACGCTCACGATCCTCACGACCACCGATGTCGTCGCAGGCTTGGTGAAGGCAACAGTATTCGGCTTCCTGATCGCGCTGATGGGCTGCTACCACGGCTATAACAGCCGCGGCGGCGCGCAGGGCGTGGGGTCGGCGACCACCAGCGCCGTCGTGGCCGCCAGCATCCTGATCTTGGCGTTCGACTACGTGCTGACCGAACTGTTCTTCGCGCGATGACCGAACCCAAAATTTGCATCCGTGGCCTGACCAAAGCATTCGGCGACAAGACGGTGCTGGACGGCATCGACCTCGACGTGGAGGCCGGCACCTCCACCGTGGTGATCGGCGGCTCCGGCAGCGGCAAGTCCGTGCTGCTGAAGTGCATCCTCGGGCTGATCGAGCCTGACGCCGGCACCATCGCCATCGACGGCCAGGACGTGCTGCGCCTGCCGCGACTGGAGCGGGAGCGGGTCAACGCCCGCATCGGCATGCTGTTCCAGGCCGGGGCGCTGTTCGACAGCCTGGCGGTGTGGGAAAATGTCGCCTTCGGCCTGCTGGCCCAGCACAAGGCCACCCGTGCCGACGCCCGGCAGCGCGCCGGGGCGATCCTGGCGCAGGTGGGCCTCGACCCCAGCGTCGGCGACCTCTCGCCGGCTGAGCTGTCGGGCGGCATGCAGAAGCGCGTCGGCCTGGCACGCGCCATCGCGGGCCAGCCGGACATCCTGTTCTTCGACGAGCCGACGACGGGCCTCGACCCGATCATGGGCGCCGTGATCGACGGGCTGATCGTGGACTGCGTGAAGCGCCTGGGCAGCACGGCGATTGCCATCACCCACGACATGGCGAGCGCCACGCGCATCGGCGACCGCGCGGCGATGCTGTTCCGCGGCAAGCTGGTCTGGCAGGGTGCGGCGGCGGAGCTGCTGGACAGCGGCAACCCACTGGTGGACCAGTTCACCCACGGCCGGCGCGAAGGGCCGATCCATATGGAATTGCGGCGGTGATTTGGGGTATGGTGCCGGCATGAAACACTCGCAGATTATTGACACGGCGCGGGAAATCGTTGGTCGCCACGCGCTCCCGGATTTCGTCACGCGGTTTGAGGTGCGGCTAGGCGAGTTCGATGGCG
>JAABUY010004519.1_pt1 | contig 14527 bp, 17 predicted proteins | sample 5560271 | NCBI WGS metagenome assembly JAABUY01 (sample SAMN10711886, study PRJNA513374) | rock metagenome | isolation source: Antarctica rocks | place: Antarctica: Victoria Land, University Valley
TCGTCTGCGCGGGAGCATGCGCTCCGGGCTTCGCCCTCCGCCGCATGCTCCCGCAACACCTCAACCCGCCTCACCCTGGGGAATATTCAAACGCCGCAAAGTGGGGAATTTTCAGTTGACGATGACACACCGTTCCTATATGCCCAGTGGTCCAGTGCTTTACTGGTGAACTCGGTGCCGTTGTCCACAGTGATCGCCGCCGGCACACGCCGCTGCAACAGCACCTTGTCCAGGGCGATGGCCACCTTCTCGCCACGGAACGTGTTATCAGCCATCAGAGTCACACACGCGCGTGTACCTGGTCCACCAACGTCAGCACCCGGATCCAACGGCCACGGGTCTCTTAAACCGGAGAAACGATGAGGTCTCGCTCGATCAGGTAGAGAAGATCGGAATCTGAGTGGAGTTGCCTATGCGGTTACGGCTTGGGCTGCATAGCTCCAGCGGGCAGATTTGCCTCTCGCACCAATGCCTGGTGGAGGAGCATCTTCAAATAAGTCTGGTAGCGCAGCCCGCGCTGTTCGGCTTGCGCCTTGGCCAGTTCGATATCGGTCGAGTCGAGCCGGATCGTTGTTGTTGGAGTCTGACCACGCCGCATTACGGTTCCACGACCGAGCGACCCGTCCTGCGAAGCCTGCTCGAACGCTTTCAGCGTCTGGTCTTCATTCTTATCCCACCAGACCGCTTCTTCTTCTTCACTTTTGAAGTCAGGGATCTCTAGATTCGTCATCGGAGATGTCTTTCTGGCTGGCATGGAACTCTCTCGCCTTCTTGTTGGCGGGGTGTGCGGTCACCACTCTGATCTTCTCGCCTCGTACGGTTGCGATCACGAAGAGCACGCGGCCGGCGTCTGTTTCGCCAAGGTGAACGATGCGCTCTTCACCCTTCCGAAGTTGAACTTCCAAATCTAATGGGTCATTGGCTACTACTTGCTGGGCCTCATCCGGTGTGACGTGGTGGCGGGCAATATGGGCAATGTTAGCTTTATTCCAGTCAAACTGCATGGATTCGTCCTTGATTGATCGGCGGGTAGGCGAGGGTGTGTTGCAAGTATGCTTTTCATCGATTTCTCCTATGCGGGTGGTATGGACCGCTTGCGAATAATGTAGCTACGATGTAGGTACAAGTCAAATAGTCCCGGCTCAAGGCGTGCTATCAGTGTCGTTCTGCTAATCCTTTGGCCCACTTCTGTTCGAACTATGTGGGCACTCCAGACCGCGATCTGAGGCCTTTCAGCTTTTGATTGAGTTTTCGCCAGCCTGGAGATCCCGTTCGCCCGCTCATAGGCACATGCGCTGCGCATGGTGGACCAGCCACATGAGAGCAGTAGCGGCGAACTGCCCCCCTTTATCGGTTAGGAGCGGCAGCAGCACGGCCGACCGTGAGCAAGCAGACCGGCGCTCCGCTCTGTACCAAGCATCCGGTTAGCCTTCATCTCCTTGCGTATGATAAAGGACGTTATCGCATGTTGACGTGGTGTGCACTCACGAAACGGCATTGCACTGCGCACTGCTTTACGTAGAGCTCTGCTTGCACGACCGTTCCATGCAGGCAGTCCTGTGCGGACTTTCTGAAGTACATCCCCACCCGACGCTTCCCCATCTCTCTAAGAGAATTGAAACGGGAAGCAGCCGATGTCCGAGCACCACGACGCCCTTAAAGCTCACGAACCCCACGCGCTCCACGAAGAGCACGTCAGGGGACCTCACAATCCCAAAGAGATCAACCCAAAGATGACCTCCGACATCGCCTACTGGTCGAAAGAGTTTGGCGTCACCGGCGACCAACTCCACGAAGTTATCCGCAGCCATGGAACCCACGTCGAAAAGATCCGCGCCGCCCTCCACACTCACAAAGGTGCCTGAGGCTCTGTTTCGGCTCAACAGTGCTGAAGGGTTGGTCCTAAACGGTCGCCAGCCGTGGCACGCTGTCGTCAAAGAGTGGTTGACGAGTGGGCGGCACGGCTCCTCTTAGTTACTGGAGAGACTTTCGACCTTCTGTTGCCGCCGATCCGTCCAGAACTGCGCTGTAGGATTTGGAGATGGCGACCACTCTTCACGTCTGCAATCAAGCTCCGGATGGCAGCAGCCACCCGCGTCACATGACGATCAGCAACGCTGAACACTTCCCAGCCGTAGGTGACCTGATGGAGACCCCGGAGGGAAGGTTCGTAGTGAAAGAACGGATGTTCAGCTTTCCGCTTACAGGAGATTTGGACGTTCTACTTACGATTGCCCCTGCTTTCAAGTAGCTCCGGGCAACACAGCACCCACGGGAAAGCAGACGCGTAAACGTCTATTGTGCTCACCCCATTTGATGCCGCCGTTCGCTAAGCTAGGTGAGCTGCGGGCCGACAGTCCAGATTGATCCTGAGAATGGCGTTCAAAACCGCCCAATTTGGGCGGACCAACGAGGACAAGATTCGAGCCGGTTTTTCAAACTACACCTGGTCCAGCTCTCGCTCGTTTACGTCAATACCCTCATAATTCAGCAGGTGCTGCTGAACCGGTCTGGATGGATCGTCTGACCACCTACGATCTACGCTGGCTCACTCCATTGGTCTACAGCCGCGTCAATCCTTACGGCAGCTCAGTGTTCACAACGCCTCCGGTGAGGCCCAGATCAGCATTTGGGCGGAAGCAGGGAACCACCGCTCAGAAGCCGCGCGAGTGGGACGAATCGCAGTGGATCGATTAGGGCCCTCCTTCACCAGAGGAGCTTACGATGTCTGCAAAGACATTGACGATCGCGTTTTCACGCGCAGCGTGGAGATATAGGATGCTATTTCAGCAAGCAGAGGTTCCGCCGCTGTTCACGAGAGCACTCTCCGCTCAGCCATCGACAGCATGGGCATTGGAGTGTCGCTACTAACCTTCCGATGTCAATTTGCGGCCTTCATCAGGCTTATGGCCATCTGGTCGGTCGATCTCCTGCCGAAGCCCCGCTTTCTTACCTCGCAGAAGTCAACCATCAGGAATCGGGTCAGTTCGCTTCAAGATCCCGTTTTTTCAACGCGGTGAGTTTGGCAACTTGGCTTGGCCCACTTCGGCGGTTTGTTTTGGCCCACCCTCTGGGACGTTGATGGTGAAGGTGCTCGGTTCTGCTGGAGCGTAGCCCGAAGGGCGGAGCGGAAGCAGAACCGAACACCCAGGCTTACTCCTTCGTTTTCTTCCTCAAGGTTCTACGGAAGCGGTACGACTCCGAGCCGGTCTCGATGATGTGTGCCTGATCGGTGAGCCGATCGAGTACGGCCTTGCAGAGCCGGGCGTTGGTGAAGACCTGAGGCCACTCGGAGAAGGGCAGGTTGGTGGTCACGATAATGGCAGTCTTTTCGGCTCTCGGCGATCACCTGGAAGAGCAGTTCGGCGGCGACTTCGGCAAGGGGAACATAGCCGAGTTCATCGATGACGATCAGTTCCACGCGGGACCAGCGGGCCAGCATGCGGCTCAGGCTCTGTTGCCGCTGCGCTTCGACGAGCTGGTTGACCAGTGCCGCGGCGGTGGTGAAGCGCACTCGCCGACGCTGACGGAAGGCGGCGATGGCCAGGCCGGTGGCAAGATGGCTCTTGCCGGTGCCTGGGTCGCCGACAAGAAGGACTGGTTCAGCGCGTTCGAGATAGTCGCCTTCTGCCAGGGCACGGATGCGCGAGGCGGGGATGTGTGGGGACGGAGCGAAGTCGAACTCTTCGAGCGTCTTGATCCGAGGTAGATGCGCCTCCTTCATCCTCAGCTCAATCGAACGTCGTTCGCGATCTTCCATCTCTGCCTGAAGCAGAGCTTCGAGGTAGTAAAGGTGCGAGTGGTTGCGCTGAGCAGCTTCTTCAGCGAGCGAGGTGAACTGCGCTCCAACTGCGGCCAGCCGCAGCGCCTTGCAGCTCTGAGCGATGCTTGCGGTCTGAAGGCTCATGCCTGCACCGCCTGTAGGTTGTGGGAGAAGAGCTGGTCATACTCGATCATGGTCGGAAGCGGACGTTCGTACGCGGACAGGGCACCGATCTCAATCGCTTCCCCGATCGTGTGCTGCAACTGATCGGACATAAGGAGGTGACGGATCGCGGCGACGTCGCCGCAGCCCAGATGAAGTGCCCTTTCGACGGCTGTCGCAAGCTTCTCGTAGCCGAACTCCCGGCCCATGCGGATGAGCGTCACCATGGCACGGGTGCCGCTCTGCCGGCCCTGCCGCTCGGTCAACTGTTCCCAGATCCGGTCGTAACTCTCAGGCCAGCGGCCCTGGGTTCTCCACTGCGCCAGCGGTGTCGACCCACGCAAGGCGCCGGGCTTGCGATCCAGAACGTCGAGGTAATGTTCCAGATCGAAGATCTTCTGCAAACGGCCATAGCAACGCTCGTGGATCGCGATCCGGTGGCCATGATGCCGGAACTCCACCGACGTCGAGCAGACACGCGCTTCGACGATCGAGCCCGGCTTGATCGGTACGGAATAGAAGTTCGTCCGCACCTTCGCGCATCCCGTCTGGTCGACGCGCGGGAAGCTGACCTCGGTCAGGTCGAGTGCTTCGACGACCAGTGGCAGCAGGTGCTCCTTCTCGGCCAACAGCCTGATCCCGATCGTCTCGGTTCGGCCCGACACGATCCGGCGCTCATCGGCTCGGCAGTCCTCCAGCAGCTTCCGGTTCAAGGTCGCGAGATCAGCAACCACCGGCACAGGAACCCAGTGGTTGCGGCGGAAGTACCCTATCTCCCCTTCCACGCCGCCCTTCTCATGACCTTCGCCCGGCGTACAAAACTCGGCCTGATACTGCCAGTGCGAGCGGAACGCAATAAATCGCGCGGTCAGCTCTCGCCCCTGACCGCGCAGGATCTTCCTCACCGCGCTCGACAGGTTATCGTAACGGAGTCGCCGAAAGACGCCCTCGAAGTAAGCGAATGCCAACTCGTGAGCCTCGAGAAATGCCTGCTGCGTGGCACACGGATAAGCTCGGTGAAACGCCGCGCCGCTGGCCATCGAACGCATCGAGAAGACCTGCAGCTTGAGCCGTTCGCCGTCTACATCCGCATAGGCTTCATACCAGTCGACCTGTGCCTCCACGCCCCACCCATAACTCTGCGGAACAAAGACCTCATGTTCAACCAGACCCAGGGCGTGCTTGCGCCGCTCCACATACTGCCGAACCGTCCGCTCCGCCGGCGTGCATCCTGGAATCTCTGCAAGGATCCGCTCATAAATACGTCGCGCCGTGTGCCGCTGCTTCCGCGGAGCCTTGTGGTCCAACTCAAGAATCGACTCGATCAGCGCTGCCGCTGCGGCCATCTTCACCGCCGGACGTTCCGTCTTCTTCCTCCGTGCCGGAACTGCGCTCCGCACCGCCTCCCGAACCATGCGCCGATGCACGCCCAGCTTCCGCGCCACACCGATCACCGACCCAACTCCAAACTCGTACTCCCGGCGAATCTGCTCGTATAACTCCACCTTGGCTCTCCAGTCCAACTCGCCCTCCGTCCCTCAGCTCCGCTGAGAAATAGGGTAGAGTCCGCTCTGCCCAAGGGTGGGCCAACTTAAACCGCCAGAGTGGGCCAAATCAGAATGCCAAAATCACGCGGCTACGCATGGAGAAAGGGACAGTGGGACCAACTCTTTGTTGACCTTCAGGAGCAAGTTATCGAAGACATTGACTCCGGCTCGACAATTGAAGAGGTTGAACATTTCTTCGGGCCTGTTGGTTGTGATGGTTGTGATGGAAGAACCTGGAGTACCGGAGCTCAAAGAGTTCTTGGTGATTGATGGGCAACAGCGCATAACCACGGTCTATCTTCTGCTCGGAATCATCAGGGATCAGATTCAAACGAAGAAACACCTGTCGAGCGATGTGCCTTCCTACGTCAAAGAGCTGACCAACATCTCACGAACGACGTTGGAGGAAACGATGATTATCTAAAGTTGAAGGTCTTTTCTTCTAAGGAACCCCTGTACTGGTATGCAGCCTAGCTGACTACCCGAGCGGTGGCAGCGTTGGCGACATTTGCGTTCTACCGACGTTTCGCGGGTGACTTGAGGTGTCTACCGGCTGATTTCAGGCGCAGATCGGCGCCAGTGCGGCCAGGCGTTTGCGGTGGAGATAAAGATTCACGAGAGCGAAGCAGGCGCACAGCCGGTGATGATTCTTTGCCAGGCCGCGGTAGCGCACCTTGTCGAAGCCGAAGATGCGTTTCAGGATGCGGAAGGGATGTTCTACCTTCGCCCGCACGCTCGACTTACTTTGGTTCTTTGCCCGTTGTAACTCGTCCACGCCGGTCTTTATCTTGTCCTCCTACAGGTCATGTCCTGCGCCTTGGGAGCGGCCTCCCTGATCGCCTCCGTCTGACCCTGGTAGCCACCATCGCCCCAAACCTTGCGCTCCTCGCCATGTAACAACTCGGGCAGTACGCGTGAGTTCAACACGTTGGCAGCTATGGTCACCACCGAGTGCACGTTGGCAGCTATGGTCACCACCGAGTGGACCGTACCTTCTTTCGCATCGACGCTGATATGCGCCTTCAGACCGATTAGCTAATTCCTGGCTCTCCCTATTATACTAAAGTCATGTCTCCAGGCGCGATGTCTTTGTGAAATCGTCACTAGTGACGAGGGCCTTACTTCTCTGGCGTCGCGCAGTGGCTGGGTTGCTGAGGTCATTTTGGACGGAAAAATCAACAATCTACAAGGGCTCCGTGCTTACGCAGCTATAGCTGTGGTCGTTTACCACACGGGATATGTCTTCCCCCACATGCTTCAACTTGGGAAGTTTGGTGTTGACCTATTCTTTGTAATCAGTGGCTATATAATGGCGCGGATCTGCGAAACCAACACCCAGTTCTTTTTACGACGCCGTCTTATCCGAATAGTTCCGCCTTACTGGTTATGCACCATCTTGCTGTACATGTTTGCGCTTTACTGGCCGAAGCTTCTTTTGTCGACTCACCCTGGCCCAGCCGATTTGTTCAAGAGCCTGCTCTTTGTTCCATACTACAAAATGGGTCTTATTCGTCCGGTTCTCTATGTGGGCTGGAGCCTTAACTATGAGATACTTTTTTACCTGCTCGTAGCAGTAAGCATCTTTCTCCTGCCTAGACATCCTCTCTTGTTGACGGCAGCGTTCGTCTCAGCTGTTCACTTCATATGCCAGCCGCTCGTCGCGCGGGGAGCTATCCCCGACTGCTACTCAGATATACGCATGTTCGAGTTTCTGCTCGGCATAGCCGTCTACGAGATCGCGAGACGAGTACCCGAAACTATAGCCATTCGCCTTCGATTATTTTCTCTAGGTGCTCTGCTTACGTCGCTGGTTTGCGAGATTCTTCTGCAAGGCAGATTTCCGGGTGTGTTTCAGATGGAGTGGGTTTACATACAGCTCTTGTCTGCCTTTGTCGTCTTTTCAGCCAGTCTCCTCTCGCAGGGCGGGTGGGATTTGCGCATTGCCTGGATCGTTCTTATAGGCGACGCGAGCTACATCCTGTACCTGGTGCATGTGTATGTACTGAATTTGGCGGACCGAGTTCTTCGGCAGCGTTTCCATTGGCTACAAATAGATGAGTTCGCCGGATGTATCGCGGTTACCGCACTCAGTGTGGTAACTGCAATATTGATGCACCTGAAGCTGGAGAAGCCCTTAGTTGCTTACCTGAATGGGCACTTTGGTGGGCATCGGAGGACGCGAGAGTTCAGCCGAGTCCGAGTTCCTTCAAGAAAAGTTGCTCCTTAAGAGTGAGGCCGCATATCTGAGCTCGGTTCCGCGTCGGCTCTTGGTGCGCCTTCGACGTCGCTTGCATGTTCAGCTTCGATCGAGACCGCCGCAGGAATCACCCACAAGGACCATAGTGGGGACGCCCCGAGAATAGTCGCACAGTACGCAATCGAATACCCGATCCAACCCGGGTACGATCCGCGCACAAAGAAGGTCCCGCAGCCGAGAAGCATCCATCCCGAGAGTTTAAGCGGAGCGGATAGTGGTTGTCTCACAAGCAGCAGACAAAACACCCAAGCGAATGAGAAGAAAGCAAAGGGATAGAAGACCATCCCGTACCATCCGAAGCTAGTGTAAGAAGATTCCAAACCGGACGAGATAATGCTTTCGGTGTACCAACGATAGTGAACCACCGGCTCCCGCAAAAAGCTTAAGCGGGCCTTAAAGCTGGAGGGGAGAGCCAGCAGAACACCCTCAAGAACCCAGCCTCCCCCAAAGTCGTGAATTACGTGGCCAGGGTCACTCTCGGCCGCCGTGAAGGCGCCTGCCAGGCCAGACATAGCTTCCACACTGCGCTGATAGGTAACGCCGACCGAGAGCATGTTGGTTTCAGGATGCTCAAAGTTGTATTCGATCAACTGGAAGACGGAGGCTCCCGCAGTGGAGTTCTGCGCATCTCGGATCGCGCCAAGGAATAAGAATGCGAAGCCGAACAGGATCGCCCCGAGACCTGAAGCGATCACAGGAAAAGCGCGAAGGGGACGGTCCGCCCAGCCTCGGCTGTAATACATCGCTGAGATCAACGTGGTGACGTATAGAATGACGTGCATTCTTGAGAAACCCATTGAGATGGATAGGGTAACGAAGGCGCATGCGAGATCCCAAGAGGTAATGGGCGTCCTGCAGATGATCTTGAGTAGTAAGGGATAGATCCCGAATCCGAGAAGAGTCAGAAAGATCGTAGACCCGGGCTCCACGCCGGGTCTCGAAGCGGAAAGGAAGTTTGCAAGGCCCACAACAACAAAGATCAGCAAGGCCGCGAGCCCGCACAGGGTTAAGAAGAAAAATGGATAGAAGAAGCGAGGGGGCCTAAACTCGTAGGAAACAGGCGCGAGAGTTCCTGGCTTGTAGCCCTGCCAGAGACACACCAGAATGAGCGATAAAGCGCTTGCGCCGAGCAGGAACCAGAGCGCCTGGTGGAACCCCTCCTGAGTCATAAACGCGTACAGGTAGCTAACCCCTGGACGGCCAGTCAGGTCGGAGTCGATCTGAAACGCCTGGGCCACCACGAGCAGCACGAAGTAGATCGTCAGGATGAAGTACGGCAGCATACGCTTCCTGAGAGCTACCGCCAGGGTTGCGATATTTACAGCGAGAATGATCCAGGTCATCGTTGCCTTTGTCTCAAGTCACATTCAGCTACCAGACTAGCCAATCCCAAGGATCTCATGCCAGAACTGCTGCAACATAGGTTGCAAAGCCGATGGGGTGAAGAGCGCTGCACGCTCACGCCCCGCCGCAGCACGACGTTGTGTCACCGCAGACCCATCGAGTGCAGTCTCGATGGCTTGAGCCATGGCTTTGGGGTCCAGCGGGTCGAAATACACCGCACAATCTCCTGCAACTTCGGGTAACGAGGTCGCGTGGCTACTCGCTACGGGAATTCCACTCGCCATGGCTTCAAGAAGGGGAATACCGAATCCTTCAGCTAGCGAGGGGCAGACGAAGGCTGCGGCCCGTGAATAGGTATGTCGTAACGCCTCATCCTCTATGTAAGACAGCAGCTCTACCTTGTTCTCTAATCCATACTCCTTCGCGACCTCCAGAAACGATGTGTGAAAGCGAGGGTTGATGCCGGCAATCTTGAGAGTGAGCAAAGGAGCCTTCTTCGATACAGTCCCCATAGCTTCAATGAGCCGAGTGGTGTTTTTGCTCGGCGCTTCGCCAGCAATGGCAAACACATAGGGAGCTTTCAGATCAGGATGGGGCTGCAGGCTGAACCAGTCATTTTCAACGACATTGGGAATGACCACAATCTTTGATTCCGGTACTCCCAAAAGCGATACGATTCTGGATTTTGAGAACTCCGAACAGGTGACGATCAGGTGGCTAGATCGGGCAACACGTTTCGCCACGAATGCCCGGTACTTGCGGCCCAGATTCTGAATCGTGGACGGGGAAGCCCCAAGCTGCTCGTCAAGAAAGATTAGATCGTGAATGACCACGATGACTCGCCTTGAGAGACTCCAAAGCGGTCCCGTGTTATACGGGCACAATATGAAGTCAGTACCCGCGGCTCGGGCTTTATAGGGTAGAACAGCCTGCTCCCACAGGGGAAACCACTTCTGGTCGGAGGTGATGGTATGCAGGATACCGCGAGTAGGCCGCTTGGGAAGGAGCTCCCGGCGGTCTTCTGGCAGGCTCTGGATCAGCATCCTGGCATAGCGCGCCATGCCCCGCAATCTTCCGGTCACGTAGTAAGCGTCGATAGCGATTCTTTTCGTTCTCGAGGCTTTCATTCCGCTTCCTCCTGCAACGCGATCGCAGGCCCATGCCACTCGCTCCGCATTCGTAAGAACACGTAAGTTCCTGCAATCAGGCGAAGGAAGCCCGCGCTAAGTAGGTATGCGATCGTGGCCCCAAGGACCCCGTAATGCTTCGCGCCCCAGGTCACCGTAAGGATGGAGAAGGTGGCAATCACCACCCAAAGCAACGCAAACGGCTCAGTTTTATGAGCACGTAAATAGTATGACTCACATATGACCAAATGACTGAGTAGCACGGCCAACAGCAGAAGCGAGAAGATGGGGACGCCAACAACGCGAACTACCAGCTGAGGCCATTGATGCCCAAGAAACGCTATTCCAGCGATGACCGTTAGCTCAGCCAAGACAAGAATCAAAGTCGATTGCAACGTGACTCGCCAAAACTCCTCCTCCAGGGTTGCGATGCGCTGCATCGCGACCAGTGATCCGAACCGAGGAGCCTTGGTGTTCACCCAGGACTGTGCAAGTGACGCGAGTGACGTGCAGATCGTAAGCGACATCCCCATCTGGCCGGCGGCCACTGGCCCGGTATAGGCAAAGAGAATAGGGTTGAAAAACTGCACGATAAAGTAGGAACTCGCCCAACTGAGTGCTACACGCCACTGAAAAGGCCAAATCTCTACCCTCCAGCTGATGCCAAACTCTCCCACGTTATGGCGCCAGAGACGTAAAAGTAGTTCCCTGTGCACCCTGCCGACAAAGTACAAGGCGACGATGGCCTGGCCTGCAATCATCATGCCCGGCGCAAACAGGCCTTTGTGCAGAAGGAGACAACTCCATCCCAGGAGACTGCCCAGCAGAGCCTGCGGGAACCGTAGTTTGGCCACTTGCGCGACCCACCCACTTCCTTCCAGGAAGGACACCGCAGGGTCTACAACGAAAGCAAAGGTCGCCGCCACCACATCCAGACACCAGGGCCAAAACCAATGGATTTGTTCACCGGGCTTTGGATGTGAGTAAAAGAAATAGGTGCCGATAAACAGAAGACCTACGCCCATGACGATGCCAATTTTCGAATACCATCGCACGGTTTTCTGGAAGATCGAAGCTAAGCGGCTGTGCGCTACGGGATCTCCCTCGATCCCTTCCTTATCGAACTTCTTTAACCGAATCCGGTCGTGACTCGCGAGTTGAGAGATCACGTACGAAAAGCCGAGCTCAAAGACGATCTGAACCGCCACGAGGCTTGCGAAGGTATAAAAATATCCCTGCTCGGCTGGTGAAAGATGTCTGGAAATCAGGATAATGTTGACTGCTCCCGCGATCATGGACCAACTTCGCGCCAAAAGCGTAAAGGCAATGGTTCGATCCAGACCAATGTAGCGCGCGAGCTTCTTCACTTCTTTGTCTCTCCGGGTAGGCCTTGTGTTGGGAGCAAAGCTGCAACCGCGAACTCTGAACGAAAACGTGATACAAACTTAAATTGTTCTGTTGTAAATTAAAGCAGAGGCTACAGACACAATGAGCGCGGCCCCACCGCCTTTAATGGCGGCTTTAATCTGACTTGTCGGAATCATCAGGATGTCCTGATCCTGCATGGCTATGTCTGGAGCCTTACCCGTCAGAATTGCTTTCAGTGGAACGTTTACTACGATCTTCTGATCGCCACTCACGCGGATGATGTAAGCCTCTTTCGGCTCCGCTTGATAACCGACGCCACCGGCTATAGAGATCACATTCAGAACCGTTGTCGCACTGGAACCGTTTAGCGTGATCGCCCCCTGCGTATGTAGAGCACCGATGGTGTATACCGATCCTAGTTTTCCCACACGGATTTCGTCGCCGGCAAATACGGGGATACGACCGTAAGGTGAGCTATTTGCCTGCGGTCCAAGCGGAACTTCAACAGGCACCGAAAGTGAGCGACGCACCAGCGTGACTACAGAGCTTGCCGGCGCTCCCGCCGTACTTTCACCTGAAGTCCCGTTCAGTCCGCCGGCCATGCCTAGATAGTCAGAGATCGTCAGATTGCCGGTGGCAGGAAACACACCAGGGCGCGCCACGGCCCCTGATACAGTAATCACCGCGCTCGGCCGGCTGACCACGTTTACCGTGATGATCGGATCCTTGATCATTCCACCGTCGCGCAAGCTGGCGACCATACGCGCTTGAGCTTGCTGCACGTTGAGACCGCCGACCTGGAGTGGTCCAATCAGGGGAGCCACGATCGTTCCCTCTTTCGAAATGCGCTGTTGGAACTTGTAGAGCGGTAGCTCAAATGCATCGACCTCCAGCACATCGCCAGCCTGCAGGAGCATCTCCGGCGGTTCGGCATGAAGCAAACCCTCAAGCATCGTCCTGTCGATAAGGTGACTTGTCGTGCTGAGGGTTGACGCTTCCGGGCCTGTGTACTGGGCTTGGCAAGGACTCAGGCTGAGAGCGATTAAAAGAATATTCAGAACCTTAGACTTATTGGTCACGTACCCCTCCGTCGCGGCGCGAAAAAATTTCTGAACGCTGAACGAGATTGCTCGCGCTGTAGAATTCTCGAATCGTTCAGCAAGATTCCGACAGCAGGTAGATGGAGCGAAGAAACGAGCCCGACCATGCGCCTGGTATACGACCGCTTCGAGGTGCCGCTCCGCATCACAAGCAAAATCACGTCGGCGAACATGCCGAGGTTTAATGCCTCGGCAGCCCCCAGAAAGGGCGGGGCATCGAGTACGATGAACTTGAAGGAAGTCCTGCATGTTGCGAGCAACTCACGCATCGCATCCGCTCCGAGGAGACTGGCAGCAGGCATGGGTGCGATACCCCTGGGGAGCAGGCTTAGTTGAGCCACGTCTGCCGATTGGAGCAGCACCTGCTCTAGGGTATGCCTTTTGGTCAAAACATCTGTGAGACCACCGAGCGTTTGCTCGGGCTTAACTCCTGCAGCTCCCGAAAAGCCCTGCCCATAGAAGTCGCAATCCACGAGCAGCACATCACGACCGTACTGGGCAAGGACCGCGGCAAGATTGGCCGCGGTGACCGTGCGACCCTCGTAGGCAACCGCACTACTCACCATCATAACGCAGGCTCCTGCATCGGGTTGTGCCTGAATCACCGCGCTTCGCAACACTTCCATTGCATTCGCATAACCGGGGCTAAGATTGCGCAACGCGATCGGGGTGAAAGATTCATCTCCGTGCCGGCCGACGTGCGGAGCTACAGAAAGCACAGGAAGGTTCGCCGCCTTTTCCGCTTGTTCGGGAGTGGTGATATGAGTGTCAAAGACCTCGACGATGAGGGCTGCCAGCATACCGGCAACAAGACCCAGGAGCACGCCAGCCGTGAGGATAAACAGCGGACCGGGCGGAACGGGAACGGCGGGAACATCGGCATTGTCGACGACGTCTACTTCTCCTGCCTCCAACCCTGAAGTAATCTCAGCCTCGCGCAAGCGCTGCACCAGCGTGTCGTACAACGTACGGTGCGCGTTATAGTCGTTGACCAAACTGGAATACTCGACCATACTGCCCTGCGACTGGAAAACCTGATTCTTCTCCTGCTGCACTTGGGCCTTGGCCTGTTTCTCGTTTGTATCCGCTGCCTCATACGCGAGCCTTGCCTGGTTGGTAATTCTCGCCTGCTCGACGCGAACCTGACGCTCAAGCTCGTCCAGTTGAGCCTTCGCCTGTTGGACATCCGGGTAGTTCGGTCCGAACCGGGCGCTGAGGTTTGCGTAGGAGGCCGCAGCCGCGGCTAGCGTGCTGCGTAGAGTTTGCAACAGACTACCGGATCCTCCACCGGCGGTTTGGGTAAGAAGGTTTACCTCCCCTTCGATCAAGTTCGGATCAGATTCGCGCAGGAGCCGGTACTTGGACTCAGCGATAATCCGATCCAGGGTCGCCGAACTTGCGGCAGTGGTAAAGCTGCTTAGGGATTGTGCCGCCAGAAAGGCCGTGTCGTGAGGGTCAAGACCAATCACGCCGAGCTTGCCCTGTAGGACCACCAGGGCTCTCTGATCGTCAGAGACCTGTCTCCTCAAGTCTTCTAGCTGGCTGATCAACCACTTCGACACTCGCTGGGTGGATCGCAACCGCATGTCGAACAGGTAGGAAACATAGTCGTTAACTAGAGTGTTGACGATCTCCGCCGAAAGCACCGGCGAGCGAGTCGTGCAGGTGATCGTAATTATCTCGTCTTTCGGGGAGTGGTAAACCCTCAAGGCCGAACTCATGAGCTCCTTGAGCCTTTGTCGAGTCCGTGGATCGTCCAAGCTATAAGACTTCGGCTTCTCGCTGCCCCAGAGCGCCTTGTCGTGCACGAGATCGAGCTCTTTGGCCACCTGCATATGCAAACCATTGCTTTGCACAAT
>JAABUY010004524.1_pt1 | contig 14519 bp, 23 predicted proteins | sample 5560271 | NCBI WGS metagenome assembly JAABUY01 (sample SAMN10711886, study PRJNA513374) | rock metagenome | isolation source: Antarctica rocks | place: Antarctica: Victoria Land, University Valley
GCGACGTGAACGAGGCCATTGCAATCGTGGCCGTGCGCGGCCTGGCGGAGTAGGCCGCGGCCGCGCAGGCGGACGCAGGCGCGGGGGCAGTAACGGGGGAAGTGGGGCGCCGGTAGGGGGGATGCGGGAACAGCAAGATGTGCGCAAGGAAGCAAGTTGTGGGAACAGCCAGATGTGCGCTTGAGGGAAATGAATTACAAGCGCTGCTGGCTGAAACTTTCAGCCAGCACTGCCTGGCTGAAACTTTCAGCCAGCACTGCCTGGCTGAAACTTTCAGCCAGCACTGCCTGGAATGCATTTCCCTCAATTTGCAGGGAAATGAAGTACAAGTTGTCGAAGTGAGACTTCATTCTCGATGTGGTTTGCCTCCCTGGATCTGGGCAAGGGAAGGGACGCAGGGCCATGTGCATGAGAGCATGGCCATGTGCATGAGAGCATGATCTCATGTGCAAGGATAGCTACGTTGTGGTGTTGCAATTGCAGGTTCTGATGTTGCTGTTCCAGGTGTTGCAGGAAACCTGCAACACCTGGAACAAGCCCCGTTGTTGTTTACAACGGGGCTGCACACTAAACCCTGATACATGTGCTTCCTCACGTGCAGATTGAGCAACTCGTGATCTGCACTACCATTGTGCCATCAGGAGCACGTGGCATTTGTTGTATACTTGTGGCTTGTAAATGACTTGCTGTGCTGTACAGTGACTGTCCTGGCACAACCCTGCGCCAAGCTCAGCCCCCGAGTGCAAGTCCTCCTGTACGCCGCAGACTGGCAGCAGAGCTCCCCTGGGCGGTGTAGCCGGCAGCCCATGCGCTCCGGGCAGGGCGCGCCCACCATCCCACCCAGCGTGACGCGCATGGAGCATGCCATGCTCACCACCACAGCGCGCACCCATGGATGCACTGGCTTAGGTACCGGGTGGCGCAACCTGTCCAGCACGCAGAAGAGCGCATGACGTGAGGCAAGCAGCACCCTCATTGTAACGCTAGCTAGCGCAGGACACCAGGGAGGTAGATGCACAATACAGCAGATGTGCCTGCTGTGTTGCACTCTGAGCTATATTCTCCTTAAAACTGCTGCACCTAACTTATACTCTGTTCTTTGGGTGCGTTAGCGCGTTGCGCGCGCACAAGCGCCGCACCCTCAGCGGCGCACCTCGGCGCTCGCAGCGCAGGCTGCAAAGCTGAGTGCCGCATCAGAGCCTGCACATGCGCAGGACGCTGACAATGCCGCCTTTTACGTCGTTGCGCGTGGCATGCGAGTCGCCGTAGCGCACCAGCGCGGGACGCGAGCGCACGCGTCTCTCGCGGCTGTTGAGCTGGGCGAGGAGGACGCGCCGCCGCCCGCCGCGGATGGAGAGCTGCTGGAGCCCGACCAGGCTGGCGTGGAGATGGGCGGGGCAGGGGCAAACGTGGATGTGGCGCTCGCGCCTGCAGACCTCCTGAGCCTGATACCGTGCAGCAACGGCATGGTCACAGCGCCAAGCTCTCCGAGGCAACTCATTGGAGAGTTTGAGAGGGAGCTGCCTCTCTCTTGGACGAGGCAGCGCCAAGACCCTAGGCCTACTAGTGCAAAAATCAACGACGCCACAAGTGTGCAGAGCACCTTGGGCGGGAACGCAGGGCGGGCGCGCAAAGTCTGTGCTCCGCGCCTCGGAAGCAGTTCGCTGAGCACACAGCTTGCCAGGATTACGTAATCGCCAGCACTCTCGGCGCTTGCGCGGCCTCATCTGGCACGCCCGCCTGCACCTGGTGCGCCTGTCCTTGGCCCCAGGCTGCTGACCACACGGTGTCCTGCTCAGCACACATCACAAGGCAACAACTTTTGCAGAGCTCGCTGTTGATGGGCCAAGGAGGGCGCTGGCTGCGAGGACTACGTTGCACTCACTGTGGCTGAGCACGCCGGTACTCTGTTCCGCGCCTGACAACATCGAGTGACTTCACTCACTGGCGCGCCTGGTCTGATGTGCACGCTGCGGCGCAGGTGGCGTGGCGTGGCGAGGCCTCGGTATTGCACCTGTTGTTCAGGACTCTTTAATTAACCTCACTAGCGTCCTTGGTGCAGCGTGGAGGGCTGCGCCACGCAGCTCATCAAGATGGACCACCTGAAGTAGCGCCTGTGCCCCGTGCACTGCGCATGCCCCGCAGTGCTGTACGACGGCGTGCCGCAGCGTGGGCGTGCGCGATGCAGCCGTCTCACACGCTCAACGTCACACCCAGCGGCTGGTGCACGCCTGCCGTGCTCTGGTAGGGCGTGCTGCCAAGCCGCGCAAGCACCTCCCTGTTCATGAACACAATAGAGTGAAGCGGTGTGGCAATGTCGCCTGCTGAGGCCAATCAGCTGCTGGTCTGCAGAACGCCGACAATCTGAGGCGCGACCCCATGCCCATGATCACACGGGATCCTGAGCACCTTGCATGCACCTCGTGGCAGGGCCATGCTAGCCCGGATTGGGGCGCGCGCGCGCACCACCGGGGCAGCCGCAGCCGCGCGCGAGGGTGACGCGCACCCAGCAGTCGCGCCCAGCGCTGGACAAGCGCCCGCGGCAGCGCACTCGAGTGCGCTTGTTCAGGCCACCCCGGAGATGCATCAGGTGCAGGGGCACGCCGACGCCGGCGCGGCCGCCGCGCTGGGCCGCTTTGCGCATGAGGCTGCGCCTGCGCGGTCGCTCGCTGAGCGCGCGCGCGACGTAAGCGGCGCAGCAGCGGCATGCTCATACAGCCACACGGCGGCCGATGACGCGGCTGACACACCCGGCTCAGGCGCCCGCGGCGCTGGCAGCGGGCAGCTCGGCAGCGCTTCCCAGTCCGCCGCCACTCCTGGCGTCGGCCCACATGCAGGTGGGCCATGCACGCTTGCAGCGCGGCCAAGCCTGCGTGTTCCGCTGGGACCCAGGGCATGGTCTGCAGCGAACTTGGGCTGTACTCTGTGCTGCCTAAGCGCGCTGGGCCTCTGCTATGCGCCTTGACACACACTTTGGGGCATGCAGCCAGCGGCGTGCTTTGTCTAACTGGCATGCTGGCACACAGGTGGCATGGCATCGCGCAGCCGCGACGCGCTGCCCGTGCTTGAGGAGTGGTACGATTTAGCATGCAGGGGCCAGTACCTATGTGACCGCCCGCGCGCGTGCGGCGTGGTGGGCTGCGCCGAGCCGCTCGTCAAAGCTCACCACCTGAGGTACCGCCTGTGCCCTGCGCACAAGAAGTGCCCCGCGGTGCTGCGCCGTGGCGAGCCGCAGCGCTGGTGTGGGACCTGCCGGTGCTTCCACACGCTCGAGGCATTCAGCGGCAGCCAAAGGTGCGCGCCTGCCTCGCGCTTGCAGCGCGCTCCGAATCCCGTTTCACCCAAAATCCCGTTTCACAGTTCCCTGCACGAATTTCAGTGCGCCAGTGTAGAACGTTGTCCTGATGCGATTGAAGCCACCGACTGCTTGTGAACAATTGTGTCCGCATGCGCGCTTGCGCGCGGTTCCTAGCCGATGTGCACGCTCCGTGGCAGGTGCTGCGTGAACAGCCTCAAGGCACTGCGCGAGCGCGCCGCGCTTAAGCTTCGGGCGCGCGAGGCGAGTGCCGCCGCGGCGCGGCCCACCGAGCGCAGAAGCGCCCAAGCGTGCCCGGCCGCCGCGCCCGCAGCTGGAGCTGCCCTTGCGGCGGCGCGGACGAACCTCTTCGCCCAGGTCACCCAGCACATCATTCAGGTGTACCAGCGCGGGCGCGCCGGAGGCAGTGCGGCCGCCGTGCCCGCCCGCTCTGCTAAGGATGGTGAGGCAGCGTCCATGTGCTCGCCCGCTGCATGCGGGCGCGGCATCGACGATCCAGCGGCGGGCGGCTTGTGGCACCGCACGGCGGCCGAGGACGCGTCTGACGGCTCGTACGCCCGCGGCGCTGCCGGCAGCGCTGAGCCTGCCGGCGTGGCCGGTGACGGCCTGCGCGCAGGTGGGGCATGCTAATGCTGAGCTTGGCAGGGCTGTTCAGTCTCAAACTTGCTGCCGAACCTCGACCCACTGTGCCTTCGCAACGCACAATTGCGAGTGTGCAGAGCTGCAAACAAATTGTGGTGCGGGTCTCAGGCAGCGATGGCAGCGGTGCCGACCCTGAGCGCGCCATGCCTGCCGTGGCAGCTACAGGCGCCAAGGCGCCCCACAAGCCCGACAAGCGGCGGGCTGACAAAGCCGCCGCTGATGCCGACGCCTATGACCAAGATGCGCCCTCAGTGGTCACGCCCGGCAAGCGGCGCAAGGCCGCGGCGGCCGGGGCGCCCAGCGGCGACGGGGCTGTCATGGTGCATGCGGCGCTGGGCGCGGCTGAGGCGGAGGCGCGCTGCGGCGCCGGTGAGGCAGTTGAACAAGTAACGGGCGCGGCCTTGCGGCGCATGGGTGTTCGTAAGACGGCTCCACAGTTCGCCGCGGCGCTGGCGCATGAGCACTTGGACCATGCCGAGCAGGTGCGCATCTCATTTCATTCATCTGAAAAGTTGGCTGCACTTCAAGGCCTCTTTTTGCAGAGGACATGTTGCGCAGAGAGACTGTGAGAGTCAGAGTGCTGTGCATGCCGCGCGTGTGGGCAGCGTGGGGCAGGTTGTGGTATCTTGACAAGGCAAGGCAAGTGTGCCCCCTACAGTGTGATCCGCATTGTTGATTGAGTAACTGTGGGGCGCTGCGTCCGCGACGGAAGGCCGCGAGCACGGCAGGGGCACAGACGTCCGGAGCAGCAGCGGCAGCGCCTGCTGTCATGGGGACGGCAGCGCGGACGCCAACGCGGGTGCGCAGGCGGCGACAGCGCGCTGCAAGAGCTTGAGCTGTCATGGGCGGCGGAGCGAGCGCTGGGGCGTGTCCAGATCGCGCCCAGGTGTTGATGGCACCAGCAGCGCGTCTGACGGCGGCCTGCCAACCCAAGGCACGGCCGCGCGCGCCACCCTGCTGCCACAGACGCGCAGAGTTCCTGTGCCTCTCGGTGGTGCGGAAGTCGCTGAGGCAACTTCCGCGCGCGTTGCGCAGGTGCAGCCAGCACCCAGGCAGGCGCCAGGACGGGGGCGGCAGGCGCTGCACGGGAGCGCAGGGTGCGAGCGTGGAGCGCGGAGGAGGATGCGGTGGTGGCGCACGCGCGCCGCACAGCCGCGCGGGCAGAACAGGCCGCCGGCCGCCAGGCGGCGCGGCGCCTGCTGGCGCTGCTGCTGCCGCGCCGCTCTGCGGCCGAGCTGGACGCGCGCCAGCGCTGGTGTGCGCACCTGCCCCGGTCCCGTGTGCGGCGGGCTGCTGAGGCAGGAAGCCTGCCCGCCGCTGGCAGCTCCTGCTGTGTGTCCTGCTGTCAGTCTGCTGTGTCACAGCTGTGTCTGCTGTGTGTCTCCTGTCGTAGTCAGCTCTGTCTCGCACAGAGCTCTTGCAGTATCAGACACTGCCAGGAATAAAGAGGAGGGTGTGCAGGCAGACGGAGCGGGCGAGGCTTAAGCAGCGCAGCGCGGCCGAGCGGGAGTCGCTGCAGACACGCAGCCGCGAGCTGCTCAGGCATGCAGAGGCGCGCGGCCTGGCTCTCCAGGCCTCAGGCTCTGGGGAAGATCCATGACAAGTGCTCCTCCGCTCTATGACCTTGTGATAGCGCCTGCAGCGTTGGTGCTCGTGAGCATGCATGCACAGTCGCTTGACCAGGGTGCGGCTCTTCTGACCTGCGCCGCGCCATGCTCAGCCGGTACAATGACTGCGCGGAGCATGTGACGCCTTCACGCTATGTGAGCACTTGAGCGGCTTGACAGGCCGGGTCCCCGACTCTGATCCGGTGCAGGCGGTGCTGGCGTGCTCTGAGGCGCGCGCAGCCGCGCGTGAGGCTCACGACAAGGAGGTGCAGACACGTGCGGCGGCTGCGGCGGCCGCGGGCGCACGCCTTGCGGCTGGGCGGCAGGCGCGGGCCGCCGCACTGGCCGCTGCCGCGGCAGACAACGCCCAGGGCCGCCAGGTGCACATGCCTTGTGACCGTCCGGTTATGAAGCTTGCAGACCCTGATGTCACAATGAGCAGACACAAGCGCCTGGTACATGCATGGGTCCTCCTGTGGCCTGCGCAACGCACTTTGTGCGACATGGTGCGCGTCAGTGTCGGCCCTGCACTAGGCAGGCATCGTTGATTGCGAATTCAACAGCCATACTAAAGTCCTGGCAAAAATGTGAAGATTGGAAGGGGCGGTGTGCGCTGCGCAGGCCACTGCGCAGCTGCACGCTCAGCAGCTGCAGCGGCGGCGTGCGGCGCAGCGCCGGCAGCGGCTGCGGGCGGACGTATATATTGCGCAGCGCGCCGCGTCCACGTCTGCTGAGGCGCTGCGTGAGGCAGCCGCTGCCGCGGCGTCGCGCGGCGAGGTGCGCACGCGCCGCACATGCGCCTTTTGCTGCGGTCTGGCCGCGCATGCTGTTGATGCTGGTGCAGCTGCATGCGGGGGGGTGCTAGGTGCGGGGCGCAGGAAGCTGGCATGCAGCAGACCTGTGCGCTCCTTGTTCTTGAGCCTGCTCTGCGCAAGCGTAACAGAGTGCGCTGCATTCGCATGCGATGCGCAGCGGCTCTAGCAGGGCGTTTGCCGCACAGACTCTGTCCCTTTGCAACGTTGCTGCGCATGGCCGTTTCTGCCAATAATGTGCCTGTCACTCGGCGCGCCATAGTGCGCAGGCCGCCGCACAACGCATGCGCGGCCGCGGCCGCGTGCGGCTGCGCGCCGCGCGCCTGGCGCAGCGCGCGGCGGGGCGGCGCGCTGAGGCCGGGCGCGCGGCGCGCGCGCGCGGCGCCGCGGACGCGCGCCTGGAGGCCCTGCGTAAGCAGGCGCGCTGTGTCCTCCGAGCAGTGCCAGCCGCCTGAGGGGTGACGGGCGGCTGCCAGGCCCCTCATCTGCCCTGTATTGAAAGGCCATGCGCTGGCTCCCGCACCCATGGACCTGTGAACGATTATCGGAGCTTTGACAAAGTCGTGTCTCTCTTCCAGCGCACACTCCTGCTCAGGCGTGTGCTGGCAACAGTCAGTGCACAGCAATGTGCGGCCATGTGGGATTATAGATGCGCGAGTTGCGCTGACAGGGAGAATGGGTGCGGGTCAGCCCAGCTGTCACAAGGCAAGATCTGAGCAAAGCTCAGCTGAGCTGCGCGTCGCACCAATGACCGCGACCGCCAGGTACGCGTGGCGGCCATGGCTGACCCGCGGCGCCTGCTGGCACCGACGGTGTGCTCAGAGGCAGGCGCGGCACCTCGACCGGCCGCCATATTCCAGCCGCTGCACGGCTACTCCACCGCGGACGTGCTGCAGGACAGGCGCTTCCGGGCGCGCCCCAAGCTACTCGCGTGTATGTTGTGCAGCGCCACTCTACTGTTTGCGTTGCATCAGTCCTCCAGAGGGCGCGGGCCACTGCTTTCCCTAAGATGGCATGCAGACAGGGAGAGCTGTTGCGTTCCTCGTCAGCGGCACATGATCATGATGTGCTGGCACATGCAGTCAAGTTGCGCATGCTTGTTGTCCCTGCTTGCGGGTGCCGCGGACGCGCCAGTTCTCCTAGGAGACGCACTTCCGGGACTCCTGCAGGTTCTGGAGGCTCTGCAGAAGCTTGACATGCACCGCTCGCCCTACGCGCGGCGCCTGGTGCAGAGCGCGGCGCCGGCCACAGCGCCCCGCAGCGATGCCCTCTGCACAGCTTGAGCACCAAGCATAGCAGCTGCCAGTGAGGCTGAGCAGCTCTGACTTCAACGCACTGGCTTGTTACAGACCGAGAGCCTTACGCCTGCGCAGACAGGCTTTACTTGACAGACAGGCTTTCAGTTCGGCAACAAGTACTAGCTATGCAGACCCGCTTCAGCCCTCCTCCTCCCCTCCCGGGGCCGCTTTGCCAGCCTCCGCCGCCTGTATCCGCTGCGCGTTCTGCTGAAGCTTGACCATCTGCGCGGCGTTCCCCGCTTGAGCTCCCTGCCGCACAGGAACAGTAGGCAGGGACCAGGTCAGCAATCGAGCGCGCATCCAGCACACCTGCTCCTGCGCGCGCTGCAGCTTTTCCTGCGGCGCGCGCAGCTGCGCGGCCAGGCGCGTGAGCTCGTTGCTGATGTAGCCCAGGCGCTTGCTCACGTTGGCCTTGGCCTCCACGAGGTCCTGCTTGATGAGGGTCGGGCCGATCAGCTTGTACACCGTGCTGTCCTCCTTCACCAAGTCCAGCTCCTGCACAGCCATGGCTTGCTGTCAGGAACAAGCGCGTGCAAGGCAGTGCACTGCGCGTGATATTGGCTAACGCTGGAAGCCCAAGCACGCACCTCCTTCACGATGTCGTTCTCGGTCTGCTGTTGCATAAACTGCTGCCGCGCCTTCAGTATATTGTTGATATCTGCACCCATATACACGCACTGGCTGTTGATGACGCGGCACGTCTGCCATATGACCGGCGCATGACAAGTGTGCGGGCAAGGCGCCTCTTGTCTGTAGACAGGCAGCTGCACCTGTCTGGAACTGCTCGCAGGCCTTGGCTTCCTTTTTGAAGGACAAGTCCAGCGCCTTCAGCTTGGGGGTGAGCTCCTGTGTTACAGCCATCACGGACTGGGCATTGCAGAAGCAAGCTCCAGCACTTTACACACCGCCTGAAAAGTCTATGCAGACACTCTCCTGTCCCCAGCACACTGTTGGAAGAAAAAATGGGGCAGCTGCACACAAGAACCAGCCGCCCTCACCCTCACCCTCTCACGCTGCAAAAACCCATTCCACACACTGCACAGTCGCGCGACAGCCCGTCACAGCAAACGTGCCGACATGCGTCCCAGCCCTCGAACGCTGCTACGTCGGCACCTAGCCTCCACGCCTGCACGCCGGAGGCAGGGAGGGGCACGGGCGGCTCAGTATTTGTAGCCGGCCTCGTACAGGCTCTCGCCGCCGTTCGCGCTGCCCTCGCCCTCAAACTTGCCGACCGACGCCGCGCCGTTGGCGCGCGCGCGCTTCATGAACGCCGCCTGCGCACCCGGCCAACCTTGCTATGAGCCCGGCCGGCGCCTGCATGTCAGCGCGCGTGCGCGCCCCGCTCCCCGCATGTCACAGCGGCGCCTGTCGCCCTCTGTGCTCGCGAGCAGTGCTTTTGCTCATCTCGCGCACCGTCTCACATGCAAGTGCGCAGCGCAAGGCCTCCAGGGGCTGCACAGGCCGCGGACGCTTGACACAGCTGGGGGTCGGGCGGGCCTGCCCAGCAAGGCTCTCAGCCGGGGCACAAGTGCGCCGGCTACGGCAGCGCGGGGCGGCACCTGCCCGGCCTTCAGGTTGTCCTTCTTGCCGCCCCAGGCCTTGAGCGCGGACGCCTGCAGGGCGCGCCCGTACGAGAAGCTGAGCGTCCAAGGCCTGCGCTGCCCCGCCGGCGCGCGTCAGCGCTCAAACGCCCCGGCAAGCGCGCCCGGCCGCGACCAGCACGCGGCGGGCCACCGCTTGCGGGCTGCGGGGCGGCCGCCTCGCGGGCTGAGCCGCGGCCCTCGCCGGCTCTCCCGGAAGAGCAGCGGGCGGCGGCGCGGTTGTTGAGCACGCATGGCTGAAGCGGTTCACACACATGCCTCTTGGGTCAGGCTCCCTATCCACTCTGAGGCTTCTTTGCGGCGTGCACGCGGGGCCGGGGCGCACTTGTCCTTCGCCAGCTTGTTCATGGCGTCCAGGGCTGCGGACGCCGACTCCTCGCTCTGCACGCGGCGCGGGTCAGACACAGGCCGAGCAGCAAATTTGTTGCAAAATATCGTTATCCATGATTACATTGACCCGCCTATTGCGACGGCCTTCACAGTGTCTGAAGGCTGAGCTGCGGATGCGCATGCAAAACAGCGGGCGCTCCTGCAAAAGGCGCATGCGCACACACACGCGGCTGCTGGAGCGGCCTCACAGCTCGGCTCTGGCGCGGAGGCGCGCGCCTGGCCGCCGCTGAGGAACATGATGCCCGGCACGGCCGGCGGCACGGTGCGCATCAGCGCCTTCACGGTAAGCTCAGCCACGCGCTTGACGTCCGCGGGTGGCCCGCTCGCGCCTGCCGGCGCAAGCGACATGACAGCCTTCAACGCGGTTGAGCGCCCAGACACACGCCCCCAGCAGTGCTGGGCAGTGCATGGCTCTTTACTCTGTTGTAAAGCAAGCACAGGCCAACATGCCGTCGCCCTGCGCAGGGCGTGTCCACTTTCGTGGGTTAAGTGCAACTGCATGCTTTCAATGTTTACATCGCGGGGGTTTCGGCCATGCGCGCTGGCGGGGCGTGCCAGCGCAGACCATGTTGGGCTTCAGCAGCGTGCCCTCCAGCAGGACATGGTGGTCGCTCAGCGCCTGCGCGCCGCCGCGGCGCCCTGCTCAGCCGCGTCACGCAGGGCATCGTGGCGCCCTCCGCGCATCCTCCGCTGCCCACCCTCCATGCCTGAAAGCCCACCAAGGACATGCGCTCGGCTGCGCAGTGGCGCATGTCCCTCGCGCAGGCCCATGCGGCCCAGCTGGGGTACAGCCCAGACGTCCGAGACGCGTCGCACTCCCTCACCATGGGCGCGCAGTGACAGGCGTAGCGCAGGGCGACCAGCCGCGGGGGCGCGGGCGGCACCTTGTAGCACGCCGCCAGCACCGCCTCGGTAACCGCCTGGCAGGTCTCGATGGAGTGGCCGCCGTCGGTCAGGATCTCTGGCTCCACGATCGGCACCAGGCCGTTCTCCTGGCAGATCTGGGCGTAGCGCGCAAGCCCGTACGCGTTCTCGTGGGTTGCCTGGCGCGGCGCGCACGGGGTCGCGCGCGCGCCCTCAATTGCTCTCCTGCATGGCGCCCTCTTGCGCGCGAATGCAGGCAAGGAGGCACCGTGCAGGACTGTCCAGCTGTGTCAACTGGAAACGGGCTTAGCACGATAGGGACCCTCCGGAGCAGTCTTTGAGGCAGGCTGCCCCGAGGCTCCAGCAGGACGAGCTAACTCCGGCACGCCGTCGCAAGCGTGCACAGACCTCCAACAGGCCCCACAGAGAGGGTCGCACCAGGGGCGAGGGCGCGGTCGGCCCAATCTTCAGCACCGCGCGCCACTTGGCAAAGCGCGCGCCGCGCTCGTAGTACTTGGCGCAGCGCTTGCCCAGGTCGTCCAGGCCCTGCGCAATTACGCTTAAGTGATTGGAAAGCCGGGTGGCCTTCCGGCGCGCCGCTCAAGCACGGTCCCTCCCGCCCCGCACCTGAGTGGTGCTCTCCCCGTCGGTGCCCGGCAGGTCGACCACGCCCTTGTCCACCTTGATGCCTGCCGCGGCGCGTCCGGCTGGCGCGTCATACGCGGACTGGACGCGAGGCACAGCTGGGAGAGGCGGCGGCAGCGCGCACCTGGCACAATGCCCTGACGCTGGAGCACCTGCACCAATGGGGTGCCGTCCGAGCCGTCCTGGTACAGCGTCTCCTCAAAGAGGATCTGCGCAGCGGCGTGTGCGCTGTGGAACCCGCGGCTGCGCACTGTCATACGCGCCTACACTTGCGGCAGCCAAGTGACTGCAGTCTGTGCCCTGCACACGCTCTGGAGCAGACCGGCGCTTGCATATAAACGCCAATACAAGAGTAGAGCACGCACCACGCCGCTGATGCAGTCCGACACGCCGGGCGCGGTGAACAAAAACTCACGCAGCTCGCGCCTGTACCCCTCCTCGTTTGGCACACCAATGCTGGACAACTGCGCTTGCGCAAACACCCCAGTGAGACTGGAAACAAGACTGGCACGGAGCAAAGGGCTTGCGAGCAGGCAGTTAAGAGGAGAACAAGGGGCAGAGAAAAGGGTGCGCTCACCCGCTTGCCGACAGTGCCAGTGCTCTCGTCGGCTGCCAGGATGCCCTTGCCGGGCGAAGTGATCTTCTTCGCTGTGGCAATCAGTTCTTCACTGTACTTGCTCAGCGCTGCGTTGCCACACATCTTGGCCATGGCTGCTTCGCTTGCTGTGCAAGAGCAATTGCTTTAAGTGGCTTTTCGGTTCCTGTCCGTGCATAGCCAGGCTAATCTGCAGGCATCCTTAGCTACCCACGGGCGTGCCCTGTCATGCAATCGCCCTTCTTCTACCGCCGACCCTCCATTCCAAACATGGCTGGTTTGGACAACTTGAATTTTTTGGGGGCAGGTACGTCCTATCCATGGGTGCCGTCTTTGCATTGTGCAACTAAAATGAGTTTAGTGGTCTAGCTAACGCGTTAAATTTTCCGCCTGAGGAGTACGGCCGCAAGGTTAATTAATTTTATAAAAATGGCAACCTTTTTTCTTTATTTTCATCCTTTTTTTTATAAGAAAAAATGGTTGGGTAACATAGTTGGTAATGTGTAAGATTGCAAATCTTGAAATGGCGGTTCAAATCCGCCCCGCGATCAACCACAGAAAAAGGTGTCACTACACACGAGCCCCCATCATACGCCAACACACTCACGCGCATAACTCAAGGCCCAACAAGTGCGCAGGAAGCGCTTGTCATGCCCACAGATCCATACAGGCGACAGCTCAGCCCCAGGCACATCCCATTCCATACATTGAGATACATCACGAAGCATGGCCAGCTGTCACAACATGGCTACACAGTCTTGAGTACACTTAGGTACAACCTTTGAGACACACACAAATGCAAACATGCCACGGCTGCCGGGGCGAGCAACCGCTCGCGCCATGCACCCGCCAACAGCTCAAGGCTGCAGTGGCGGTCAGCGCCCCGCCTTGCCACTGGGAATGGGTGATACATCACGCGCCGGCAGTATTGTAAACGGCCAAAAGAAAGTGATTCAACAGCGGGCTACAAAGGAAGCATGCTTGCGCGCCCATGGCCAACAATGAGCGCGAGCAGCAATAGCATGCAAATGCATGCCGCATGCAATGCAGCCTGCCTGGGCAAGATGGGCCAAAGGGAAAGTGACAGCTGGCACAACCAGTCGCCGCCCACACCATACATCCGTCCCAGCTCTGCTTGGCAGTGTAACACACATATGTGAAGTGCTGCACCCAACATCCGCCTGGGCTTGAAGTGCTCCTACAGCACCAGTGTCCACCGCATCCGGTCAAAGTACAGGTGCTTCCCGAGCCTGCCTACCTGTACAGCCAACTCCAAGTCCTGGGGAAATCCTGTGGCATGCACATTCGAGCTTGCGTCGGGGTCGAGCGCGGCAGCGCGCCCCAGCAGGCCGGAGCTGACCGCAGACTGACGGTCACCGCTCACGCAAGTGTGCTACAATTACATGCCATGGGCGCCTGTGCCTGTCATCAGCAACAAACATGCCAATTGCTATACAAGAGGCCGCTGGGTTCGCCACAGGCCAGATGGCCTCCCCACAGCGCCTTACATACACCGCACGCTGCCCCGCCGAGGCACCAGGCCATCAGCACAAATCCCCCGGTAGGGCTTGAGCACCTGGGACATTTAATCCTTGCATCAGTGCTTGCCGGGTGCACTGGTCACATACATTGCGTGCCCCCGCCCCTGCCGGCAGAGGGCACGCAGAGGACCTTGCCTTCACAGAGCATAAGAGGAGGCCCTCAGGCTAGGGCACCCATTTGTTGTGCAGCCCTGAGGAGCAAGTTGAGTCTGGGATTGTCCCAGCCACCGTCAAAGTGCCCTCGCAAAGCTGCCTCACAGGCCTGCGGACCCCGTTACTCCCTCAGAGTGCAGAATCCGCTCGTTGTCTTGATGCGCGCCAGTCATGAACTGGCAGCGCGCGTTCCCACCTTTGATACAGGCCATGTACAGGTGCCCACGCTGGAGCTGCAGGAAGTGCAGACAACTGGGGTTGGGGAGAGCATGCACAGCGCCCGATGCGGCCCGGCGTCAGAGAGGCTTGGGGTATACAGGCGTACGTCACATCCCAGCTTGAGGATGACGCAGCTCAGGGCTTGAAGTACATGACACCACCGTTACAGCCATGCATTTGGGGCCCCTGCTCAGGCCCCTTGCTGTGGAGGGTCGTAGGGGTGGTAATGGGACCCCCACCTGGCCGCTAAGGGCCTCAATCAGCTGGCGCCTAGCGCCTGAAACGGTAGCGGTACCGCCCGTCGCGGCCTGGGGCCGGCGGTGCTGCTTGGGACCCCTTGTTGTTGGGGGAGCTCTTTGGCTGCTCCCGCGGGCCGGCCCTGCGCCACCTGCGCCAGCCGCACAGCCCGTCTGCCACGGCCACTCGCGCTTTGACCTTCTTGGCGCTTTGCACTGCCAGGCCCGATGCAGGAGGCACAGTCGGCGCAACGGAGCCTGCATCTATTGACATCAGCGGCAAGAAACGGCAGCCCAAACCGCCAAGCGGTCCATTCGGCCGTCCGCATGCAGGCGTCGCACGCTGTGAGCGGGGCATGCTGCGGCGGACGGGGCTGCTCAGCGCACTTGTACCGGTAGGAGCCCAGCGCGCCGGCTGCCGGGCGCAGCTCCCAATCGCCTGGCATAGGCCTACCCTTACCCTACCCTACCCTAACATGCTGCAGCAGATGGGGCCGGTCAGCGCACTTGTAGCGGTAGAAGCCCGGCGCGCCGGTCGCCGGGCGCAGCTCCCGGTCGCCCGGCCGCACGATCTGCACGTCCACCGAGAAGCCGTCGCCG
>JAABUY010004525.1_pt1 | contig 14518 bp, 16 predicted proteins | sample 5560271 | NCBI WGS metagenome assembly JAABUY01 (sample SAMN10711886, study PRJNA513374) | rock metagenome | isolation source: Antarctica rocks | place: Antarctica: Victoria Land, University Valley
TTCGACCCGCTGGGCGACCGATCGGTGCCGGGGATCGCCCCCGCCCGACCGGCCTACAGCCATGAATCGCAGGGCGTGACCTACACCCTCGAACCGTCCGCATCGGGCGGCTACCTGATGACCAGTACCACGGACGAAGCGGCGGTCGAGGTGCTTGATGTGGATCACGGGGCGCGGCTGATCGACGAGATCGAGGGTGTCGCCGGCGCGAATCATGACGCGCGCCGCGCGGGAGACAATCTGGTGCGCGGGGAAAGCGAGCGGCAGATGCCTCCGGGGCATCCTCTCGACATCGCCAAGGACACGAAGCCCGTTGAACGCGAGATCGCGCCCGCTCGCCCATTGCACCCGGCGACGGAGGAGCAGCTGGGAACCGAGGCGGCGGAGGGAGACGCCATGGCGCACCAGGCCGGGGGAACGGCGGCGGGGCAGCAGGACTGGCTGGCCGCGGATGAAGTGGCGATCCTGCATGTCCCCGGGGAAGCGACGCCGACGCTGCGGGAGGTGCATGATCACAGCATGCGCCAGCGAGACGCTGCGGGCGAGGGGAAGCGCGGGGGCCGGGTGCCGGGACGGATCGGGCGGTGGGCCGTCCTCGCGGCGGCGACGGTGGTGGTCGCCGACACCCTGGCGTACAAAAGGAGGATGAGAATGCCAACGATCGGTTCATATCTCACGCGCATCGGTGATGGGAAGACAACTACTTTCATCGTTCGCCACAATCTCGGCGCGGAATGCGTGATCGTACAGGTCTACAAGGAGTCTATTAGAGCGAACGGTAAGCCGCGAAAGGAAAAAGTAGACACCGATATTGAACTCATCGGTGATGACACCTGCCAGATCACAATGACCGAACCGCCAGCGGCCCACGAGTTCGTGGTGATGGTCGTTGGGTGAGCAGTCCGCCCATTGCCATCGCCGCCCCTACTCCCTCCGGAGCAGATCCCGGTCGTACCGGTGATGCCCCTTCTCCGACAGGCCGATGCCACCGGCGCCATCATCGTCCAGATAGCCCGCGACGATGCCGACTTCGACGAGCGCGGGCAGATCAACCCAGACGAGCCCGCACATCAGCGCGACAACTTCCATATCGGTGATCAGATCGCCGATGGCGGGCATGAGCAGAACTGAGGGAGGATCTTCTTTCGGCGGGGGAGGCGGCCTGCAGCGGAATGTCATGCCGTAGCGTAGCAGACCGGTTCGCTTATTGCCTTACCGGGCGGCGCTGTGGCAGACTACCCGTATCATCCGCCATATCATCCGCGTGTGATACGCCGTAGTATCTGGAGGCGCAATGGTCGTCCATCAGTCCGGCGTCACAATCAAAGAAGCGGCGCAGCTCCTCGGTATCTCGGAAGCGGCCGTCCGGCAGCGGCTGCTTCGCCGCACCCTGACGTCCACCCGACAGAACGGGCGCGTGTTCGTCCTGCTGCCGGAAGATAGGGAAACCACATCTACGGATAGTACGCCGGATGATACGATCCTCGTACCAGATGATACGCCGGATGATACGCGGCCGGTTGAGGACAATCCGATCGTGCTAACCCTCGTCTCCCAGTTACGGGACGAGGTCACATTTCTCCGGCAGCAAGTGGACATCAAGGATCGGCAAATCGGCGAACTTCACGTGCTCTTGCAGGCGTCTCAGCGCCAGTTGCCACCCGTCGTGCCGTCCACGGCGCGCGATAACGCGCAGGAATCGCCCATGCAAAGCGCCCCCGTCGCTCCTGGGAGCCGTCAGCGCGAACCTGCGGCATCGTGGCGCGCGCGGCTGCGACGATTTGTCGGGTGGGGGTAGGCGGGTAATGGTTTCGCCCATGGGCGAAATCGTTGCCTCGATCCCCCACCCCCGCACACGTGGAGGTGATTATCCCTCTTTCACCAGGCGGATGCCCGCCCGTTTCATCTCCCGCTTCGCCACGTCGTACCGTTCGATCCCTGCCTGTGTTGAAAATAGGCGGACGACCGGCTGGAGCACCGACAGATGAAGAGTCTGTGTTGCGTGCTTCCCCGAAGGGAGCGACAGTCGGTGGTGCCTCCGGTGCTCGCGGGACAAACTGGTCTGCGGGCTCGTGACACCAGGCAAGCCCGTCCTGTGTGCCGGTCATCCATACGCACAGTAGCACAAGCACGAGCCATTTTCATGCGATGGTGGTGCCCCGCCGGGGCATGGGAAACTCCTACAAAATGCCCAGCGCCTGATCCCGGCGAACGTGCCGACTGCGTCAGACGCCGCGCGGGGCGACGAGCAGGAATCGCCCATGCAAACAGCGACCGCCCCGCCTGTGCCCTTTCAACGCGAACCTGCGGCATCGTGGCTAGTGCGGCTGCGGCGCTGGCTGGGATGGGAGTAAGCAATGCCAAGCGGATATCGGATCAGCGACAGAGCGAGCGATTACCAGCCCCTCATCGATCTGCTCGCCGCGTCGCACGACGATGAGGTGGTTCTGACCTTCAAGGAGATCGCCGCCCTGATCGGTCGTCGCACGTTGCCAGAAACGGCGGTGCTGCATGTGAATTGGTGGAGAAAAAAGCAAAACACGGCGGTCATGCTGTGGACGGCCATCGGCTGGCAGGCGCGCGCGGACCGCGATCATCTGCGGGTGATCTTCACCCAGACGAGCGATCGCACCGAATCCCGTGAGGGAATACCCCATAAGAGGAAAAGACCACCCCCGCGCGGGGGTGGTCTCGCATCATCGTTCTGCCGATCGTTGTCCCTGCGCCGTGTCGGCGGGGGCGACTAGCGCGCTTGCCCCGGTTGGCCCGGACGGAGCCGGCCCTCCTGCACGAGCCGCTCCAGCTCCTGCACCAGTACCTGGACCGCCTCATTGTCGCGCTCCGAGAGTTGCTGCCAGATCTGTTGGTTGCCCTGCGCGCTGAATTTGCGCATCGCCTCCAGGCCTTCAAGTTTGGCGTGGAGGGCGGCAAGGACGTTGTATGCCTCGTTGCTGATCGGCGAACCGACACCCTGGCTTTGTTGTCCACTTGATCCCGTGCTCATCGTGGCCCCTTTCTGCTTGCTGCGCGACTGACCGCTGCCAGAGACGCCGCAAGGGCCATGCCATCTCTCGGGGAGCGCACGGACCGGGAAGCGGTGAGGTTGGTCAAGGTGAACGGGCAGTGGAAAGTCGCCGCCGTGAAGCCGGATACGGCGCAGTGATCGAGGAGCCCCTCGTTGATCAGGTCGCTCACGTCCGCACTCCGCGATGCGTCACACCCCCCTGAGCAGCCCGGCGAGAGGGAATCACCCACCGAGCAGGAGCAGACGTCACAGCGGGTCACTGAGCCTCCACAGCGGGCATCGTGGCGCTGGCCGTGGGAACGCAGAGCCTAATAAACTTTGCTATTCTCGATGCGAGTATCTACTTGTCATGGAGTAGGGAGAAGGCAGGTGGCACATCAATATGTCCGTTCCCCAATGGTGGAGCATCGTTTCAAGATGAGCCTTGCGGCTGCTGCCGAAAATGGTGAGGAATATCGGTTACCTGCCAGGGCCGAAGTGTGGGAACTTGGCCCAGACCTGCGACCCATGATGATAGTTCGGCTTGCTACGTCGTTGCGCTATATCCCGGATGTGTCCGGCGAACCTCTACCCATCAAAATGAAGAACGTATATCCAATTATCTTTCTGGAGAAGAAAGATGGTACCTGGATGCCTGGCTTATTGATGGATGAGGGCAAGGCAGTTCCTACCCTTGTTCAATCCCTCCGCGAAGAACGTGCCATCCGCAAAGAGCATGAAAAGCAAGCGCCACGAGCATCGCGGAAGTGGTTCTGGCAACGTAAAGTCTAACAGATGGCAACCGTGCCGCCGCCGATCTGTCTGAGATGCGCCCACTTCCATGAGGACGATCACGAGCGCTTCACCTGCGATGCCTTCCCGAAGGCGATCCCCATGCGGATCGTGCGGAGCGAAGCCGATCACCGGAAGCCGTTCCCTGGCGATCACGGGATACGCTACGAACAAGCGCCCAGGGTGAAATGACACCAGTCGGGACTGATCGGCCCGTCGTGGGGGCGCTGGTGAAGCCTATCGCCTATCGTGGCGGTGGCCGTGGGAACGAAGGGGATGAGCGATGCGAGGAACCGCCCTTGCCCGCACCGTGGAACCGTGGCCCATTGACAGTTCTGTATCTGTTCTTGGTCGGGGCCACGACGATATTGCTTCACCTGACGGGGCGCGGCTGGATCAGCGCCTTCATCGGCGGCCTGATCCTCGCCGCCGTGTTCTTCACGTTCATCGTCCTGGCGGGCAGTAGACGCCGCTGATACGACAATCTGATGAAGCCTCTACCCCATCGTGAGGAGCCGTAGCCGAGGAAGGACTGAGCACATGCCCGATGCTCCGATATTCCTGATTGCCGTTTTGGCCGCGATCTTCCTGGTTGTCTCCTTCGTCATACGTACCTGGTGGAGGGGGGTGAAACTCTCGCTCTTCATTTTCGCTATCGTCCTCTTTGCTCTCGCTTTCTTCGCCTATGCCGCACAACATCGCTGATGGTAACGAGCCGCAGTGCCACAGCCATCTCCTCGTTCGATTCTTCAGCGCCCGCTAGGTTCAGGGCGATCACGAGAATATCTACAGCGGGGCCAGTGTAGCCGCCGCGCCCCGCTGATCGTGCCCGGTTACTTTCGGTTTCTGGTTGCCACAATGGGCGGCTCGTGCCAGGGTTTCCACCAGGGCAATCGCATCTGGTTTGAAGGCCGATTTCCGGTCGTTTCTCAGGCGATTCGTCCACTATGGCATGGTATCGTAACCGCCTGCGCGACCGATTCCGCGCCGAACGGCGTCTCCCGACTCCTGATCCTCGCAGGTGAAGACGAATCCTCTGCCATATGAACACTCCAGCGAAGATTCAGCGGAAATCGCGATTTGAGATGCGATTGCCCTGCGAACCCATACAGTCGCGTGCATGCACGTGTGGTATATTGTAAACTGAATAGTAGAGAAAAGCCGGTGCGCTCAGATGCCCGGTCTGTATGGCGATAGGAATCTCAGAAAACTCGAAGGAGGAGTACGGACGCAATGCGAACCCGAATGCCCTCATCATCGACGCCCTGCGCATCGTCGCGGATGGCGTGAACAAACTGCTCGAGCGCGAGGGCGACAAGATGGGGGTGCTGGTGATTACCCACTACCAGCGCCTTTTGAACTACATCAAGCCCGATTTCGTGCATGTGCTCGCTCGCGGCCGGATCATCAAGGAGGGTGGCCCGGAACTGGCGCTCGAACTGGAAGAGAAGGGCTACGGCCCGATGCTCGCCGAACTCGGCGAGGAATTGACCCCGGAAGAAATCGCCGCCCCCAGCGTGACGGTCTAAGGAGTAACAATCATGAGTGACGAGACGATCCAGGACACACGCGAACTGCTGCCGCAGGACGAACTGGCGGCGGACCTCGGCATTGACAGTTACCAGGAAAAGTTTGGTTTCCACGACAGTGAAGCGAACTACGCCGTCAAGTTCGACAAGGGCCTCAATCACGATGTTGTCGAGCGGATCAGCGCGCTGAAGAAGGAACCCGAGTGGATGCGCGCGCTGCGCCACAAGTCCCTCGATTACTTCGAGGCGCGCCCGCTGCCAATGTGGGGTGGCGACCTGACCGAGATTGATTTCCAGAACATCCACTACTACATGAGCGCGACGGACAAGAACGCGCGCACCTGGGAGGATGTGCCGGACTACATCCGCAACACCTTCGACAAACTGGGCATCCCGGAGGCAGAGAAGAACTTCCTCGCCGGTGTCGGTGGTCAGTACGACTCCGAGTCCATCTACCACAATATCTCGATGGACTGGGAGGAGAAGGGCGTCATCTTCTGCGACATGGATACCGCGCTCCGCGAGCACGAGGACCTCGTCAAGGAATATTTCGGCACGATCATCCCGCCGAACGACAACAAGTTCGCCTCGCTGAATACGGCAGTCTGGTCGGGCGGCTCATTCGTCTACGTGCCGAAGGGCGTCAAGGTTGATCTGCCTTTGCAGGCGTATTTCCGCATCAACGCGGAGAACTCCGGGCAGTTCGAGCGGACGCTGATCATCGCGGACGAAGGCTCGCAGGTCCACTACGTCGAGGGCTGCACCGCGCCGGTCTACGCGACCGAATCTCTGCATAGCGCCGTCGTCGAGATCATCGTCAAGAAGGGCGCGCGCGTCCGCTACACGACGATTCAGAACTGGTCCTACAACGTCTACAACCTCGTCACCAAGCGTGCCGTTGCCTACCAGGACGCCGTGATGGAATGGGTAGACGGCAACCTCGGCTCGAAACTGACGATGAAGTACCCCGCCATCTATCTGATGGAGCCGGGCGCGCATGGGGACATCCTCTCCGTCGCCTTCGCCGGCAAGGGGCAGCACCAGGACGCGGGTGGCAAGGTCGTCCATGTCGCGCCGAACACGAGCAGCACGATCCTCTCGAAGTCCATCTCCAAGGATGGCGGGCGGGCCTCGTATCGCGGCCTCCTCAAGGTCTATCCCGGCGCGGAGAATGCGAAGAGCAATGTCCGTTGCGACGCCTTACTGATGGACGAGGAGAGCCGGACGGACACCTACCCCTACATCGAGATCGAGGAGGAGAAGGTCAACATCGGCCACGAGGCGACTGTCTCGAAGGTCGGCGACGAGCAAATCTTCTACCTGAAAAGCCGCGGTATCTCCGAGGACGAGGCGATCGCGATGATCGTCAACGGCTTCATCGAGCCAATCGTCAAGGAACTGCCGATGGAGTATGCGCTCGAACTCAACCGCCTGATCCAGTTGCAACTGGAAGGCTCGGTCGGCTAATTTCTCCCTGCGGGAACAGGGGCGCGGGCGATCCTGTGTGGTCGCCCGCCTGCGCGAACGGGGTGGCGCGATGATTACCAAGCAGGCGGTGACGGCGGAGCAATTCTACGAAATGCCCGAAGTTCCCGGCAAGCGTTTCGAGCTGGTGAACGGGGAGTTGGTCGCGGTGCCCAGTCCCGGTGCGATGCACAACCTGATCGCGGGACTGCTCTATCGTCTGCCTCTTAAAGCAAGAGCGGAGCGCGAAGGTCGGGATCAAGAACAAGCGGTTCAAAGCGGGCTGGGGTGAGCGCTATCTGCTCAAGGTCATCACCGGATAAGATGCGATTGCCCTGGGGTTTCCACCCGGCGTTCCATGTGCCGTACCGCCTGATCGAGCGTGAAGGGCCGTTCGTGAGCGGCCAGGCCATTGGCCCCCAGGGGGTCGTGCCCGTGCGGGGATCGTAGGCGCGTCGGATCGGATCAGTTCGGGTATCCTCAGGCGTAGGCTAGGCCACATGATGTTGCATGCATACCGTCAGTGACGACTGTCAAACGTCGCGCCGTCTCCCCTCATCCCACCTCAAGCGAAGGGGATCGGCTAGTGCATGGGTTCGAATCTTTTGTGACTTATGTAGGCGTTATTGTCTTTTTGGACCAACCTGCTATAACCAGAAACATGACAAGAAAAATCGGCAGTGAAGCATTAATACCAAACCCAACGCTTCAATCCTTCGAGGGTTTAGTGGGCGAATGGCGTACCACCGGCTCTCATCCCTACCTTCCGGGAACTACCTTGCATGGACGTACAAGTTTTGATTGGCTTGAGGAAGGCGCTTTCTTAATCATGCGCTCCGAGATCGACAACCCCAACTTTCCCAGCGGTGTCGCTATTTTTGGCAGCGGCGATGTGGCGAAGAATTATTTTATGCTTTACTTCGATGAACGCAGTATCTCAAGAAAATACGACGTGACCATGAAAGGAAATACGCTGGAGTGGTGGCGCGACGAGCCCAGTTTTTCCCAGCGTTTCACCATTGCTATAGAAGACGACGGCAACACGATGGTCGGTGAGGGTGAAATGTCACGAGATGGAGCAGCCTGGGAGAAGGACCTAGCACTGACGTTCGTACGCTTAGGGTAACGTATCCTCACCTCTCCACCACACCAACTTGCGATGCATCTCAACGAAGCTATTCCTTAGAAGTGTGCGCGGTGTGGATCGCGGGGGAGCGGCCTTACTTGGATCCTGAAGCCTTCGTGCACCAACTCGGACTGAATCAGTCGCGATCAAGCAGCGTCCCAGGCGCGACTGCGCGGACAAAATCAGACGTCTTGCCCAGCGTGATTGACAATATCCGGGCAGACTCATGTGGCTAAGTCCACGCATTAGCAGGACCGAGGGCGCATCGGATTGGGGCGGGGGTTGGCTCGGAACGGCGGAAGTTGATCGTATGCCGTCGCAGCGATCGCCGCAAGCGGCAGGTTCTTGCGATGGTACGTACACCTGTGGCAGGATGGCAGCCATGGATCAGTATTCGGTATCGAGACCACACATGGGGCGAATGATGGGCACTGCACTCGGACGTGCTTCTGGCTGCCGCAGCGTCGCGCTCCTCCTTTTCATCCTTTGCACGCCGCTGGTCGCCGGCGCGGCACCGGCTCCCCAGGGCGGCACCGCCGCAGGCGGATCGGGGACGGTCATCGCGGGCTTCCCGGTCGTCCAGCAGGTGTGGGCGCTTTCCTGCGAGTACGCCGCCACCTCCGCCGCGACGGCGTATTATGGCGGCGCGATCAGCCAACAGACGTTCCTCAAGGCGATCGGGCGCGACGAGAATCCGCACAAGGGGTTCCGGGGCAGCATCACGGGGAAGTGGGGCGGCACGACGGACTATGGCGTCTACGCCGAGCCGATTGCCGCCGTGCTGCGCGCGGATGGCTTCGTCCATTCGTACGTCTTCTATGGCGGTGCGAGTACCTTGCGGGCGGAGATTGCGGCGGGGCATCCGGTCGTTACTTGGATCAGCGGCACGTGGGGCGGATCGGTGCGCGTCACGAAGGTGGACACTGCAGGGAACCGGTACTCCCTGATTCCCTATGAGCATGCAGTGACCGCATATGGCTACGACGACAGCGGCGTCTGGGTGATGGATCCGGGAGTGGCGAGAAAGTACCACGTCTCGTGGGCGAAGTTCCTGCGTGGCTGGAACCGGATTGACGGTATGGCGCTCGTCGTCGCCCCCTGACAGCAGATGCGACCAAAACCGGCGAGCGCATCGTGAGAGGGGACGCTTTCCCATCCACCATTTTTTCTATGACGGTTGCAATACGATCCATCGCCACACGAGATCCGTGATCGCCGCGATCTGCCCGAAGTCGAGATTTCCTACCACGTCTTGCTCAGTGTGATGGACCGGTTCGGTGCCAAAGAGATGGGTGGTGACCATGATGGCGATGTATCCATTGCGCCGAAAATACTCGTCGTCGCCGTTGAGATAGCCCCGATCCGCAGTCCACAGCAACTGATAGTTGTCTGTGCTCAGCCCGACGAGTTGTGTGTACATCAATCGGGACGCGGTATCGCCAATGATCGTCAGCTTCCCCGCGTCCGGTATGCCAATGGCGTCGAGATTGATCACCGCCTTGAGTTGGACCCCATCGTGCGCAAGGCGCATCGTGAACGCCCGACTGCCAAGCAGACCCGGTTCTTCGGCAGCGAACGCCACGAAGCCGAGCGCGCTTCGGAAGCCCGTTTGCGCATTTCGGCTGGCGATATCAAGCATCGCGGTGACACCGCTCGCGTTATCATCTGCGCCCGGGGCGGACTGCTTCGTCGGGGAGATTGTGTCATAGTGGGCCGTCACGAGCGTGGTATCCGCGCCAAGCGACCGGTTGGGCGACTGGGCGACGACGTTCAGTTGCTGATGTCCCTGTCCGTCGAGGAAGTCTGCATAGTGGACTGCCAAGCCGAGCGCGGCGAAGCGACAGTACAGATAGGCGGCGGCCATGACGGTTCCCGGGCTATCGTACTCCCGGTCGCCTGCTGGTGTCTCCAGACTCGTGCCGATCTTAACAATCTCATTGAGCGTCTGGCTTGATGAGAATGGCGTGGTTCCATCGCTTCCCGCGCAAGAGGGCCGAATCTTCTCGACCAAGACGCCTGCGGCCGAGAGTGCGGCGACCTGCAGCGGCAGCTTGGCGGCGTCCACCAGGCGTACATCGCTCACATGATCGAGAACTGTCCCGACCGCATCGATCAGCGACCCGCTCCCCTGAGGCACGGCAGAGAGCGCGTACAGGGACGTGGTATCACGACGACCGGCAACAATCGCTACGTTGCTGCCCCTCGATCGCAGGCTCGCCACCATTGTCGCATCGGCGACCGCATAGGCGATGTCGCCGTGCTGCCAAAGGGTCGGTATCTGCGGATTTCCCGTCACGCGAATGATGCATCCACTCGCGCACGCCGGATCAGGTGCCGCAGTGATACTCGCCGGCGCAGCAGAAGAAGGGAGGGTGGTGGCGGAGAGGATGAGAGACGGTTGCGGTTCGCCCTGTCTCGTCTGGAGCACGAACGCAGCGCTCGTCGCAGCGAGGAGTAAAATCAGCGCTGCGCTGACGAGTCTGTATCGCCGGTTGAGTGGACGGCGGTACGGTCGGTATGTCAAGGCTGCCTCCGTAACGAGTCATGGGCACAAAACCCGCAGCAGGCCACGAGAACCGGATTGTAACCGCCGGGGGGCGTGAGCGCCCCTATCGTGGAGAGGACACGATAAGTGTCAACCTGGGCTATACTCCTAATCCGCGCTAGGTCTCGCATTGCGTCGTTCTTTGCGTCTCGATTGCCTTCTCCATACTTCACTCTAATCCGCGATAGCTCGCGCGTATCGGCACTCAGGATCATGTCTTTCGGTAGCAGGCCAAAGAATGTAACTTTTGGCGAAGTGTGCTATCGTGGAATCCGATTGTACAGAAAGCCGGATAACAGTGGGTGGGCGCACGCGGAAGGGACATCAGCATGATGAAGCAATGGCGAACGAAAACACACGACAATATGGACGAGCAGCCGCGCGCCGTACGGCGGCGGGGGTTCCTTGTCGGTGCGGCGACGCTCGTCGCGACCGCGCTGGCGCGCAGGGGAATCGGCGCCGTCGAAGCCGATTCCCCTGCTCTCCCGGCGAAGACCCACACGCTTCTCTCGCTCGACCTTCCACCCGGCTACCAAATCGAGAAAGTCGTGGATGGGCTAACCTACGCGACCGCGCTGACCTGGGACGACCAGGGGCGGCTGTACGTCGCGGAAGCGGGGGGGGGATTCTCGGAGGAACCCTCGCCGGCCCGCATCCTGCGTGTCGATTCTGGGAAGGTGACCGAAGTCGCCAATCTGACCAAGAAGGGCGTGCTGGCCTCCGTGGCGGGGCTCTACTGGTACAAGGGCGCCTTCTACTTCACCCACCGCGATCCCACGGACCGGACTGATGCCGTTTCCCGGATGACCATGGACGGCACAGTGACGCGGATTCTCAGCGGCTTCCCCGACGGCCCGTCCGAGCACCAGGCCAACGACATCCGGGTCGGCCCCGACGGCCGGATGTACCTCGCGGTGGGGCCAGCCGGTAACTCGGCGGTGATGGGGATCGACAACGCCCCCAACATCACCAGAGTCCCCACCGTGCATACCACGCCCTGCGTGGACTACGTATTGACCGGGATGAACTTCGAGACGCCCGACTTCCGCACCCCCGACCAGAGCGACAAAGTGCGGACCGGTGCCTTCGTCCCCTTCGGGACCGCCACGACGCCGGGACAGAAGATACCGGGGGCCAAGAAGTGCGGCGGGGCGATCTATGCCTTCGACCCGAACAATGCCGAGGCGACGCTGCGCGTCTTCGCCCACGGGCTGCGCAACGTCATCGGGCTGACCTGGAACACGAAGGGCGAGATGTTCTCGGCGGTCAACGGCTACGACGTGCGCGGCTCGCGCCCGGTCAACGATCCCTTCGACGCTACCTACCGCATCCGCGAAGGCGTCTGGTACGGCTGGCCGGACTATTCGGCCGCGCTGGAACCGCTCACCGACCCCAAGTTCGATGTGCCCGACACGCTGAAGGTGCCGATCTACGTCAACGGGCAGTTGCAACCGATGAAGCTCGGCTTCGTGATCGACCATGCCGCGAGCCGCCTCACACCGCCAGACCGGTCGCTCGTCTACGGCCTGCACGAAGGAGACTCGTCTCCCTCGCTGCTCGACGTGGCGCCGGCCTCGTGGGGCGATCTGGCAGGGCAGGTCTTCGTGGCGGAGTGGGGCGACCTGGCGCCGGGGACCAACCCGCTGCTCGCCAAGCCCGCGGGCTACCGGGTCTCGCGCATCGATCCGGCGACCGGGCGAGCCGTGCCGTTTGTCCAGAACGTCAAGCCCGGCCCGGCCTCGAAGCAGGGCGCGATGGGCCTGGGGATCGAGCGGCCGTTCGACGTGAAGTTCGGTCCCGATGGCGCGATGTACATCGCCGATTACGGCGTGGCGAACGTCAACATGGCGCGCATCAAGGAAGGCAAGTCGCCCTACGAGTTCCCGCCCCAAACAGGAGCGATCTGGAAGGTCACGCGGATGGCCGGCGCACCAGCCCTGGCCCCGATGCCTCCCGCGCCTGCTCCGCCAGCGCCCCCCGCGCCACCGCCCTCCGCTCCAGCCAACGCACCGAGCGCGCCGCCGCGAACCGGTGGGGGCGATGAGGCTCACTTCCTCCGTCGTCTCGGCGACGGATAGGAGAGCTATTGGTTCCCATCAGATTGATCCTGCCGGAGGGATGGCCTTCACGGTCGCTCCTCCGGCGGTCATTGGTGTCAGTAACGCCCTGCTTCGGCATCACATCAATGAACAACCACGCGCAATCACGGTAGCGTCTATACCTCATCACGCACAGTGTCAAGAAGCAAAGAATCCGGTCCTCTGTTGACGCTCTGAACATCAGCCCATGATGTCAGGCTAGAGTGTACCCCAGCCTGATGTCAGGCGGCCGACCCAGAAGCGTCAGGATAGAACGGCTTTGCGGATTGACTGACAGATGGTGCGAGAGATTAAAGAAGCTATCCTGACACCCAAGAAAGGAGCGTATTTTTGCTTATGCCTGTGCTGTGCCTGAGATTGTGCGTGTTCTATAATCGGCCATGCAGAATATCGACTACCTCGGCAATGACCGTCCCGCCGCAACGCTTTGGGTGCGGGGTATCTTCGCGTTAGCGGATGGGCGGCGCATCACCCGGACCGTGCGCTGGGATGGTGCGATTACTCCCAACGACGAAGAGGGGAAAGCGGTAGCGGCATATGAACTGATCGAAACCCTTGAGCATGGCGGTCACACGTTCCGTGAGGGACACGGGGTGATGGTGGAGTTGCTCGGCGTGGCAACTGGGTAGCCGCTCCCCGACGCGAACGCCGCACAGGGGTGCTGAGTGCGAACCTGACCCATCGCAGGGACCTTCCCGGCGCTCATGGTGGGCGCGACTATTGGGGTGGGAGTAGGCGACGCGGAGCAGGTACGAGCCCTTCGTGGATTACTGCGCTGCAGCGACGGTGCCCGGTGAATCGGGTACCATGCAGGTGTGGTGAAACCATGATCGAGAGGGGGAGTCCCGATGGGCAACCGAGCGAGAATCTCCAACAATCCGACTGGTAATGTCCCCCCTCCGACCGTCCGCGCCATCCTTCGTGCCGTCCGCGACGCTGAGGTGCTCTATGTCGCCTTCCCCCGCCTCCAACGTGCCCTGATCGTCGATCCCCGCCCCGGCGTGATGAACTATCCCTCCGTGCTGGTCGCCACGCTCGGATTCGGCGCGGGGCACGAGGCCGACGCGGTCGAGCAGGTGCGCCCCGGACAACCGCCGGGCGCGCGCTCGATCGCGGTAACGTGGGGCGGCTCGACGCGCGCGTTTGTCGAGCAGGGGGTATTAGCGGTGATCATCGCGCGGCTGCCCGCCGACGGCGAAAAGCAGGCGGTGGCGGCGTTCGAGGAGTTGCAGGAAGCGGAGCGCGGGGTCGCACCGCCGCGAGCGATCGCGCGGACACCGTTCGGCGAGCCGCTCGATCACTGAGCCGCGCGATGTCGAGGAGCACGACCGATGAACAATCACCAGGCGGCCAGTCTCCGCCCCGGCACGATGATCCGCCGCAAGAAGCCATTCGAGAGCCGGAGCACTGCCACCCGGCGCGAAATACTGATTGTCGAGCGGATCGAGCCGAAGGCGGACCTGCGCGGCGAGGTGACGATCCATGCGGGTGGGCAAGCCTTCAAGCCCTGGGAGATCGAGCGCGTATGGCATCGCGACAATCAGGAAACGCGATGACCAACAACGAGGCGCTGACCTTGCGACCCGGCGATTGCGTCCGCACCCTGGCAGCGGCCTTCCGGCGTCCTTCACTGTCGCGCGCGTCACCGTCACCGGCGACGGGCTGGTGATCGTGACGACGAACGGTCTCCACCTTGCGCCATGGGAAGTCGAGCGCGTCAATCCACGGAGGGGCTGGCCGTGGGAACGAAGGGAGTGACTGATGGCCAATACGGTGCCGCCACCGACCTTCCAGATCATCGGGGCGATCTTGGTGTTCATTGGTGCGCTCGCCGCGCTCGGTACACTGGCAGCGGATCATGCCTACTGGCAGCAGTTGATGCAAGGTTCGGGAAAACCGCGTCTCCCGACGAACTGGCTGCTGATCCCGATCGGTGAGCGCATCGTCTCTCTCCGTCAC
>JAABUY010004526.1_pt1 | contig 14518 bp, 18 predicted proteins | sample 5560271 | NCBI WGS metagenome assembly JAABUY01 (sample SAMN10711886, study PRJNA513374) | rock metagenome | isolation source: Antarctica rocks | place: Antarctica: Victoria Land, University Valley
CCGGGCCAAATCTTGGGCGGGCTGGTGCTGCTGGGCTTGTTGGCGCCGCACATCCTGGGTGCTTGGACCGAGGCCGTGACCACCGGCTGGTCCAGCCTGCCTGGCCTGTAGCGTAGGCCCAGAGCCATGGCAGACGGAGCCGACGACGGCGACCGCACGAAACCAGCGACCGAACAGCGGCTGCGGCGTGCCCGCGAGGACGGCGAGGCGCCGATGTCGCGCGAGCTCTGCGTGCTGGCGGGGCTTGGGGCGGCAACGCTCGTGCTCGCCATGGCCGGCCCTGGGCTCGCGCGCAGCTTGACGGTGCGGCTCACCCACATGCTGGGCGCGATGGACAGCACGCCGGATGCGGCGTTGCGCGAGGCCGGATGGGCCTTGGTGCTGGCGACCGGGCCGCTGCTCGGCGCCGTGCTGTTTGCGGGCGGGGCAGCCGTGCTGCTGCAAACCGGCGGCCTGCTGCACGGCAAAAAGTTGGTCCCGGATTTGTCCCGGCTCAGTCCGAAGCGCGGGCTCACGCGCCTGATTGGGCCGGACAACCTGATCGAGGCGCTGAAATCGCTGGCCAAGGTGGGCGTGCTGGCCTGGGCCGTTTGGCGCGCCATGGTGGATATGCTGCCCGGAGCGACCGCGTCGGTTTGGTGGCAGGCGGACACGCTGCTGGATCGGCTGACCCGGGACCTGCTTCATCTGTGCGTGCTGGTCCTGGCCTGCCAGGCCGCGATTGCAACGCTTGATTTGGCCTGGGTCCGGTTCCGCTTCGCCAAGCGGATGCGCATGTCCGAGCAGGAAATTAAGCAGGAACATCGGGACAGCGAGGGCGACCCGCGCCTGAAGGCGAAGCTGCGCCAGCTCCGTACCGCCCGCGCCCGGCGACGCATGATGGCCGCGGTGCCAACGGCAACCGTCGTCATCACCAACCCGACGCACTACGCCGTGGCACTGGCCTATGACCGGAACACCCAATCCGCGCCGCGCGTCGTGGCAAAAGGCGTGGACGAGGTTGCCGCGCGCATTCGCGCCATGGCTGAGCAACATAGGGTGCCCATGGTGGCGAACCCGCCATTGGCGCGGGCGCTGCACACGTTGGAGCTAGAGGCGGAGGTCCCGGCCGAGCACTTCAAAGCGGTTGCGGAGATCATCGCCTATATCTGGCGCTTGCAGGGCCGAGTGGCCGCCGGACGCTAGTGTTCGCATTTTGTTCTTGTATGTCGGGCACGAAACGCCCATCTAGGACTTTCTTGACAACCACTAACCAGCTAGTTTCGCTTGTGGTCACAACTGTGGCACTCAGCCGAGCAAACGCGCGGGACAAGGATCGAACATGGACAAGAACAAGGCGGGCGTTCGGCAAGGGCTCCATCATGCGGATGGGCGCAAAGGCCGGCGATCAGCAGATCGAGACCATTCCGTCGGGCTCGCTTGGCTTGGACCTTGCGCTGGGCATCGGCGGGTTGCCGCGCGGGCGTGTCGTCGAGATCTACGGCCCTGAGAGCTCGGGCAAGACGACGTTGGCGCTGCACGCGATCGCGGAGGCGCAGAAGCGGGGCGGCACCTGCGCGTTCATCGATGCGGAGCACGCGCTCGACCCCATTTATGCCCGCAAGCTCGGGGTTGATGTCGATAACCTGCTGCTGAGCCAGCCCGACGGCGGCGAACAGGCCTTGGAGATTTGCGACACGCTTGTGCGGTCCGGTGCGGTCGACATTGTGGTGATCGACAGCGTCGCGGCGTTGGTGCCCCGCGCCGAGCTTGAGGGCGAAATGGGCGACACCCACGTCGGCCTGCACGCGCGCCTGATGAGCCAGGCGCTGCGCAAGCTGACTGGCAGCGTGGCGAAGTCGCACACGATGCTGATTTTCTTGAACCAGATCCGCCTGAAGATCGGCGTCATGTTCGGCAATCCGGAGACGACGACGGGCGGCAACGCATTGAAGTTCTACGCTTCGATCCGCATGGAAATCCGGCGTATCGGCCAGATAAAGGACCGCGAGGAGGTCGTGGGGAACCAGACCCGCGTGAAGGTGGTCAAGAACAAGCTGGCGCCGCCGTTCCGGCAAGTGGAGTTCGACATCATGTATGGCGAGGGCATCAGCAAGGTGGGCGAGTTGATCGACTTGGGCGTGAAGGCCAACGTGGTCGAGAAGTCGGGTGCATGGTTCAGCTACGACAGCACGCGCATTGGCCAGGGACGCGAGAACGCCAAGCAGTTCCTGCGCGACCACAAGGACATGGCGGAGACGATCGAGAAGAAGGTTCGGGAGCAGTCCGGCGTGGTGGCGAACTCGATGCTGGCGCCGCCCGAGGAGGGCGACGAGGCCGAGGCGGCTGACTAGGCCGCAGTTGCCCGATCACTCGACACCGGGCAGTTGGCACGGAGCCTTGCCCCTGACGGACGCCGACCAAGCCTTGGTTGAGGCTGCCCGTGCGGTGTTGCTGCGCCATTATCGTCCGTTCTGGCATACTGTGGGCGCGGCGCTGCGAAGCCGGGACGGACGGATTTGGACGGGCGTGCACCTGGGCGCCACGGTTGGCCGGCTTTCGATCTGTGCGGAGGCGATTGCGCTTGGCCGTGCGGTGATGGACGGGGATGGCACGATCGAGTGCGCCGTTGCTGTCCGTCATCCAAAGCCGGAGGAGGCGGTGCAGGACATCGCGGTCGTCCCCCCGTGCGGCGCCTGTCGCGAGAACTTGACCGACTATGACGCAGGCGCCCTGGTGATTATCGGCACGCCGGATGGCCTGCGCAAAGTGCCAGTCGGCATGTTGCTGCCGTTTCCCTACCAGCGCTGAAAACAGGAAACAAAGAGTGACCTTCGGAGTTAACAGACCATGAGCACGAATCCAAAGACTGAAGCGAACGAGCAGGCGACGCCGTCGAACGTTGAGAAGGACCCGCATGACTGGACCACCGGCAACGAGACCATGACCGGGGCTCAGGCAAGCTATTTGAAGACTCTTTCGGAGGAGGCGGGTGAGGAATTCGATCCGTCTTTGAGCAAGGCCGACGCCTCATTGAAGATCGACGAGCTGCAAAAGAAGACGGGCCGCGGCAAGAATCACTAGGCGCGACATGGCCGCGCGGATGACAGGAGACGCAGGCTGGGCTACGCACAGGGTCGCATCCTTTTAGGACAACCCCCTCCCGCCATGGCCAGCAGCAACGACATCCGCGCGACCTTCCTCGATTTTTTTGCCCGCAACGGCCACCAAGTGGTCCCGAGCAGCCCCCTGGTGCCAGTCAACGATCCAACCCTGTTGTTCACCAACAGCGGCATGGTGCAATTCAAGAATGTTTTCACCGGCCAGGAGCGGCGGCCCTACTCGCGGGCCACCACGGCGCAGAAATGCGTGCGGGCTGGCGGCAAGCACAATGACCTCGACAACGTAGGCTACACCGCCAGGCATCATACCTTTTTCGAGATGCTGGGCAATTTCAGCTTCGGCGATTATTTCAAGCCGCTCGCCATTGAGCTTGCCTGGACCTTGTTGACCCGTGACTTTGGCCTTGATGCGGACAAGCTGCTGGTCACTGTCTTTGCCGATGACGACGATGCCGCCGCCTTGTGGCGCAAGATCGCCGGCCTGTCCGACCGCCGCATCATCCGCATCGCGACTGCCGACAATTTTTGGCGAATGGGCGACATCGGCCCGTGCGGACCCTGCTCTGAAATATTCTTCGACCATGGCGAGGACATCCCTGGCGGTCCGCCCGGCAGCCCCGACGAGGACGGCGACCGCTTCATCGAGATTTGGAACCTCGTGTTCATGCAGTTCGAGGAGGGACCGCCTGGCACCCGCACCCCGCTGCCGCACCCTTCGATCGACACCGGCATGGGATTCGAGCGCTTCGTCGCCGTTATGCAAGGCAAGCACAACAACTACGACATCGACATGATGCGCGCCTTGGTGCTGGCGAGCGCCGAGGTGACGGGACAGGCCGTGGACGGACCGTTCCAGACCAGCCACCGGGTCGTCGCCGACCACCTGCGCAGCACGTCGTTCATGATCGCCGATGGCGTGCTGCCCTCCAAAGATGGGCGCGGCTATGTTCTGCGCCGGATCATGCGCCGGGCCATGCGTCATCTGCACATGATGGGCACGCGCGAACCGACGTTTCATCGCCTGGTTCCAGCGTTGGTGCGGCAAATGGGCGCGGCCTACCCGGAACTGTCGCGCGCCGAGCCTCTGATAACCGAGACGATGCGGCTTGAGGAGGACCGCTTCAAGGCGATGCTGGAACGCGGCCTCGGCCTGCTCTCGGAGGAGACGTCGCGCCTGAGCGAAGACGGCGCTTTGCCCGGTGCCGTCGCGTTCAAGCTCTATGACACGTTCGGGTTCCCGCTCGACCTCACCCAGGACGCGCTTCGCGAGCAGGGCCGGGCGGTCGACACCGCCGGGTTCGACGCGGCGATGCAGGAACAGCGCACCCGTGCCCGTGCGGCCTGGGCCGGCTCGGGTGACGCAGCGACCGAGCGGGTATGGTTCGACCTGCGGGAGCGGCTGGGCGCAACCGAGTTCCTGGGATACTCGACCGAAAGCGCCGAGGGCGAGGTGCTGGCCTTGGTCGTCGACGGCGCCGCCGTGCAGCAGGCCGACGCCGGGCAGCCCGTCGCAGTGATCCTGAACCAGACGCCGTTCTACGCGGAAAGCGGCGGCCAGGTCGGCGACGCCGGTTGGATCACCGGGCTGGATGGGCTTCGGGTCCGGATCGACGGCACCCAGAAGAAGCTGGGTGACCTGTTCGTGCATTTGGGCGCTGTCGAGGCGGGCACGCTCACGGTGGGCATGCCAGTGGCCGCCGAGGTTGACCACGACCGCCGCGGCGCGGTTCAGGCGCATCATAGTGCCACGCACCTGCTGCACGCGGCGTTGCGCGAGCGCCTGGGGCCGCACGTGACGCAGAAGGGCAGCCTCAACGCCCCGGACCGCCTACGCTTCGACGTCAGCCAACCGACGCCGATCAGCCGTGATGACCTGGCGCTGGTCGAGGCCGAGGTGAACGCCCGCATCCGGGAGAACACCGCCGTCACGACGCGGCTCATGACGCCGGAGACGGCGGTGGCGGAGGGCGCCATGGCGCTGTTCGGCGAGAAGTACGGCGACGAGGTCCGCGTGGTCTCGATGGGCGGTTCGGACTCGGCCGGAAAACCATTTTCGGTGGAGCTATGCGGCGGCACGCACGTCCGGCGCACCGGCGACATCGGCCTGTTCCGGGTGGTGAGCGAGTCCGCGGTCAGCGCCGGGGTCCGCCGCATCGAGGCGGTCACAGGTGCAGCGGCGCTCGCCGCGGTCGCCGAAACCGAGAGCCGGCTGGCTGAAATAGCCGGCCTGCTGCGGTCAAGCCCGACGGAGGCCGCCGACCGGGTGGGCCAACTCGTCGAGGACCGGCGGCGGCTGGAACGTCAAGTCGCCGAGTTGCAGCGCAAGCTCGTCACTGGAACGGCAGCCGCCGCGGTCGAGGACATCGCTGGCGTCGCGTTCACTGCCCGCGACCTCGGCGACATCCCTCCGCGCGATCTTAAAAGCGTGGCCGAAACGATTGGAACCCAGCTTGGCAGCGGCGTGGCGGCGGTCGCCTCGACGGCCGACAGCAAGGCCAGCATTGTCGTCCGCATTTCGGCTGATTTGCTGCCTCGATTCAGTGCGGTCGATCTCGTCCGCATCGCCAGCGCCACGATGGGCGGCGCTGGCGGCGGCGGCCGGCCTGACTTGGCTCAGGCGGGCGGGCCGAACGCGGCTGAGATCCCGGCCGCTTTCGCCGCCATCCGGGCGGCTCTAGCGGGCCAAAGCTAAATCAAGCAAGGTATTTGCCGAACCATTGCAGCATCTCTTGCCAGCCCTTCTCGGCGTCGGCCTTGTTGTAGCTCGGGCGGTAGTCGGCGTGGAAGCCGTGCGGGGCATCGTCGAACACATGGATGACAACGGTTTTCCCCGCAGCCGTCGCCTTTGCCGCCGCAGCGCGCACGTCCGCCACGGGAATGCCGGTGTCCTGCCCGCCATACAGGCCGAGCAACGGCGCCTTCAACTCGGTCGCGACATCCGCGGCATTGTGGGGCTGAATGTCTGAGGGAGTGCCGCCGACCGGCCCATACCATGCGACCGCGGCCCGCAGCGCCGGGTTGTGCGCCGCATAGAGCCACGTATCGCGCCCGCCACGGCAAAAACCAGTGACAACCAAGCGCGCTGGGTCGCCGTGGTTCGCCGCCGCCCAGGTCGCCGCAGCGTCCAGGTCGAGCAGCAACTGTGCATCGGGCGTTTTGCTGATCACGTCACGAACGATCGTGGACACGTCGGTCATCTTGGAAAGGTCGCCGATCCGCGCATAAAGCTCAGGCGCCACCGCGAGGTAGCCAGCCTTCGCCAGCCGGCGGCAGGTGTCCTTGATATACTCGTGTACCCCGAAAATCTCCTCGATCACCAGCACGATCGGGAACGGCCCGGCGCTGGCTGGCCGCGCGAAATACGCCGGCAGTGCCCCTTGGTTGGTCGGCACCGTCGTCTCCCCGGCTTCCAAGCCGGTCGCCTCCGTATGGATCGCCTGCGCCTCGACCCGCGTCGTCGCGAGCGTAAAGCCGCTGATCAGCCCAGTCATGATCACGCCGCGCCGGGGCAGGGGGTAGCTCGCCAAGCCTTGCAGTCCGTCCATGTCGACATCTCCGAAAAAAATAGCCCGCTGCGCCAGCGGGCCTGAGTGGAAGTCAGGCCGCCTTCGAAACCGTCATCGCCGTCTGCAGGTTGGCGTCGATCCGGTCCAGGAAGTCCTGGGTGTTGAGCCAGGGCTGCTGCTTGCCGATCAGGCCGGCAAGGTCCTTGGTCATGGCCCCGCTCTCGACGGTCTCGACGCAAACCCGCTCCAGCGTGTCGGCGAACGCCGTCACGTCGGGCGTCGCATCGAACTGGCCACGGTAGGCCAGGCCGCGCGTCCAAGCGAAGATCGAGGCGATCGGGTTGGTGCTGGTCTCCCGCCCCTTCTGGTGCTCGCGGTAGTGCCGCGTCACCGTGCCGTGCGCCGCCTCGCTCTCGACCGTCTTGCCGTCCGGGCTCATCAGCACGCTGGTCATCAGGCCCAGGCTGCCGAAGCCCTGCGCCACGATGTCGCTCTGCACGTCGCCGTCATAGTTCTTGCACGCCCAGACATAGCCGCCGTTCCACTTGAGCGCGCTCGCAACCATGTCGTCGATCAGCCTGTGCTCATAGGTCAGGCCCAACTTGTCGAACTCGTCCTTGAACTCGGCGTCGAAGACCTGCTGGAATATGTCCTTGAACATGCCGTCATAGGCTTTGAGGATCGTGTTCTTCGTCGACAGGTAGACCGGATACTTGCGGGCGATGCCGTAGTTGAAGCTGGCGCGGGCGAACCCGCCGATGGAGGCGGCGGTGTTGTGCATGCCCATCGCGACGCCCGGACCCTTGAAGTCGAAGATGTCCATCACCTCCGGCTCGCCGCCGGGCGGATGGTAGGTCAGCGTCACCTTGCCCGGCCCAGGGATTTTCCGCTCGGTGGCGCGGTAGATGTCGCCGTAGGCGTGGCGGCCGATGACGATGGGCTGGGTCCAGTGCGGCACGAGGCGCGGCACGTTGCGGCAGATGATGGGCTCGCGGAAGATCGTGCCGTCCAGAATGTTGCGGATGGTGCCGTTCGGGCTGCGCCACATCTTCTTCAGCTTGAACTCCGTGACCCGCGCCTCGTCGGGCGTGATGGTCGCGCACTTCACGCCGACGCCGTACTGCTTGATCGCGTTGGCGGCGTCCACCGTCACCTTGTCGTCCGTCTGGTCCCGGTACTCGATGCCCAGGTCATAGTACTTCAGGTCGATGTCGAGGTAGGGAAGGATGAGCTTGTCCTTGATGAACCCCCAAATGATCCGTGTCATCTCATCGCCATCGAGCTCAACGACGGGGGTCGCAACCTTGATCTTGGCCATGCAGTCCTCATGAATATGGCCCGGTCCGGACCGATCGCTCTACACGGGACAATCGCATCCAGCCCGCCGGACAGCAAGCCGGGGCTGCCGCTTTCGAGCGTGGCGGGCCGCTAAAGCCTTGTCGAAGCAGGAGGCCTAGCCCGGCGCGATGCACCCCAGCGCACGGCGAATCCCGTCGTCGTCCGGCAGGCTCCCGGGCGGAAACAAGCGCGTCACATGGCCCATCTTGCGTCCAGGCCGCGCCTCGGCCTTGCCGTAAAGGTGCGGGATCAATCCGGGGGTCGCGACGACCTGCGGCCACAGCGCGGTCTCCTCGGGGCCAACCAAGTTCTTCATGACGGCGTCCGCGTGTCGCCGCCCCGGCGGCAACGGCAGGCCGGCGATGGCGCGCACATGGAGTTCAAACTGGCTCGCCGGGCAGGCGTCGATGGTCCAATGGCCGGAGTTGTGCGGCCGTGGCGCGATCTCGTTGACCATCACCCGCCCGGACGGGTCCACGAACATCTCCACCGCCAACAGCCCGACCAGCTCCAACCGGTCGGCCATGCGCCATGCCACCCGCTGCGCCTCGGCCACCGTCGCGGGCGTCACCCGTGCCGGCGCCAGCGTCAGGTCAAGGACTCCGGCGCGGTGCCGGTTCTCCATCACGTCGAACACCGTCCCGGCGCCATCCGCGCCGCGGGCCACGATCACGCTGATCTCGCACGAGAACCTGACGAAGCTCTCCATGACCAACGGCTTGGGTTCGAGCGCCGCCCATGCTGCCTCGACATCCGCCGGGTCGCGCAACACGACCTGCCCCTTGCCATCATATCCCAGCCGCGTCGTCTTCAGCACGGCGGGCAGGCCCAGAGACTCGGCGGCGGCTTGCGCCTGCGCCAGCGTGCTCACGGCCCGCCACGGCGCGGCCGGCACTCCTACGTCGGCCAGGAAGCCCTTCTCCAGCAGGCGGTCCTGGCTGATCCGCAGCACGGCAGGCGAGGGGTGGACGGGACGGAGCGAGGCCAGCAGGTCGAGGCCAGCCGCGCTCACGTTCTCGAACTCGAAGGTGATGACGTCGACCGCCTCGGCAAATCGCCGGAGGGCGACCGGGTCCTCGTAGTCGCCCAGGGTGCAGGCGGCCGAGACTTGGGCGGCCGGGCTGTCCGGCTCCGGCGTCAGGATGTGGCAGTGGTAGCCGAGCCGGGCCGCCGCCATGGCGGACATGCGGCCCAGTTGGCCGCCACCGATGATGCCAATGGTCGCATTGGGCGGCAGCGCAGCCATGGCGTCAGGCCACAGGGGCGTCGGCAACGGCGGCAGTCTGCTCCGCCCGCAACGTGTCCAGGCGGCCGGCGAGCGCCGGGTCGGCAAGGGCGAGGATGGCCGCGGCCAGCAGCCCGGCGTTCACGGCGCCCGCCTGCCCGATGGCAAGCGTGCCCACGGGAACGCCGGCCGGCATCTGAACAATGGACAGCAGGCTGTCCATGCCCTTCAGCGCGTGGCTTTCGACCGGCACCCCCAGCACGGGCAGCGACGTCCAGGCCGCGCACATGCCCGGCAGATGCGCGGCACCGCCGGCGCCGGCGATGATCACCAGCAGCCCCCGGCCACGCGCGGCCTTGGCGTATTTCGCCAGCCGGTCGGGCGTCCGGTGCGCCGAGACGACGCGGACCTCATGGGCGATGTCCAAACGGCCCAGCACCTCGGCCGCGTGCTGCATCGTGGCCCAATCCGACTGGCTGCCCATGATGACGCCGACACGGGTGATGACGCCAGCACGGGGGCCAGCCTGGCTGGCTTGGTCCGCCACTAGGCGATGCTGTCCGGAATCAGGCGGCTCTCCAGCCAGGAGAGCTCGTCCTTCAGCAGCAGCTTGCGCTTTTTCAGGCGTTGCAGGTGCAACTGGTCCGTGCCCGCCTCGGCCAGCCGGGCGATCACGGTGTCGAGATCACGATGCTCGCTGCGCAGTTCGTGCAGTTGGCGGAGGAGCGAGTCACGGTCGGTCAGCATGTTACGTGACTACCACGCCGCCTGCCGAGACGTCACGCGCCTTACAAACAGTGATCGGACTGGTACGCAGACACCCTCGATTGGTGTGGCTTTCGTTAATCATTCGGTATTACCGTTCCAAGACCATGGGTGGCGTAGCTGCCCTTGGTACGGAGCGCCCTGGTTCCACTCGCAAGGAGGCATCATGAATTTGCAGTCCCGCATCGAGACCCTGAAGGATCGCCATGCCACGTTGGAGACGCGCATAGCGGACGAGGACCACCGCCCCCATCCGGATGGGGACGCGCTGTCGCGCCTGAAGGTCGAGAAGCTGCGGCTGAAAGAGGAGTTGGAACGGCTTCGCAGCCAGGACTAATCGCCGGACCCCACGCCGGCGGAGGCCGCCTGCTGGTTCAGGCGGCCTCTTCGGCCTCGGGCGGCGGCGGCAGCGGAACCGCCTTGCCGTCCCGCGCCAGACGCTCGTTCGCCTGAGCCACCATCGCATTCAGGTCGGTTTGGCTGCACAGGCCCAGGATCACCGGGTCGCGCGGCTTGATGTTCGTGCTGTTCCAATGGCTGCGCTCGCGCACCTTTTGGATGGTGTCCTTTGTCGTGCCCAGGAGCTTGATCACCTGTGCCTCGCTCAATTGCGGGAAATTGCGCAGCACGAAGGCGATCGCGTCGGGGCGGTCGTTTCGCTTGGCCACGGGGGTGTAGCGCGCCCCACGCGAGCGCTTGTTGACCGGGTTGTTTGCCGGGGTCAGCTTGAGCCGCAAGTCCGGATCGGCCTCGCAACGCTTGATCTCCTCGGCCGCGAGCTGGCTGTTGGCGACCGGGTCGTAGCCAACGATGCCCTGGGCAACCTCGCCATCGGCGATCGCCTGCACTTCAAGCGGGTGCATGCCGCAGAAGTCGGCAATTTGGGTGAAGGTGAGCGCGGTTTTCTCGATCAGCCAGACGGCGGTGGCCTTCGGCATTAGTGGAAGGGTCATAGTTCTGTCCTTTAGCGCCGCATAGTGGCCACAGCGGGGCAAGGTGGTCCAATATCAGGAAAGGCCATAGTGTATGGACCCGTGCAGTCCCCAAGGTCAATGTATCATTGTAAAAGGAGGGTGGGTTGACCGAAGAAGAACTGCCGCGGCAGAAGGCCCGCCTGGTGACGCCGCCGCTCGATCCGCTTGGGGTTGCCGAACTGCAAGCCTACATCGCCGAACTGCAGCAGGAAATCGTGCGGGCCGAACGCGAGATTGCTCGTAAACAGGACCACCGCAGTGCTGCCGACAGTGTTTTTCGCCGCTCCTGACTTGCCGGGGCAAATCAAAAGGAGCCGGGTTACGAACCTGGCCCCTTCCTCTGGCTCAAGCAGTCGAAGCTGGGGAGCTTACGCCGCCTGAACCGCCTCCTGCGCGTCGTTCGCAATCACCGGCGTCGCCTGGACGGCGCTGCCAATCTGGATGCGGCGCGGCCTCAGTGCCTCAGGCACGACGCGCTTCAGGCCCACGTGCAACAGGCCGTTCTGCAAGTCGGCGCCATCCACAACGATGTGGTCGGCCAGCACGAAGCGGCGCTCGAACGCACGGCCGGCAATGCCACGGTACAGCACCTCGCCCGCCTCTACCTCGGCCTTCACGCGGCCAGCAATGATCAGCGAGTTCTCGCGAACCGTCAGCTCGAGGTCATCCTGGCTGAACCCGGCAACCGCCATCGTCAAACGGTAGCTGTCATCGCCAACGCGCTCGATGTTGTAGGGCGGATAGGCCTGGGAGACAGACTCCTGCGCCGTTCCAGCCAAACGGGCCATGCGGTCGAAGCCGATCGCAGTACGAAAAAGGGGAGTGAAATCGTATGTCATGGAATAAACCTCCAAAAAGCAAGGTCACAAGCTGAAGCTCCCAAATGGGCCGCCCCGGTTCAGTCTTCGAAGCCCCGGCTGGGCGCCTCGAACACACCTGAAATAGAAAGCGCCGCGCCCTGGTTCAAGAGGGCACAGCGCTTGGAGTCTACCGAATGGACAGGGCTACTTGCGCATGCCCAGGCCAGCGAACTTCTTGTTGAACTTGGCGACCTGGCCGCCCGTGTCCATCATGCGCTGCACCCCGGTCCAGGCGGGATGCGACTTCGGGTCGATGTCCAGCCGGATGGTGTCGCCAGCCTTGCCGGCGCAGGTCATCGTTTTGAACTGGCTGCCATCGGTCATAATGACGGTGATTTCGTGGTATTCCGGATGGATGCCGGGCTTCATGGCGGGTGCTCCCAAAAATGCCGCCGATACCGACCGGCCGCGAAGCCGCAGGATATAGCCGTGCCGACGCCCTGGTCGCAAGCCGTCAGGAAGGCCGGGTGCGGGCGCGGGCGGCACGGCCCTGGAACTCGTGGAACGCGCGGTCGGCGAGCGTTTTCTGCTCGGGCGTCATCGACGCATACAGCTCGTCGAAGGCGGGCACCAACCGTTGCAGGTCCTCTGCATGGGCACGCGCCAGTTCGGCATACGACCGCATGTCGTCCGGCGCCGACAATGTGGCGACCTTGTCGGCGCGGTCGCGCTGCAGCTCCTCCATGTGCGCCGCGTTCTGCCGCATGACCGCGGTGAAGGCGTCCCACCGCGGCTGCTGCGCCGGCGTGATCTTCAACCGCCGTTGCAGGCTGGCGATGTGGCGCTCCACCGGCGCCATGCCGCCACGCTCCGGCCGCGCCGCCTGTGCTGCGCTGCCCGGCGCATCGCCCGGCGCCGCGCCCTGCGCCAAAGTCTGGCCGCCGGCCAGAGTGACCGCAGCCAGCAGCAGGAAGCCTCGCGTCATACGGTTGCCCATGGATCAAATCCTCACTGTTAGCGGAACGGCACGGAGAAGCCGAACCCTGGCGCCTGGTAGATCGGCGGCGGCGCATAGTATGGCCGCGCCGGCGGCGTGTAGTAGACCGGGGGCGGAGCGTAGTAGCCGTATGGGCGCCCATAGCCGTATGGGCGCTCCCAATGCTCCCGCTCCCACCGCTCATGCTCGAAGCGTTCATGCCGGTCCCGGTCCCGGCCGCGGTCTTCGAAACGGCCACGATCTTCGAAACGCTGGGCGTGCGCCGGGCCAGCCGCGACCGCGACGACGGCGCCCAGCGCGATGACGATGGGGATCAGGCGTTGCAACACAAACGACCTCCATTCCGAAGTGGCGGGGACAATGGTCGACCGGCCCTGGTCTGGTCAAGCCCAGGCCGCTGGCCTTCGCGAACTGGACGGTTTTATAAACGCGCGCGCGAATACTGCTTCACCAGGTCGATCTTCACGCCCAGCGCCTCCGCCGCGCGCAGCGTCCAGGCCGGGTCCGCCAGCACGGCGCGGGCGACGAACACCAGGTCCGCACGGCTGTTGGCGACGATCTCGGCCGCCTGCTCCGCCCCGCGTATCATGCCGACCGCGCCAGTCGCGATCCCGGCTTCGGTCCGCACCCGCTCGGCGAACGGCACCTGGTATCCCGGATGCACAGACGGGACGCGGGCCGCCGGCGACACCCCGCCGGTTGAGCAGTCGATCAGGTCGACGTCGCCCCGCGCCTGCAGCCAGCGGGCGACCTGCACCGCGTCGTCGGCGGTAAGCCCGCCGGGCAGCCAGTCAGTGCAGGACAGCCGCACGAACAGCGGCAACTCGTCCGGCCACTCGGCCCGCACGGCGTCGACCACCTCCATCAGCAGCCGGGCGCGTCCGGCGAGGTCGCCGCCATAGCCGTCGTTGCGGGTGTTCGAAATCGGCGACAGCATGGAGTGCAGCAGGTAGCCGTGCGCCCCGTGCAGCTCGATGACCTTGAACCCAGCCTCCCGCGCCAGGCGGGCCGCTTGCGCGAACTCGGTGACGACGCCGCCAAGCTCGTCGACGCTCATGGCGTGCGGCGTGACCGCATTGTCGTGGAACGGGATGGGGCTGGCGGCCAGCGGCGTCCAGCCGCCGTCCTCCGGCAGCAGGGCCTGGCCGCCCTCCCAGGGCCGCTGGCTGCTGGCCTTGCGCCCGGCGTGGCTGATCTGGATGCCCGGCACCGCGCCGCCGTACTCGATCAGCTTCGTGACCCGGCGCAGGAACGCCATGTGCCCGGCGTTCCAAAGCCCCAGGCAGCCCGACGTGATGCGGCCGATGGCCGACACATGCGTCGCCTCGGTGAACACGAAGCCTGGCCCGGCCATCGCCTTCGAACCCAGGGTCTGGATATGCCAGTCGTCCCCCAGGCCGTCCTCCGCGCAATACTGGCACATCGGCGAGACCGCAATGCGGTTGCGCGCCGTCACCGACCGGAAGGTGATCGGCTGGAACAGCAAGGGATCGGGCATGGGCAGGCTCCTGCTTGGGCCGCCAGGCGATAGGCGGCCTCCGGGCGGGGCGCAACCCCGTTGCCGCCCATGGCCCTGCCGTCTACCGTACTATTGCTGACGAGGGGAAAACAATGCCTGGAAACCGGCCCGCATCGCCCCGCAGCGCGATGAACATCCTGTCCATCCAATCGTGGGTCGCCTACGGCCATGTCGGCAACGCCTCCGCCATGTTCCCGCTGCAACGGCTCGGCGCCGAGGTCTGGGCCGTGAACACCGTCCAGTTCAGCAACCACACCGGCTACGGCGCCTGGACCGGGCAGGTGTTCGAGGGC
>JAABUY010004530.1_pt1 | contig 14507 bp, 14 predicted proteins | sample 5560271 | NCBI WGS metagenome assembly JAABUY01 (sample SAMN10711886, study PRJNA513374) | rock metagenome | isolation source: Antarctica rocks | place: Antarctica: Victoria Land, University Valley
GTGGTGGTGGTGAGTCGGTGGGGGGAGGAGGTTATTGGGGGGTTGGTGGTTAGGTTTGTTAGGGATGGGAATGGGGCGGGAGGAGGAGGGGGAGGAGGGGTAGGGGGAAGAGGGAAGAGGGGGAAGGGCGGGAAGGGGGGGGGTGGTACGGCGTATATCCGGGCGTGGACGGTGAAGTTGCGCTTTCGGGGGAAGGGGGTGGGCACGGGGTTGTTGGAGGAGGCGGTGAGGGTTTGTCGGGAGAGGGGGGTTGATGCGGTTGAGTTTGCGGCTGATCATGCTAGTATGCTCCCTTTTCTTTTTCTTTTTCTTTTCTTTTCTGCCTGATACTCGATTCGAGGTGGCCTGGTTCGTGTCGGGCATTGCTGACGGGTTGCCTGCGCCGTTGACAGATTCCGCCCGCGTTTTGCCTTCGATCTTCAATGGCGCCTTCGAGCGCAGAGAGGCGAGGGCGCGGAAGTTGTTGGAGGAGGTGGTGCGGGCTCAGGGTGGGGTGGGGGGAAGGAAGAGATAGGATTTTTGGATTTCTCGGGGGTTTGGATATAGTAGGGTTGTATGTATGTATGGGTGTCGTGTAGATAGAAGACCGCGTCGCTCTTTGGATAGATCGGAGAGCAGGCGGTTTGCAATAAGTCCTTTACCTAGTTGGCGAGATACGTCCAGTGACGGCGGTTTTTGAATACTCTCCATGATTGAGTACCTTATTTATTGGTCAGTTTACCTCACCAGGACTTACTTGTTTGCAACGATATTGTACGCGTGACCTTAGATTGGACGTAGCTCTCCGAGATGACTAATGACGCCCACGCCAGCACCAACCAGTACCCTACAGGCCAGTCACCAAAGTAGATCAGAACAATCACCGTGCCTGAAGCGACATATCAAAGACGGCTGTGCCGAAACCTATGTCCTAACCTAGACTGACACGAACCCATGGGCCATAACCGAGACGACCGAATGGTGCCGTATATGACCCAAACATGCCTAGTTAGCCCTTCGTACAGAAGAACGCATTATCCAACGCGATGGCCTTGAGCTTGAACCGTGACCGTGACCGTGACCGTGACCGTGACCGTGCCATGAATCCTTCAGTATGTGCGACATATAGCACTGAGAACGGGAAAGGGAACGATGAAAGGAAAGAGAGAAGGAAAAGAAAACGCCGAATTGGGAGATGGGTATTTGTGCTTGCTTGTAGACTTGATTTGATATCTTGAGATGCTGCGATGCGAAATCGATATGACGAGGAGCGAGGGAGGAAAAACGGAAGAAGGGTGGAGTGGTTAGATGTGAGATTGTTGAACTTGTGGTTTCGATGTAGGTGATGTGTTTCGGTCTGAAGGGGTCGTACGGTGCTGTAAAGGACATATAACGAAAATATGGGAGGTCGAAACGAGGCTCAACGACCTTTCGGCTTGGCGACGTAAGTCTCCTTATCGAAACCTATAACGACAATGTGTCAGCGAGGTATACGCCTACCAGGGGCGGAAGTAGGGGAACACACCATAGATAGGTCGCCCGCGCTGGTTATGGTTGAGACTCCGGTTAGCGAAGGATTCTGATGGAGAGTGTAGGGGCGTGTTCAGGTTAGCTACTAACCCGTTTGAGCGCGAAGATGACCTAGTACCTCTCAGTCAGATCATAGCTTGAAGGGGGCATAAGGTTAGACATACATCTGTGACCGTAACGGTCTTGGCGCTTCGATGGTCGAGGAAAATGCAGCAGTCTCCGACGACCTGTACGAGGGGTAAGTACGGGTCTGATAGTGAGGTCCGCGCAGTGTAGACTCACTCCTTTCAAGAAGGTGGTGATGGCCCCGCGGATATCTTCATAGATTTGTCCTGAGATACGCTTGACGCCGCCTCGACGCGCTAGACGGCTGAGTGGTGATGGAGTTAGTGAGCGTGACTAGTATCTGAGGTTGAAGATTCAGGGTCGACGCCAAGCTGTCTGAAGAAGAGAATGGTTGCAGACAAGCAGCAAGGAAGACGTCCGCCATTTTAGCCCCTATGGCAATGGAACTTATGGCATCCGAGTGCATATGCCTTGGAACCTTCTATATCGCTCGTGGAGTTCTCATGGACGACCAGGCCTCACAAAGAATCGTACTGAAAGAACGCAAGTCCTAAACTCACCGTATATCTCCTTTCGCTATTCGCAAGTCAGCATCGGTTCCTCGCACTTGCAGACCAGAGCAGCCCGACTTACTGATACCCTGTATCGTCTCCTTCAATATCTTCCTGTATCATACTGTCAATCAACAACGTCCTAGCTAGGGAACGCGCGTAGGAAGACCCCGATGGTCATAACACAGAAGTTCTCCGCCCAGTTTTCAAAACCAAACACCAACCCCCGGAACAAGCGGATCTCAATAATCAACAGCAAGAATCACTTCGAACATACCGATGTCGTTTGGCGCCGACTCCCCTCGTCCTCCCCAAACCGAACCCGCCGCTGCCGCTCCCGCGCCCGCCTGGCTTCACCTTTCCGCTGATTGACGGTCCGTACGGTCCACGGGTTCTGTTGACGGATGCAGAGCTGGAGCTCGGCAGTACCATTTTGCAATATTCACCACTCGGTGCTTGGACGTTGAGTACGTAAGTTTTGTTGTTGTTCCGTAACGTAGTTGTGATTGGTTCTGGAAGCTGGAGCCTGAATGGGTTTGGGTGTGGCGGGTAAGGCTGATGATGCCGGCTTAGTCAGCTTTAGGCTCCGACTTGCACCTTGATGTTTGAAGACTCCTCTCAAGGAACGATCTTGAAGCTGTACTTTTATCTAACTTACCCATTCAGATACGAGGTTATTGTTACACTGAGTGGCTCTCCGACGGAGACTGGTCTTTTATGGAATTGGGCGTATGTTGGGTATTATGTGTGTAGGACCGGTCATGATATAAACAAAAAGTCCAACGCCGGCAGAGGTCGCAAAGATGACTACACCGGTCATGAAATGAACGTTGCTTCAGTAAAAAGTGTGCCTTCCTCCATCTTCTCCTCATCGTCACCAATTCTGAGCTTTATGAACAAACGCTGCTGTGGAGCGTACTATAAAACGGTTAGCCGCGATCTCTCGAGGTGAGTCCTACAGGACTGACCTGATAAATATAAGGCTTCGTCCCTACAACGCCGCCCACGATACTTTTCACAAACTTTGGCACTTCCGCCATGACATCTACTCGGTCCAGTCTCAGCCCCACTGGGCCGGCGACTTCGGCCTTCACTTCCTTCCCATCCTTTGTCTTGCCCGTCCACTCGAATCTGACCCCTCTCGGCTCGGGCCAGTCGACCTCGGGGTCTCGTTTTAATTCGGTGTGGGTTGCAATGTTGGCAGCACCTGCACAGATAATCTCGCCGTCTTGAGCGATGCCGCCGACATTAACGACCGTCGATCCGTACGAAGGAGGCGTTGTGTATTCCATGATGACAGCAGAGTAAGTCGGAGACTGAAAGCTGGCAAAATTCCATTTCGCCGCTTTTCAAGATGAGCTTCGACCCTCTGCATTCGGAGAACCTCAATTGGAATGGGACTAACCCGCGTGATGTGGTTTCATTCCCTGCAGTGCATGTACGAAGAGCGCCCTCCCCTTGAAATCGACATTCCCGTCTTTCGTGATGATTTCGCCTTGCGCACTGCATCTCGGCCAAAATGCATGGCGCATCGATCCCCATGGTTTCAGTGGGTCGGTACCGAAGTGGCTCTTCCCGTCCTTGCCGACTTGGAACCCGGGAGCTGTGCGCGTTATTGTGAGGTTGACGATACTAGCACTATTCGTCGCTGACTTGACCGAGAATGAGGTTCCATCTTCGCTCAGTGTCACTGCACAGCTATCCGCGTAGAATGAGAGCATTTGATCGTCGAAGCCGTAGTTGCTGAGCGTATCTGTGGACCAAAGATTCGGGGTTTTGCCATCTGGGTAGAAGATCTTGGTGTTGAATTGACACGTAGTATGGATACCACTAGACCAATTAGCATGGAATGTCGAGTCTACTGTGATATGGCCTGTCTTACGCAACATTGCTATAGATCACTTGAGCCATGCCAATATGTCCGCTATCAGCCATTAGGTAGAATGTCTGCGTCTCCACATTTGTAGAATCCATGGCTGCCCATTTCAAGTCTTGTTTATTTAATTCGGTGTAAGGCGTCGTCTCAGCTTGTCGTACAACGGATTGGATGGCTGAAGGCCCATAGATAGGTTCTTGTGTACCGGCCACATTGGCGACTCTGAACGTGCAGTTTGTTAGCTTAAGTCACGTAACACGACAACTTCCAAACAATCACTCACTGCTGCTTGATCCAATTCATCTTCACAATACGTCGATAACCACAACACTTTGTAGTAACATTATCTCCGTCAAAAGTTCAAATCCAGGGTCCAAACCATGACGAAGTCGGATAAACCATCTTCCGATGCGGATAAACCATCTCCCGATCCGAACACGGAGAGTGCCGAAGGCGACAAAAAGGTCAGTAACAGTGCTTCACAGTGAGCTCGAGATTAGGAGCGGACTCGATGAGAATCATTACTGATCATCATGATGTATCGTAGCCTAAGCAATTCTTGTATTGGCGTTGGCCCAAAATGGCCTTGCTCCAGGCGCTGGGGATTATAGGCCCTCCGACGGCCGAGGGAGGATTTCGGAGTAACCCGTACTACATCTGCAAGCTAGCTTCAAAGTACGCCGAGAGCAACCAATTGATGAAGTGGATCGACGACCGCTGCAAGAATAATGGCAAGAAAGGCGATGGCGACGGATCAGATCGTGAAGCTCATCGTGGGAGCGGGCCAGGCGAGTCCCAGTCCTCCCGTGGGCCCGGCTCTGGGCAGTAAAGGGGTCAAGAGCATGGACTTTTGCAAGGTACTAAAATACTCCTTCAATGAACCTCGAGCTTTACCCCGAGACTGATGCACGAGTAGGAATTCAACGCGCGAACTTCTCATATGACGCCTGGTGTTCCCATTCCAGCACGAGTCACTGTCCGCCCGGATCGATCGTTTCATTTCGAGTTGCGCACACCGGCAACGTCACATCTCCTTTTTGCAGCTGCGGGTGTCAAAGAACGAAAGGGCAAGATACGGGGTGCTATCAATCCTGGGAAAGAGAGCGTAGGAGAGGTGTCGTTGAAGCACATCTACGAGATTGCGAAGATCAAACACTCGGAGCTTCGATTGTCGGGTTTGAGTCTTGAGGGACTGTGTAAGAGCGTGATTGCACAGGCTCAGTCAACCGGCATTTCTGTTGTTCCTTGACTTCTTTCTCTACGATGGATTCTTTCGAGGCACAGCGATGGCGTTCTTATGCTTCTCCGTCTGACTTGTCTGGCAGGGCAAAGCTGTCATAGCAGGAGGAGACTGTATTAAAAGGAGCACATTTCCCAGTGGATAGTAGTGTACCTGAACTTACTTGGGCATGATCTGTGCTCACTCAGCAGGGATTGGCAGGTCTTTAGCTGAGTCTGAGCTGCTGTGGTGTTATTGCCCAGATTGACCCGACAATAATAACTTACGCAGGCTCAACTGGCTGGCCATCGAACTGGGGTTGCGAGGCGTAAGCTGAGCTCTGACTTACAGCCCTTGTCACCCTTCCACTGATTCCAGGTTGTTACCCAACCAGCATCCCCACCGCATTTCAACGGCGCGACTTAGCCACTGCCCATCCATTCCAAGGAAGAGTCACTGTTCTCGGATCAATTACCTATACGTACCAGGTATTTGTATGTAACCTGGAAATTATCTGTACCTGACGTACTGAACGCGTTACTCTGAACTGTAGACGGTAGTTGTACGGTAGCTCCGGGCCTTCTCGGAACAGCCCCTTTGGTGCGACGAAGCTTTAGTAAATAATAATCAAACCAGGCAATCGTTAATAATCAATGCAGAGAATGGCACACATATGGATCCAGCTATCCAGTGATGATATCGCATCGTCACTCTCTAGATGTCTACTATAAAGGATTGATGTCGAAAAGAGAAAGCACAGCACGCTCTTGAAGAAAGAGAGAGAGCAGTGCCCCACTTCCTCTTCGATTACGTCGGATGCAATTTTTCTCTTGGCTGGGTCAAAGCAAATTATTAACACCTTGAAGAACACTTCCTGAGGACACATCTCTCCGTCTTTGATCGCCCCAGCGGCATTCGCATTGGCATGGGCATGGGCTTGAGCTTGGGCTTGGGCATTGAGCTGTGATATTATTGGAAGGGTGTCGTGCTTACCCACAACACTGTATACTAAGTATATATCATTGGGCCCCGTGGAGGAGTAATCATGGCTTCGGGTCAGCATACTGCACATCATCCACCTGGTGAGAACCTTGGTTCCCCGATCCAATTCCCATTCCCATTTCCATCCCCGTCACCGTCACCGCTACTCGGCGCGCTGACAAGCCCTTCGTCAGGTATATCTTCCGGTCCGGGAGATAATCAACAAGCTGTGCGATTCGCTTCCGTCAACCAAGAGATCGAGCCTGTGCATAGCCTGCAACCATACGACACTACAGAAAGCTCCGAAAGGCCGAATACGCAGGTGCTGTCTCCGGAGACCCAGGCAGAATTGGAGAGACTGTCGACCACCCTTCAGAATGTTCGCTTGCAGCAGCGACGGCTGAGCAACTTCGCTTTTGAGCCGGTATCTCTGCCTGTGTCGAGGGTGAGTGGATACCTTCCATATAGTGCGGCGCGTCTTTACGCTTCATGTGTCGGTACTGTTCATTCGTCCCATCAAAAGTCCTCTCCGCATCTACGCGATTAAAGCGAGCTCATTCTTTGGCTTCGATATCTTCTGTCATGAAACTTCTTCAGCATAGATCGAAGCTATACCAGTCATTCTTCGTTGCCCTCGGTTGGGCCCAACGACGATGCCGCTAATGGACAGTTTTATGTGCTATCGTTACGAGACCTGCAGTTTCTATCATGCCCATGTACCTTTCGCAGGCGCACGTCAATTGTACATATTCGTTGAACGAAATGGCTGATCTTGCCCTGGAGCACTGCAGGTACCCTCGAATGACCCGAGCTCACAGCAGGCCTCTCGAGAGAACTCCATATCCGCCGAATCCTCTTCATTTCGAAAGCCATCAGCAACATCGACGATGAATTCACCACCATTGACTCCTGACGCAACTCGCTCTCTAGACGGCAAAAGAGATTCTGCCATTGCCGGCGCCGCTTTGACAAAAGTGCATCCAGAGGTGTCCATGACACCTCAAATTTCACCACCTAGGCTCACCCCACCGCCGCCGAGTACCATCGTAAAACCTGTCGAGGATGGTTACTATACAAATAGTACAGCAACATCTCGACCTCCCTCCTCGCCTGGCCAAGTCTCAACAAGACCGACGTCAACCTCCGGGGACTCGGGAATTGTACATACGCATCCGCGTCATACGCAAAGATCCAGGGTCGGATCAAGCGGGAACTCACTTCCAGCGTCCCGCGAGCACAGCCCTTCCCGAACACCAGGTGGAGGTTCCGGAACGGTAACTCCACCGAGCTACAGCAGGCCGTTCACCCCTCTTGGTGAGAGCGATGACCCCTACGCTCGGAGCAAAAGACCTCCGCAACCAAAGAACCTGGACCAGATCGAGTCAAGATTTGTGTTCGGCAGTACGGACGGCAGGCGCAGGTCCGGCATAGGATCGGCGGTCTCCTTACCGCAATTACCACACTCGCGCAGTGGAGGTGACCTGAAAGGACAAGAGAACAAGCACCAGTCAACCTTTTCGCTGCATTCTCTCGGTGGCAAAAAGGACCACTTTGGCCATTTGCATGAAGACAGCTCTTCCGGTCACGGTGGAAAGTCCCATGGATCCATGTCTGACCTGAAACGTTTCTTCAGGATTGGAAACAAGAGCAAGAGAGCCCAATCACCGTCTGCATCTTCCAAAGGCCCCACAAACAAGTCAGGAGCACGGACTCCACCCCATCACGTGGCCGCCGCTCATGTGCCTTTTGGCGAAGATCATGGTCTGCAAACCAAATATGGTAAATTTGGGAAGATCCTCGGGTCTGGTGCAGGCGGGTCAGTCCGACTGATGAGACGAAGTAGTGATGGAGTTACCTTCGCGGTGAAGCAGTTTCGAGACCGACATTCATACGAAACCGAGAAAGAATACGCCAAAAAGGTTACTGCAGAGTTCTGCATAGGTTCTACCCTTCATCATGGTAACATCATTGAAACGTTGGACATTGTGTACGAGAGGGGTCACTGGTACGAGGTTATGGAATACGCTCCATACGACCTTTTCGCCATTGTTATGACCGGGAAGATGAGCAGGCAAGAAATTGCGTGTTCCTTCCTGCAAATTCTGAGCGGCGTCACATATCTGCACAGCATGGGCCTTGCGCATCGTGACCTGAAGCTTGACAACGTCGTGGTCAACGAACATGGGATCATGAAGCTCATCGATTTTGGGAGTGCCTGTATTTTCCGCTATCCGTTTGAGAACGATGTTGTACGCGCCTCTGGTAAGTCAAGACACCGAGACTAGCACTTCGTATTGCTGATGAGCTGTAGGTGTTGTTGGGTCGGACCCGTATCTTGCTCCCGAAGTCTACGATAACGCCAAGTATGACCCTCAACCCGTTGATATCTGGTCTCTGGCGATTATATTTGCGTGCATGTCTCTGCGTCGATTTCCGTGGAAAGCCCCCCGTCTCACCGACAACTCTTACAAACTTTTTGTTTCTGCGCCCACACCAGGTACATCGACTTCGGAGCCGGGACCACGGCGCTCTTCAGATGGCAGACCCGACCCAGCCACGGACCCCAGCAGCGCAGCGGAGGACTCGCGGCGTAGGTCGGCACCGCATTCTGAGGTCGATGGACCTTCGCAGAAACAAGAGGTCATCAAAGGTCCTTGGCGGCTTCTGCGTCTGCTTCCCAGAGAGTCGAGAAACATAATCGGAGCGATGTTGGAGATTGATCCGAAGCGAAGAGCGACAATGGACGATCTGATGCAGGATCCGTGGATTACGCAAACGCCGGTTTGTAGACAGGAAGAGAGGGGAGTCATTGTTAGCGCGACGAATCATGAACATACATTGGAGCCGGGGACTGCAGTGTCGCCAGAACCGAGTAAGCATCAGATTATGTCTTAACTGTCAGGTTCACTGAATGGGTAGGCGCTGGGAGACTTGGTGCTTCTTTGGTCCTGCGTTTTGTCTTTCAGACTCTATCCTTTTTGAGGTCTTCGAACATTATTGTCAATGTTGTGCGCTTTGTTCACACTGGCGGATGGCCTTGTTGGAGGCATTTGTGCCACATTGTTACAGCGAAGCAGTGACGGTTGCACTATCCTGTACATTATTCATATACCCGTTGACTACAGAGCGGCAATGCAACACCACAGTTTTACATGGTCCGTTCCCAATAGTGATCAATGTCATAGCGACCATGCTGGAAAATTTGGAGATATCATAGACACTACTCTGTACGAAGCAGGTCATACTTGTATTTGTAGCGTATCATGGTATCGTATCCCATGTCGCAGTGAACTGACCCGGTCGTAAAGGTACAAATATGGTTACGTTAGACTTGATCGGCCAAGGCGCATTTGAAACTGGATACAGTACGTTCGTGAGAACCATATCACACAGAGAGATCTATCTTCAATCTTGGATTTGGCAACGTAGAGACCGAGTATATGTCCAGCCCGGGACTGTATGGCGCGCAAGGCACGCCAGCGCATAAGCTATGGTCTGTTGGCACTTCTCGTCCTGCTGCCAGTCCCGCGAGCGCATTCTCACTGACATCCCACCAACCGCAGTCTTACCACTTGCAAACTCTCCCGGTGGCCACCGCTTAGGAGTCAATGGCCTTGCTGTCGATAGTAAGCGCTCTGTATTGTGCGACAAGCCCCTTCTCCACCATATTAACACCGATGATCATGTCATGTTTACCAAGCTCACAGGTATTCGGGCGGCCGAGACGGCGTGATCTGCGCCTGGAACCTCGATCTCGGATGGAGCCAACCGTCAGCAGCTGCGTCGAACCCTTTCGCGTCCCCGGAAGACCCTGTCCCTAGCCTCGGCCCGAAGACCCAGCCGTCAACTTCCCTCCGCCGACAAGTCCAGGCGCATACTCATTGGGTCAACGACGTTGTTCTGGTTGACCGTGACACTGCGCTTGTTTCAGCATCATCCGATATCACTGTCAAAGTATGGAGGCCTCAAACGGAGGATGGCCTGGAACCGCAGACGATTGGCCTCCACAACGATTATGTGAAATGCGTGGCTACACCTGGCTCGAACTCGGACTGGGTAGCGTCAGGGGGCTTGGATCAGAAGATATGTCTTTGGGATTTGAATGGGGGTGGAGAGAAGCTACGGATCAACGTCGGCGAGGAAGAAAGCAGCGTCAAGGGATCCGTATATGCGCTGAGCGTGCGTGGTTCGATACTCGCGAGTGGAGGTCCGGAGAGCATCGTCAGGGTCTGGGACCCCAAGTCCGGCAAGCGGATCACCAAGCTAGTCGGGCATACAGACAACATTCGGGATGTCCTCATCAATCAGGATGGAGACATGATTATGACAGCATCATCGGACCAGACTGTGAAAGTATGGTCCATGGCTGCGGGGAGATGCATGCACACGTTGACCATGCACAATGACAGCGTGTGGTCGTTGTACTCGAACCACCCGCAACTCTCAGTTTTCTATTCAGGCGACCGGTCCGGTCTCGTTGCGAAGACTGATGTCCGTGGTTGTGCCGATATGGATGAAGGTCGCTGTGTTGCGATATGCCAGGAGCACGAGGGAGTTAACAAGGTCGTCTGTGTGGGGGATTATATCTGGACCTCGACATCAAGCTCGAGCATTAATCGTTGGGAGGACGTCGACACGGAAGCAGAGGTGCAAACAACTGATGCTCCACGCCATCATCATAACTCCAGTAGCATATCGGGCTCGAAAATGTCGCCGCCACCACCGCCGCCCGCACCGCAACCAAGGAGTCCCTTAATCAATGGCACGGGCGAGAAGCGACTTCCTCTCAGTAGTCTACTCCGTCTCTCCAACACAGCCAAGTTCCCTCCATCGAAAACCCGCGATGCGGAGGCAACAATCCTCCACTCTGGCAGCAGCATGCGCAAACCGTCCGAAGCTATGCTCGACACGGATATGGATGGCGTGATTCCATTTCATGAACTACCTGAGGAAACGATCGAAGGGCAGAGTGGTCTCATCAAGCACCTTTTACTCAATGATCGGAAACGTGTTCTCACCCTGGATACAGCAGGTGAGGTAATGATGTGGGATCTGTTGGAGGTCAGTCTCCGAACGAGCCTTTTCGCTTCCATGACCTAACCTCGACATAGTGCGTTCCAATAAAGTCGTACGGCAAGCGTCACTTGGAAGATGTGGCTCCCGAAGTCAACACGACGGAAAGCGTTGCTAACTGGTGTGCCGTCGATACAAGAACTGGAAGGTTGGCATGTGTGTTGGAAGAGAACCATTGCTTTGACGCCGAAACCTATGCCGACGAGCTCGAGCCTGAGGAGTCTCTACATTTTCGAGAAGACCAAAGAAGTACGTACCCAGATGATAGACTTCTTTAAGATATTCCGTCGCACTTGATCTCTCTCAGCTGCAAGCGTTCATTTCCGTTCCCCTGGTACGAACGTTGAGCTTACCATGCGATGCTGTCTAGTCAACCTTGGTAGATGGGTCTTACGGTATCTTTTCGCGGATCTCATCGACGAAGAAACGAAACGCGATGAAGCCTACCGCAAGAACCTTACATCACACGCTCTACATCCCACTGGCCTGCAAAGGGGCAATGCTCCTCCATCAATACAACTGCCAACCTCAAACCCGTCTGATTGGAACGATATATCCAATATCCATGACCCTGCCGCAACGCCACGCGCCACGAATGGACTCCATTACCCGGCAATGACTCCAGGTCTATCAATCGGGGTCGCGACTCCATATCTACCTCCGTCTAGCCAAGGCTCCCATGCAAACCATCTCCCATCAACTTCAGAAGAGGGCGCAGACCTAGAAAAGCGAATGTCACATCAAAGCCAGCCAAGATCATCAAGCGAAAGGTCCGGCGACTACTTTTCGACCAGGCCGGCTCCAAATTCCGCATCGCAAACCGACGGCAAGGTGGGCGAGGCCCCCGACGGAGCTCACGTCGACGGGTTGCAGTCCCCATCCGATCCTCCTCCAGACAAGGAGGAAAAGACCAAAGAGAGCAGCTCGCTCTTCGGAAAGAAATTCCGGATGAATTTCCCGAAAAAGCTCGGACGATCCTCGATGGATGCGAAACCCGCAGTGGTCGACGAGAAGTCTGAGGTCTCCTCCGACAAGTCTTCAGAGAAAGAGGATAAAGTCGTCGGGGATAACTTCTTTGGCGTGGTGCAGAAGATTAGATACGAGTATGACGAGTGGCTAGAGAAGAACCCAGGGCAAGCGCCGAGTTCGGGCGTCAACCCGAGTGCTTCCAATGAGACTCCGGTCTTGAGGCCGCCACGATCCACGACCGTCATCATCCAAGAGGATCGGCCAGACTCTGGTGGTGTAGCCGACGTTTTTAGAGGTACCGTCGGCGCTTTGGGACGGGAAGCTGATCAGATCGAGAAAGTCGCGCCGATGTGGCTGGGAGAACTCCTCCTTAGAGTACGGGCGCAGGCTTCCAATTCGCACAAAGTCTTGCAAGGCTAATCTAAACACAGAACCAAATCCCGGTGAAGGAAGTCGTAAAGGTGTCCTTCGTCCTCCAACCATACCAAGACCTCCTTCCGACCATCGCAAGTGCAGATGGGTATGGGCACTTCTAACACAAATCCATGACCATCCTTGCGCGGAACTGACACGGTCACCTAGGAACTCACGTCTCAACGCCAACCGCATGCTCCGGGCACGCAAAATCCTGACCTACGTCGCAGAACGCATCGAGCCCCAGCCCGAGCACCAAGATCCGAACGCCCTCAAGCCGGAAGAATATCTCGAGCTATACTGTCAGAATCAGGTCAGTCACTCACTGTGCTCGAACTTATCCTTGCAAGCATCAGACAGACATTGTACTGATATCGCCCAACAGCTGGTACCACCCACTATGACGCTGGCGACGATTCGGACTCATATCTGGAAGACGGGCGGAGACGTGTTGCTCTATTACAAAGCCAACGGTCGGAAGCGGATTCTGGGTCATAGGTCGGCGATCCTAGATTCTAGGGGGACGGTCCCACAATCTCATGCGGAGGCTGCGCCTTCGGAGTTTAGATGAGGACGGTGGTAGAGTGTTTTGGGTAGATGGTTCATGTGTAATGGTCCTCAAGAGACTAAGGGTTGAATAATATCGAGGAGATGTAATGCGGGGGTTTAGTCCTGGAGCAGCTAAGAGATACTCACACCATTTCAGACTCATAGCTTATCGCCATTGTAGTTCTGGTGATTCAGGTTCGGAAGTCGATCTTTCCACCGGATGGACTCAATCTCCAGATCCCAGTCATCGAAACGGGCCATCCACCATCTACGTAAGCTACTCGATCAAACCCCCGAACTCAGCACGACATCACCTCGCCCACATCACCAAACCCCGCAAAGCAACACCACAACCAATCACCTACCCCCCGCCCAACGCATTACAACCCCACTGATAACTCCCCAAAAACACCGCCCCGCCCACGGAGATCCACACCACCCGCGGCCCAACCCCCCTAAAAAACACCCCCACCCCCTCCTCCCTCACCATCCTCCGCACCACGACCCCCACCCTCTCCGACTCCCCCCGCGCCAACATCAACCTTGTCTTCATCACATCCAACGGCGTCGTCACCCCGGCCGCCACCGCCCCAGCCACGCTCCCAAACAACCCACTCGCCACCGCCCCCACCTCCACCTCCCCCATTTCCCTGTGCCCGTCTTCCTCTCTGCCCTCGTCTTTCTCTCCCCGCCCCCGCCGTCGCCGCCGATACCACCCCTTCATTCCCTCCCACAGCGGGAACTGAATCACCGTAAACGGCACCTCCCGCATCACCGTCACCCCCCCCCCGCGGTACAGCTCCCGCCCCACCCCCCTCCACCCCTGCCCACGCCCCTGCCGTCGCCGTCGCGCCAGTATCTCCCGCACCGCCGCCATCGAGCTGGGTTGTTGCAGGGCTTGCGCGCGTTGCTTGACGACTTCCGTGGGGACGCGGACGGCGCAGGCGGCGATTTCGCCGACGCTGGCGGCTGCCATGTGCGAGAGGGGCTCTGTCCAGGTGCCGAATGCGCCGTTGTTGTGCGCCTGGAGGGAGGAGGTGGAAGAGGGAGGGGAGTAGAGGAGGTGTTTGGTGGCTTCGTAGCTGACGAAGAAGAGGGCGGCGCCGGGGGCGGAGCCGACGAGGGCGGAGCCCACGCCTGCGTAGATCCCGGAGAAGCCGCCGGAGGCGCGGAAGCCGGTTGCGGATTGGAGGCGGGTTTTTAGTGTGTCGATGGGGTAGAGGCTTAGGTCGACGGTTGTGCCGGCTAGGCCGCCGGCCTGGGGGGAGGGGGGGTTAGTGAGGGTGTGGGTGTGGTTGGG
>JAABUY010004531.1_pt1 | contig 14506 bp, 14 predicted proteins | sample 5560271 | NCBI WGS metagenome assembly JAABUY01 (sample SAMN10711886, study PRJNA513374) | rock metagenome | isolation source: Antarctica rocks | place: Antarctica: Victoria Land, University Valley
AACTCCGCTCCCGCGGCTCAGAACGCGCAAACAAACCCGCGATGCGGCCGTGAGCCCGCAGCAACTCACGCTTCCATCCCGATAATCGCTTCTCCATGACCGACGTCGGAGAATCACTTCCCAGAGCTTCTCAAGGCTAACACCATCTACAACTGTAGTACTAGGCTGGAGGCGGGCGTCGTTTGATCAGCGTGATGCACCCCTGAGTCGCGGCATCTCGAAGTTGCCGACACCCCTGTTTCCCGCGAGCGAGCACAAGGTGATCAATGAGCTATCCTGTCGATGCAGTAAGGAGGCGTACTTGCGAAGAAGGGTGTGTTTACTCGCGATCGTCGTGGGGTTTTTTCCGATGGTCGGCATCACCCAACAGCAGTTTCAAGTGAAGCTTAGAGGCGCTCTGGTTGCGGACGATCAATCATTTGTTGCCGTTCCCCTCCAAGATGCGACCCCAAGCGATATGGCCAAATTTAAGCCGAGCCTCGACCGGCAGCCCCATGTACAGACTGGAGTCATTGCATTAGGTCCGAGCATCAAGATTTCGGCAGCCTTAGTTAAAATGACCGAAACCAAAAAGTGCCTCTATTACGATCCCGCTGGGTCCGGTACATTTGCACCAAACCAGCGGGTCTGTTTCGAAGTAGTCACTAATCAGGGTAACTACGCTGATGAGGCCAGGGTCGAACTTCCGATCCACATAGGGCCGTACTCGAAAATCCCTCTTATTCTTCATACACTTCGGCCTGAAGACCCGAGGAATCCGGTCAGCATTCCACTCCTGTTCTACAGCTCGCAAATTCTCATCGAGGGGATGGCGTCAATTGATGGAAGAGACGTTCCGCTCGCCTATAGGCTGAACCTTAGCCGCGGGTCCGTTGACCCGGTCGGTGCAACAATGATGGATGAGGACGGCGATGGACTCCTTGATCGCAATAGAGAGCGGAAGGTTGGTACTAATACACCGCCAATGTTCCATCTTGGAAATCGTTTTGTGTCAACGAAGTCGGTTGACCTCCCAGCCCGCCGAGCCGTTCTAATATCCCACGATGCTTCCGAATATGTGCAATTTGATTACGGTAAAGGCAGTACACTCCCCGACTTCCGCTTCACTACTTTTGATGGTAAGACGAAGTCAATCTCGTCATTAGAGGGGCGAGCCATTCTGATCGATTTCTGGGCAACATGGTGTCAACCATGCATAACAGAGTTGCCCAATCTGAAAGCCGTTTACGGCGAATTCCACGCAAAGGGATTCGAGATTGTCGGAATAGACGGAGACGCAGACTCTCCTGAGAAGGCCGTTGCCGCAATTGCAAAGCTGGGGATCGAATGGCCGGAAGGTCGATATGACAAGGAATTGGTTGAAGAGCGCTTTCGAGTGCTAACCTGGCCCACTCTCATCCTCGTTGATGAAAGGAGAAGGGTGGTCACCTCAGATTCTTTAGAACTGTCAGGCAACAAGCTGCGACATGCTGTCGAGACCGTCCTCGCTCAAGATCCTAAAAAGTAGCGCCCTTTCTGGTATCTCCAAAATGTGATGATGCAACCGCAAGAACTTATGCTCTAGGGACCGGCAATCTAGCCAAGGGGAGCGGCACCAAGCGTTGCAACGGTCTAAGCTTGAAAATTCTCAGCGCTACACATGACAACCGGAGTTGTCGTGGGCAAAGTGCAGCGCTGCGGGTCGAGTCCTGCTCATAGCGCTCTATGCCACAGAAGAACGCCGACGCAGAAGTGACTCGATTGAAGACCCTGCTGCGACTGACACGCATCTCTTAGTTCTCGGTGGGCGTTTCAATATGGTCTATTACGACCACCTCGACTGGCCCCTTCGTGGGTACGAGCCTCAAGCCCAATTGCTCTTGGATCGCGGTAAACAGCGACGGTGACTCTGCCTTCGTCTCCTCGGGCTCTTCCGGACTCCACTTCAGCGTGAAGTTAAATCTTCCTTTAAGCCCTGTCTGATCGACAAGGGGCCGACCCGGCCACATGGGAGGAAAGTTCACGAACTCGGCCATCGTAACCGCACTTGCCGTCAACTCATTGCTCATCTCGCCCCCGGTGTTCCCTAGCCGACTCGCTTCTCCATCTTGAGCAGGCTTCAGTTTCGGTCCGCCCTTTGCAGTGACCAACGCATAAACCAACATTACTCGGGTCTCAAAATGAACCTTCAGCTTGAAGCGGTCCGCCAGAAGCGACTGCTCCATCAAGGCGACCTGCCTTCTCTCCTCCGCATTTGTCATCTTCTGCATCGACGCAAACTCGGCCGCGTCGATCTTCGCCTGAATCTCGTAACGGGCGGCCTCGCTATCAACCCACCCGGGACCGCCGATAATCCTTCCTGTCGCATCAAGCGGGAGGTTATACGCAGACATAATCAACACCGAGACCTGGCCGATCATGTTGATTCGATCTGTCGACCGGCCGCTATCTCCCACAGGCACTTCTTTCATCATCTTTGGCAGAGCACTCCCGCCCACGACCGGCGGCGGAAGCGGCCGCGCCTTCCAAGGCTTGATCGTAGCCACCTCAAACTTCGGCAGTGGTCCTTCGGCATGCAGTATCTGTCCGTAAAACGGAGTTGCCCGAACCACTCCGTACAGCACCGGAAGCGCAACCACGAACACGGCGGAGACTTGTAGAAGTATCTTGGCCGCGAACCGCAGCTTCATTGTCCGGAAACTCATGATCGAACGAATACGCCCATTCAGCTCCGCCCCCGAGATTCCGGCAACGCACGGTAGCGGAGCCTCCAGGCAAAAGCGGCAGGCCTGCAGAATGCTGCTGGCATACACTTCTGCTTCCGTACCGGCTTCCATTACCGCTTCATCGCAAGCCCGTTCTCTCTCCTCTATAAGCCGACCTCCCATCCACCACACCAACGGATGAAACCAGAACACCGTCTCCACTAGCATGTGCAGCGCCAGCGTCATATTGTCACGCCGAGAAACGTGCAGCATCTCATGCTTCAGGATCGCTTCCATTTGCCCGTCGTCTAGCCTGTCGGACAGCTCGATAGGCCAGATCAACACAGGCTTCATCACCCCGACAATTCCCGGCTCGACATGCTCATCGGTCATCAGCAGCGGCAGGGACTTGCTCGGACTCATAGTGCGCAGCATCATTGCCTCGCGCCCTAACGGCGCTTCAACTGCCCGTCGCCTTATCCCGGTAACTCGTCTCCATCGCCGGAACCAAACAGAAGCAACACCCGCTGCACCAGAAAGCCACACCAGCAAAAGTACGGTTGAATAGTCCCATGTACCCTCGTGCCTCCCCCGCTCGCGTCCGGGCACGGGTCGAAGATTTGCAAAAGGTCGGCTCATTGCATCTCCCGATGCGTAGAAACCGGCGTACAGAGGAGTCTGCGTAGGGGAAAGCGGCTTTGTTTCTCGCGGCAGCAAACCACCTGCCGATACCAGGAGAGAGAACGGCAGCAGGAACTTGACGGATGCCGTCATCCAAAGCCCGTAACGTACGCGTGCGAGGCTGCTCCTCAGTGAAGAAGCAACCAACCACACAGCTGCTGCAAACACGGTGGACTGCCACAGATGGTCTGCCAGCGGCACACGTAGAGCAGATACGATGCTGTTCATCATTTCTGTCCTTTTCTCTGCAGGCTCTTCAGTGTCTTCTCAGCGAACTCCACATCGTCAAGCGTCAGCTTTCCCGCTTCGATCAGGTGTGACATCACAGGTCGGGACTGTCCTCCGAACAGGGCCAGCAGGTCTTCCAGCATCCGGTATTGCGTGACCTGGCGCGAAACTATCGCGGAAAAGATATGAAAGTTCCCCACCTTCCTGGTTCTCCGCAACGCCTTCTTCGTCTCCAGACGGTAGACCGTCGTTTGGACGGTGGCGTACGCCGGCCTGTTCACTTCAGGGAAGCTTTCCTGTATCTCTCGTATCGAAGCCTCTTCTCGGCCCCACAGTACGTCCATGATCTGAAGTTCCAACCGAGACAGTCTGATCTCTTTCACTTCTGAAGTCCCTCGACTGAGAAGGTAATACAGATGTATGTTTTACGCAAGCAACTGTTTGCCTGTATCAGTATCGGGCTCTTCGGCACGTCGTGCCCAAAATAGACCCTAAGATGCTCGGCCCCTTGTACTCACTGAAAGGGACGTTTCAGCCAATCGACCGAGACCAGGGCCTGAACCCAGACAGGCGTAAGGTTGTCGGTCTAATCGCTCACTTGCCGCCGCCTTCGCCACATCAATGATGCGCGAAGTCGATCAGCACAGCGCCTAGCCAGACCAGTGCTGCGATCAGCCACAAACGTCCACCCTGCCATTGTCGACGAGCGAGAATGACTGCTCCCCAAGCAAGATTCATCAACGAGAAGATCGCAACGATCGGGAAAATGCCAGCGAACCAGACGAACGGCTCTCCTGTCACTGGCACCACGCCTTGTTCTTCCGGTATCCGCCAACCGTGCGACGCAGCCGCCACATACGCGATGGCACCAATGACGTTGAGTGAGAGCAGGACGAGGGGCCCCTTCGTCAGGTGCCCAAAGCGTTTTGTTCTCTTGGGCTCCGGCATCGGCCCAGCTTACCAATCCGTCCTTCCCGCACAGCGGGCTTTGGATCTTCATTTACATACGATAAAGGACGTTATCGTACATCGTCCTATCGAAGGCGAGAGCGAAGAACAGCGCCGGCGGTCCGTTCAGTGCGGAAAGTTTCTCTGGGGCGAGTTGGTACGGCGGCCGCGGAGACAAGATGCGGACTCCTCAAGATCCTGTATGTAGGCCCGAACTGATCGGGCAGCAGTACCGACATCGTCTTCTCGGTAGTGACATGCGCGACGAGAACCGATTGGCTTCTCGGCACGGACTTACCCTTAAGGCTTCTGGTCCAGGCTGGAATGAATCAGGCGTTCTGCCTGCATTTGCGGATGGAGCCAGGCGGACGAACCGTTGCCGAGGTATTTCACTTTCTGCTGCGCATCGCGGACTAGGAACAGCGGACCGTTGCTGAATCCGAAGGTCTCCAACAGATCGTCCTTTGTATATAGAGCATGTATGGTTGCCGCGGGCACCTGCGGCTGTGCTGGTGCAGCAACAGCAGGCGCTTTGAGCACAATCATCGTGGCGTGAGCGCCTTTCGGCAATCGCGAACGCAGGGTGTCGACACCAAGCGCGAGCGCAGACAGGTCCGCAGCATCTTCGCGTTCGATCACGATCAGTTCCGTGTCTGCAGGAGCGGACTTCTGATGCGCGGCGGGATAGCTATTCCGTGCCACATGGAACTCAGGCGAAGGCTTGTCGAGCCACTCATAACGTTTCCTGCCCCGTTTAGCCACGTAAAGATCCGTCGTGGATAGTGTTGTTGTGCGTCGGCCAATCGCTTCGAGCAACTCGGACTTCGCGTGCTCCTCATCTTGCGTGCGATGGGCGAGGCGCAACAGTGAGAGCGTGTGCCAGGCCTCCTCTTCCGCAACGCCCTGCTGCAATGGAGGCGTTGCGTTGCCCCTACCCGCGATCACCTGCAGCAGCCCCGGTTGACGCAACCGGGCTGCTTCCAAGCCAGCTTCAGGCTGCATGATCTCCAACGAATCGATCGCGTACGTGAAGATCGAATCGGTATCGGCGGAGAGTGGGAGACGATCGCGGAGCTCCCCCAGGTCCTCCATCGCTCGCGCAATGGCGTACAGGTTCAGGTCCGCCTGCACGAGCAGGCCGAAGCCCATGGCAAGGTGCGGCGCCGCCTCTACGGGAGCACTCTTCCGTGTGTACCACCGTGCTGCCGAGTAGGTGCCATCCCAATCCATGCCGACAGAGCAGAGCCGGGCAAGGGCCAACGCTTCTTCGCCTTCGTGCGGGGTCTGTTCCAGGCTCTGGCATTCTGTTTTTGCGGTTGTGGTTGCAGTGCGGAAGGCAGCAAGTTCGATCTCAGACCAGTTGCCCGGGTCCGAGCGCGTCCGTTCAAAGGGAGCGACCGTCTCGCTATAGATGGTGCTAGGAGGTAGATCGGAGTGGGATACCTCCGGTGCGGAGGTGGATGGCGCAGTGGCACCCTGCGCACCAGCACGCATGCCGCCAAGCAGCAGTGCAATCGCGGACCAGGAAGCGAGTATCCCCCGACGCATGGCGTCATTAGAGAACTGCACACGCAGACCAGTCAAGATCGGATATGTTGCAAGCTGCAGTTCCCGGTGCGGAGCGAATGCTGCCCGCTCGGAAGCCGTCAAATGCTGGAAGACGTCATAGCGGAAGCGCGCTCCAGAGCAGGCATCCAGTCCGATGAGTGAGATCTGCAGGTGGCGGTAAACGTTATCCCACATTGACGGGGCGTGTACTCAGGAGCGGGCAGTCAAAATGGCTTCACTTCAGAGCCTGATCACGCTCAGCCCCCTTACTCCTAGGTTTTTAGTTGACAGTTGAAGCCGATGAGGCCTAGTGTGCTCCTAAGGACTTAGGAGCACAACGCGAATGCCGACGTCTAGTGAAACCGGCCTCACCGTCTCGAACTCAAAATCATGCAGGTTATCTGGAAGCACGGCAAAGCCACCGTCGGCACCGTGCAGGAAAAGCTCTCTCCGCCCCTCGCCTACACCACCATCCAGACCATGCTCAACATCCTAGAGCGGAAAGGGAAACTTAGACGCGAACTGCAGGGCCGCGCCTACGTTTATAGTGCCGCTGTCACTGAGGCACGAGCCTCGGGTCAAAGTGTCCGCGATCTCATCGAGCGCATGTTTGGAGGTTCCAGCGAAGAACTCGTTCTGAGTCTCCTCAAAACCCGCCAAATCGACGCCAAACAGCTCGCAGAAATTACGGAACGTTTTAGCCGCAAAACGGTGGAGCCGTGAGCCACTTCGCCTCCTTCGCCTTGGGCTATCTTCTGAACTCGCTCTGGCAGGTACCACTGCTCTTTATTTGCGGTTACCTGGCCAGCCGCCTTTCGCGTCCTCTAGGGCCATCCGCTGAGCACCGCGTATGGGTCTTGACCCTGCTGCTCCAGTGCCTGGTCCCTGCTTGCTCCTTCTCCATATCGTCGCTGAGGGCCATCTTCGCGTATTGGGTCTCCGGAGCCGGTCATCCTAGTGGAAACACGGTCTCCACTATCGTCGGTGCCGGTTCCACCTTTGCTTCCTTGCATCTTTCTAGGCTTCTGCTCTCAGAGGTTTCACTGACCTACAATCTCTTTCTGCTCGGCGTGGTTGCTCGCTTTCTCTGGCGGGTACTTGCCGTGTCTGCGCTGCGCCGCACCGCCTGTGCGTTTACCTTGTCCGAGGAGAATGCCCGCTTTTGGCATCGCTGCCAAGACCATTTTGAGATCCGAACGGCCACTCTCGCAGCCTCCTGCCGCGTCGGTAGCCCCGTCACCCTCGGTCTGCGTCGCAAGCTCATCCTGCTGCCCACCACCGTGCTTGGCTCTTTACACGAAGCTGATCTTTATACGGTTTTTGCGCATGAGTTCGCCCACATGGAGCGACAGGACTTCGCCAAAAATCTTCTCTACGAGTTCCTGTCCCTTCCCGTGAGCTATCACCCGCTCGTCTGGCTGACGCGCGCCTACCTCACTCACACCCGCGAGATCGTCTGCGATCAACTCGCCGCCGATCTCACCGGGCGTCGAGAATACGCTCGATCGTTGCTGCGTCTCGCTTCGCTGCTCGCCGTCGCTCCTACACCCACCGCACCTCACGTCATCGGAATTCTCGATGCTCACATGTTTGAAAGGAGACTTATGTTGCTCACAGAAACGCCGCACGAATGTCATGGTCCGCGCCGTGCTCTCACCCTTGCTGCCTGCGCAGTCGTTGCTCTTGTCACCTGCACCACCGCTCTCGCCCTGCGTGTCAGCATCGGCCCCGCCGTAGTATTTGCATCCTCTTCCTCGTCGCGCACCGTCAAGGTTTCCGGCGGTGCTATGGCCGGCAATCTACTCACTCACGTCAACCCTGTCTACCCGCCAGCCGCGAAAGACGCCAAAGTTCAGGGGTCCGTCGTTTTGCACGCCATTATCGGGAAGGACGGTACGATCGAAAACCTTCAGGTGGTGTCAGGGCCGAAGGAACTGCTTACCTCCGCTCTGGACGCCGTTCGGCAATGGACCTACAAACCATTCCTCCTTAATGGAGAACCCACCCAGGTGGAAACGACCATCACCGTCAATTATCTTCTTCAGCCATAGCCGATATGGCCAGAGGGGACGGGTTTCCACGTCCTCTCTGGCTACTGAGCGACTTTAACGTCATCGCAAATGGCCATCGATCCATGGCGCTCTCTTCGGGTTTTCCCTAACGAGCACGCATGATAATGTCCTTTATCATGCGTGTAAGAGATTCATTCAAAACAACTTAGGTCTGCTAGTAGAACTTGCGTCTAGTTGGACAAGGTTATGCGCAGAGTCAGGAATGATCGTGGTCTGAAAGTGAATATCTTGCCATGCCTTGTGGTTCAAGGTATGGTTGAGGCTGCGATGACGATACGTGCGACCAATCCGAATTTCATGAATGGAGTCCCTGAACTGCTGATCCTCAAGCTGCTTCAACATGGCGAGATGTATGGCTATGAAATTGTGCAAGCGATCAGTGTCCGTACCAAAGCACAAGTGGTGATTGGTGAAGGTGTAGTGTATCCGGTGCTGCACGGGTTGGAGAGCGAAGGCGCGCTTAAGTCTCGGCGCAAGACCGTCAATGGACGTAGCCGGATTTACTACTCTCTAACGCCAGCGGGAACGCGGCGATTGACCGGCTTAGCAAAGGTGTGGACCAATCTGGCGACGACGATCCAAACGGTATTGACAGGAGGGCAGCATGGAGAAGCCGTTTAACGAACTTCGTGAACGGTTGCTGCGAGCCGGCGTGGCGCCACGTCACGTACGGCGCTACCTTAGCGAGCTTAACGATCATATGTTCGATCTCGAGGCTGAAGAGAAGAACGCGGGCCGCAGTTCAACGGATGCGGAAGCCGTGGCGTTGATCCGGCTTGGCAGCACGGACGATCTTGCCCAAGCCATGATTGAACAACGACGGTTTCAATCCTGGAGCGCTCGGGCGCCTTGGGCGATCTTTAGTCTGGCTCCGCTCCTGCTGCTGGCTGCGGCCTACTATGTCTCGTTGTTGATTCTGTGGACGGGGTGGCAGATCTTTTTGCCGAAAGCCGATACACCCTTCATTCGAATCGATGGGTTTGCGGTTTTCTATCTTGGGATAGGGAGGTTGATTTATTTTGGGGCGCCTATTCTTGATGGTTGGGTGATCTTAGTCATTGCCGCTCGTCAGAGGTGCAGTGCTTTCTGGCCGGTTGCTGGAACCTTTCTGGTCGCCTTCGTGGGTGCCGCCGCCCGACTCGAGGTGAGTCGCACGAGAGTGCCGGGCGGACTTGGACACATTCGAATGGACTTTGGGCTCCCGAGCTACCACCAGCTTTTGCTCGGTCGTCTGGTGTATGCCCTGGTGATTCTCTCGCTCGCATGTGCACCGTATATTGTTTGGCGATTGCGAAGGACTCACTTTCACGGGACGGCGCTTGCGATTGCACTTTAGCCCTCATTCGACACCCGCAGACCCATAATGATGTCTGCTGCAATCCAGCCTTACTGCCAGGGCTTCGTCCTGCCCTCATCGAAGCCGATCCCGTTCATCCGGGCATCGCCACCCACATCGAACAAGATGCCCCAGGTTCCAGGGAACCTGTCCTCCAAACCCTCATCTATCAGACACCTTTGACGTGCTGCCTCCAACCGTTCGGGTGTCGGCACCTCCCACCCACACCGCCACGCATGCGTGGCTTCTTCGCGATTTGGAATATCCGCCAGCCTTGCCCTGTACCCAGATCCATATTCGGTCGTAATTCCTCTCATCGTTTCCAGACTCATCCTCAGTTCCTCTTCCCTGCCTGCGCCTGAGGTTTGCCGCGTCGCATGTACCGGTAGATCGTATCTCGCGTGAGTCCAAGCTCGCGGGCCAGCGCCGTCTTCGACTCGCCCAAAGCCACCCGGCGCAGCAAATCGATTGACTGTACCGCAGTGAGAGCTCGTTTACGACCTACGTACGCTCCCCGCCCTTTGGCCAGGGCAATATATCGTGGACAAGTGCCAAATTTGTTCGGACTTGGGGTTTTTCTGCTCGCCGTATGTGTGACCTTCAATACCCGATTTGCCGACGGTGCGCAGGTGTAAGAACACATCGTCCTGAGTCACATTCCCGACGTGAGCCGGGACAGTGCGTCGTAACCTATTCATAACGCAGTCGGAAGAGTTCGGCGGTGACCGACCGCGCTGCCAACATTCACCCCGCGTTTTGTGTTAGGTTTTCAAAAATTGTGCAAAACAATCGAATATAGGGGACGTTGCTCTCTCTGCCAGATGATGACGGTCCGTTGCCATCTTCGTTGGAGTCGGGAATATGCTACAAAGTGCTGAAGCACGATGGTTCATGCGCGGTGCAGTTCCAATAGAAGCTCTGGACTGGATTCAGCAATGGGAACTTGCGCCCTGCAAACCTGAAGAACGCGAGGACCACTACTTAGATCTTCCGGATACCGCCTCCATCGGCGTCAAGCTTCGTGATGGCAAATTTGAAGTCAAACGCCGCGACGCCTATCTGGGCACCGTCCCCTTGGGTTCCCGGGTGACTGGCCGCCTCGCCCTTTGGCGCAAGTGGAGTTATAAGGTCGCTGGTGACGACGTTCAGAAATCTCCGGATGGACACTGGTTCACGGTTGAAAAGAAGCGCTTTCTACGCAAGTACAGCCATGAGTCTTCCGGTTTGATACCTGCGGAACCAAAGAGCTTTCCAGCGCGCGGATGCACCGTAGAATTGACCCTGATTCAGGCCAGAGATGCCAAATGGTGGAGCGTGGGGCTGGAAGCTTTCGGCCCGGATGAGGGCGGGTTGCGCGATACGCTAATACTCGCGGCGGCGAAGTGTTTTACTGCGGGGAGTCATTATCCATCCTTGAGTGTCAACGACTCCTTTGATTACCCTGAGTGGCTTCTATCAATAAGGTGAACCACCCACATTTTGCTCCGACGCTGTGCATCTGCGTTTGGATTGCGCGTTCCACAAAGGACCCTTTTCGGGACAGGGCGAAACGCACTTCGCCGCATAATGCCCTCGATGCTCGGTGAGCGCATTATCCCCGAGTCACTCACTGACGATGCGAGCGAGAGTCCGATAAACCGTCGGGCGGGAAACAGAGAACAACTCCCCCAAGTCGCCGATCGAATATTTTCCGGTTCCGTGCATGCGGAGAAGTTCCTTCTGCTGTTTGTCCGACAGCTTGGGCTGTTTGCCCCGGAGTCTGCCTTTGGCGCGAGCGATCTTCATTCCCTCGCGCGTACGCAGTCTAATAAGGTCGGCCTCAAATTCAGCAAAGGTGGCAAGGATGTTGAAGAACATCTTGCCCATCGGATCGCTTGGATCGTAGCGGCTCTGACCGAGTGCGAGGGTGACGCCACGAGCGGCGAGCTCATCGGCAATCGAGCGCGCGTCTGGAACGGAGCGGGCAAGCCGGTCCAACTTCGGAACAATCAGCGTATCGCCGTGCCGAACGGCGGCAAGCGCCTGATTGAGACCGGGCCTGGCACGGTTCGTGCCGGTCAGTCCATGATCGAAGTAAATCCGGTCGGTAGCGACACCTAATTCTGTGAGTGCTGCTCGTTGAGCGGCGAGGTCCTGCTTGTCGGTAGAGCATCGTGCATAGCCAACCAAGGTCTTGGACATGGAGAAGTGGCACGTTTGAGGGGCCGTATGTGAGAATATCACCGTACCAGCTAAATGAGACACCGAATGCCTGGGTTTCGAGCAGTTCTCTTGTAGTTCGCAAGGTGTCCGGTGAGGGATCGTCTTACGGACACGGTTCAGGGCGCAATCCAGGAGTGTCGCTATGCGCTCAGGAGATAAACCGCCGGTCTTGGCAGAGCTCACCCACGCACAGCGTGAGCAAGCGATGGCTCGCTTCCGCGTACTCCGCTCCCACACTGAGAGAGGAGTTCCGCTTCCAAGAGCGGCGGAAGCAGCAGGCGTGGGGCTACGGACTGTGGAGCGATGGCTTGCTCGGTATCGTGCCTATGGCTTGGCTGGGCTGGTTCGGCAGACCCGTGAGGACCGCGGACGCCGGAAGCTGCCGGCGGAGGCAGTTGAACTGATCGAAGGATTGTTCCTCAAGAAGCCACGGCCTTCCGCCGCCGCCGTCCATCGCCGCGTTCTCACACTCTGTAAAGAGCGAGAGTGGCCGTTGCTCTCCTACAGCAGCGTGTACGCCATCATCTCTCGGCTCGATCCGGCTTTGACCACGCTGGCCCACGAAGGTCCTGCTCGCTTCCGGGACCAGTTCGAACTGGTGTATCGCCATCGCGCAAGCCACCCGAATGCAATATGGCAAGCCGATCACACCCAGCTCGACCTGCTCATCCGAGACGCAAGCGGCGAAGCAATCAGGCCGTGGCTGACCACAGTGATCGATGACCACTCTCGTGCTCTGGCCGGCTACTCGGTCTTCGTTGGTGCACCCTCGGCTTTCCAGACGTCGCTTGCGCTCCGTCAGGCGATCTGGCGCAAAGCAGACCCGCTTTGGGCCATGTGCGGCATTCCGGACGTGCTCTATGTCGATCACGGGAGCGATTTCACAAGCCAGCATCTTGAACAGGTGGCTGTAGACCTGCACTTTGAACTCGTCTACTCCACCATCGCCCGACCTCAAGGACGTGGGAAAATCGAGCGTCTCTTCGGAACCCTCAACACCGAGCTACTACCCGAACTGCCCGGCTACTTCAAGCATGGCAAGCCGGCAACCGAACCGAAACTGTCCCTGGCTGAACTGGATCGTGCTGTCGGCACTTTCCTGGTCGGTACCTACAATGCCAGAGTTCATCGCGAGATCCACGTTGCGCCGCAAGTTGCCTGGTCGGGCAACGGCTGGCTGCCCCGCATGCCGAACAGTCTTGAGGATCTGGATTTGCTGCTGATCTCGGTAGCGAAAGCCCGCACTGTTCACCGCGACGGCATTCACTTTCAGGGAATACGGTATATGGACCCCACACTTGCCGCGTACGTGAAAGAGGCCGTGACGATTCGCTACGATCCACGCGACGTTGCTGAAATTCGTGTCTTTCACCGCAATCGTTTTCTCTGCCGTGCCGTGAGCCCCGAGCATTGCGGCCAGGCAATCACGTTGAAGGACATCCAAACTGCGCGCTCGACTCACCGCCGCGCACTTCGTGGGCAACTCAGGGAACGCGTGACTCCGGTGGCAGAGTTTCTATCTCCACACATCGAGATCACGATACCGCCTGCCCAAGAGCCTCCGGTCCCGCAGCGCCAAAAGGCCAAACTTCATACCTACCGGGAGGATCTTGAATGAGAACAACCAAAGCGCCACGCCGTGCAGAGGCTTTCATCGTCACGAAAGAACACCGCCGGTTCGCGGAGTTCGCAAATGTCGTTCGCAAAGAGCGTTACATCGGCCTCTGCTACGGCGCTGCGGGAGTGGGCAAAACGCAATCTGCCAGACGGTACGCTCACTGGCAAACTGTGGAGCCGCTCCTCACTCGCTGGGGACCTCGGGATGAAGCGGACAAGAAGGTGTACGCGACGCTCGCCCGGTCACGCGTACTCTTCTTCACCCCGGATGTCCGAGCCAACCTCGGTTCGCTTCGACACCAGATCGATGAACTGCTCAGCCGCATCAACATCTGCATCGACCAGCATAGGGGCAAAACGGAACGCACGTTGCCCTGGGAATACGTGGAATTGGTCATCCTTGATGAGGCGGAGCGTCTCAACACGGCCGCCCTCGAATACCTGCGTGACGTTTTCGACCGCAACGACATCGGCCTCATCCTGATCGGCATGCCAGGCATCGAGAAGCGCATGTCTCGCTATCCGCAGCTCTACAGCCGAGTCGGCTTCGCCCATCACTACCGTCCACTGCTCGGGGACGAGCTATCCTTTGTGCTCACACGGCACTGGCAAAAGCTTGGCCTACAGCTTGACGGAGCGGACTTCACCGACGCTCAGTCCATTGCGAGCATCGCAAGGATTACAGGAGGAAACTTCAGGCTTCTACGCAGACTCTTCCTGCAGATCGAACGCGTTCTCCGAGTCAACGAGCTGACCGTGATCACAGACGACGTCGTCAACGCAGCTCGAAGTACACTCGTCATTGGCGTCACTTAACCCTGAAAGAAGCCCGCCAGGTAGCTCTGAAGATCACAACTTTGATCCTAATAATACGGAAAAGTGTCTGATTCAGAGCGGATGATTAGCGTATACCCAAAGGCGACAGCCTCTTTGCGGAAATTGAAACCTCGACAGCCTTTTCTAGGATTTTATTCTAAGCGTGGTCGGGCTCAGAGCAGTCGAAGCTAGTGCCAGCCTTCGTTCTTCTACCTTTGTGTATTGTGCTTCAGCTTTGGGTAGTGTCCTTGGAGTGCCCGGCTTGATTTGTACCAGTGAAAGAGAGACACACTGGACAAGGAGAGCGTATGGGACGAGGAAAGAAGTACCAGCCTGAGCAGGTGGTGAACCTGTTGCGGCAGATCGAAGTGGCG
>JAABUY010004532.1_pt1 | contig 14504 bp, 25 predicted proteins | sample 5560271 | NCBI WGS metagenome assembly JAABUY01 (sample SAMN10711886, study PRJNA513374) | rock metagenome | isolation source: Antarctica rocks | place: Antarctica: Victoria Land, University Valley
GCGCCTGGCGCGAGGAGGACGCCGTGCGGCTCGTCTCCGAGCTGCCGCAGGTGCCCGCCTCGGGCCCTGCGTGCGCCACCCTGGCACAGCTCCCCTGCGGCATGGCGGCACGGCCAGCAGACGCTGCCCGCCTGTGCAGCAGCGCCGGCCGTGGCCCACTGCCGCGTAACCTCGAGCGCCCAGAGTGACCCTCGCGCATCTGGACCCCGCAGCTGCTGGAGGCGGAGGGCCTGGCGCGGGCAGACGCCGAGGCGCGCGTGCGCCAGCTCGGCGCCGACATACGCGCGGTGCTCGGTGCGGGCGCCCCCGGCGATCCTGAGACCTCGCCCTTTCCCCACCCTGACAAAAAGGAGGTGGGGTGCGGAGGCGCGAGCAGTGCATTGCAGCCGACCTAGTACTTCCTGTCTGATTCGCTGACACATACCCACACAGTTCTTCCTGACACCCTGACGAAAAGTTGTTGTTGTGCAGCGCCTGAGGGGGAAGGTGGGGGGGACAGGGTTAGGGCTTGTGACGCACCGGGGCCCCGTGCCGCGCAGGCGAGGCGTTGGAGGCGGTGTCGGGCGAGCTGAGCTTCTTCACGCTGCCCAACTGCTTCGAGCTGTTCGGCTTCGACCTGCTCGTCGACGACGCCTGGCACGTCTGGCTGCTGGAGGCGCGCCTGCTGCTGCGGGCCGTCGCGCGCGCAACGCGCAGCAGCGCTCCTTCGCACCAATGCAAGTCATGCGCGGACGCTTGCCTCTCGCTGGCCTGCGCTCGCAGCGCGCAGTGGCTATCATTACAGAGCCGACATTGGCGCAGCGCACTGTGGGCTGCCGCCATTGCACAGCCGGGGCCCGGCACAGCAGCGAGGCAGGCCGTGCGCTCGACGCAGCCGCGCCGCGCCGCGCGGCGCAGGCCAACGCGGAGCCGGACCTGGCGCAGACGGGCGCGCGGCTGCGCCCGCTGGTGGCCGGGCTGGTGGAGGGCGCGCTCGCGCTGGTGGCTGACCCGCTCGCGGCGCGCCAGGCGCGCGCAGCGCGGCCCCGCCCTTGCTTGAGCGCATATATAGGATACCTACCCGAATTAGGGTAGCTACCTCAACACGGTGCGAAGCACAGCGCGTATCAGTCACAGACCATGCACAGGGCGGCTGCTGCATCATGCGGTGGGGCCTGCCAGGCAGCAGAGCGGCGTGCGGTGCGGCCAGCCGCGGTCACCGCCGCGCGCCGTGCCCCGCACATGGGCGCCAGGTGCGCGCGCGCGGGCGCCGAGCCTGCGGTGACCGGCGGCCGTCTGGGCGCGCAGGGGCCGGAGGGCGGCTGCCAGCCCACCGCCGAAGCGGAGGGCGGCGCCCCAGGTGGCGGCGCGGGGGGCGTGCTGCGGGGGCCCGACACGGCGGAGGACGCGCCGGCAGCGGAGCAGGGGCCTGTGCTGGGCGAGTGGGTCCGCGTGCTGGACAAGCGGCAGGCCCGGGGCCTGGGGCCTTCGGGCATGCGCATGCTGTAAACGTGAGATTGTGTGACCGCTCGGCGCAGCATATCTTACACATCTGAGATCCACATGGCTTCCTCACCAGAAGCGGGCAAGTCCAGTGCGTGTCACACAGCCAGGAGTCCTTGCCCTGCACAGGGGTGGGGAAATCGAGGACCACTGCATGCGTTTGATCACCGAGGGATATCACCACGACGGAAGTCAGCCATTCTCGCACACACACTCGTTTGTACACGCCTATTCTAATAGCGAGCTGAACAAGATGCCACAGCAGCACCGCCGAAGGCACTCGCATGTCCATCCACATGCGCGCTTCACCAGCGCTAGCAGCATCCATTGCACTATCAGTCTCGCAGCCCTGGCATGCGGTCTGCTACGTGCACCCAACCGTTTGTGCGGTGCGCCGGGCCAATAAATAAACACCCTAAGAGAAACAGAACTCACAGACTCTCGCTCACCATGAATGTGCCGCTCAGGCATGCGCTACCAACTCCCCTCTGCAGCAACGGACTATGCACAGCCAAAAAACGACAGTTCTGCACGCAAGTCGACGCAACCGCCCAGCGCCGCACCAGAGCAGCAGGCGATCCAAGGCGACAGAGCCCTACAGCGCCCCGTCGCATGCCCTACAGCGCCAGCTCATCCAGCAGCGCCAGCTGCGACTTGACCGATGACAGCGTGTTTGCTGCGATCATGCCGGACGCGGCGGCGGCCGGCACGCCGATGCCGGGCGCGCACGAGTCGCCGCACCTGCACCCGCGCGCCGTCAGCGGCTTGCACGCATGCTGCACCCCACTCGCACGCGCCCGATGCACGCAACGCGCGATTGCAGACCTGCTCGACGCGGCCCCATGCCCTATTGCCCGCTCCATATTGTCACACCTCCTCCTCTCCTCCTCCGATCAGCGCCCTGCACTTGCACGACACGCAGCTGCCCATGCGAGCAAGCTGCCGCATCGTCCCCATGCTCGCGCCAAGTGCACCAGCGCGCTCATGTGCTACACCAGCCGCCCGCACTGCCTGCGGCCGTGCGCGGGCGCGGCGCGCCTGTACAGGCCCTTGATGGGCGTCGCGGGCCCTGGGAAGGAGCCGGTCGCGGCGCTGATGGCCGGGCCGTACGTGCCCTTGTAGCGGTTCAGGAAGCGCGCATGCGTCAGCGGCGACCCTGCGCGCACGCGCCCGCGCTCGCGCCGCGGCGGCCTCACTGGCGCGGTGCTCCCCAGCGCTGCCCTCAAGTGCGCTCCCACACCCAGGCACGCAAGGGATATGACGGCCGCATGCACGCGCCGCCTGCGCCGCGCGGCGCCCGGCGCGCACCGATCTGCACCACCTCGGCGCGGCGGCGGATGTCCGGGATGACGCGCTCCAGCGAGCGCCACAGCACCTCCGCGCGCTCCTCCTGCGCGGCGCGCGTGTGGCACCAGTCCTCCTCCTTCATTGAATTCTACCACCTCTCCCACGCGCCCGCGTGCGGCCGCTCCATGCAAGCACGCAGCTCGAGCGGCACGCGCTCGCACAGTGCGCCACACGCGACAGGGGTCCTGCATGCCAGCGCCGCCCCTGGCATCGGCCGGCGGCGCCGGCGGCGGGTGCGTGATCACACGGGCGCTGTGCGGCGCGGCACGCCGTACGCGCGCCTTGCAGCACACAGTGCAGAACACAGTGCAAGGCGCACAGTGCAGACGCGCTCGCTGCAGCCAGCCTTCCATGGTACGTATCTCAACTTATAACCCTAACCCCTTCCTAGCAACGGCGCTGGATCGCGTCCCAGCCACTGCCCGCCACGCCCCCGAGCCGCGCGACAGGCGCGGCGCCCGGGCGGCGCGCCTTGAGGCGCTTGTACTCGGGCGAGCGCCGGTCCAGGCCCTCCCACAGCTCGTAGGGCTCGTTGCCGGCGGTGTACGCGTGCACCAGCGCCTTGCCGGGCGGCGCCAGGCCCGGGCTCAGCGTGCTGGGGAAGCTCGCGATGGTCACGTTCTGCCGCGCGCGCCGCCCCGCCGTCAGACCCTCTGTCTGGAGTTAGGCTAGGGATTCATTCACGACTCACCGAACACCCTTTGGCTTCAATGGCAGCGCCTGACCTGGCTGCCCCAGCGCAGTGTCACACGCGCGCCTCTGCATCCGCTGCAGACGCCGCAGAGGTGCGCGGGCGGCGGGGCCGCTCGCCTGCGGCGCATCCAGGTCCTCCCAGCTGTTCACGAACAGGTGGTGGCACTCCAGGTCGGGCGGGAGGCCCTCCGCGTCGATGCCTGCGCCGGCGAGCGCGCGCTGCTGCTCAGCATCGCCCCGCTGGAGCGGCGCTTGGGCGGGAGCTCGGCGCCAGCTCTGGTGAAGGCGAGCGCGGCCAGAAGCATGCGAACATGCAGGTCAGCCTTGCAGCGCCCGCGTCTCCAATCCCACCAGCGTCCACACGCTCTGCACTGCTCCGGGTGAGGCCGCAGCCGAGGCGCGGCAGCACAGCCAGCAGGGATCATGCACAGCGGGGCCTTGCAGCAATGCACTTAAACCGCGAGCAGGCCCGCCCGCGCACAGGCCTGCCCTGCCACTGCCCGACGGATGCAGCGCCCTATCGAGCAGAGCTGCATGTTTGGTGTGCGGCGCGCCCCGCCGGCCCATGCGCAGCCGGGTGGGAGGGGAGGGCTGGGGGGCGCGCCAGCATGCAGGTGCACGAAGCTGCCGGTGCGCGGCGTCTGCAGCGCCTCGCTGCGCCAGGCCGCCGGCGCGGCGCCGGGCGGCAGCAGGCGCTGCGTGTCCCACGCGGACGCGTTGCTGACGACCGCGGCCGCCGCGCGCACGACCTCGCCCGCGCGCCCGCCGCGCCGCGCCAGCCGCACGCCCACCGCGCGCCCGCCTGCGCGCCCGCCCCACACGGCTGCACGCGCCGTCCCGCGCCAGGCCTGTGCGTGTCCGCCAAGCATGTCCGCGCAGTGCCCGCGCTCTGCGCCCCACGCGGGCCCCCTGCGAGGACCCGCAGGCACGCCTGCGTTGCGCCGACCGGGCGACAGGCGGGGGGGCGCTGCGAACGCGCGGCGCGCACCTTCAACCAGGATCTGCTCTACAGGCGCGCGCAGCAGCACGCGGCCGCCGTGCTTGCGAATGCCGCGCACCAGCGCGTCCACGATCGCGCGCGAGCCGCCGACAGGGTAGTCGATCGTCGACGTGCCCGCGTTGCGCTCCATGAACATGAAGGCCATCTCTGGCGCGCGCGCGCGCGCCCCGGTCGCTCGCGCCGCGCACGCCGGCACGCCCGGCGCGCGTGTTGTTGCTCTGCTCGAGCGCCGCCTGCCAGAGGCTAGCAGCCTGGCGCTGGCCAGCAGGAGCGAACGTTTCGGCGCCCCCGACGCCTTCCGGCCGGCATGCCGCGTTCGTCCGATGGGCCGCGACCACTCAGCCTTCGTCCGCACTGGCCAGCAGGCCACCTGAGGGGGCACTGCACGATCAGCAGGCAGGCGGCATCAGTGCCCGCTGTCCCGCGGCCTCGATGGAGCAGTCCGCCCGGTGCAGGAAGGCCTGCACGCGCTGCGTGCCCTGGCGGCCAGGGAAGCACCCAGGCTTGCCGACCAGGCGCCCAGGCAGCGCAGCAGTCCTGGCAGCAAGCCTGAGCACATCTTGAGCCGCTAGGGCACGCAGCGAGTGCACGACTTCTTGTACCGCGCGGACTGCACCATCGAGGCCACGAGATGGCAGGCATCCATGCCGCCCGCCCCCTGATCGCGCGGTGCCACCCCAAGGGGGCCTGCTGCCCAGTGGCGGACGAAGGACAAGCGGGCGCAGCCCACCGGGAAGGACACGACCTATGAACCGAAATTGGCATTTGGGTTCACAACCGCTTGCTCCTGCTGGCCAGTGCCATTCTGCCACACTGCTACAGGCTCGGCCAGCTGTGAGAAGCATTTGCGTACAGAGCGCACAGCCAAGAGCAGCAGAACGCGCCCATGTGCTTCACATGGCATTGCCTCCTGAGGTAAACGCCCACACACGCGCCCACAGATGCAGGACGGGAGCGCCTGAGCTAAGCTACACTGCCAGGCCCCCCGGCAGCGCCGCACCCGCGCAGATGGTGTCCTTTGCCAGCATGCCGCTGCGCGCAGCAGGACACAGCGCGCGCATCAGGCTGCCTGCGTGCTCCTGCAGCCGGTCCGGCACAGGTGCGGCGAGGGCATGCACGAGCAAAGCGGCGCAACAAAGCCTTGCATGGAAAGTGCTCTGCAGGTGTAAACCGCGCAGGAGAGGCAGACCAGATGAACTGTAATCTTCCATCTCTTCACCGCACAGCATGCCGGGCACCGTGCCGTACGCGCCACATCATGGTGATGAATGCCTATCAAACGGCAATCTGGCAGCTCAGCATTTTAACGGCCAGCTGACAGCGCCGGCGCAGGTCGCAGCGCGCCCCGCGCCTGAGCACGAAGCACTCGAGGTCCATGAAGCGCCGCAGCCATGGGTCGGTCACCACCGCGTCCACCACGCGCGAGAACGGCGCGGTCAGCTTGCCGGCCAGCAGGCCCACGCGCGCCAGCGCCGGCCCGAAGCGCAGCATCGTGCGCAGCACGCCTGCGCCGCCGCGCGGCGCCCTTTGAGCACCCCGCCGCGCATTGCAGCCCCGCTCGCGGCCGCCATGCGAACTCGGGGCCTCAGCAGGCTCGGCCGAGCTGCGCCCTCGCGCGCCAGCGGCAAGTTGGTTAAGCTGCACCGCCCAAATTGAGAACGGCAGACACACGCAAGGGCCGGGCAGGCGCTGCGGTGCGCGGCCGGGCGCCGTACCCAGGTCGCCGCGCAGCGCGGCGGCTGGGAAGAGCGCGGCACCGCGCTGCAGCGGCGCGAGCTCGCGCTCCAGCGCGCGCCACTGCGCGAGCGCGGCCGGGCCGCCCTGGCCGCCGATCATGGCGGCGTAGGCGGCGCCGTCGCAGACGACCGGGAAGGTGTCGTCGGGCGTGTAGGTCAGCCAGCGGTCGTAGGTTATGCACTCCACGGCCTCGCCCACCGCGTCGAGCACCTGCTTCAGCGGGTTGGGCGAGCCGCCCGGGCCGCCTGCGCGCCGCAGCCGCGCGGCTGGGACGGCGGGGGCTGCGCCGGCTGGTTCCCGGCAGCGGCCGCGGCAGGCGTTCGGGCTGCGGCAGGCGGTCAGAGCGCTGACCAACGGGTCCGCCGGCGGCGGCGCACGCAATGCCCTGCGCCCCTCGCCTCTCAACACAACATCGCCTCAGCGCGGGCGCGCAGTGACTCAGCGCCGCTGCTGCGCTCCCCGGCCTGCTGCCGGTGCACGCCAGGCAGCTCTGGCGCCTGGGCCCGCTGCAGCAGCTGCCGCACGCGCTGTTCGCCTACCACTGCTGGCAAGAGCCGGTGGCGGGCTGCAGCGCACTTGAATGGCAGCTGAGCTCCACAGAGCAAGGGTCGGCCGTGTGCGCAGGCTAGGCTGGTATTCCTCTTGAAGTGCGCTTGACTGGAAGCGCAAAACCTGACACCACCTGAGCACAGACTGAGGACTGTGCCTTCCGAGGTACCGCAGGGCCTGGCGCGACGCGCCTGACAGGCCGGCAAAGAAAGATGGCCCAGCGTCAAAGTGGAAGCCCTTGACGTCAAACCCGTGCGCGGCGCCGCCCGCGATGTAGTGGCTCTCGCACACGGTGACGCGCTTGCCATACTTTGCCAGCAGGGCCGCACAGCACAGCCCTGCACACATGCACACGCCAAGTCACTAAACCGTGCGGCATAGTCCAACATCTTGTGCAATACACGCTCCAGCATCCTCAGTCCCTGGTGTCCTCAAACAGCTTGGGCTTGGTGCAGCCTCTTTGCATGTTCAAAAGGCCTCACCGCCCAGGCCGCCGCCAACGATGACAACATCGGTCTCGTGCGAGCGGTCGCTTTTAAACTCCACAATGTCGTTGGCTGCGCCGTCCGTCCTCTGCACGCTCACGTCGGGCAGGGCCGCCTCGCGCTCAACGCTCGCTGCACTCGCCGTCACGGCCCCGCTTGCCCTGCGCAGCCGCTGCGCAAGGACGCGCGCGTGCAAGCTGCAGCTCGGCCCGCGCGCTGGGCGGGTGCAGCTGGTGCGTGTGCAAGCCCGCAGCGCCGAGTGCTGCACCCCGCTGGTCTGAGCAGTGACGGTGCGCCCGCAATGCGCATCTACATACATACCCACGCTTATGTTCAGCTTCAGCACCTAGCCCAGCTAAGTACGACTGGCCAGTAGCACAAGGTGCGTGCTAAGACGGAGCGCGTCACCAGGGGACTTTGGTAGTACAGAGGAACCGAGCAAACACGTAGGCGCAGCGTTACACTGGCCTACAGCTTCTGTGGCTGAGATCGTAGCCATAGCTTTTTGCTCAATAAACTAGAACCGTGTCATTGCAACAGTCCTTGCATGTTCCAGTGCAAATGCAAGCTGCGCCTGCATGATATAGTATGTATCACTTTGGCCAGCGTTGAGCTCTGTGGACGATGGTAGCACACCACGATGCTGAGCACAGCATCCCTCTCTCAATTGCATCAGCTGTTAATACACACATAGACATGACTTTGACGTGTTGCAAGACAAATACTTGAGACTTCCTGACGTTCAAACAGCAGCTCACTCATCCTCAGTGGCCACCACACCCACAGTAGCTCCATAGGTGTCTTCTCCCGGGCCTAGCTAAGCAACTGCGGAAGGCGGCAGCAGGGCCTGCAGGCAGTGCACAGCCTCCAGAACAACGTAAAGCAGGGCGGCGCTCACGCAAAGGGGTTTGCGATCGGCGCGACCGCGCCCGCGGGCAGCGCAAACCAGGCGATGCGGTCCAGCGCGGTGTCCTCCCAGCAGCTGAACTTGTCGCCCTCGCCGAAGAACACGCGCAGCACCTCGCCGCCGCCGGGCGGCCCGGCCGCGCCGTCCGGCAGCACGTGGAACGAGCCGACAGAGACGACGCCCGGCAGGAAGCCGCGCCCGGCATAGTCGTTCCATTTCAGCAGCGGGCCGGCCGAGATGTGGGTCACGCGCAGGTCGGCGGCCGCCAGGCGCACGCCCCAGTGGAAGTAGCGGTTGCCCGGCTGCCGCGTGTGCACCAGCATGAGCAGCCCGCCGCCGCGGCCGGCGGGGTACGGCTCCGGGTTGCCGCTGTTGCGCGTGCTGGCCAGGTCCAGGCCCGTCGCGGCCTCGACCGCACCAAAGTGCGCGGGCAGCACCTCCGTGCCGCACTCAAACTGCGGCGCGGCGTACGCGCGCGCGTCCGCGGGCAGGCGCAGCACGATGGAGGCCGGCAGCGTGGTGAAGAGCATGCGCAGGCCGCCGTCGTCGCCCGGCAGGAAGCCCCAGTTCTTCTGCCAGGTGAGGCTGATGTTGCGCGCGCCGACGCGCGTGAACAGGTGCACCAGGCGCACGGCGCGGCCGCCGACGTCCAGGCGCGAGACCGCCTGCAGCGCGTTGCCCTCCACCTCGGGCGTGTTGTTGCGCAGCAGCCAGTGCGACAGGTACACGCCGCCGCGCCACACGAACGGCCGCATGTCCCCCGCCAGCACCGCCGGGTTGCCCAGCTCGTCCCGCACGCGCCGCTTGGTGCCATCGGTGTACGCCAGCTCGACGAGCGTGCGGCGCGCGGCGGCCGGCCGCGGGGCCAGCCCACGGCCGAGCAGCGCCGCATACGGCCTGATCACCCACGGCCCGCCGCAGCCCTGCGGGTAGCAGCTGTCGAAGCGCAGCAGGAGCACCCAGCCGATCCGCGGGTGGCGCGCGGCCGCCGGGTTGAACAGCCCGCGCCGGCCGGCCAGCAGGCGCTGCGGCAGGTCCAGGCGCTGGCAGGTCGCGCCGCGCGGCAGCGCACTCAGGGGCAGGCTGGCGGCAGCTGCATCAGAGGTGGCGGCCGCGATCGCCACTGATCCGTGCAGTGCGCATGCGCACGCTAGCACCCAGGCTGCTGCCGCGCGGCGGCGCAGCATGTGCAGGCGGCGGCGGCACGGGAGCAGCCGCACGCTCCGGGCATCGACGCCGCTTGCCGCTTCCCCGCTCGGGCTGATGCGCGGGAACGAGCTGTGCATGTGCGCTTGTGAGCTTATTGCCTACCTCCGTAAACGTTGCGCATGCTCTCGGCTCTCGTCAATACAAAACGAGATCACCTCACCCCCTTAGCTGCTGACGGCACAGTTTCTCACACCCGCACACACGGAGACGCACTTGGTCTGGATGCAAGGTAGCGCACAGAAACTCAGTGCTGACTGCGACACCGACTCCCAAGGCGTGTTCTACCTGCACACAGCCAAGTGCGCCCCTGGCCTCGGCCGCGCGGCTTGCGTGAGCAGGCCGTGCCTTGCTAGGGTTGTGCATGCGGAGCTGTCGCGCATCTGCCTCCATCCCCGCGCTGAGCCACACAGGTTTGCTGTGCAGGCACGGGGCTGTCACGAGCTGGCTGCCTTTCAGCAATAAGGGGCTCGAGAAGCTGCTGCGTGCGCGGTTTGATGCAATCCTGAAGAGGTGCGCTTTGCCCCGCTTTGCCTGCTTGCGCATGCTTATGCTTGCGCACATTGTGCAACGGGTGGGGTAGACCTGCCGAGCGGCAATGCACAGCACTGTCCTTGGAAAGGCCTCGCGGGTCTATTTTCATAAAAACGACAAGCAACGCTGGGGTGAACAGGCATAAGGTGTCAGCGACTGAGGCTTGAAACTCTGCTTCTCTAAGTCTGAGATAAGTAGCTGTGTAGGGGGCCCTGGCTTGAGTTGCCGGTGCTGTGGCCGTAATCACTCTGGCTAAAGCTGCGGGTAGGAGCCGTCACTGTGGCCAGGGGTCAGCTGCCGTACAACTCTCGTGTGGCACCACTCAACCAGTAGCGATGTTGTGTGCGTGATGGATGTGTTCTTGAAGCCAACCCGGCGTTTCTCTGCGCGTGCAGGCAGCCTTCTGGCAAGCGCGTACCTGGCAGCAAGGGCAGTGCAAGCTCGCACACGCCGAATGTGGCCGCTGCGCCGGCGTACACATATGTCCTGCAGGGCGCCGGGCTGCTCGTGCAGCAGGCCGTGAGCAACGTGGCCGGCTGCTGCTTGCACACTGCGCCGCACGTCGCTGCCACCAGCTCTGCGGCGGTCTCGCTGACCGGGTACCTGAGCAACCTGGATGAAGTCGTGGAGCGCCTGGCGCTCAGCGACGGCATCGCGCTGGGCAGCTATGGGGCAGGCAGCGACCAGGGCAGCGTGGCTGCTGAGGCGCTGCTGCAGATATTCCTCAAGTCGACATTCAACCCCCTAGTGGCGCTGTCAGAGCTCCAGGTGACCACCTGTCCTTGCAGCAGTAGCTCCTGAAACTGTGCCAAGTGCACCGTGAAAGTTTTGGCAGGCTGAGCCAGCTGTGTATGACTATGCTCGCGATGGGCAAGACAGCTTGCTGGAGTGGTGACAGCCCTTTGTATCTAAATGGCTGGGTAGGCTGCAGACTCACCTTGGAGGGTTTCGAAGAGTGTGCGTGTAGACAGGCGGTGAAGGGGTGCTGCTCACATGCTTGGAAGCAAGGTATAAGGCGTCCTCATCAAAGCTGTACAACATGGTTCCTGATGACCGAGCGATTATTACACTGTCTGTTTGCCGCGTGCGCAGGGTCAGTTTGCGTTCGCGGCGTATGACGCAGAGAAGAAGCAGGTGTTTGCTGCCCGGGACTCCAGCGGCAAGGAGCAGCTGTTCTACAGCTTTGGCGAGGACGGCGTGTCGTTTGCCAACAAGCTGCTGTCTGCGCCCGGCCTGGAGGAGACCTGGCGGGAGCTGCTCCCTGGTGCGTGCACGGCCTGGACGTTCGCGGTCATGCCTGCAACTTGTTTGCCACATGATATCAGTGCTCACTGTTCTGCTGTATAGAGTGTTTGTGATGCCGACAAGGTGTCTCATGATCTACTATCTTGCATGCCACTGTGGACTTGATCAAATGTGAAAAGGTAATTATGCGTGAGCCGACATGCGTGCTGACATGCGCGACGCACGCTTGCAGGGCATTACGTGTACGGGCGCAACCCGCGCGAGGTGCAGCAATTTGCCCTGACGCCGGCCCAGCTGGTGAGATGCACCATCGTTTGGTTAACATGCATATGCTTGACCACCTTAAATTTGTTCATCATCTGAAATGCTCCAGCAAGGTATGCAGCGACCTGTAGTGCAGGCATCAAGACATACATATTAGGACGCAGCAACACACGGGCTTCCTGGTGCATTGTGTGCTCACTAGAATAAGGCTCTGCAGATCCGGCTGTCCATGCGGGAGGCTGCGGAGGACGACCGCCTGTCGTCCAACTGCCTCTCCTGCGCCAGCACGCCGCGCCGCTCGCCGCTGTCCGACAGCGAGGCGCCACTCGCGCCGTTCTCGCTGCGCGAGGCCTTCTCCAACCGCTCCAGCAGCATGCGCAGCTCCACCGAGCTGGACCCGCGCGTACGCAATTCGCTGCTTGCCAGCAGCGTGTGAGGCCGGCGGGGGGCCTGCGCTGGCGCAAGCACCCTGCCCCGCGCTGCCCCCTTGCGGGTGCAATGATGTTTCGCAAGCTGTCTTTCAGACGTGTCACGGCACATGTTACACCCAAGAGCACTCTTGCGGCGCCGAGCAACTGCGGATGATGACAGGACGAGTGTCCAAGCGCCCCTGATCGCCCTGCTGTGCAGTTCGGAATCGCGTCGTTCGAGCTTGTGTACACACACAAGCTCTGTACAAACAGAGCACTGTGGAAAGCCTGTTCCTGTTTTTATACGTGCTTTGTGGCTGCAAACGAGAACGGTGATGATTTATGCTGTGCGTGGCGTACTTGTCTGAGGTATAGATCAGTGTCGATGTAGCAAGGCAGGAGCGCGTGTGCGAGTACTAGGGCGAGCAAGCACGCTGCCCTTGAAGTATTTGGCTGGCATTCTGGTGCACTTCTTGTGCTGTGTTAGCCTGCCATGTGTGCTTGAGTGCGGTTCCAACGGGCAACAAGGGAGCGTGAGGATCGGGGATGAACGTGTAGACACCCATGCGGTATGTGTCATTCCGCACTTTGCAAGGACACTGAGTGACTACTTTAGCTTGTCTCCTGGACACACTCTGCTCATGTGCTCAAGGAAAATGAAGTCAGGTGTGCTTGCAAGGACACTGAGTGGCTACTTTAGCTTGTCTCCTGGCCACATTCTGCTCATGTGCTCAAGGAAAATGTAGTCAGAATCTGCTTGCAAGCAAGTTGACTGCAAGACTTTTCAGGCACTGCACACAAGGCACTTGTGGCTGTTAAAACAACCAGGCGTTGCTTCAGGTGCTCCTGCTACAGTGTGAGAGCGTCTGCCGTGTTACCGCTGTGTGAACGTGGCATGCAGGCATCAGTGGCTGGCCTGGGGAAGCTCAGCGACAAGAGCTGCGCCTTGCTCGTCTGTGACGTCCAAGAGCGCTTCAGGCCTCTCATCCACGGCTATCCGGCCGTCATCGACACAGCAAAGAGGCTGGTGCGGCAAGTAGCAAGCAGACATCAGACACTTCGACGCACATGTTTTGCGTATGTACTTATGCTGCACAATTACTACTTTGTCTGCAAGGCTGCCCTGAAGAGTAGGCAAGCGTATGATTTTTGGCATGCCCAGTGCACTGGTACAAGTGCAAAGACGCACACTTGGGATTGCAGGTGCGCGGAGCGGCCGCCTTGAACCTGCCCATATATGTGACGGAGCAATACCCAAAGGCGCTGGGAGCCACTGTCAGCGAGATAAAGGAGGTGCTTCCAAAGAGCGCGCCTGTAATAGCGAAAACAAAGTTCAGCATGATTGGCGCGCACCCGCCTTACCAGTCTGCTGCGCTCAAGGTCGATGGGCTCTGCGGAGGCACCATGTAACTACAAAAGCTGAGGACAGCAGAGCTTTGAGTTCAACTTGCGTGTGTGCAGTGCCGGACCTGGAGCATGCTATCGCCGCAGCTGCGTCTACCACTGCATACTTGCTGGTGGGCATAGAGACGCACGTGTGTGTGTTGCAGACGACGCTGGATTTGCTAGGTGAGCCGGCACAAGCCACAGGAAGCTTACGCGTGCGTTTGAGCCACTGTCATTAGGCAGGACTGCTTGTAGGCACAGGCACTATCAGGCATGCCTGCACTGCCCTGGTCTCACTGCTGCTCTGCATGTGCCCTTGCAAGCGTTTGTCATATAGGAGTGTTGGTAACTGGTACGGCCGTCAAGCACACCTGTCACGCACGCTCCTGTCGCAGCTGTGGTGCTACAATGCCAGTCAACTCTTAGCTGCTTTGACCTTTCACATTGCTCGCAGAGCGAGGCTACGAGGTGCATGTGGTGGTGGACGGCGTATCATCGCAGCGACCGCAGGACAGGGCGGTAGCGCTGCATGTGCGCCTAAGCCCATGTGTAGCATGCCTGCAGCCATTTTCTTGGTAAACCTGGCCTCTGAACCAAGTCTCGTGCAAGTGAGCATCCACATGGTGTGCTTGCCCCAGAGTTGTGCTCACCTGCACCCATTTGACAGCATGTTTTGCAGTATGGGAATAACGGTCACACTGGACGGCAGTGCACTGTGTGTGTTCTCTTCTGACACACTCCTTTGGGGTGCAGCGGCTTGCCAGGAGCGGCGCGTTTCTGGTCACAGCCGAGATGGCGCTTTTCCAGCTCTGTGGCAGCGCCACGGTGCGGCGTCCCGCACTACAAATTCATGTGCGTGTGCGCTCCTGATGTGTGCCAGTCCAGCGTGGTGCGTTTGTCTCTGCATGGCGTGGCAATTGCTTTACAGAACTGACAGCCAGCTGTGATACTGCCGCAGCACCCTGCATTCAAGGCGGTGTCGGCGCTCGTCAAGGAGCCGCGGCCAAATCCTCTGCCACACCTGTCCCTGCTCTGATGTGTCATGCAGCGTTTGCTGTACGATTTGCGTCCATGTGAGCCAGCATGCAATCATGTGCGGCGGGTTGTTTTTCTATGTCGCATTGCTGCGTCATGGGAAGTGTGTAGAATCATGCTTGCAATATGCCACGAGCAACGCAGCAAATCTACCTATTGCTCGTTTCGCCCGTTCCTGTTTCGCCCGTTCCTGTTGATACAATAAAGAGTAAAATCTCTCTGAT
>JAABUY010004535.1_pt1 | contig 14496 bp, 11 predicted proteins | sample 5560271 | NCBI WGS metagenome assembly JAABUY01 (sample SAMN10711886, study PRJNA513374) | rock metagenome | isolation source: Antarctica rocks | place: Antarctica: Victoria Land, University Valley
GGTTTAGCCATGACGCGTGCTTGGGGGTGAACTGAAAGCTCCACCGCGGGTGGTCTGCCAGCCACTGCTCGACCTCATCGGTTCCGCGGGTGGAGAGGTTGTCTGAGACCGCCACGATCTTCTGACCCTCGATCACCGGGATCTCCTCGTCGAGGAGATCCAAAAACCGGATCAGATCCCAGCGGTTGCGGGTCTTTGATGCCATCCCGAGCACCTCGCCGTGATGAACCTTCAGCGCCGCGAACAAACACTGCGTACCGTTGCGGGTGTTGCGCCGACGTCGGCGCAACGAGCGTTAGGCCGACCTGGCGGTTATGCCGACCCGCGCGAGAACCTCCTGCTCAGATGCGGTTGGAGCGCTCAAGTTGTCGGCGTATCACAGGTCGTCCAGGAAGGCCAGGAGCGTGTCGGGAGCTTGGTAGCGTCCGGGTTTGGTGTCGGGTGGGTTGGTGCGGGCGATCGCTCGTTCTTTCTGGGCCATGTCGGCGTGCAGGTAGACGTTGGTGGTCGAAACCTGCTCGTGGCCCAGCCATAGCGCGATCACGGTGACGTCGACGCCCGAGAGCAGCAGCCGCATCGCGGCTGTGTGTCGGAGCGTGTGCGCAGTGACGTGCTTGGTTTGGAGCGACGGGCAGCCGGCAGCTGCGGTCCCGACATGGCGCGCGAGGCGGCGCTCGATCGCGTCGCGACTGAGGCGCTTGCCGGTGGTGGTCGGAAACAGCGGCTCGGTAGGGGTCCCTTGGCGTTCGGCGAGCCACGCTCGCAGCACCGTCCGGGTCAGCGCCACCAGCGGCGTTCGCCTCTCCTTGCGGCCCTTGCCGACACAGTGAACGGTGGCTCCGGTGCCGAGCGTGACGTCCGCGCAGGTGAGGCCAGCGAGCTCTGAGATCCGAAGCCCGGTCTGGATTCCGAGCACGAGCATCGTGTGGTCACGTCGGCCGGTCCAGGTGCGCTGGTCGCAGGCGCCGAGCAGCGCGTCGACTTCCTCGTCGGTGAGGAACGTGACCAGGTTGCGCTCGGTCCGCTTTGGCGGGATCGCGAGCACCCGCCCGATCGAGCCCGCGTGCTCGGGATGCTGCAAAGCGGCGTAGGCGAACAGCGAATGGATCGCGGCGAGCCGGTTGTTGCGGGTCCGAGGACTGTTGCCTCGGTCGCGTTCGAGGTGCTCTAAGAACGCGGCGATCAGCGGCGCGTCGACGTCGTCGATGTCCAGCTCACACGGCCGCTTTGCGGTCCGCTGTGAGGCGAAGCGCAACAGCAGCCGCAGGCTCACGCGGTAAGCGGCGACCGTGTTCGGGCTCGCGCCGCGCTGGCTGGCCAGCCGGTCGGTGAAAAACGACTGCAGAGTGGGTGCAAGCGCGGTCATCGCCGTGCTCCATACCGCTCGTCCAGGCGGTCTGCGGCCAGCCCCATAAGCTCGGGCGTGGCCGAGAGATACCAGTATGTGCCAGCCGGATTCACATGCCCGAGGTAGTTGGAGAGCACCGCGATGCGCTCCCCGACATCGACGCCGGCTTGCTGCCAGCCGATCAGGGCGCTGACCGCAAAGCTATGCCTGAGATCGTGAATCCGCGGCTGGCTGCTCGCGCTGCGCATTCCGATCGCTGAGCTCAGCCGCGCAAAGGTTCGCCACACGCCGCTGTAGCCGAGGTTTGTGCCAACGCTCGAAAGAAAGAAAGTGCTCGATCGCGGTCTCGGGCACAAGCGGTCGCGGTTTCTTGCATATTGGCGCAGCGCCTCGGTGCTCGTCGGATGCAGCGGCACCAGCCTGACGCGGCCGAACTTCGCCTCCGTGATCGTAAGCACGCCAGCGTTCAGATCGACGTCGTCCCGACCCAGCCCGATCCCCTCGCCAACCCGCATGCCCGAGGCGGCGAGGAGCCCGAACAGCGCCTCGTGGGTCGCTGCTCGCAGCGACGGGCGCAGCGACCGCGCCGTCTCCAGGAGGCGGCAGATCTCGTCCTGCGACCACAGGTAGGGTGCGCGGCGGCGTTGGCGGGCGCCGAACACGTCCGGCGGTGGCATCTCGGCCGCCGGATCGACCGTCTTCAGATAGGCGGCAAAGGCGCGCGCGGCACCGAGCCGGTGAGCCCACTGGATTGGCTGCACGCCCGTCGGCAGTCGCGCCCAAGCGATCGCCAGCCCGCTCGTCAGCGTCCTCGCGCCAGCGGCGTCGAGGTAGGCAACGAGCTGGGGAAGCAGCCTTCCCTCGCGCTCAAGCTTGAACCCCAGTGCGCGTCGCAGCCGCAGGTAGTCCTGCACGTGGCCATCGAGAGCGCTCATCGTCCCGCACCTTCCGGCCACGGCTGGGCCAGCAGCCGCAGCCGGTCAAGATCGACCCGGGCGTAGTTCGCGGTGCTCTGGAGGCTGCGATGCCGCAGCACCTGGCCGATCTCAGGCAGCGGAACACCGACGCTGACCATCTCGCACGCGACGGTGTGCCGTAGACGATGCGCCCCGATCTCCATCATCCCCGCGCGGGCGCAGCCCCGGCGGACGATCGCGGAGACCCCGCCACGGCCAAGCGCGCTGATCGGCGCCAGCGCTCGCAAGAACAGCTCGCGCCGGCTGCTCTCAGGCCGCCCTCGCTGCAGGTAGCCCGTGATCGCCGCCCCCACATCGGCGGGCAGCGGCAGCCGATCCTCGCGGCGGCCCTTGCCGCGCACCACGATCTCCCCAGCGCGCCAGTCGATGTCATCCAGCGTCAGGCAGGCCGCCTCGCCGGCGCGCAGCCCGAGGCGCAGCAGCGTGATGATCACCGCGTAGTCACGACGGCCGATCGCCCGCCGCCGATCACAACAGCCAAGCAGTGCCGCCGCGTCGTTCCTGCTGATCCCCCTCGGCAGCAACGAGCGTCGACGACCCGTCACCGTCAGCGCCGCCGCCGACAGATCAGCCTCCACCAACCCCTCGATGAAACAGAAGCGAAGGAACGAGCGCAGCGCCGCCACGAAGTGCTGCGCCGAGCCCGCCGATACCGCAGCCGACTCGCGCAGCACCGCGCCACTCACCTCGCCAGCCGTCAACTGGGAAAGCTCGCCACCACCCTCAAGCCCGCGCAGGAAACGACGGGCGTAACCTGCGTAGGCCACAGTCGTGGATGCCGCGAACCCCCGCTCGCCGAGCAGGTAGTCCGCGAAGGAGGCCAGCAGCAAGTCGGCCGTCGAGTCCACGCTCGCAGATGGCTCAGCCTCCAGCACCCCCAGCCCGCGCAGCACATCGAGCAGCGGCATCAACCCCTGAAGCGAGCACGAAATGCCGCGACCGTCGTCGCTGCGCGCGCCGCAGAACCGCTCGAGGCGCTCGCCACTCAGGGCAGCCGCCGTCAAACCACCCGCCTCAAGCCAACCGCTCAGCCGCCCCACCTGCCGCAGCTGATTGACAATCGTTCGCGGCGCATAGCCGCGGTCGCTCAGCTCCGCCTCATACGCATCCGCGAACGGCGCCAACGGCCCCGCCACCTCAACCCTGCTGACCCTGCCGGCCGGTCTGGCCATCCCGCCTCCTTCTCCTGCATCGGGGAGGCGAGGATGACAACAGGGGCCTGGATTATGCCGACCAAAAAGCGGCGATCATCCCACTCTGCGAGAACTTTCTATCCGGTATCGGCATAACCGCCAGGTCGGCCTAACGACAGGTGCGGCTTGATCTCCGCCCGCCCAAGGATCACGTGTGCTTGAGAGCCCGACATCCCGACCTCGGCAGCGAGCTCCTCATACGTCCAACGCTCCCGCCGCGCGCCCTGGGCGCTCGGCTGCGGACGGGTGCACGCCTTCGCGATCAACAACGCCCGCGTCACCGGCCCATGCGTCAACGGCGCCCCGGACCGCGGCGCGTCGCACAACCCGTCAAGACCGTCGCGCGCATAGCGGCCCCGCCACTTCACCACCGTCGGCTCAGAACACTCCACCCGATCAGCGATCTCTGACCCCTTCAACCCCTCCCCCGCCGCCAACACGATCCGCGCCCGCTCGACCAACCGCACCTCAGAACTCGACGCCGCAACGATCCGCTCAAGCTCCGCCCGGTCCCGCGCTGACACCTCGATCTGCTTGATGACACCCATCGCCAGCCTCCATCCTCGCCGAACAAGTCGACAAGAACTTCTGGGCAACACGCAGGACACCTACACGACTCAGCGAACTTGAAGGATGACCCACTAGGCGGCTCGTCCGCCGCCCGGCTCCGTTCCGCCGGCCATCGCGGCTAGGGTCATCGAAGTCCGGGGAGGATCTATGACGAGCGATGCAGATTTCAGATTCAGAGAGTGGTTCGAGCGCGGCACTGGGCACCTCCCCTACGCGTATCAGCAGGCCCTTACCGCTTCTGAACGCCCCCCGAGCGTCCTCCAGGTGCCGACCGGCAGCGGCAAGACCCAGGCGGTGATCGGCGCCTGGCTCTACCAAAGAAAGAAAGGCGTGGGCCCGCGCAGGCTCGTGTACGCCCTTCCGATGCGGTCACTGGTGGAGCAGACCTCCCAGGTCGCCCACACCATGGTCGAGCAACTCGAGGCGACCGACGACGTAGGCATCCAGGTCCTCATGGGCGGGGAGGGGCGCCCTGCGGATGACTGGCGCCTGCGGCCGGAGGGTGACCAGATCCTGATCGGCACCATCGACATGCTGCTGTCGAGGGCGCTCAATCGCGGCTACGCCGAGAGCCGGTACGCGTGGCCGATCGCGTTCGGCCTGTTGAACTCTGACTGCCGGTGGGTCTTCGACGAGGTTCAGCTCATGGGACCCGCCAGAGCGACATCGGCCCAGCTCGATGGCCTGCGGGCAACGCTCGGCACTGCACTGCCCTGCGAGACGATGTGGGTCTCGGCGACGGTCGATCGACCCGCCCTGCAGACGGTGGATCGCCCCGACCTCGGAGACGTGCTGTCCCTGCCTGACGAGGACCGAGAGGGCTCCCTGGCGACCCGCCTGCTGGCGACCAAGCTGGGCAAGCGGATCGACTTGACCGACGAGCCACCGGCGCGCACGCCCGCGCGCGTTGCCGAACTTGCGGCTGAGCGTCACCTGCCCGGAACTCGAACGCTCGTGGTCCTGAACACGGTCCAGGAGGCACAGCAGACATACAGAGAGCTGGGCCGGCACCTCCCGACTGGTGGGCCGCACTCGGTGCTCCTGCACTCTCGCTTCCGGCAGGGGGATCGCGCCCGCCACATGCAGGCGGCTCTCGCCGAGCCGCCGCCAGCTGGGACGATCGTCGTCTCGACTCAAGTGATCGAGGCGGGGGTCGACCTCTCATCGAGGACGCTGATCACGGCCCTCGCGCCCTTCTCGTCGATCGTCCAGCGCCTGGGACGGTGCAACAGGGCGGGAGAATACGCCGAGGCGACGGTGCTGTGGCTGGATCCAGGACAGGTGGACGACAGCGCGAAAGGACGCAAGGCCGCGGCGCCGTACGCCCCGTTCGATCTCAACTGCGCGCGGGCACAGCTCGCCCAGCTGGACGGGGTATCGCTGTCACCAATCTTCCTGGAATCGGTCGAGGTGCGCGAGATCCGCGACACGCCGGCAATCCTGCGTCGGCGTGACCTGCTCGACCTATTCGACACCGCCGCTGACCTCTCGGGCACCGACATCGACATCGCGCCCTTCATCCGCCCCGACGACGAGCGCTCGGTCGCCGTCTTTTTCCGGGCGCTGGACGGTCCGACGCCCGGCCGCGACCAGCCCGTTCCGGCGCCCGAGGAGCTGGTCCAAGTGCCGAGCGCCGACGTGATCACGCGGCGTCGCTGGGTCCCCGATTACGTCGATGGCTCCTGGCGCCCCGAGGCGGGCGGTCGCCCACCCCCGCCCGGAAGCACGGTGATGCTGGACGCGGCGGAAGGCGGCTACGACCCGGAGATCGGATGGTCGACCACACACGCAAAGGGCCCCGTGGCGCCCATCGAGCCTCGGGTCAAGACCCGGGTCGAGGGTCAGGCGACCGATCGCCTCGGCGCCGCGCCCGAGGAGCTTTCCGCCCATCTCCGTGCGGTCGCCGAAGCGGCCGAGGGCATCGTCGAGTCACTCGGCCTGCACGAGTGGGGAGACGAGCTCAGGGTGGCGGCCGCACTGCACGACATCGGCAAGGCCCACGACACGTTCCAGACGCTGATGAGGCAGGCGATTGGCGACACCGCCACGGCGAACGGCGACGAGCGCTTGTGGGCCAAGAGCGGCACCAGCGGCGGCCGCTACAACCGGCGCCACTTCAGGCATGAGCTGGCAAGTGCGCTCGCGCTGACAGCAATCGCCGGGGACGTCGGCATTCCGAATCTCTCGCTCACGCGCTACCTCATCGGCGCCCATCACGGCCGGGCGCGGGTGGCGATCCGCCCCGCTCCGGGAGAGGAGCCGCCCGACGGCGCCCTCGACAACAGTCGGTTCGCGCTCGGGATCGTCGACGGCGACCGGCTCCCGCCCGTGGACACCCCGCTCGGCAAGACCCCGGCAGCCGTGCTCAACCTGGCGCCGATGGAGCTTGGCGCCGAGGACTCGTGGACCGATCACGCCCTGTGGCTGCGTGACCACCCGCAGCTTGGCCCATTCCGCCTCGGGCTCCTCGAAGCAGTGCTCCGGATGGCCGATTGGAGAGCGAGCGGTGCCTAACGTCCGATTGAGCGGATGCGGGTCCCGCCCCTTGGTCGCCTACCTCAAGGCTCTGGGAGTCCTGAGGGCAGTCTCGCGTCAGGTCGACCGCGGGGCCCGCGGTCGGTGGAGCGGCTCCGTGTTCGAGCTGCGGTCCAACCTCTCGGCGGACGGACTGCGACGGTTCTTCTTGGAAACGTTCGCACCGAGCCCAATCCTCTCGCCTTGGAATGGGCGAAGCGGATTCTACACGCGGGGTGGCGACACAGCCGTACAGGCGCTGGAGGCGATCGAGCACACTTCAGATGATCGCTTCCAGCCGTACCGGTCGGTGATCGCCGAGACACGTGCGCTCATCGCGGACCTGGGCCTCACCGAGAAGCCGGCTGAGCGCGACAAGGAAGGTCTCGTGCGCGAGCTGCGCCGGCGCTGGCCCGACATCGGACTCGAATGGCTGGACGCGGCAATTGTGATCGCCGGTGAGAGCCCCTCGTATCCGCCGCTGCTCGGATCCGGAGGCAACGAGGGAAGCTACGATTTCTCCTCCAACTACATGCAGGCCGTGATGAGGGGCCTGGAGAAGGAGCGGGGAGCGGAGCTGCTGGATGCCGCTCTGTTCGGCTTGAGCGCCCGACTCGAGAGCATCTCCCTCGCCCACCTGCAAGGGGACGCATCCCCGACTAACTCGCCGAGGGGAGACGCCGGCTCACTCGGGAACTCGTGGGACCTGGTGCTCGGCCTCGAGGGTGCCCTGTCATTCGTCGGGGGGGCTGCCCGCCGTCACGCCGAGGGGGCCCGCGGCATCCTGACGGCGCCGTTCACCGTGCGCACGACCGCCGCCGGGTATGGCGGCGCCGTCGCTGGCGAGAAGGGCCGGGCCGAGATCTGGCTTCCGCTATGGCGACGCTGGGCCACGCACGCGGAGATCACGAACCTGATTCGCGAGTCCCGCGCGCAGGTGCGCAGCGGCCACGGGACGCGTGCGGCCCGGACCGGCCTCGACTTTGCCCGCGCCGCCGGAGAGCTCGGCGTGGCCCGCGGCATCGACGCGTTCGAGCGCTACGCGATCCTAGAGCGCTACGGACAGGCCAACCTCGCCGTACCCGCCGGGCGCATACAGGTCAAGCCGCAGCCCGCCGCTGCCGCGCTGCAGAGCATCGACGGATGGATGGGCTCCCTGCTGAGGTTTGCCGACAGCGAGCACTGCCCCCAAGCCATCGCGATCGAGGCGCGCCGGCTCGAGCGTGCCTGCTTCGCTGTGGCGGCTCGCGGCCAGACAGGTGACGTCCTGGCGGCCCTTGAGCGGGTGGGGTCTGTCGAGGCCACCCTTGCGCGCTCGGGCGCGGTGATCGCCAACGGTCTGCGACCCCTCCGCGACGCTGCCGCCGCACCCTGGGTGGAGGCCGGCGACGACGGCTCGGCCGAGTTCGCGCTGGCCGTCAGCATCGGCTCGCTGCAACGCGCGGGCCGCGACCTCCCTGCAGTCCGGGATTACCTGAACGGCACCAAGCGAGGGGAGAAAGGCAGGCGGGAGTTTGACCCCGACCGGCGGCACCTCGTGTCGGCACGATCCGCCGTGAGCCTGCTCGCGTCCATCCATGCCCGCAGCCACCTCGACGGCGACAGGGCCGTGACCGGCGAGTCCGATGGACGACCATCGCGGCTCGGATTCACGTGGGGCCTCTGGTGCGACTATAGGGTGGCGCGCCTGCTGGCCGGCCACGCGCTCGACTCCGACCGCATCATCAGGCTCACCCGCGGCACAGCCCTCCTCATCAATTGGGACGAGAAGGCCGCCCCCAAGCGACGGGAGGGCTGGCCGCCCGCTCCCGTCCCGGCGTACGACGCGCTGGCACTGGCATGGTGGTGGCGCTCGCAGGAACCCGACTTAGATGCAGCAGCCGCGCTCGGTCCGCGCCGCGGCTGGGCCGCACGCCTGGCCGCCGGCTCGGTCGCCGCTGTCCTGAAGGACGCGCTGCTTCGGCTTCGACTGGCCGGCCTTCCGCTGGTGGCCGACCCTGATGACCTCATGGTTGGGCCACCAAAGGGCGAGCAGCTGGCCGCCGCATTGCTTGTCCCGCCGAGCGGTGCGGACCTTGCCGCGATGACGCGCGGGCTGACCATCAGAGAAGAGCAGAGCGACACCAACAGAGACAGAGAGGAAGCCGGATGATTGAAGGACTTGACGGCGAGAGCCGCATCGTGCTCAAGGCCACCTACGCCCCGACCGTGGGGTCGACCTTCCAGCCAACCGGCTTTCCCGACCTCGGACCCGCAGTCTTCGATCGCCCCCAACCCGGCGGGAGAACGCAAGCGGCGATCCTCGTCGAGTCGGTGCAGTCACTCACCAACCACCTTGAGGGCACTGCCTGGGATCGGTCAGATGATCGTCCGGTCGAGGCGCTTGCAGCGCTCCCCTACGTGGAGGTCTGCGGGGACGGGGACCGCTTCCTCACCTCGTCGCGTTTGGATCCGCACCGCCTTGCAGGGGCATACGTCCGGCACGCGTCACTCGACGGCAAGACCATGGTGGATGTCGTTACCGAGCGGCTGGGGCTTGAGAAGGGCGTGCCGATGAACTGGGCCCGCGCCTATGACGGCATCTTCAAGCTTGACCCACTCTGCCTCGTCCACGGTGTCTTCTTCTCGGATCCGAAATGGAAGGACTACGGCAACCCAAAGGTCCGCCGTGCCGTGACGGCCGTGATGGAAGCGCACGGGGTGCGCCCCGTGGTATCCGGCGGGGTCAAGCGCGACGACGTCAACCCAACCAAGGGCGAGAGCCGCACGTCGACCGAGGGATTTGGGTTCGTGCCCTTTGGGCGCACGGAGTACACCGCCGATAGCATCGAGCTTGGCGTCGCCGTGGACATCGAGCAGATCCGTGGCTATGGCCTCGGCGGGTCGGAGACCCAGCTGGTTATCGCCGCTGCCCTCTGGGAGCTGCGCACGTTGCTCGATCGACCCATGCGCCTCCGCACGGCCTGCGACCTGGAGCTGCAGGGGGTCGACGTGCGGCGGCCGGCGGGCTGGGAGCTGCCGGCAGCCAATGACCTCGCTTCGGAGCTCACATCGTCGAATGTGGCGTTCGACGTGGCTGTCCACCAGGCGCACTTCGGATAGCCCTATGCTCGGGATGGAAGTCAGGTTCGACCTCGGGCGCTACCACGCAACGCCCTGGGGCAGCCACGTGAACGACGCAGCCGTGGAGTGGCCACCGAGCCCTTGGCGGCTCCTGCGGGCGCTCTACTCGACCACGCGCACGAACGTTGGGTTGGCCGCTCAATGCGACGCGGTGGACCGCGCCCTGCAGGTTCTCATCGACGCGCCGGCGCCGGTCTACCAGCTACCGTCGACCCTGCCGGGGCACACTCGCCACTATATGCCGAAGGCGAGTTACTCGCCGGCAAGGCCAGGAGAGACGGCGAAGGTAATCGACTCCTACCTTGCGGTGGACCCAGACGCACCGTTGCGCGTGTGGTGGGACGCGAACCTGGACGCCGAGGCGATGGCGGCGCTCACTGCTGCGGCGCGGGGCGTGGGTTACCTTGGCCGTTCGGAGTCGGTCTGTGCGGTGACCATGTCCAGCCACCCGGAGCCATCTGCTGCGCCGCTCGCGAGACCGGTGGTGGAGGATGACGCGGACGGCGAGCGTGAGGTCGTCGAACTCCTGTGCCCAGAGGATGGTGCAGCACTGGGCGTCCTCGCCATCTCCGTCACGGAGATGCGCGCCAAGCGGCATCTGATGCCACCCGGCACCCACCGAGTCGCCTACGCACTGCCGCGCGAGCCAACGTCGCATCGAGCGCCTGCCCTCAACGCGCGCCCCAGCCGCCCGACCCTTGCCGTGTTTCGCCTTCGCGGCTCGAGCCGGCCGGCCATCATCGAGGCCGTGGCCGTGGGCCAGTCGCTCAGGCGCGCGCTGCAAGCTCGCTTCGGCGGAGCCCGTGATGACCGGGCCTCGGCAACCTTCAGCGGAAGGGCGGGAGATCGACCTCGCGTTGATCAGCATCGCCACGCGCATTTCCTGGCGACTCCCGGCGGCGATGGGCGCCGAATTGACCGGGTGTACGTCTGGGCGCCTGAAGGATTCGGGCAGGACGAGGTGGTCGCGCTGGCGGGGCTCACCTACATCAGGCTGCACGAAACGCCCGACCTGCAGTGCGCGCTCACAAGCCTGGGCTGTCCATGCGAGCTTGCGCTGCCGGACCTGCTCGGCCCCGCGACAGCGTGGCGCTCACTCACGCCGTTTGGCCTGGTCCGGCACCCCAAGCGCCGGAAGGGCGAGGTGATCGACGGGCCCGAAGCTCAGATCAGACGTGAGCTGGCGCACCGTGGACTCCCTGAACCCATGGAGGTGTCGTTGGAGAAGGGCTCGTGGCATCGCTTCCGCAGTTCCAAGGCGGGCAGCTCCCGCCTTGAGCGGGCGAGCCTTACCGGCATCCGCGTGCGCTTCGATCAGCCGGTCACCGGCCCGCTGGCGCTGGGAGCGCTCTCTCATTACGGCCTGGGCCTGATGCGACCCGATCCAGTCCATGGTTGACCCACCCTCCGCCGCCCCCGCTGGAGCCGCCACCCCGGACCTCATTCCTGCCCGTATGCTCAACGAGCACGTCTACTGCCCGCGGCTGGCCTACCTCGAGTGGGCGGATGGAGGCTTTCGTCACAACGCCGATACCGCAGAGGGTACCTACGCACATCGGCGGGTCGACGTCGAGCGCGGCAGCCCCCCGGGCCCAGAGGAGGAGGCCGGGGATGATCCTCCGCGCCCGAGCACGTCGGTCACGCTGAGTTCGGAGACGCTCGGGCTCACCGCCAAGGTCGACCTGCTGGAGCACGATGGCAAAGCCGTCACGCCGGTGGAGTACAAGCGCGGCCGGCCGGCTCCCGGCGACGTTTCACTGTACGACCCCGAGCTCGTGCAGCTCTGCGCCCAGGTGCTCCTGCTGCGCGACGCGGGCTACACGGTCGACCGCGGCGAGGTCTACTTCGCCGAGACGCGCACCCGGCACACCGTCCTCATCGACGACGCACTTGCCGCGCGTACGCTCGCCGAGCGAGATCAGCTGCGAGCCAACGTGGAACGCCACCAAGCTCCTCCGCCCCTGGTGGACAGCCCGAAGTGCCCGCGCTGCTCGCTGGTCAGCGTCTGCCTGCCCGACGAGACCAACCTCCTGCGCGGAGCGAGCGAGCACGTCCCGCGGCGCCTGATCGCACCAGACTCGCCGGCCACTCCCTTGTATCTCACCACGCCGGGGTCGCGTTTGACCAAACGCGCGGGCAGGGTGGTGCTGATGGAGGATGGAGCGGAGGTCGCGAGCCGCCGCCTCATCGACATTTCCCACGTAGCCGTCTTCGGGAACGTGTCGCTGGGCAGCGCCGCGATCCGTGCTTTCCTCGATGCTGGTGTGCCGGTGCTGTGGTTGAGTGGCCGCGGATGGCTCAGCGGATTCGCGACAGGCATGCCGGGCCAGAACATCGAGCTGCGGGTTCGCCAGCATCGCGCGGCGGCGGTCGGCGCGTCGGCGACGGCGGCAGGCTTCGTCGCGGGGAAGATCAGGAACTGCCGCACGCTGATCCGCCGGCATGGGGGAGCGGACGCGGCACCGGCGGTCGCCCAGCTCGCGGACTTGGCGCGGGCGGCCGAGCAAGAGCCGGACATGCAGTCCCTGCTCGGGCTCGAGGGAACCGCGGCACGGATCTACTTCGAGCAGTTCGGCCGGTTGATCGCCACCAGCCGCAGCATGGGCGATTTTGACTTCGACGGCCGCAGCCGGCGGCCTCCACGCGACCGGCTCAACGCGCTGCTGTCGTTTGCCTACGCCCTGCTCACCAAGGATGCGACCGCCGCCACCATTGCCGTCGGGTTCGAGCCCTACCTGGGGCTCTACCACCGGCCCCGCTTCGGCCGCCCGGCTCTGGCGCTCGACCTCGCCGAGGAGTTTCGGCCGCTCGTCGCCGACTCTACGGTGCTCACCGTCGTGAACAACGGTGAGATCCGCAAGGAGGACTTCGTCGAGCGCGCGGGTGCGGTGGCTCTGTCGCAGACAGGCCGGCGAAAGCTGATCGCCGCGTACGAGCGGCGGATGACCGGCGAACTGCGCCATCCGATGTTCAAGTACCAGGCGAGCTATCGTCGCTGCTTGGAGATTCAGGCCCGCCTCCTCGCAGCGACCCTGCTGGGCGACGTGCCGGGCTACCGGCCCTTGACAACTCGATAGGAAGATGGCGGATCGAAGTCGCTTCCTGCTCACCTACGACATCCGGCACCCGCGCAGGCTGAAGCGGGTGCATGGCGTCGCCAAGGACTACGGCGAGCCGCTTCAATACTCGGTGTTCGTCTGTGACCTGACGCGGCTCGAGCTCGTGGACATGCGCACGCACCTGGTGGAGGAGATGAACCAGCGAGAGGACAGCGTGAGCATCTTCGACCTGGGCGCGCCAACGGGGCGGGGGTTGGCGTGCGTGGAGTTCATCGGCGTGCGCCGCCCCCTGCCCGGCGACGATGCCGCCATTTGGTGATGCGAGGACTGCGGTGGTACAGGAAAGGCCGCAGGCGCTCGCCAGCCGTTTCTGCCTGCTCACGGCCGGCTTTACCCTCCCAGTCGCAGTCGGCTGCTCCCAGGCGAGCGTCACAGGGACCTACCGCTCGCACGGGGATCGAAACAGCCTGCAAACCGCTAGGTTATTTTGCGAGCTGTCACCCAGGTCTACGGGCCTGGGCTCCGTTGAAGCACTGAGTGAGGTTGCCTAGGTGGGCGCCGAGCCTTGGTCACCCAGGTCTACGGGCCTGGGCTCCGTTGAAGCAGCTCGACAACGCTCACGCCTGCTGCCCTCGTTCCCAGTCACCCAGGTCTACGGGCCTGGGCTCCGTTGAAGCTACAGCCCGGGCGTGACCCCGATCGGTGCTGGGAAGGGTCACCCAGGTCTACGGGCCTGGGCTCCGTTGAAGCATGTTCTTCGAGCAGGTCGGCTACATCTCAGACGCTGGTCACCCAGGTCTACGGGCCTGGGCTCCGTTGAAGCTCGGCGACAGTTGTCGCGTTGCGCTCAGCCATGCGCGTCACCCAGGTCTACGGGCCTGGGCTCCGTTGAAGCCTCGCGCCTGCTGCCCTCGTTCCCACTGCTGGACGCGTCACCCAGGTCTACGGGCCTGGGCTCCGTTGAAGCGCCGAGTAGACGTTCGCGCCCTTCCCACGCTGGTACGTCACCCAGGTCTACGGGCCTGGGCTCCGTTGAAGCGGGACCAGCGGTCAGAACCCGGGTGGTGGGGCCGCGTGTCACCCAGGTCTACGGGCCTGGGCTCCGTTGAAGCGTCCGGACCATCGTGTGATAGTGGAAGGCCGGTGCCGGGTCACCCAGGTCTACGGGCCTGGGCTCCGTTGAAGCAGCTCGTCCTGGGTGATCCCCAGGGCCTTGAAGCTCGTCACCCAGGTCTACGGGCCTGGGCTCCGTTGAAGCAACGCGTCGATGACCCGCCGGTCCTGCTTGGAGTCCTGGTCACCCAGGTCTACGGGCCTGGGCTCCGTTGAAGCGTCAATCGGCAGCTCGACCGTCTCCCCGCACGCCTGTCACCCAGGTCTACGGGCCTGGGCTCCGTTGAAGCAGGACTCCGTCCATCTGGCGTGGGAGTCTCAGAACCGTCACCCAGGTCTACGGGCCTGGGCTCCGTTGAAGCAACAACTTCCCCGAGTCGCTCGCTGCGACTCGCCACCGTCACCCAGGTCTACGGGCCTGGGCTCCGTTGAAGCCTGAACAGGGCGTGCGCGTCCGGGGTCGCGTGGCCAGTCACCCAGGTCTACGGGCCTGGGCTCCGTTGAAGCCCGGCACCCGAGGAGGCACCCTTGTCGAGCACGGACGTCACCCAGGTCTACGGGCCTGGGCTCCGTTGAAGCGGCGGGTTCTGCCGTCTGGG
>JAABUY010004543.1_pt1 | contig 14474 bp, 15 predicted proteins | sample 5560271 | NCBI WGS metagenome assembly JAABUY01 (sample SAMN10711886, study PRJNA513374) | rock metagenome | isolation source: Antarctica rocks | place: Antarctica: Victoria Land, University Valley
GGGTCAGGTAGCATCGTACGTCGGATGGTTTTCGTATCCTAGTATCCCCTGGAGGTCTCTTGGCTCTCCTGACAAGCAGAAGGTTCGTAGCCGGCAGCACGTACAGCTGGACCTCATCGCCAGCCTTAAACCTTACCTTACGCTCTCACAGTATGACCTACCTACCTACGCAACCCTAAGAGACTAATGTACGGGGTTACGTTCTGCTTGAAGGGTGGTGTATGGCAGGCAATACATGGAGGGTTTTTATGTATGAAGACCTTGCCATCTGCTGTACCGTACGGACCAAAGCTTCGAGCCGTTCCTGATCCACGTGCGTAGTGCGTGCATAAATACCAAAAGTAAGGTAACCTGCAAGGTAACATTTGTAAGGTATTTATATGATCACAGAGGTTGGGTAACGTATTTTTGTGAGGCGGAAGTGGTAAGTTACAGTAAGGTATTTGTAGGTATGGTAGTGTAGGTACTTGTACCTTAGGTAAGGTAAGCTGCCATCGATGAATCCCAAGGTCTTTCCCACTACCACACCTTTCAAGTATCAGTATCACCAACCCCTCCACCTCCATAAACCGTTGTGCTGACTGCATTTTGGCCATTACGGCCTCTTTACGACTGCCATGCTATATTTCTGCCTTCTCTGATCTCGAGCATCTTCCCTTCTTTGGCGACATAAGGTACGGCGTAATAGCCTTCGCTGCTTTCAGCCATCCACCGAAGTTCTCAGGGCACGCTTCCCTGGCAAATCCCATTAAACCCCACTGCAAGCTAAACAACCAGAGTCTCTTGCGCGCTCGTACAACTACTTTATCAACGTGCAAATACCGGAGCTCATCCTCGAACGTGTCGTCTTAGTCCTGTACTCAGACCCTCCTTCGACGCGCTTTCAACGACTCGTGTTAGACTCGCGTTGGTCTTTTCGAGCATGCTCCATAGCAAATCCAAGTGATGGATCCTCCTATGCGCCCTACCGCTGCTGCCTCGGACACCTTTCCACTTGGGCGACAGTTGTATCCCTCGTCCTTCAGTTCGAACTCGGACTCGCTGTCTACATCGTCATCGTCATCTAGATTTGGGGTCGGGGCTGCATCTGAGCCGGTGGATAAAGCCAAGGGCACTGCCCGGCCGATAAGACCGATGCAAGATGCTTCACAACATGATACCCTCGGACAGCTTTCCCTTGCTCCAGCCACACAGACTACCGTTGTAGTAACAACCACCACTACAACGACCAACTTCCCTCCATTCGTCATGCGAACTCCCAGTCAGCTACACGACCTCGATCCTAAGTTATATCCTTTGGCAGCAACCCCCACGCCACAGTCACTGAAAAGGTTTTGTTTTGATATTGATGGAAAGCCTACGTTCTTCCGTGAAGCAGAGGCCACGGGAGAGACACTACAAGAGGTGAGTCTACTTGTGCCGGTTCTTCTTATTGCCTTCATAACGTGGGGCCATCCACTGGGCCCGGACAATGGTCGTTCAATGCTGATGCATATTATGACTACAACTGCAGTTCCAACGCCATCATGAAGCTCTACAGACATCCGGCGGTGTCCTTCAGTCAAGTTCAACCTACCATTCGAAAAACAACATTCCAGAATCCTATGTTGGGGATCTCTCCGCGCAACCTCTTGAGGACTTCGTAAAGATCTCAAGAGCAGCGTCTGGCTTGAGGGGTGTTCGTGATCTAGGTGTATCGGTCAATGAGGCTGTGCACCTGGCTAAACAACAGAGGAGTACGACGTCCAACCTCGAGCAAGGACCCCGTTTCAAGGCTTCAAACGTAATCGGTGGCAAGGCACTTGGTCGGCACTCGGCACATTTATTCTCAAAAGTTGTCAAGTCACATACGCCGGTAACCCCAGACACAGACAAGGGCCCTTCATTACGGGCGGACAACCAGCATTCGGAATCGTTTGCCCACTACAAAGAGCTTCGGTCTCGTACCCAGAAATCGCCAACAAGTCTACCCTTCGAGCATCAATTCGCGCCGCATTCTCTCAACCGACATCTACCCCACAATGGCCTCTTACATACAGATGCTGCTGGAGCTGCGACATCAGAACCGAGTCTTGCTGCTGCGGAGAGCGCCCTTGAACATGAACGGATCTCTATGGATCAGGCAACACCTCGCATTCTCACATCCTCAACGCCGCCAGTCTCTACAGAAGCGTCTCAGCCCAGTCTCTCTAACTATAGGGACATTGGGCTTATATCGAGGCCTCCGCGCCCGACGTTGCTAGACACTGCAGCGGCTCAAGACCTCAGTCTTCCGAGCCCGAGCTTATCGCCGGTGACAGCGGCAGCTAATCTCCACAACAGCAATATGGGATATTTCGACGATGCAGATGACGGCACGATTGCCGGTCCCGAAGGCAGCGAATTGTTGGCGACCCCCGCAAGCCCTTCCAAGAAGCTGGCAATCCGTAAACCGAGCGACATAGACTCGAGAATTCAGCAGTTACCTACACCTACCATTATGGACGTGCCTACGATGCTTGATTCCTTCGAGGCTATGCCCTCCGAAATGAAGACATATGTCATGTACCAGCTTCTCCGCCGATGTCCAAAGCCGGCGCTTCAGTTTGTTGCAGACGTTGTCAGTCCGGCGTTAAAGTGCGATTTTCTTACACTCCTGCCTCTTGAGCTGGGTCTTAATGTTCTCAAATATCTGGACTTGAAAAGTCTTTGCCGAGCTGCCCAGGTGTCCAAGCGATGGAGACACCTAGTTGATTCGAATGAAACCGCATGGAAGCGATTGTTCGACAATGCAGGGTATGTGCTGCCGGAAGGGGAGCTGCAGCGGGCCATCCGTGAAGGCTGGGGTTGGCAATATGGCCAGGATAATTGGGAAAAGGATATCAGCACGTCGATGGCGTTCAAGTCCGATAGCGAATGGTCAACAACTTCTGGTCCTAGCTGTGACGCTAATATGAACAGCCGACAGACTTCGGAGGTACCGTTCCGTACTCCGCAAGGCAGACGACCGATGAAGAGGAAGGCTCCAGCAAAGTCTTCTAGTCGTAAGCAGCAGAAAAAGAAGGAAGCTGTATTCAGAACCCCCGAAGCAGTCGCCGCTAATGCTTCGATGAGCAAGTTGGCAGCTGTTGAAGGCCCTTACGCAGCAGCGACCGCTGCCGCTCTTGCCGTTCCGTACCCCTGCGTAGGACTACCGAGTCTTCAGAATCTACATCTTTATAAGTCCATCTACCAGCGTCACCATCAAATCCAGAAGAGTTGGATGCAGGGTGACATCAAACCAAGACATATTGCATTCCGAGCGCATCCACGCCACGTTGTAACCTGTCTGCAATTTGATACTAACAAAATCCTAACAGGCAGTGACGACACCAATATCAACGTGTACGACACACAGACCGGCGCCCTTCGTGCCAGATTACAGGGCCACGAGGGCGGGGTTTGGGCACTGCAGTATGAGGGCAACACCTTGGTATCTGGTTCTACGGATAGGTCCGTCAGAGTTTGGGACATCGAGAAAGGAATCTGCACACAGGTTTTTCAGGGTCATACCTCGACTGTACGATGTCTGCAGATACTCATGCCTGTTGAAATTGGCAGAAGGGCCAACGGAGAGGCCATCATGATGCCGCCACAACCGCTGATCATTACAGGATCTCGCGACTCTAATTTGAGAGTTTGGAAACTACCGCGACCGGAAGATAAGACATTCTTCCAGGCCGGGCCACCACAGGACGACTCGGAATGCCCGTACTTCGTCCGTGTCCTCACTGGGCACCATCACTCTGTACGAGCCATTGCCGCACACGCCGACACCTTAGTCAGCGGTAGTTACGACTCGACAGTGCGAGTGTGGAAGATTTCGACTGGGGAGACCCTGCATCGGCTCCAGGGCCACACTTCAAAGGTCTACAGCATTGTCCTTGACCACAAACGCAATCGGTGTATAAGCGGGTCTATGGACAATCTCGTTAAAATATGGTCTCTTGACACTGGCTCTGTACTTTACAATCTGGAAGGGCATTCATCCTTAGTGGGCCTGTTGGACCTTCATGACGACCGCCTTGTCTCTGCTGCCGCTGACTTCACACTGAGGATATGGGATCCGGAGAACGGGCAATGCAAGAGCACGTTAAGTGCCCATACCGCCGCGATCACATGTTTTCAACATGACGGTCAAAAAGTCATCTCCGGGTCGGATAGAACGTTGAAGATGTGGAACGTGAAGACTGGAGAATGCGTGAAGGATCTGTTGACCGATCTGAGCGGCGTATGGCAGGTCAAGTTCAACGAGCGACGCTGTGTTGCCGCCGTGCAGCGAAACAATCTGACCTACATCGAGGTACGTCTCGAAGGCAGTGTAGACTGTGTTCCGAGCTGATCATTTTATTGCAGGTCCTTGATTTTGGTGCATTTAGAGACGGCGTCCCGGAAGACAAGCGCGGCCGGAGGATCGTCGTAAATGCCCAAGGCCAAGAAGCGACGGATCCCCCTGAAGGTACTGTCATTGTGGATGCTGCCACCGAGTAGATTTCCAACGCCTTACACACGGTTATGGCCTTGATTTTCTCTCAGAGCGCTGTAGCCTCGTTGTTCCTCTGCATCTCACTGATACCCCATCCGCTTACGACGCGACGATGTCTCACGCACTAGCATACAGAGTAGCGTAGCATAGCACAGCGGTCGGTCTGGTCGACTATGGAGTTCACTTCTCTTTCTCTAGCATGGCGGGCGGCTGTTTTCTAGCTCTTTTGTCCGCGCTCTCTCGTTGTTTCAATGGCTCTAGACGCTTCTTGGCGTGATTTATCTCGTTACATACCGGAGCTGCAGTTGCTTTTGTTGCGTCGATAGAGGGCTAGATGTGCAATACACCGAGAATATCTTCAAGCACATTACGGGTCTTATTTATTTATCTGAGTAAGAAGGCGTCTGTTACAACTGGAGAGTAGCTACGTTGGATGGTGATGGCTGCCTCGCCTCTGAAAGCCCAGCGTCACTCCTTGGCTCTCGGGCCATCTCTGACTCCTTCCAGGGCTGTGTGTGTGTGCGCGCGGTAGGGAGATGTTGTAGCAGCGGGTGAGATCTGGATGTCCGCCTGTGTGAAGATCATGTACTCGGTGGTTGGGGTTTAGGTTTGTTATCTATTCTGTGGCCCTGTTGCGCATGTCAAGCATTGGTATTGAAATCTGGCCCTCAGTGATAGTATGCACCTTAAAATCTAACTACGAGAGTTATCTATGTACTGTAGGGGTTGTGAGTAAGAGACGGAAAAGCCGTAGCTCAGCGTTGCTGCCACGCGAGCAGTAGCGAGGTGTATCTTAGATCATCGCTGTAGCATGTCCTCCAAGGTCCTCGCACCCAAGTTTGATCTTTCCGACGGGCAGGGGAAGTTGAGAAAACGGATGGGTGGATAGGTCGCGATTGATATTCGTCACGGCCCATCAACTCCGCTTTGAAGCCCTAGCATGTGCATATTGAGGAAGTCTTGGAGATCGGTCGTGTCTGCGCTTCTGGATGGTCATCATAGAGTCCTCAACTCTACTTGACTCGACAACGTGTTATTCTGTTTGGCGTCTCCTTCGAGCCTTCGTTCATCCATCCGCCCGTCGCGGTTCTTCTTCATCGACGCACTGAGATCGAGACCTGTCCAGAGTCAGCCGTTCTAACGTCGAGATATGCCCATTGAGCCATATTCTCCCGTTTATCAGCCACACGATGGCCTATTGGAACTCTAGGCCGTTGCGGAGTGATCAGTTATCTTTCGAGTTAGTGTTATAAGTGACGCAGCGTTCAGAATTCGAGCCGCCATGGTAGGAATCAGCTACCCTTTCCGCAGGACAGTATCCGGAGGATCAGGATAGCCTCTTGGCCTTTGGCCATACGCAGAAGTGGGATTAGCTTCTGTAGATAGAGGTGCTAAGCGTCAGAATCACAATGGCAGTATCCCCATGTGCCGGCAGAGGAGTACTCCGGCTGTGTTTGTCGCCGGTGGCCCTTAAGATCACGGTCTTGGTGGTCATGCGGCACTATATATAGGCGTCTCCGCGTGGCGCCATTCAAGGAGCTTCGCAACGGTCCATTGCCGTTTATCTTTCAAAGGGAGGACACCGGGGTAGGGTATGGACTCAGTGCACAGTTATATAATTAGCACGGGTAAGTGTAGGTGCCGCCGAGGTAGCAGGAGAGCGCCATGTTGCGTTTTTGTGAAAGAAAGATAGGGGTTCGCAGCTGTCGTACTCTGGCCAGCTGGGGATTCGCGACAGCGGCTTGAGGCTTATACAAGCAGTATTTCCATGCTACCTCCTACCTTAGTTTCGTGGGGGTGTCAACACACAGCAGGTGGACTCTGTAATACAGCACGGCTATTTTCCATATTATGAGAGAATCGAACTAGACAGTCTCTGCAGGTCCATTTCTTATGTTCAGCTTTGGTGCAATGGCGATCTTGGAACAACATTACGTTTCTTTCTTAATACTATAGCCTTCATGCATGCAGCTGAAGATCTCCGCTATTTTGCTGTTTTCCAATCGATCCACTCTCTGGCGGGAGATAGGTGGGATGGAAGTCCAAATTCCTTGTGCTCCTGTTGGTCCGTTGAAGTGTCTCGTTTACACCCCTGTATGTGGCTGCAGAGACAAGGCTGCCATGTGTGTGCATACTCATTCGCAGAACAGGATCTCTCGAGAATTCGAAATATATCTCATTCATCGAACCGAAAATGGCGGAGACCGAAGCTCAGCCATCGAAGAATTTCCTCCGAGTGCTTGTGGACCCTGCGAACCCTAACATCGAGTTCGTATACAACGACCCCGGTTGAGGCAGATGTTGTTAGCTAACGACAACCACCTGACAAGCATCGTCGCAGTCCATGGCCTGAACCCAACAAACACTGACTTTCATGCGGAGTTGACCTGGACGGCTGGAGGAAAGCTTTGGTTAAGGGACTTCTTGCCCGAGCAACTTCCGAATGCCAGAGTGTTACTGTTCGGATACAACTCGAATGTTGCATTCGGGACATCGACTGCAGGTGTTCGGGAACAGGCTGAGAACATTCTGAACAGGTTGAAGGCAAAGCGAAGGGTAAGACATCCGTGGGTGCAAGGTATCTGATGTCACTAACGTGTTGCTAAATCTAGGGAGCCCCTGATAGACCATTGCTCTTCGTTTGCCATGACCTTGGTGGCATCATTGTCAAGCGAGTACGTCTCCTTAATGCCACAATGTGAAGCAATGGAGAGCAAAGGCTGACGAGTTCTAAGGCGCTAGTGCACGCAAATTTAGACAAGACATACAACACCATCCTTCGCGCAACGTATGGACTTGCATTCTTCGGCACACCTCATCAAGGGGGAAATCTTGTTAAGTTTGGAGATATCGCAGCTACAATAGCTCGAAAATTGTTTCGAAATCCTTCCAATACCTTTCTGGCGGCTCTGAGAGCTGAGTCGCTATTTGCAGATGACTTGGTCCAAGACTTTCGGCAACAATTAGAGAACTATCGTCTTTTGAGCTTCTATGAGACTAAGCCGACGGGGGGCCTAGGCGTGGTGAGCGAAGCCTGGTTAGAAGTAACAAACAAAGCTTATGTTTGCAGATCGTCGACAAAAAGTCGGCCACTTTTGGCCTTCCTGGAGGACGCGAAAACCAAATTGCCCTCGATGCTGATCACGCGAATGTCTGCAAGTTTCCACGTATCGATGGCAATGACTATGAGCAAGTGGCAGACAACCTCGTCGATTTAGCTGAGAGTGCCGTTAAAACTTTCGCGGATCAACAGCGGATGGAAGCCTTGAGGGCCGCGGCAGGCCCTTTGGTATCAGAGCAGAATCGTCGTATATGTATGTAAATTCACTGATATTGTAGTTGGTGACGATATTGATTCGTGTTACATAAGTTATGGTTCCCTACACGAGTAACCCAGATTTCGTGGGCCGCGAAATGATCCTCGAATAGCTGAAGGTCGCCTTGGGCCTAGTCATGGAAGCAAGAAATTGCACTCGCAAAGGCGAGCTGCACTTTATGGCTTAGATGGTGTAGGGTAATGTTCCTCATTGGTATGGCTATGAATTTGAAAGCTGAGCAGACTAGGAAATCGCAAATCGCCATCGAGTCTGCGTACTGGGCTCGGACCAATTTCCTGAGATGTCCGCATTCTAGGTCCACGGAAGTACCACCGATCGGTGCCATCAGACGTTATCTCAAATCGGACTGGAATGCAAGGTCGCAAATCTCGAGAATCCAAACACTGATAAATCGAAGCTGGCCAAAACCTGGCTTGAGAGTTACAAGTCTGGGCAAATGGCTTATGATTATCGATAATGCCGATAACAGTGAAGTGTTCTTTAAGCCTGACAAATGCTAGCTCCCAAGCTTCGAAGCGACTCAACCCCCTTCAAGAGCGGGCCTTGGAAGCTATATTCCTGAATGCTCTCACGGCTCGAATCTTGTGACGACAAGGAACACACAAGCTGGCATCAAGTTGACAAGAAACCGCGATCTGATTGAAGTATCGGAGCTGAGTCAGACCGAGTCTGTTGAACTGATACGCAAGAGAATAGAAGGAGACTCTACCGATGATAGCGACCTAGCGGTTCTGACAAATCAGCTTGGAAATCTACCCGTTCAAGCTGCTGCTTTCATCCAAGAAAACACGCTCTCGATCAAGGCATACCTGAACATTCTACAGAGCAGTGACGAAGCGCGAGTGAATCTTCTGAGCCAGGCCTTTGAAGAGATGGGAAGGGACTCGAATCTTCCTAATGCAGTGACGACAACCTGGATGATCTCTTTCAAACAGATTAAGGAACAACAGCCCCGCGTCGCAGAACTTCTGTCACTTATGAGTTTCTTCAACCGCCAAGATATCCCTAAGTTACTGCTTAGCCAGGAAGAAAACGATATTTTTGGGTTGGAGAAAGCGCTTGGGGTACTCAAAGCCGATTAGTTCATCACTGCCAGTGTTCAGGAAAAAGGTCTCCATATGCCCCGCTTGATCCACCTGGTCACGCGGAAGTGGTTGGAGATTGAAGGAGAAGCTATTTAATGGGCAAAGCGCGGTTTAGCGGCAGTTGTAGGATTGTTTCCAATTGGCGACTATGAGAAATGGACAGAGTGTGCTTGCCTCAGCGAAAGACGAGACTTTCACGAAAGCATATCTGCTTAACCGTACGGCAACCTACTTGCTCAAGCTGGGCCAATGGACTGAAGCAGAGAGACTGTACAGTCAAGCGGCGAAGATCCATATGATGGTCAACGGTCCAGAGCATGAACATACACTATCAAGCATGCACAAATTGGTCCTAGCTTACGCACAAGGGGGAAAGAGAGTTAAGGCAGCACAGCTTTTAGAAGAAGTCTGGAAGACAGGAAAGACAGTACTAGGTCTGGAGCGTCCACAAACACTAGCAAGCATGGGCATGTTGACCATAGTTCATCGTGATCTGGGATAAATAGATAAGGCAGAACAGCTTGGAGAAGAAGTCTGGAAGACAACAAAAACAGTATTAGGTTCGGAGCATCCAGATACACTAAATTGTATGTGCACAATGGTCTCAATTTACGCTGAACTTGAACAACTAAATAAGGCAGAACAGCTTGGAGAAGAAGTCTAGAAATCAAGAAAGACAGCACTAGGTTCGGTCCATCCACATACACTAATATTCATGGGCAAGATGGCCGCAATTTACGGTAACCTGGGACAACTAGAAAAAGCAGAACAGCTTGAAGAAGAAGTCTGGAAGACAAGGAAGACAGTACTAGGTTCGGAGCATCCAGATACACTATCAACCATGAGCAACCTAGCCTTTACTTGGAAAGCGCAGGAGCGGGATAGCGATGCTATCAATTTGATGCTGAAGTTTGTCAGAATCTCGAACAGAGTTCTAGGCTCGATTCATCCAGGCACCGTCCGCGGGAAGGAGTGGATAAGATGGCAGAACGAGTCCCCTGACTATATCCAGCGAGCGAGCGAGTCTTCAACACATGCAGAGGAAGAGAGCGAGGACTGGCAGGACGAGTCTCTTGACCATGTTGAGGAAGTGTTACGAGAAAAGAAGAGGGCTCACATACAGTGAGAACTCGAACCCATCGCCTTCACCGCTTGTTTCGGCTCGCCTTCTAGGGCCCTCGGTGTGGCAAAAGATATGACATAGCTTCAGAACTCTACACAAAATCCTCTGCACACCACATCAGCGGCAGCATAGAAAAACCCACGTGCCCAAACTTGCTCTTCACGACCATTACCATATTACACACCAACGGTATTTTTCGCCACGGAAGACCTCCATACTCGACGCACAGCGAGCGGTCGCAAAATGCAGCTGCACAAACAGGCTGAGAAACATGTGAGTAATGATTCCAAGCGGTGAAAGAGGGGAATAATACCTACCAACGACGAACGTCAATGGCTTGTGTTAGGGTTATGTACGGAGTACGGAGTATACGTTGACGATGGGTACCGATTGCTTGCGCGCACATCTATGTATGCGACCAGCGCCTTTTGTTCAGGTCCATCGACCATCTAAGAACATGTGCTCCTTGTCCTGACCGGCTCACACCCTCTCTCTCGCCGCATACCTACTCATAATACAACAAGCCCGCACCTTCCTCTTCGCATATCAACAGCGCCATCAACGTCATGCGCACACGCACACTCCTATATCCAGCGCTTTGATCCTCACACTCTCGAGTCCGACAATCGGAGATGACCTCACAATCCCATCACCTTCCCAAGGCGAATTACAACCCAATCCAGCCCACCTTAAACCAGCAACATACCCAGCAATCGCAGGAATAGTATCGCCATCCCAAACCCCCTCCTCCCCACACGTCTGAAGCAGACACAGAGCAGGTGTGGCGTGTTATGCCAGCGGCATTTCAGTGCCAAAAAGTTGAGCGGTTGGCTGATGTTCAAGATCCCTTGAAGAAGTCTAAAACAAACTGCGCCCAGAATCGAGGGTCTGGAGTCTCGGGAAACGGTCTATATTACAAGTGTCTCAGCAGTCACTTCTATCATTCACCCTGAGACCCGCATGAAGGTCATAACGTGTCTCGAACCAGGTTCCTCGTGTTAGTGAAACCTACCAGGACGAATGTTCATTCAGTTGCTCGACCATAATTCAAATCTCCATTTCCAAGAATGTTTCCACTCCGGACCGTACCGCTTACAATTTGCTCGACAGAGAAGGACTCTTTCCGGCTCATTATATCCGGGAAAACAACAGCTATTCGGTATCTCGTTTGCCATCGCTCAAAACCCATCCAAATATGGCTTCAAGGCTGCCACCCAATACAAGCCTACCATACCGTTCTACACCACGCCCTTCCAATTCCTATGAATGCCACCAGAGATTCGAAACCTGATCTACAGGCATACTGCGGCGATGTCAACCAGAAGGGGTATAACGGCCTTTGACGAAGGACTACGCCTACTGGACTCACTGGGAGTACAAACCACAGACCAATTCGAAGGCCGATATCGCAGGCCTTAGAGGTATACACCGATCAAAGAAGTACGGCGATATGATTCTGAGATAGTCTTCCTCTGCCACCAGGTAGGCGCTGAGGTTCTGTGGAGTCAGGCTTGGAAGCGTCAAAGCGAAACTTCCGGATGTCGGCGTAGAACCAGGCCGATATTTGAGGAGTTGCATGGTTGCTGTAGATGCAGGTTCGAGTATGGAAGCAACGATATTTGAAGGGAGAAAGGTTAGGTGACTGGGATTGCGTTGGGAGTTAGGAGGGCATCAATGGAAAGGTGATAGGACAAATCCTCGCGTTTAGTACGTCGTGCTGCTTTTGAAGGAGCCTGGTTTCCCATGTATTTGCCCGGAAATTGCCTGGAGATTGAGGGGTACTCTCGTCTTCAGAAAAATAATAATCACAACATGTTTGACGAGCTCCCTGTCGAACAATTGATGCACATGCAATGAATCTTCCGCCAGGATCCCCACCATCATCGAAAAGAAGTTCTTGTGGGACTGTGCTCCATCCGATTTCGATTTCGAGCTCATGTTTTGCTTGACCGCAAGCATCATATAGATAGACTCAACCCCACTCCGTGACCCAGTACATAACAGCTCCTTTGTTCCTCTAACTGCCTTCGCTCGCAGCAGTGGACGTGACCCAAAAATCTCTACGAAAGAAGGTCGCTCAAAAGAAGGTCACCACGCACAAAGCGACGGAAGTACCTAAGCCAATTACGTTCCGGTTCCTGTCGCTGCGAGATATCCGGGATATGCGCTACGGGCTTCCACTGGTGCCCAACAAACAAGAATTATCGACAGTACAGGAAGCAACAAGCCGACTTGAACGACAAAAAGCATTAATCCGACACGAGATGTAACGAATACATTGCGATATCCTGCGCCAGTGCTACTGAACTATCAGGTGCGTGGTGAACACTCAGCGATCTACTCTGAGAGCAACGAATTAGGCACAGTGGCAACCAACAATCGCTTACTAGCTTTATTGAGAAGGGTGAGAAAGATCTTCAGAGACCCCGATCAGGTATCTGAGGAGCAGCACAGTCTTTGTGAACACCTGGTGGATACCGACCGAGTGAGGACATCCACTTCTCCAATTGATTCCAAACAACATCCATCCTCCCAACTCTGAGGTAACGGCTGAAGGGGTGGAGCAAGATTTGAGCTGTTTGGTCACAACCTGAAGAATTATGCCTCGGCATGGGTTGCTAGAAGTCAATCATATAGACCGAGTGAAGGGTCCCCTGAAATAGAAAAACCTTCGTCTGGAGACCTTATTGGATCTTCCGCCGAGTTGACAGGCCAGCGGGATATCTCCGTGAAGGGAAACGTGAGTTATGAACACGCCGCAGACCTCGGCTTGTCCATGATGGGCCCCAAGTCCCTAATTGACGACGGGATTGTGAAGGAAGCCTGATGTGCAAGTGTGCTCCCGCGAAGGTCTAGTATTCCAGCTCCTAGTGCTGTCCGTGGTAATGGTCTTGAGACTTTGTCGACTTAGTTAGCGCTCGAAAGTGCCTATCATATGCAGTCTCTGCGTGCTGTAACCTCCTATTACCACAGGCTCGAGCCGACGGTGTCTGGTTCATAGGGCTTCATCCTATCGAATGTTGACGCGAAGAATGAGTCGTAGCAGATCAAAGTTTCACGCGGATAATATGTCCTCAAGCGTTATCATCAAGTTGATCCTGATCTTGGTGTTGTCTTTGGTCTTCTTCATCAGGACCCTGTAAAGTCGGCAAGACTTTTCGCGGATCTTCCAACCCAACAGCCGAAAGAATCGCCCATCGAATGCCACTAACACCCAGCTTCGTCCCTCTCTCCAATGACTTTTCCGCGCTGCATGTTAAGATCTCCCCGAGCGCTGGAGGTCCATCTCGATCTTGTGGCTGCACGACATCTCGAACCTTCTCCAACGTATCCCAAAGCTCAGAGAAGCGACGTACCAGGCCCTCCTGTGACGGATACTTTGAGCCAGGCAACAGTATCTTGTCGATCTTTGATAGAACAACTTGATGGGGTATGGCATTGTGCCGAAACATAGCCAGCAGCTGTTCGTCCGAGGCCTTGACCCCATGCTCCGCATCGACCAGTATAAAAGCCCTGCGTAGCCTTACCTCAAAGTCAGCACACCACCCTTCTTCCCCCCCGCAAACCGCACCCACAAGCCCATGCAAAAACAGAGAAACCGAGAAAAAACTCACTCCCTCCTCCCCACCAAATACTTCAAAATCTCCCTCCCCCACTCCTCCCTACTCCCCTTCCCATACCCCGGCATATCCAGCACCACGACCCGCGCCTCGTTCCCCCGCCCGTCCTCGCCCCCCACCCCAAACGCATTCATCGTCCGCGTCCGCCCGGGCTTGCCGCTCGTATGCGAGATCTTGCGCTGCAGCACCGCGTTGAGCAGGCTCGACTTGCCGACGTTCGACCGGCCGAGGAAGGCGACTTCGGGGACGGGCGCGGAGGAGCCGAAGGTGATGGTTCGGAATTTGGCGGCCGACCAGAGGAGTTTCGGCGCGTGGGCGAGGAAGAAGGAGTCCGCGTAGGTTAGTTGCGGTGCGGTGGGGGGGAGGGTGTCCCAGCGGTAGGCGAGCGCGTTGTCGGGGAGGTGGAGGCGGGGTTTGGGGGGTGTTTGGAGGGCAGGTGGAGGGCCGGGAGGCGGTGCGAGAGTGGAGAGGTCATGGTGGAGTGGTCTTGTTGTCGTCGTGGTTGTTGTTGTTGCGGATGTGAGGCTCCGCAGGAAGCAGGGGTTGGAGCGTGAGGTTTGGCGCAAACGAGGAGCACAGGTGTTGCAGACGTAGACGATGGGTACGCTCCTTGAGAAGGGTCCTTTGGCACCCATTGAATGATGGACGATGTTTACTTGGTAGATTATCCAGCATGAGATTGATTGATTGATTGATTGATTCTTACTCCGTTCCAGCCAATTAGGCCATGCGGGTGTGACTAATCATGCGTTATGCGCATTTATGTACGGGTTATGCAGGTTATGCAGAGCATACTCCTATGCT